>Ga0314855_100121_pt1 | contig 20794 bp, 44 predicted proteins | sample 2018CB1WmetaG_FD_203636 | JGI IMG/M metagenome (GOLD analysis project Ga0314855, IMG submission 203636) | Cryopeg brine viral communities from Beaufort Sea near Barrow, Alaska, United States - 2018 CB1W | ecosystem: Environmental > Aquatic > Marine > Coastal | place: USA: Alaska | collected... | reverse complement strand
TCTGCGCATCTTGCGGTCAAGGATGGGCAGCGCGTTGGTGCTGTGCCTGAGCAGTTCCGTGCGTGGTCGTTGGGGTCTGAGTATTGGGATTCGTGGGCGATGACGGTTGAGTGTGCCAACGAGAGCTCCAATGGTTGGACGATCAGCGCGGCAAGTCATGAGAGCTTGGCGCAGCTGGTTGCTGATTGGGCGCGCCGTTATAAGTTCACTCCTCATCGTTCTGGTGATCCTAAAGGCTGGACGGTTCTGGGGCACCGCGAGGTGTACACGATTCACGGTGATAGTTATGCGACTGCGTGCCCGGGCGGCATGGATCTCAACTACATCGTCAAACGAGCACAAGAGTTGCTTGGCTCGAAGCCCGCCGGCGGTGGCGGCACGGCAGTACCAATCCCTGAAGCTCTGGAAGGAGTAGATATGCCCGCTGTAATCAAACGAACTGAAGGTGTTCCCGAGTGGTCACTGGTGTTCCCGTCGCTGGCGGGCCCGTCGAAGCTCGAACGTGGGTATGTGGTCACCAAGGATCCGAAGCGTGCTCTCTGGTGGGAACGTTTCTACGCTCTCGGCCACAACACTGCTGACGAGCACAATCGCGCTGACTATGTTGCGGCGCAAGGATATGCCCGCAAGGACCATGCTGCATGGTTGTCGGCGCAACCTGTTGCTACCTCTGGTGTCGTTGAGATTGATTACGCGAAGCTGGCGGCGCTGATAAAGATCCCGACGGCCACTGAGAACGGTGCGGCTGCTCGCGCCGCGATCGTCAAGTAAACGGCCGCGAGGGATTCTATATGCCTGAGTGGCTACCTCTTGTCGGGACGATCGTCGGCTCTGTCTTGCTTTTCGCTGGCGGCATTGTTGGTTCGATCCTGACGTATCGAGTTACTAAGCGTGCCAATGAGACTGCGTCGGTTGCTGTGAGTCGTTCTGCTGAGAATGACCTCATTGATCAGCTCCAGGAGGAACTGGCGCAGTACCGGGAAGAGAACAATGCGCGGGCGACGGTGCAGGACCGTCGGATGCAGACACTCGAGGATCGCAATCTTGAGATTACGACGGAGCGGGACAAGCTTCGTGACTATGCGCATCAGCTTCGTTCCGACATTTTTAGTGCAAAACCTCCACCTCCGACTGCTTGGCCGGAGGGAATTTACCGATGAAAGAAGGAAATAGCATGACCATGAATGACAAAGTCATTGGGCTTATCCGCACGGGTGTGCCGGCGCTGATTGGTGCTGCGCTTGCTTGGCTGATCGCTCAGATTCCTGTGGTGAATGACATCATCGTTTCGATTGATGCGGTCTTTGCGGGTGCGGGTGCGGATTTCGGTGTGACGGTTCTGGGGCTTTTGCAGGCGCTGTCGATTGCTGCTGTGATCTCGGGTTATTACTGGCTGGCGCGCACGCTTGGTGCGCGTTTCCCGTGGCTTGAGAAGTGGTTGCTTGGGCAGTCTGTGATTCCTTCGTACTTGGGTGCCGGCTCTGGTGTTGTGGGGTCGGGCGATGGTTTTCGTGACAGCTCGGGTTCTTGATATGGGGCCGGAGTATGAGGTTCCGCAGGATCCCAACGACATGGTCGAGGATGCTACGGCTTGTTGCCAGTAGCTAGACAAAGTTAGAAGCCCCGCGCTTCACTCTTCGGAGTGGGCGCGGGGCTCTTTTTGTGTGCCCCCGGCGCGACTCGAACGCGCGACCGACAGATTAGAAGGCTGTTGCTCTATCCACTGAGCTACGGGGGCGGGGCGTTTATGGCGCGGTGACTAGGTTACCTGATTGCCCTTTGGTGCGTGGCGTGCGTGGCGTGCGTGTGTCTGCGCGGTTGCGTGGGCCGGTGGGGACGGCGACTCGGGGGAGTTGTTCCATGGCGGCGCGGATGCGTCGTTGTGATGGGCGGATGTAGGCCTTCATCGATTGTCCGTCGGAGTGGCGGAGGGAGTGCTGGACATCGAGGCTGTCGGCTCCCATTTCGAGAAGTGTGGTTCCGTGCCATGCACGCATTTGGTGGGCGCGGTGTTGGACTCCAACACGTTTGAATGCGGTGCAGAGTGTGTTGGATACGGATTTGCCGGTGACGTGCCCACCAAATGGTGAGGGGAACCATTCGGCCTCTCGGGGGTAATCGGCAGCCGCGGCGTAGTCGAGGATCATTGAGTGCAGTGGTCGGGTGACAATCTTGCGTCCTTTGGCTTCGGCAACAAGGATTGTCCCTTCGTTCCAGTTGATGTTGGCCCCGGACACAGCGGCGATCTCTGACGCTCTGAGCCCTTGGTAGGAGTACAGCAACACTTTCATGATTGTGTGGCCGTAGATGCCCGAATTGAGTACCTTCTGGATGTCTTCTGTGGAGACCGGGTTGGGTTCGGTGTGCTCGACTCGTGGCTTGGGGAGTCGTGCGGCGGGGTTGTCGAGGCGCAGTTCTTCGTCTTGTAGCCAGGTGAAGAAGGTGTGGAGCGCTGAGCGGTAGTTCTGTTTGGTTTTTCCGCTGAGATCGGGCCGGCCGAGGAACATCACGAGCTGATGTTTGGTGACGGTGAGTGGGGTTTCTTGTCCGGTGTGGCGCAGCATGGAGCGGATGAAGATTCGGCGTTCTTTGATGGTGCGTTCGGTGCAGTGTTGTGCGCGCATGGATGCGGCCCAGTAGTCGGTGATTTCTTCGGCGTTCATGTTTACCTCGTAGCGTGGTAGTTCGGTTGCGTCAGCCTATGAGGATGTTTCGCGTGTGGCCATGGCCCAGTAGTGGGACTTATGAGGCTGGTGTGGTTTGGGCAGACTGGGAGACGGTCTATCGGCGGTTCTTGGGGCCGCTGTTTCCGTTGCGGTTGGTGGGGCGTGTTTTGCGTGCGGTGGAGGCGTATGAAACAGCGGCCTTGTAATCTGAAGGGTGCCCTTCCGATAGCAGTGCGTCGACGGTTGTGTCGAGCATCTGCGCTGTGATGACAAGTTCGTAGGGGCTGAAGTCGGTCTTGCCGTGGATTCGGCGCGACATCCCTGACTGGTCTGTGCCGATCCTCTGGGCAAGTTCCGACTGGGTGATCTTGCCAAACATGAGGTTGCGCACACGTCGCCCAAGACGGCGGTTGATCTCCGCAGACTGTGGTGTTGTTGTCATTGTCATAAGTGCCAGTATATGACATTGAATGTCAACACGCCAGCAATATGCATAATTTGACACATCATGTCCAAAACCATGCTACGTTCTCGACATGTCAAAATCACATGAAGTTGGTTCAGATGATTCTCTGATCAGCTCCGAGGTAATCGAGCTAGCGAAGATCAGCCGCCGCACCCTCGAACGCTGGGTAGCAGATGGCAAGCTCCCAGCAGTGAAGATTGGCGGCTTCGGCGCCCGCCGTTACCGCCGCACCGATGTCGAAGCACTCCTCCGCGGAGAAAGCGCTCGCGGCGGTGATTCAGAATGAAGCCAATGTGGGGCGCCGTGATCGTCGGCCTTCTCGGCCTCATCATCATCGCAACAGCAGCATCCATCGCCGGCCTCCCCGGAGTTGCCTTCCTTGCAACGTTCCTCGGAATCATCTGGGTCACGAACGTCTGGGGCGCTCGCCGGGTTGGTAAGTCTGAGGGAGCTGACTCTCAGTGACCTTCTTTAGTTCTTCTCCCGCAGCACCTATCCGAGACGGTGCTGCCCCTGGGAGATTGTCGGCCAACATGCTTCCCCCGAAGCCGGCCGCACCGGGCGGGGAGCGTGCGGCGGCATGTTCTCAAACACTGCGGAGTACCCGCCCGGCTCCACTCTCTATCGAAAGCGATTTGTCATGAGCACTGCAGCACGTAAGGCGCGTAAGCGCGCAGGTATCCCGTTCTCGAAGTTGTCGAAGGTGGGTACGCCGTTTGCGGAGCGTGCCTGGTTCAACCAGCTTGTGACTGGTTTCAATGGTCGCGAGTTGGCGACTGTTCCGCGTCCGCGTTCGGCGCAGAAGCGTCTGCGTGCGCTGCAGGCCCGCGGTTTCGAGATTCCGTTCGCGGAGAAGCCGCACCCTCGCGAGTAACGACTTGCATGGTCTGGCAGGTTTTCGATCTCCTACTGCCAGGTCGTGGCCGCCGAAGCCCATCGGTGCAAGAAGCACGGGCATACAACTGAATAGTCGGGCGGCGGTTCGCTGTGGACATGTCTTACCGTCGCCCGATGCCCACAGATTTGTTTTAGAGAAAAAGAAAGACCCCGCGGTGAACGGGGTCTTCGACACAGGAAGTTGAGTTTCCCATGCAAGAGCTAAGTGTAGCGGATGAGTACCGTGCTCGACTAGATGACTTGAAGGTTGTCACGATCACTGATGGTGAGGTGTGGTCGGCGCGGGATCTGATGGAGCTCGCGGGTTATGCAGCGTGGCAGGACTTTTCGAAGGCTATCAATCGTGCGATCGCTTCGGTGAATGCTTCGGGCTTGTCGGCGGAGGACCATTTTAGGGGCGTACCTAAGATGGTCTTTCTTGGTTCGGGTGCTCGACGTCAGGTTGAGGATGTTGAGCTCACTCGTTATGGCTGCTACATCCTGTTTCAGAATGCGGATGCGAGGAAGCCGGAGATCGCTGCAGCGCAGCAGTACTTTGCGGTGCAGACCCGCTTGCAGGAGTTGGCGCCGGCGGCAGAGCTAGACCCAACGAGTATCGATGGCATCACTTTGATTCTTGCGGCGGCGCAGAATGCGTTGGCGAAGGTCAAGGAGTTGGAGCCGAAGGCTGACGCCTGGGATGCGATCGCGTCAGCTGAGGGCGATTACTCGGTCGGTGACGCGGCGAAGATCCTGGCTCGTGCTGGTATTCCGACTGGTCCTACTCGTTTGTTTGGTCAGTTGGCTGATATCAAGTGGACGTTCCGTGGTGGCGATAGGGCGTGGCGTGCGTATGCGGAGCGTGTGGAGAAGGGTTATCTCGCTGAGAAGCCGTCGTTTCATTATCATCCGGGCTCTGGTGAGCGTGTTGTTGATCCGCCTCAGGTGCGGGTGACGGTGAAGGGTTTGGAGCGGTTGCGTTTGCGGCTGCATGTGGGTTCGTTGCGGGCGGTGAACTCGTGACTTCGGAGATGTTGGCGCAGACGGTTGCCGAGATCGGCAGCTTCCTTCTGGTTCTTGTGGTGGTGACGTTGTGGACGTGTGTGTTGTTGCGTCGTGACAAGGTGCGCCGGGATCGTGTCGAGCGGGAGGCCCGCTCGTGAGCCGTCGTATGTATACGTGTGAGCATGGCGAGTTTGTGCCTGCTCCGAGGGGTTACTACCGCCTCACGTCGGTGCTTCTGGTGGGCGCCGTCTTGTTGGCGTTGAACGTGATCGTGTCGGCAGGGTTCGCGTTGATCGTTTCGGGGGTGACCTGGTGAGCGATTTAGCTGCTGACATTTTGATGATGTCTCGCACGACTCCTACTGAGGGGGAACTTGCGGCGCCAGCATCGTTGCGGTTGCTTGCGGTGGAGGCTGCTGCTGCGGGGTGGCTTGATTCGCTTGGGCAAGATCGGGGCGATGCGGTGTCGACAGATTTGGTGCGGCACATCCTCGAGGACATTCTGGCGCGCGCTCGCGGCCTTGAGTTGTCGACGAAGCCTGAGCGGGTGGTGTTGTGATGCGCCCCACTGTCTTTGTTCTGTTGCTGACGGTCGCGGCGCTCGCAGTGGCTGTGGTGGTTTGGCGGCTGGTGTTTGTGGCTGTCCCTGTTTTTGTTCCTGTTCAACTTCCGACTGTGTGAGGCATGTGATGAGTAAGCAAGAGATCAAGAAGATCCGTGTTCAGTCGTATAAGGGTGTTCGCGAGATTGTGGTGGAGCCTGAGGGGCGTTCGCTTGTGGTGATTGCGGGGGCGAATGGTGCGGGGAAGTCGTCCTTTATTGATGCGGTGTCGGAGTTGTTTGCGCCGGGGGGGATTCGTAAGACGCCGGCTCCTCGGTTGAAGGGTGAGGAAGAGGCGCTCGTTGAGGTCGAGACTGATATTGCACGTGTGGTTCGGCGTTGGCGTAAGGATGATGCGGGCCAGTTGGATGCGTATGCGCTGGAGGGTTCAAAGTTTCCGTCGGGGACGAAGTTTGTTCTTGAGGCGACGGGTGGTGCTTTGTTTGATCCGGCTGCGTTTATGCGGATGGATGCGAAGGATCAGCGGGATGAGTTGTTGTCGCGGATCGAGTTGCCGTTCGATCTCGCGAAGCTAGAGGCCGACCGTAAGGCGGCGTTCGATGGTCGCACTGAGGTATCGCGCGAGGTGAAGCGTCTGCGTGCGGTGAAGCAGTCTCTGCCGGCGGTCGATGAAGCGTTGGTGGAGAAGCCCTCGGCGGACATTGTTGAGCAGCTCGAGCAGGCACATCAGATTGATCGTCAACGCCACACTCTCGAAGATGATGAGTGGCGCACTGCAGCTCATGTTGCTGAACTGGCTGACACCATCGCCAAGGCTGAAGCAACGCTCGCAAAGCTTCGCACCGACCATGCTGCAGCAAAGACCTCACTCGAGGACGCTAAGAAGAAACTTTCCGCAGCACCATCACCTATCGACACCGAAGACCTCAAGCAACAACTGCGTGATGTCGAGGACCATAACCGGTCAGCTCACACCAACGCGAACGTCCGCGCCAAGCATGAAGACGTCAACCGCGACCTTACTGAGAAAGAAACTACCGAAACCACCCTCACCAAGAAGATCACCAACTACGACACCAAGAAAGTCACGGCGCTCGCGGAAGCGAAGTTGCCGGATCCGTTGTTGTCGATCGAGGGCGATGAGTTGACGTATGACGGTGTTCCGTTCCGTCAGGTGAATAAGGCGAAGCAGGTTCTTGTTGCGGCGTATGTCGTGATGATGGGCAAGCCGGATCTTCGTCTGATGGTGGTTGAGGATGGCGAGGCGTTGGATAACGATTCGTTGGCCGAGTTGGAGAAGCTTGCGTTGGAGCATGGCTATCTGGTGTTGGCTGCTCGTGACCGTGACCGTCCGGTGTCTGCGCACGTCCTGGTCGATGGTGTGATTGCGGCGGTCAGCTGATGCGCTCCCGCAAATGTTCCCTTGATGAATGCACAGATCGCGTCGTCGGACGCAAGCTGTGCCGCCGGCACTATCAGCAAGCGTGGAAGCGTGGCGACTTCGAGAACAACCCGCTCCCTCCGCGTAAGCCTGGCAAGACCATCTGCCCCGCCGACCACAAGCACGACAACTCATCAACGTGCTACATCCAACACCAGTGCCGCTGCGTGCCCTGCAAAGTGCACCACTCCAACATGGAGAAGAACCGCCAGAAACTGAAAGCGTACGGACGGTTCGACACTGGCCTCGTAGACGTGGCGCCAGTCCGCGAACACATGATGATGCTCGCCGGCTTCGGACTCGGCTACAAGAGAGTCGCGGAGCTTGCCGGTATCGGGATCACTCCGGCTCGCAATTTGATTTGGGGTCGGCAGGAGCCGGGGCCGCGGTTCGGCGAGATGCAGAAGCAGATCAAGCGTGAGACTGCTGAGGCGTTGTTGGCTGTGCGTCCGGACATCCGAAACTTGGCTTCGCGTGCGTACATCTCGTCGCGTGCTACGCATCGTCGGTTGCAGGCGTTGGTAGCGATCGGTTGGTCGCAGTCAAAGTTGGCCAAGCGGATCGGGGTGGACCCGACCAATTTTTGCACGCTGATGAATTCGGAGCAGGTCACTGTGCGTCGGCATCTGCAGGTGGTGGATCTCTTCGAGGAGTTGTGGGATCAGCGTCCGCCGGCAGAGGAACACCGCGACAGGATCGCGTTTACACGCTCGCTGTCGTATGCGAAGAAGCGTCGGTGGTTGCCGCCGCTCGCGTGGGATGACGTCGACACGGATGTGGAGCCTCCGGTTCCTGATGAGGACAGTGGCGTTGACGAGGTCCGTGTGATGCTCGCTATTTCTGGTGAGCGGGTGCGGCTCACTCCGGAGGAACGCCGCGCGGCGGTCGTTGAGCTCCATGGTGCAGGTCTGAGTGATCCCGCCATTGGTGAGCGTTTGCATTGCGCGGATCGCACGGTGTGGCGGATTCGCCAGGAGCTTGAACTGCCCGCTGTCGTGGGCGCAGATAAAGAACTGATTGTGGCTTAGGCCACCCAAGACAAGGAGTAAGCAATGGCTGCAGGTACGAGTGTTGAGATGGTCGATCCGAGGACGTTGTTGGTGAGCGCGAACGTTCGTAAGGATGTTGTGTTGCTGCCGTCGTTTCTTGAGTCGGTCAGGGAGCACGGGGTTCTCGTTCCCATCGTTGTCGATCGGACTCCTGCCGGCTTTGAGGTGATCGATGGTCAGCGTCGCACTCTTGCTGCGGTCGAGGTTGGTCTTGCGGATGTGCCGGTGTGGGTGACGGTGCCTTTGGAGAATGATCAGGAGCGCATCATCGAGCAGCTCGTGGTGAATATGCACCGCGAGGATGTGTCGGAGAAGGACACCCGGGATGCGATTTCGGATTTGGCTTTGTTCGATATGAAGGTCCCGGCGATCGCGAAGAAGTTGGGTGTCGATCCTGAGTTTGTTGAGCAGTCCGTTGTGGTGGGTAAGTCGGCCGCGGCGAAGGAACTGTTGGCGTCGGAGACGGTCCGTTTCGATATGGCTCTGACGGTTGCTGAGTTCGAGGGGGAGCCGGAGCAGCAGAAGTCGTTGCTCGAGCTGATCGCGAACGGGCGCCAGTGGGATGTACGTGCTCGCGCACAAGAATTCCATGACGCAGCTGAGGCAGCACCGCTGATCACGGCTCTGGAAGACAACGGACTGCCCGTCATCCAGGAACCGGACTACAACCAGTCGGATCCTCAGAGCGTGTCTCGTCTGTACAAGGACAAGAAGATGACGCAGCAGCTGTCCGGTCTGCTGCATGAAGAGATAGTGGCGCTCGCGGGCGATGGTCTGTGTGCGTTCGTTCACTTCACGTGGGAGGGCCAGAAGCGTGTTCCCGCGATCGGGTATGCGATCAAGGGTTGGGAAGCTCGGGGTTTGTTCTCTCGCTATTCCGGTGGGGTGTCGATGGCGACGACGCCGGAAGAGGTGGAGGAGGAGAAGGTTGCTCGCCGTACTGCACGTGAGATTACGAAGCGGTGGGTTGCGGCGTCTGCGTTGCGGATGGAGTTTTTGCAGGATCTCGTGAAGCGCAAGGCTATGCCGAAGGGCTGGGAGCCGTTGGTGATTGCGCGTTTGCTGGATGGCAACATCAGCGGTGCGGGTCCGTGGCGTATGACGTTGGCGATTCTTGGTTTGACGGAGGGGGCGGATTCGTTTTCGCAGCGCGGCATGGTGGAGAAGCATCTGGCGAAGTCGCCAACGCGTGCTCTGCACATTGGTCTTGCCGCGTATCTGGGCAATGTCGAGGGTGGTTTCGAGTTCGACCGCAAGGGTTGGTTCCAGGATGGCACGCAGACGTATCTGTTGCAGCTTGAGAAGTGGGGTTATGTCCTCTCTGATGTTGAGCGCACTGCTGCTGGTTATGCCATTGAGACGGTTGAGGGTGCAGCGTGACTGTCACGGCGTTGACTCGCGCGACGGTGTATAACCGCGACGGGAATATGTGTGTTCTTGCGCAGGTCGACCACCGCTTCGACAAGTGCTCTGGTCCTCTGACTCTGCAGCACACTGTGGGGCGCGGAATGGGTGGCTCTCACCTGTTCGATACCCCTGATCTGTTGGTGGCGATGTGCAACGGTCACAACACTTTGGCGACGTCGGATGCGAAGTTTGCCCGGTTCTGCACGGGCCGGGGTTTGGTGCGTTCGCGGAACTCTTCGCGGGATCCGCGTCTGGTGCCGGTCGAGTATGCGGACGGTTGGTTTCGTCTCGAAGGCGATCAGCGTGTGCCGGTTGATGAGCTGACGGCGCTTGAGTTCATGTTTCTGATTGGTGCTTTGTCGAATGAGTTGGAGGAGCGGTCGTGACTGCTGAGTATGCGATGTTGTATGCCATTCATTGGCCGGAGACGGGTGTGCTGAAGGTTGGTCGCGCTCATTCGATGTCTCGTGTGTGGTCGTTGACGGCGATGGGTGGCCGGGTTGTTTCGTTGTTGCGGGATACTCCGCGGTCGTGGGAGCAGGGCGCTTTGGCTGAGATGGATGCCACTTTCGAGCGTGCGTTTGAGTCGTGGGGTGAGGCTTTGCATCATTTGCCGCGGGGGTCGGGTTTCACGGAGTGTTTCCGTGTGAAGACGGAGCAGCTTCATTTTGCTGTCAGGACTATTTGTAGAGGGATAAAGCGTTATGGCTATCAGTCGGATCCGGTCGGTGCGGCCGAAGTTCTTCCAGGAGGAGGACTTCCTTCTGTTGCCGTTGCCAGTTCGGATGACGTTTCTGGGGTTGATGATGTTCGCGGACGACTTCGGGAACGAGTCGTGCAATCCGGCGTTGTTGAAGTCGGCGCTGTGGCCTCTGGAGGAGTCGGTGACGGGGGAGTCGATCGAGGAACATCTGGTGTGTTTGGAGGACGCAGGGTATCTGCGGTTGTACACGGTGGGTTCGAGGACGTATTACGCGATTCTGGATTGGTTGGGCTGGCAGAGGGTGGACAAGCCGACGGAGTCGAAGGTTCCGAAACCTCCTCGCGAGCCGCTCGCGAATGGCTCGCGAGCGGCTCGCGACCCGCTCGCGGTAGAGGGGAGAGGAGAGAGCGAGGGTGCGGGGGAGTCCGAGAGAGTGCGCGGCGAGGGTGCCGAGCGTGGCGAGGGGAGCACCTCGCGTCCGGCTCCCGAGGATCTGTCTCCGTTCTGTCCGAAGCATCCAGACGGGACCACGAAAGCTTGCCGCGCTTGCGGTACTGCACGTCTCCGTTATGGCCATTACATGCGGGGAATGATCGATCAGGACGATTTAGCGCAGGAGCTCGATCCCGCCGATATGCAGTAGTTGCCGGCCTTGTTGGTGGGGTGCGCTGATGGGTGCCAAGTGGAAGATCAAAGCGATACCGCTCCCCGTCGACGTCGAACAGTTTCGGTGGATATGGACGGCGGTTGCTCCATCGAGCAGAGACGTGTTCGCGATTAAGTTCGCCAGCCAGCCGGAAGCACTCGACTACGTCAACGAGCAGCTCGAAGCTGGCGCGCTTGCTGAGGCAACAGCATGACGCTCTCACACCTCACGAATGCTCCTCGCAGCTCGCGGGCGAAAGCTCAACGATTGACGTCAATTCTTGAGGCTCATGCTGCGTGGGAGCGTCGCACTCTGGCTGATCTTCGTGTTGCTGGTTTCAACTTCACCACGGTCGATCAAGCATTCCGTTATTTAGCAGCTCAGCGCATGTTGGCGCGGATGTCTGCGAACGAGCTCGTGCAGTTCGTTGCCGATCAACAACCTATTAGAGAGAAAGAAGGCGCTCGCAGTGGACGTTCATGAGCATGATTTTTGGAGGAAGCCGGGTGGCACGTTGGAGTGCGCTTGTGGTTTCTCGAAGCGGCCGTTAGCGAAAGTGGCGGTGGAGCTTCCCCAGGCGTGGGTGTTTGAGGATGTGGCGTTGTTTGTGGTAGCGCCTGTCTTCAAGCTTGTCCACAGCCTCATCGAGATAGGGAACGACGCGCTCGCGGAAGCGTTCTTAGATCTGCGCCTTGACGCGAGTGTGGCGCATTCCTCGGCTGCGTCGACGGTGTGGGTTGATCCTGCCTATGTTGCGGCGGAGCGGTGGCCTGATTCTGCTGTTTCGAAGAGTGCTGTCGATGGTTGGGTGCGGTTGTGGCGTATCGATCTTGAAGCGATCGCTCCTGCAGCCACGGTCGGCGGTGAGAGCGCATGACGAACGGTGCAGTGGAGCAGTGGCTGATTACAGCCCCGCAGTCGGTGTTCGAGGCGTTGATGGAAATCGCGCAGGAGCGTTCGCGTCAGGATGCGAAGTGGGGTGAACAGAACCACCCAGATGGCACGGGGAAAAGTTCGTTGCCGCTCCACAGGATCCTTCACGATGGGCCAGTTTCGGAGATCAACGGATCGAGACATTACGCGCTCGGCTTGTCGCTCATGGCCAAGCAGGCTACAGATCGCGCCGCAGAACGAGGTGTCGTTTCGTGGGCCGACATCCTGCTTGAAGAGGTGTTTGAGGCACTGGCCGAAAGCGATACACGCAAGCTACGAGTTGAACTAATTCAGGTCGCAGCGGTTGCCTCTCAATGGGCTGAGGCCATAGATCGCAGGCAACACGGTTCAGAGTCAGGAGCCGCCGATGTCTGATGTTCTGCAGGAAACGGTTGCTCTTCAGTTGAAGCGTGAGCCGTGGTTGGTTCCTGAGGTGGGTTCGTGGTGGCTTGTGACCTCGAAGGATCAAGCAGCTACTGGTGGCATCGGCCGGGACAGTCTGTATAAGACGACGTTGACTGATTGCATCTGTCAGGTCACGGATTACGGCGATGGTCCGTTGTTCGAGATGTTCGGTGGTTCGAGCACGACGATCGTGGTGCCGACGTCGGTTGCGGGTGCGCGCCGACTGTTGTTTGTGATGTTTGAGGATCCGGGTTCAGCGTTTTATCTGGGGGAGCAGGACGTTCTTGATGCTCATTTGAAGCAGGGTGCCGCGAAAGGTCTCAGCGCATGAGTCACACGATAGAGATCACTCGGCTTGCAGATGAGATTAGTGATGACGTGGAGTACGAGTTTTCTGGCACGTGCGATCAGAGTTGCAAGGTGTGGCGTGGTTGCGGGTGCCAGGCGTGTCAGCGTATGAATCCTGACTATGCGCCGTTCGATGAGCGTCATCGTCACGGTGTCGAGCATCGATACATCGAGAACGAATGGATGATCGAGACTAACGAGTGTGGCCTCCACTATGCCTACGACCTCGCGCTCAATGCCGGTGATGCCCCCGACGTTGGTGTGTATTCGCTGCATGTTGATTGGGACGGCGATTCTTGGCTGGCCGAAGTTGGCAACCTCGTGCCTCGCGATTCACAGTCAGGAGCGAGCTCATGAGCGCTCTATCCCCACGGCAAATGTTCCTGCTTGACCTTGCTTGCCAGCCTATTTCTGAGGCGTTCGGGCACGGTGTTTTTCACGTAGGAACTTCTGCCTCTGGTCGTGAAGGATTTCGAGATGTCGATGTGCGCCTCATTCTTTCTGACAAGAAGCATGACCGGCTGCGGAAGGCGGTTGGCACGCGGGGGATCGCGTTTATGGGGTTGGCGTTTGGCCAGTATGTTGCGTCGCTCACTGATCTGCCGATTGATTTTCAGATTCAGCGTCAGACGGAAGCGAACCATCACCACCCGAACAAGTTTCGTAATCCGTTGGGTATGCGAACTCTCGACAATTTCGTTGGCGACGCACCTCGCATAGAACCGCACGGTTCAGGGTCAGGTGAGCTCGATGGGTAAGGCGCAGACCATGAATCGGGCGTGGGAGAAGTGGCCTCAAGTTGATGCGGAGATAGTCGCGGAGATTGTGTCGGCGGCGTGGGATGCGGCGATGGCTGAGGGTTCTGATGCCTGAGTTGTTGAAGCGTTTGTCGCCGGTGGCGCGTAAGCCTCATTTGTGTAGTTGTTGTCATGCGGTGGCGGTGCGTCCTGGTGAACGTTATGACCGGTCGACGTATTTGGCTGATGGGACGGTCTACGACTGGGTGTCGTGTTCACCGTGTAAGGCGTTGGCTCCGCTGGTGTGGCATTGGGCGGACGTGCCTGCTGAGGGCATCGGCCGCGATACCTACTTCGAGTGGGCCACCGAAATGGCCAACGACGTCGTGCATGGTGAGGCAGCTCGCGCATGGCTATTCAGAGCACAAGCCACCACCGCACACCCACCAACAAACAACACAACAAAACCCGCGGCGCTCGCGGAATCAATTGAGGAGAACAAGCGATGAGCGATATGGAAGCTAATGATGCCGACACGCAGACTGATTGGCCGAAGAACACTGAGATGGCAACGGCTGACCAGATGATTCGGCACAGCATCCGGGCGGGTGCGATAGATCATGACGTTGCGTTGATGTGGATGCGTAACTCTGACCGGTTCGAGCGGGGCACCGCCGAGAACGTCCGCAGTAACAGCAACTTTGCGTTCGGGGTTGGCAGCTTCATTGCCAACACGCAGGTCGCTCTTCTCCTTCACGAGATTCAGAAGCGTGACGGGGAGCTAGCTGACACTCTTGCGCGTCTCGTGTTCGACCTTACCGAGGACGGCGGGGTGTTGGGCGAGTTGTCTTGGGAGTGGTTGGACGCTCGCGGCGTGGATGCGGACGGGTTATTCGCCTGGTCGAAGACGGTCGCGCAAGAAGTCTTCGAAATTCAAGAACCGAACAAAGAGAGCATCTGATGGCTAAGTATGCAGCTCGCACGGAGGTCTCATCTGAGAAGTCCCGTTCGGAAGCGGAATCGACTACTCAGAAGAATGCAGAGGTAGAGCCGTGAACTATTGGCCTGACGGTATGAAGGTGCAGCCGATTGTGGAGTGGCCGGGTGTGTTGACTCGGGATCGCGTGCGGTCGAACTTCTCATCGACGCAGTCCGCGACTCTGCAGGTGTTGCGTCGTGAGCTGGATCAGTTGGGCGCGAAGGATGTGTTGCTGCAGATTGCGATCCCTCGTGAGGCGTTCCGTTTGGATGGTTTCCCGAGGTCGACCGCGAAGCCCGCACATCCTGGTCTGATCCTGACGCTGGATTCGAAGTTTGGGCCGCTGTCGTACCCGTGTGACACGTTCACGCGCTGGGAGGACAATCTGCGGGCGATCGCGTTGGCGTTGGAGGCGCTGCGCAAGGTGGATCGTTATGGCGTTACGAAGCGCGGTGAGCAGTATCGGGGCTTCTTGGCGATTGAGGGCGCTGCGCCGGCGGAGTCGTTTGTGTCGCGGTCGGCTGCGGTGACGTTCCTCTGGGCGCTGGTGCCAGATGTGGACATGTCGACTTCGTTGGCGTCGATGATTCGGCTGGCGAAGCGTGCGACGCATCCGGACATGGGTGGCGATAGTGACGTCTTCCAACGTGTGGTTCTGGCGGAGAAGTATCTACAGGAAAACGGAGGGCTGTGATGGCCGGCGAGACAGTAATAACAGTGGTGGGCAATCTCACTGCGGATCCCGAACTGCGTTATACGCAGGGTGGTTTGGCGGTGGCGAATTTCACGATTGCGTCGACGCCGCGGAACTTTGATCGTGCGTCGAGTGAGTGGAAGGACGGCGATGCTCTGTTCTTGCGTGCGTCGTGTTGGCGTGACTTCGCAGAGCATGTGGCGGGCTCGTTGACTAAGGGGTCTCGTGTTGTTGCTCAGGGTCGTCTTCGTCAGCGTTCGTATGAGACGGCTGAGGGGGAGAAGCGTACGAGTTTGGAGCTTGAGGTGGATGAGATTGGGCCGAGTCTTCGGTATGCGACTGCTCAGGTGATTCGTGCGCCGCGTGATGGGTCGCAGCCGGCACGGCAGCAGTCTGATCAATCGACGGTTGCCGCTCCTGCTGGTGAGCCGTGGGCGCCGCCGGCTGGTAATTATTCGGATGAGACGCCGTTCTGATGCGGTGTTGTGCGAGGTGTAAGACGCCGGGGTTTGGTTGTGCGAATGGTCGGTGTGGGTGTCATGGGGTGCGGTTGTTGAAGGCGCGTTCTGTGGATGTGGCTGTGGTGGCTGCGTTGTCGATCGAGAAGGAAGAGGTGGAGTGATGTGTGGTTGTGATATGCACGGCGACCAAAGCGCGGAGTGCACTTGCATTTGCCCCGAGCACAGCAACTTTAGAGTTGCGGCGGCGACAAAGTTAGATAACGAGGCTGTGGAGCGTGCGGCTCAGGCCATGTTTGAGGATCCGTTGTCGGCTGCTGAGTATTCGTGGGCGGAGATGGTGGTTGAGGATCCGAAGCGTGCGGATATTTGGCGGGGTGATGCTCGTCGTGTTCTGGTTGCGGCGGGTTTCCGTGGTGTTGTCCAGGTGGAGACTACGGAGGTTCTTGCGGGTCTGGCTGTGGCGATGATGGGCACGACTGACGGCGAGATGATTCCGTCTGATTCGGAGATTCCTGCTGGTGAGATGTATCGGCTTGCGTCGGAGTACATCGCGTCGTTGATGCTCCCGTTGGTCGTGCCGGTGGAGCCTAAATGGGAGTACGGGACAGCGTATGACACGCCTCAGGGTGAGGTTGTAGCGATGGACGGTGTTCGCATCATCAACGTTGTCGCTGGCCGGCGGATGAAGCGGACGATGGGTGCGCCCGCCGGTGAGTGGCAACCTGTGGCATCTGATGAGTCGACCGAACCCGCAGTTCCATTCAGGGATATGCGCGAACCCGGATGTGTCGAGGCATGGCCGGAGTGCTTCTCGGGTGGTTATGACCCGAGCTGTTGCCGCTTTCCGAAGTCATGCTCGGTGCAGGACATCCCGGCTGAGCCTGAGTTTGTTGATCCTGAGCCGTGGCTGTACGCCTCTGGCAAGCGTGCGGCCCATCCGCTGCCGCAGACGCGTTATGTCAAGAGACCTCGCACGCGGGAGCAATATGAGGCTGATGCGGTTACCGATCGTGGAGGTGCGAGCTGATGGGTGTCAATGATGCTGCGGAGATGCTTGAGGTGGCGAAGGTGGAGTGTGTGCGCCTGGAGCGTGCGCTTGCCGAGGTTGTTGCTGTGGCGGATCGTGAGTTGTGGCGGGTTCGGGTGATGGATTCGTCGTTGCGTGAGCTTCACAAGATGGAGTTGTTTGGGGATTGTGTTGAGGATGGTCAGAGGTTTCCGTGTCACACGGTTCAGGCGTTGGATATCTTTCGGGCGCATGGTGCGGGCGTGCCCGTGCCCAAACCGGAAGGGAGAAGGTCGTGACTGACAACGAGTGGGCGCGGGAGAGTTCAGGTTCGATATTCGAGGGAATGCAGCAGTCTGTCGATCCCGCGACTGATCCCCACATGTTCATGGCGACCAACAACATCGATGAGCATGATTTCCGTGCGGCGTTGACGGAGTATCGGAGCTTGGATACCGGCTATACGAGCTCTCCGTGGTCGATGGATGAGCTTGATGTGCTGGCTGCTGATTTCATCAACTGGTATCGGTGGGAGCGGCTGTGAGCACTAGGCAGCGTACTCCGCGTTATTTCCCGAGGATGAAGGTCCGTGGCGCTCGCGGGCTGCTTCCGGCGCGTGGTTGGCAGCTGTTGCGTGCTTGGGATGAGGCTGTGGCTGCGCTCGAGGAGCTAGTGACTGTGGTGCCGAGTTTCGCTAGGTCTGAGCAGTATCGCGCAATCAATCGAAAGCTAGTGGATGCTGAGCCTCGTTTGGGGCTGGCGTATGTATCGAAGGGCAAGAAGCGATGAATTCTGAGTTGAGTGAGCTCCTGTTGGCGGTTGATGCGTTGACGAGGCCGGTGGTGGTTGCGCAGTGGCAGGGGGAGGTTGGTGCGCGGACTATTTTCAAGCGGACTGATGAGCCGTTGTTGGTGCAGTTGCGGTTGGCGATTCATAACAATATTGGTGGGTCTGGTGGGGGGAAGCAGGCTCGTGAGCGTACTCCGTTGGATGTGGGGGCGTTTGCTTTGTTTGAGGATATTGATGGGCGGGTGCGTTCGTGGATGTCTGAGTTGGGTGGTCGGGTGGGTAAGGGTCTGGCTGTTGAGGCGGTGTTGCGGGCGTGGTTTGTGTGGTGGTCTGCGGGTCAGCGTGAGCCGGTGTTGGTGGAGCGTTTCACGGACATGTTGGAGGGGTGGGCTCAGCAGATTCGTGACAAGTTGGATCCGCCGTCGCAGATTGAGATTACGTCTCCGTGTCCGGTGTGTGGGGTGGAGTGGGTGAATATCGGTTTGAAGTTGGCTGATGGCTCGGATGATCCGGATGATGTTGAGCGGGTTCGTGTTTTGGCTGCTGTGGAGCGGGAGAATATGGATGATTCGTATGCGATGTGTAAGTCGTGTAATCGGGTGTGGCGGGGTGTTGGTCAGATGCGGTCGTTGAGGATTGCGATTGATGACCGTGAGGCTGCGAGCGCGGGTGGTGTCGCGTGAGTTCGGTGTTCGTTGCCCAGGCGGGGAGTGAGGATGACTTTCGGGGTATTACCAAGTGTCGTCAGAGTGAGGGGTGGCATGTTTATGCTGCTGGTCCGTGTTTCGAGTCGATGGAGGAGGCGGTTGAGTATCGCAATCGTTTGGACTTCGCGGGGGTGGCGTATTGGCCGTTGCTCGCTCCGCCGCCGCCGAGACCGCCTGTGGGGTGGGTCAATCCTCGAGCGCCGCAAAGGTGGGTGTCGAGGGTGACTGAAGCGAATGCCTTGACGGTGAGTGGCACGATCGGGTTGGTTCCGTCTTTGGGTGAGCCCGCTGGGGGCAGCTACACGCCAATCACGAGCGAGGTGCGGATCAAGTACAAGCTGGCTTCTGGTGTCGGTGATGCTGCGAATGATGAGTTTGATCGTTGGCTGAACACAACCTTTGTGGCGCCGGCGGCTCGTGCTGCGGAGCAACTGCAGGAGGCGCTCGCGGCGCGCGATCGGGTGTTCGCAGCAGCTCGAGCCGAGATCAATAACCTCGCCAACGCTCGCGGCCACGTACCGGTGTACGTCTACTGGGGTATCCATGAACGTCTCAGATCAGCACTCTCCCCACAACCCGAAACAACAACAACAGAATCGGCGCTCGCAGAAGGCGGAGACGCAGTTCACTGGATCGAGAGAAGGAACTAGCGATGAGCTTGACAGACTTTGATCGCGACGTTGAGCGCGCTGTGGACATGGTTCTGCAGCGAGCGCTGAGGAAGCTAGACGCCCTCAAGGAGACGATCGATCCGACTCCACCGCCCCAGATGACAGTCGATGAGTTGTGGGCGGCTCTTGCCGCACAAAACCGTCAGACGATGAAGAACATCGGCGCAGCTATTCGACGTGTGGGAATCGCCCTCACGATCGAACTATTCGGAACCGCGCAACAGAAGCAAGTGTCGCGTCAACTAATGGACGGAACAAGTAGATGATCACCATCCACGAACTCGAAAGACAGAACAATGACTAACACGAAACAACAACTAGAGGCGGCGCTCGCGGAACTCGAGCTGTGGACATCGGGTAAAGCATCACTCACGAACTCGGTTCATGGTGATGTGACCGGAGACTATGAACACCAGGCGCTGCATGCGATCGAGGCAGACAACGCCCAGAAGATCGCTCTGGCAGCGACGGTGAACGGTTTAGCTGCGCTCTTGAGCAAGGAGATTCACGTTCAGTGCGGAGAGAAGCACATCGTCCGAGGTGTTGCATTCAATATGTGTGTCGATGAGTGCATTCTCGAAGCGAATCACGTTGGCCTGCATGGGGGCAGCACGAGGGGCTACTTTCGGGACTTCATGCCGGAAGCTGAAGCAGGGGGAGAGGACAATGGCTGAGGTCCGTGCTCGCGTCTGGTCAACACCAGGGGTGCAGGGTCGCAGGACATGGCACTACAGGGTGATGCGTGCAGACGGGGCAACAGTGCTCTACGACAACACCGGAGCCTACGAGCCGATACTCCGAAGAGCACTGATCGAGGTCGAAGCGCTCCGCCACATGGTGATAGCCGGACACAAGCTAGGCAAGTACAAAGGGTAGGGTCACGGCGTGACACAACGCGACACGCCGCCGCAATTCGTGCGATGGTGGGCAGATCTGTAGGGCATAATAAGAGGGCGCTGGATAAGTCCGTCTTCATACGGACATCCGGCGCTTTCGCATTTAAGCTTCGGCACTCGCTCCCGACCCTCACTCTGATAGCAGCGGGCATCGCGCACGTGCCGTCCATCTTCCACGTCAACACTTCGGTGAAGGACGCTACCTAAACCCGGTTCCTTTGTGACTGGCTGGCGTACCTGCGTGGATCCTACTTCGGTCGCTACCGAGGGCTCAGGTTATCGAGCGCGGTGGTGGGGCGCAGGGTGAGCTTCTCCTCTGCGCTTCACCGCCGGCACCCTTTGGAGGACAGCATGGACGAAGACAACGACGATCGTTCTTATGACTACCTCGCCCCAGAAGTTGTAGAGGCTCGTGAGGCAGTGGGGCGCGCCGTCACCAACTATCTCAACGTCATCCGGTCCGATGAAACGCCATTTGTTCTCGCGCGGGCAGTTGCGGCTGAATGGACCAATCCTGAGCTCGAGCAGACAGGACGTGCGGGAAGAGACATCATCTCGCCTAGTGAACAGACTGTTTCTGCATCTGCTGGTTTGGGTGCTTATCTCGCTGCGAGGTTCGCATGACGTCCGACCGATACTGCTGCGGGGGCTGCGGCCGTCGTTACGTTGTTCCTTCGCTCGCTCGCGACTGCGAGAAGCGGGATCGATGATGGCCGACTACATCGGACCCAACGGAGAGCAATACTCGACCAACTCGATTCGGGCGCGTATCAGCCGTGATGCGCAGGAGGCTGCTGATCGGATCATTGCGCAGCACGAGGAAGAGCAGGAGCAGTCATGAACCTATGGGACTACGTCAGTAACATCGCCGCCGTGTGTGTTGGTCTCATCATCATCGCGGTCACTGTCATGGTGATCGTGTCGATGATGCGCAACCCGCCACCTCGGCGCTGACTTTAGGAGCTCACCCCGTGGCTTGGGAAAATAACCGCCCCACCCATGTACCCACCCAGGTCAGGCAAGCTTGCTTGACCCGGGATGGTAACCGCTGTGTGCACGCTCTGAGGAACGGCACACGTTGTCCTGCGACCACCCACTTGGAGGCCGCGCATCTGCCCGGTCGTCAATGGCATGAGGGCGAGAGGACAACTGTTGACATGGTGCGCACGCTGTGTCGTTGGCATCACAACCGTGAGACTCAGGCTGAAGCTGCGCAAGCACGCGGACGTAAGCCGTCCGCGAAGCATCCGCGCGAGAAGCATCCTGGAATGATTTGACAAAGTCGTCGCCCTTTAGGCGATGGCTTTGGGTGGGGGTATCCCCCCCCGCCCCGGGTGTTCTTCACGCG
>Ga0314855_100119_pt1 | contig 20974 bp, 17 predicted proteins | sample 2018CB1WmetaG_FD_203636 | JGI IMG/M metagenome (GOLD analysis project Ga0314855, IMG submission 203636) | Cryopeg brine viral communities from Beaufort Sea near Barrow, Alaska, United States - 2018 CB1W | ecosystem: Environmental > Aquatic > Marine > Coastal | place: USA: Alaska | collected... | reverse complement strand
GAGTTTTACCCAGCAATGAAAAAGAGAGTTGATTAAGAAGTCGCTATCTATCACGACCTCTCAAAAACGATTTACGTTTATCAACTACGACTCATTTAATTGGAACCGCAGTTACACCCGGAGTGGTTGCAGCCTTTCCCTTCTGAGCACTCTCTGCTGCAAAATATACCTGTCGCGGTTTTAATATGTGTTTCATCATCGGCCACTTTGCAATCGCAGCCATCGTGCGCACACTGATATGTGCCGTCAGCGTTTACATTTTCCATACGTCGCTCCTCCACTTCATGATTGAATCCGAAATTTTCAAATCACCAAGCAAACGACAAATCACACTTAAGATTTCACACCGACATCTTACCTGGCCTTTCGAGTATAGGCATAAAGTAAGGAAACTGCCGACGCCTGGTAATAGAACTTTCCTTAAATTTTTGTAAGTGCTCCATTTACCCACCTATCCTATAGTTCTGAAAGACGCTTTTTAGGCTTTACCATCTTCAGATGCTAACGTGATATGTAGCGCAAAATTTCATATCGAATTACAACACACTTATTGATATTAAGTGTCGCGTTATTAAGCGCGAAAATAAACGTTCATAGACAAGGAGCAGGGTTTAATGCTGGATCACAGCGTTCACACACAACCTGGTACCACGGCCCATTCTTCGCCTACTTACAAGACCGTATTACTTTGCCAGCACCCGATCCAGCACGATCAAAATTCCCAATACCATCACGCCATCCCGGTTTCAGAGCTGGGTGCAATATTGGTGGCATCTCCCCATCCCGATGATGAAACATTGGGCTGCGGCGGCCTGATCGCGCTTTGCGCCCGCGCTCGACACCCTGTTTCTATTCTGGCCATGACCAACGGCGAAGCGTCTCATCCGGGCGATCAGACATGGCAACACAAGCTCGGTCAGATCCGCCAGCAGGAACAGCTCAGCGCGCTGAAAACGTTGGGCGTTTCGAGTCCTGATGTTATTTGTTTGGCACTTCCCGACGGAGGGCTCGACCAGCTGAACGGCGACAAAACAAACAAGATCATCGCGTTAATTGAAGCGAACATGAAACCGCGCAACATTAAAACCCTCTTTGTGCCGGCGATTGATGACTGCCATAACGACCATCAGCAAACCGCCAGGTTACTCGCCAGGGTCGCTACCAACTACCCGGTTGAGTACGTTTTCAGCTATCAGATTTGGCCACCCGCCGACAGGTCGGCGCAGGTATCCAGCAATGAAGTGGCTTACGCGCTTGATATTTCTTCAGTTCTTACTCGAAAAAAACAAGCAATTGAGGAATTTCGCAGTCAATTGGGCGATTTCGAGCCAGCCCACACTGAGGGTTTCCGCATACCGCAAGTGCTGTTGGACAAAAATTTCGAGGCTCATGAATCTTACGCACTGATTCGGAACGTTTTAGCCTGGAGCAGATGAGCACAAACATTGCGGCATTACGGTTGCTCGGCCTTCTTACGCCGGGCGACTCTTAAAACCACGGTACGCGTTAGCGTGAGGCATCAAATGGAAAGGATCTTCTCTGGTAAACCGTCCGGCGTGATCATACACATTGCCCTTCAGGGGTGCCTTAAAGCAGGATCGATTCCCTATGGTTTAACAGCCGATACGGGGGGCCATATCCGGTACCTTCTGGAACTTGTTGCAGCCCTTGCTGAGTGTCCCGAGGTATCGCATCAAATCATCGTGACCCGGGCCTTCGACGATCCCCACCTGGGTACTGAATACAACCAGCAGGAAGAGAAAATTTCGGACAGTGTCACCCTCTGGCGCTGCCAGGGACATTCCACAGCCTACCTGCCTAAAGAAGAGTTATGGAAAGAGGTCCCCAAGCTGACCGACTGCCTCATCTCCAAGATGCAGCGTTACGGCATTCGCCCGAGCCTCGTTCACGCGCATTACGCCGATGCAGGTGTTGTCGCAATGCGACTGAAAGCCGCGTCAGGCATACCTTATGTGTTTACGGCTCACTCTCTGGGGGCCACCAAAGCGCAGCACAGGCCAGCGAACAGCGATATTGGAAAAGACCTGAGGCGCCGAATCCGCTACGAAGAGTTGGCCATTAAACACGCTGAGCGATTGATCGCGAGTTCAGAACACGAAGCACTGATTCAGTACGGACTGTATAAATCGAACAGCGCGTGCAAAACACTGCTTAATCCACCGGGATGCAATTTAGAGGATTTTCGCCGCAAAGCGGGCGCAGCCACAGCCAGACAGGTCGACTCGGAGCTAAGGCGCTTTCTTCGAGAACCGGATCGCCCCTGCATTCTGGCCTTGGCCCGCCCCGTGGCGAAAAAGAACCTTTGCGCTCTGGTGAGAGCTTATGGCGAACACCCGAACCTCCGTAACGAAGCGAACCTTGTCATTTACGCGGGAACACGACTTGAGATTGAATTGGGCGAACCGGAAGCTCGCAATATCTGGCAACAGCTTTTAAAACTGATCGACGAGTATGACCTGTACGGCCATGTTGCCTATCCAAAACACCATACTTTGGAACAAGTGCCAGCAATCTACCAGTGGGCGGTCAAACGCCGCGGAGTATTCGTCAATCCGGCCCTCGTCGAACCGTTTGGGCTAACGCTACTCGAAGCGGCAGCTTCTGGACTTCCCGTTGTGGCAACTCAGGAAGGTGGCCCCGTCGATATTCTTAACCGTTGCGGGCATGGGCTACTTATTTCCCCCAACGACATTCATGCAATAGGCATGGCCTGCCATCGGTTGGTATCCAACGATATTGAGTGGCAGCACTACAGTTCGCACGGGTATCGAAATGTTAGCTTTTATACCTGGGCCCGTCACGCACGCCAATACGTATCAGACATGGAACTCGCCGTGCCCGCTAACCCGGCGCCACTAAATCTCAGACGCGTAAGCCGGTTACTGGCTACGGATATGGACGGCACATTACTCGGAGACCAGGACGGATTAAAACGCTTCGCGATCTGGCTTACGCAGAATCGACACTATTTGTTTATAATAGCAACCGGCCGTTCTTTGCAAGACGCCTTGCGGGAATTAAAAATCTGGAACGCGCCCTTGCCGGATTTCCTGATCACCGATGTAGGCTCGTCTATTCACCAAGTCAATCGTCACGGACAAACCAACCTTATTCAATCCTGGTATCAGCAACTGGATAAAAACTGGCAACGTGACGAGTGCGAACGGTTACTCATTCCGCATTCGGCGCTGGAACTGCAGCCCAAAAACACACAATCTGCCTACAAACTCAGCTTTTTTATACGGCCTGCAAGATCCAATAGCCTAAGCCCACACCCTATCCAAGCATCGACTAACTGGCACAATGACGCCGTAAAGAAGGATGTGAAAAAAGCTTTGATGTCGGCAGGTCTTGTTGCCCGTGTTGTACATTCCCACGGCAACCTGCTCGACATTCTCCCTGAAGCGGGAGGTAAAGCTCAGGCTGTGAATTTTCTTCGCAAACGCTTCAATATAGATCGCCAGCACGTTGTGGCATCAGGCGATTCAGGTAACGATATAGATCTTCTGCAATACGCGACGCTCGGCATAGTGGTGGCTAACCATACCCGCGAACTCGAAAGTCTGCGCGATTGTCGCCATCTTTATTGGGCGAAAACGGAATGCGCTACCGGTGTTCTTGAAGGTTTAAAGGACTTAAAAGTTGAGAGCCAGCCACGCCAACGAGTGACTGAAATTAACATCACTGAAGTAGGAGATTAAAATGGTGTCGAATCCCGATTTTGCCAACGACCCGGCTCTTTCCCGGCGACCTATCGGTTATTTCGTACACCATCACGGCCATGGGCATGCAAAACGTTGTTTGGCGATTGCCCATCAATTGAACCCGCGCCCGGTCAGTATTTTCTGTGCCAAACCCGAGATATTTTCAAACTTGCCAGGCAACGCTGAGATTATCAAGATACCGGATTTTCACGGTAAAAAAGCGCGTTCAGAAAAACTGCACGATCAACCGGCTTGCCTGGCACTGGACTGCGCCCCCGTTGGCGTGTCGGCCATTCGGGAAGCCAGTGGCATTATTGCAGCTTGGCTCGCGCAAGAAGATCCTGCTTTGTTTGTGGTAGACGTATCGGCCGAACTGGCTCTCCTTAGCCGAATCTGCAGTGTCCCCGTCGTCAAAATCCGGATGCACGGTGACCGCGACGATGCGGCCCATCAGGCGGCTTATTCTGCCTGCGCTGGCATACTCGCACCCTTTGATCGCTTGCTCGAACAGGCGGACTGGCCAGATCATCTACGTACACGAACATTTTATACCGGCGGCCTGATAGACACCCGTCATGAGGTGCCTGGTAAAGCCCAGGCAAGGCAGTCCTTGGGGTTACCTGAGCACCAACAGATCTTCGTTATCGTTGCAGGAAATGGCGGTGTCGGTATTCCAATTGCGCCGGTTACCCTGGCAGCGCGGGCTTACCCGAACGCGCTATGGATAACCGTCGGAAAAACAGTTCGATATGGCCATGAAACCGATTTTTCCAATCTTAAAGATGTTGGATGGGTCGATAATGTTAACGATTACCTTGCCGCAGCTGATGTGGTTGTAGCCACACCCGGCGATACCTTAACCCATGAAATCGCACGAGTTGGCCGGCCACTCATCTGCATCCCCGAATGGTGTTATTACAACGAACAGGTGCGCAAAGCTGAAGCTCTCGCGGCCCAAAACCTGGCCGTTTATACGCCAACCTGGCCTGCCAGCTTCGGGCAGTGGCGCACCTTGGTAGAGCAAGCACAGCAGTGTGAAATATCACGCCAGTGTCAGTTAGTTGATGACCACGCGGCTAACCGGGCCGCAGCGTATCTGGAGGAGCTTATTCAAACCCTCTGGCTTGCAAGCGCGCCGGACGAGCGCCTGGAAACGGAGAAATAATGTGTCCTCCACACAACGTCAACCCGTCGCAAGCGTACTAACACTCATTCGGGGCCGGCAAGCGCACCTTGACGCGTTGGTTAATGGCTTAAGCAACCAGACCTGTTTAGAGTTCGAGCTCGTTATCGCCTATATGCAACCAGAGCCACCACGGATTGGCTCGCCATTGGTGTTTCCAGTCACCATGGTCGCGGTTCGCGGCACTAAAATGCCGCTCGCCGCGGCCAGAAATGCGGCCGCAGCACATGCGTTGTCAGAGCGACTGATTTTTTTGGACGTTGATTGCATTCCATCACCTAACCTAGTGCAGAGTTTCATCAGGCAACTGGATGCCTCTGGCCGCTGCCTTCTGGGTGAGGTTCGTTATTTGCCCGGAACTGTGCCGGAAAAGAAACGAATCGCTGCACCTTTTAGCAATTTAGTGGCGTCCGGCAAGCAGCACCCCGCTCGACCGCGTTTACGCGGTAACACCTGGATCGACGAGCCAAACCCCCGCGCTCTATGGGGGCTGTCATTTGCCCTTACTCAGAAGCAATACAGCACCGCAGGCGGCATGGACGAACGCTATGTGGGTTACGGCGGCGAGGAAACGGACTTCGCCGAACAACTTGCTGCGAACGGCATACGATTCGGATGGTGCGCAAATGCACTGGCTTTGCATCAGTATCATGAGGTTTATTCGCCACCGCTGGATAGATTCGACGATATCCTCGCGAACGCGCGTCATTTTCATAAGAAATGGGGCGGCTGGTGCATGGAGTATTGGCTGAGCTTCTTCGTTAATTATGGCTTCATCGAGTGGTCGCCCGGCGCATCCACGATCAACATTCTGCGCCGCCCTTCCCAAACAGAAATCCGCGCCTGTCGCCAACCGCTTGAGGTCGCATTTGCATGAGTTTACAAAAAGATTCACCGGATTTAGATACGTGTTCAAACAACGCTCCAGGCAACGTTCCAGACACGTCACCCGAATTTTTTGAGCGTCTTTATCAAAATTCGGAAGATCCTTGGAATTTCAGGCGTTCGACGTATGAGCGTGATCGTTATCACGCCATTATTGATGGCATAAAGGACAAATCCTACGCTTCGATCTTTGAAGCAGGCTGCTCGGTTGGCGAGCTTACAGCGTTGCTTGCCCCTCATTGTGAGTCTTTGACAGCCATTGACTGTTCTGACACAGCCGTCGAAACCGCCAGGTCTCGATGTCAGGAATATCCACACGTCGACCTTCGCCGAGGCGCCCTTCCTGACGACATACCAAAACACCGATGTGATCTGATCGTATTTTCCGAAATAGGTTATTACTTCTCGTGTGAGGACCTGGCGGCGCAAATTACGCAGCTTTGGTCGATATTAACGCCTGGGGGGCGCCTGATTGCTTGTCACTGGCTGGGCCATTCCGAAGACCACCTCCTTCATGGCGCGAAGGTCCACGAAACCATTGGCCACGTCTTACGCGTGAACAGCGACTTCAACAGGCTGGATAATGGCTATGCGTTGCAACGTTGGAGCAAATCAGAGCTATGAACCCGGACCACAGTCAGCTTGCCCTTTTACTTTCATCCTTACCTGACCAGCCGGTTGCTAACGATTATCAAACTGCCGCCAAGAAACTGCTGCCGTACATACAATCGCAGGTACCGCCAATGGGCGAAGGTCAAAGCGCCGCGCGGCTGAATTTTCTGATCAACGTTGGGCGTCACGATTTAAGCCTGGCCCGACTTATTGAAGGGCATTTAGACGCCACTCAAATTCTGCGAGAAGCACAGCGCCCCATCAATGAACAGACGCTGTACGGCATATGGGCGTCGGGAGGGCCGGCAGATACCTTGCAGATTGAGCAAGTTGGCGCGACTGGCAGCAGCTTGGAGTTGACTGGCAATAAGCCGTTTTGCAGCGGCTCGAATGTTGTTGACCGTGCGCTGATTTATGTTTATCCCAGCGAGCAGCTTGTTGAAGTTGATATTCAGGGTATTGATACGTCGGACCACATTGAATTTGACGGAAAAGCGTGGGTATCCCCGGCTTTTTCCGAAACCCATACTTGGAGTGTTGCGCTGCGGGGCTTACCGGTTACGCAGAGCCATTACATTGGCGGCTTCAAATGGTACTTCGAGCGGCCCGGGTTTTGCTTGGGCGCTCTGGCGCCAGCGGCATGCTGGACTGGCGGGGCAATGGCTCTGGTAAGTTCATTGCGTCAAAGAACTCTTAAGGGTGGCCACGCAAAAGCCCACCTGGGAGCCATGGCGGCCTTGATATGCAGCATGCAGTCACTGCTTCGGTGGGGCGCAGAGCAAATCGACGCCGACCCTACTAATAGGTCAGGACAACTATTCCCGGTTGCGCTAATGGTGCGGCACCAAATTGAGCGTGGCTGCACGGAAATCCTTGATCGTTTTGGTCGCACGCTTGGCCCACGGCCCTACGCCTTTGAGAGAGACAATGCTCGCCGTATTGCCGAACTCACTCTTTATATTCGCCAATGCCACGCAGAGCGCGATTTAGAAGAGCTTGGTGACTATCTTGAAGAGCACCCCGAATTTCTTCCCAAATTCAACTAGGTACGCCCCGATACTATCTGTTGGGCTGAGATAAAGGCCAAGGTAATCACCAAGGCCCTTACCGGAAGATTTATTTCGACAGGCGTTTTGCATTCGCCGTTGTGCGTTGATGAAGAGGTTTCAAGGTACGCTGGCCCGTTGTCCACCAGGGCGTTTGTCCTCCAGACAACATGTTCAACCAGGCCTTCTGAACTTCCAAGCCAACTTCCCAGCTAGCAGCACGCTTTTCATTCACCATTCGTTGATTTTCTTGCATCATGGTTGGGTCAAGAGGCGATTTCGTCTCCCACAGCAACACTCGAGAGTTGATCGTCGAAAAGGCGGAAGACCAAAACTCCGTCGCCATCTGGCTTAGCTTCCACACATCGGAAATTGCGGCGGGTGTAGCCGGAACAATCAAAGATATACGACTCTTATTGCTCATCATTTTCTCCAAAAAACCAGTCGGGTTGTAAAAAGAAAGTCTTTTTAGTGGCTTACAAACGACTATCCAGGCGGTCACCAATCAAGCTGTCCGGCCGGCCGCCGAACGCGCCCCCGCAGGCAGCAATAAGGCCCAACAGCGATGCAAGCGTTAGTAACAAAGCAATTGACGAGATCGCTTCGCTCAGGTTCTGCGCAGCCTCAATGGCTTTGGCCTGCGCGGTATTGATCGTTTCGCGCAAATCCGCCATCGTTTCGTCAATGCTGTTCTCAATCGATACAATGATCTGTTCAGCTTCTTCCGACGTTATCCCAAGACGCTGTTCCATCGCGGTAAGCGCTTGCTGTCGGTCTTGTTCCGAAATGATGGCATCTGGGCCTTCCAGCATGTCGTTCGCAAAAGCATCGAGATCCTCACTTATGTCTTGCGGTGAGGTCACCATATCTCGAATAGTCGCTTTTGCTTTAGCCATAGCCGCCTCTTGTTCACGCTCGCTAAATACATCGCGGAACGCCACTTTTGCCTCAGAACGTAGATCTTCCTCAGTAATGCCGTTGTCGCGCAACATTGTTTGGAGCTCATCGGGTAAATCGTCTATTGATAGCTGATTTGCCAGTCTGGATGGGTCAGGCAATGAAATATTATCCGGTATCATCGCCTCACCCACTGACGCCACAGAACTGGCCGTTCCACTCAACAGTGACCCCGCTGCCCCAAACATGGCTCCGACGCCCACAACCGAAGCCCAGGCCATAAAAACCGTAGTGACGGCCCATACTGACGCACCGTGTAACAGCGACGATATCGTACGCGGTATACCCGCCATTCTGGCCGCAACAAAACCGCCGGCACCCAAAGCAACCAACTGCGTTATAATCAGGTAAATCATTGCGGTAATTGACATGCCGTCGCCTGGATTCTGATCATATTGCGGGTCAATTATCGCTGCGCCAATTCCGACACCAAAAAGCGTAAACAAAGTCATAAGGGCAATCGCAATAACTGCGCCTGCAATAATTGCGCCCCAAGAAACTCGCTGGACCGTTCTTGCTCCAGCTACGGTTGATGAGGCCCGATAGTTTTCAGTAGTAGCCATACGATTTTCTCCAGTGTGGCAAACTTAAGCGCTAGTCCGTATTGCATCGAGTGCAGCGGCTACGGGTGTTACGCGATTGCTTCATCATCTGCGTACTACATGTGAAGAATAGCGGGCATAATGCCCGGTAGTTGATTAAACTTTATTCAAGATAACAACAAAATAACGGCGTGATATTTGCAGTCGCGAATTTTTTAACCGTTGTTCGTAAGTGGTGGTGGCCTTGCTATATACAACCCTATTTAACGGTCCCCTGTGTAATAGGGTCGCTTAAACTGGTCATCCGGTATTCGGTAAATTTTTCCGACTGTTCTGTAAAAATGACTGATTCAATACGTACCAGCGCGATACAGATCTGTTGTCGATTACCGAACTCACCATTGGGTGCCACAAATAACACGAAAAATTTTAATTATATTACCTTTTAAAAAGTATTAAAAAATTGGCCTATAATTTGCGTTTAAGTTATCAGCCAACGCAAAACGTTGATTGGCCTCAACCACCATATCGGGGATAAGTTATGAAACGTTACGTAACACTCATTGCAGGCTTGACATTGGCAAGTGCCTCTTTCGTATATGCAGCGGAAGACGGCACTATGAAATCCACTGATAAGACGGCGACTGATCAACACAGTTCAATGAATACACTCAACTCTATGAACCCTGACGAATTGGAAGGCGTCGACATCTACAACAGCGATGGTGAGAAGATCGGTGATGTAGATGAAATTGTAAAAGGCAAGAACGGGCAGCGCATGGCGGTGATCGGCCTGGATGGCGACACTAAAGAAGTAGCCGTGCCGTTAAGTAAACTATCCATGAACAGTGATGGCGACAAGCTCATGATAGAAATGACGAACAAAGAACTCATGGCACTGCCTGATTACGACCCTATGGACATGGAAAGCGTAGATGAGTAAAAACGCTGACAGATTGATACGTTAAACAACCGCCTTCCCTGATCGACGTTCCAAATCACGGAAGGCGGGCCCTTACAGGCCAAGGTATTCCTTATTAAAAATTATGATTTTTTTGACCGTCAATAATTAGAGACGCACTTTGGATTTCGTATTTACGCAATCGGTTATAAAGCGTTTTTAAACTGACGCCTAGAAGATAGGCAGCTTCTGACCTGGATCCACCGCACTGGTTCAGCGTGGCGAAGATCAAATTCTTCTCGACTTCGGCTACTGACGTGCCAATTTCAATGGCCAATGTACGACCCTTTTGGCGCACCGAGCTTAGCGGTTCGCTCAGACCTGGGGGCAAGTCTTTCTGTGAAATCACGGTTTCCGCCATGATGTAGGCTCGTTGTACAACATTTCGCAATTCTCTGATATTGCCAGGCCAGGCGTGACATTCCAGTTTAGAAAAAACATCGTCAGAAAACGTCTTCACTGATCCCTCAGCAGTATTCAGTTCACTTAAAAATAGACATGCCAACTCTCGAATATCGCTATGCCGCTCGCGCAGCGGAGGTAATTCAATAGGAAATATTTGAAGCCGGTACAGAAGATCTTCGCGGAAGGTGCCTGCCTCAACTTCTTCCCGCAGACATCGGTTGCTGGCCGCGATAATGCGCACGTCGGTGGTCTGTTCGAACTCACCCCCCACCCGAGTAAAGCGACGAGTTTCTAAAACACGAAGTAATTTGACCTGCAGGTCAATGGGCATTTCGGTGATTTCATCCAAAAACAACGTGCCGCCATGGGCCTGTTCGAACACGCCCCGATGGTTTTTAAAGGCGCCCGTAAAGCTGCCTTTTTCATGGCCGAAGAGTTCACTTTCAATCAGCTGTGGTGACATAGCACCGCAGTTAACCGCAACAAACGGTTCTTGATTCCGGGTACTTTGCTGATGAATAGCAAAAGCGGTGACCTCCTTTCCCGTTCCGCTTTCGCCCGTGATCAACACCGTCGCCAACGTAGGCGCAACGCGTTTAATCTGAGCCACGACAGTCTGCATTGACGCTGAATGACCCACGAGTCGTTCTAACGGTCTGTGGTGTTTACACACGGGTAAATCAGAATGACTGCCAAAGTCTGGAATCATTATTTTTGAAGTAACTCCGCGATGCGCTCCGTCATGTCGGGACAATTCTACAGAATCAAAAGGGCTCATTCTTCGCTCTCCATTGCGCACGACAGTCGGACCTCTTAACAGCGACAGACCTTATAAAATGATAAAGTTCCTATATTTTATAACCACCGAAAAAGCCATTGAGTTGAGGCAGTTAACCCGTAAATCTCAACGACCGTGTTTGCAAGCCCTTGTTTCCGAAGTTATAAAAATCGCTATTTGAAATATGGAACCGAGCTGAACAAATGTCAACAGAGCGAATACACTTCAATCGACCTGTTTCAGCTACCTTTTTCTTTAATCCTTGAGGGAATTATTCTAAGCATCTAATTCGCAAAGGTGGACGGCGAAGGTCTGTAGGCTGATGCGCCATATTTAAAAGCTCATTAAATTTATTTATTTAAAACCTCCACTTATTTTGTACACATTTATCAATTTCGGGCACGCACCATCTATTGATTCTGCCCGGCTTTTGCAAAGCACGTTCAAATCTGACCGATTAAGCCTGACCTTCAATTATGACGGCAGTCTTAAAGATCAGTCATCTTCTGCCGGAACCTGTCTGACACACTAGAATCAATCTGATAAGTCCCATTTGATGTCGGCAGATCGCATTTAACAGAGCGTTATTTAATTAAAGCACTAGCCAAGGCAAATTAACGAAAGGAACCCATTCATGTCAGACAAAAAGAAATCACGACAGGATAAAAAAGGCCAGAGTGGCGAACTGCATCAGCACGCAGATGCCACGCATCCGACCATGACCACGCAACAAGGCGCACCTGTCGCCGATGACCAAAATTCATTGCGCGCCGGCGCTCGCGGGCCGGGGTTGTTGGAAGACCACGTCATGCGTGAAAAGATCTTCCACTTCGATCACGAACGCATCCCCGAGCGCGTTGTTCACGCCCGCGGGGTTGGCTTTCATGGCTACTTTGAAAACTACAGCAATCAGTCGGAACTGACCGCCGCAGATCTGTTCCAGCGCCCGGGTGAGCAGACACCGGTATTTACACGCTTTTCAACAGTAGCCGGTAATAAGGGCTCGGCAGACGTGCCCCGGGATGTACGCGGCTTCGCCGTAAAATTTTACACCCAAAAGGGAAACTGGGACCTGGTGGGTAACAACATGCCGGTGTTCTTTATTCAGGACGCCATGAAATTCCCCGATCTGGTGCACGCGGTAAAAGAAGCGCCAGACCGGGGTTTTCCTCAGGCTCAGTCGGCACACGATAATTTCTGGGACTTTGTCAGTTTAATGCCAGAAAGCACGCACATGCTGATGTGGACCATGTCGGACCGCGCCATACCGCGATCGCCCCGCTTTATGGAAGGGTTCGGCGTGCACAGCTTTCGCTTTGTAAACGCAGATGGCGACTCAAAGTTTGTGAAATTTCACTGGAAGCCCAGCCGTGGCATGCAGTCGGTGGTGTGGAACGAAGCTCTGAAAATAAACGGGGCGGACCCCGATTTTCACCGCCGCGATATGTGGGACGCGATCCAGCGTGGTGACTACCCGGAATGGGAGCTGGGCGTGCAAATATTCGATGACGCCTTCGCAGAGGAATTTGAATTCGATATTCTGGATGCCACCAAACTTATCCCTGAAGAACAGGTGCCGATTACGCCGCTGGGTAAAATGGTGCTCAACCGGGTTGTCGACAACTTTTTTGCAGAAACCGAACAGGTCGCGTTCTGCACCCAGAATATTGTACGGGGTATCGATCACTCTAACGATCCGCTGTTGCAAGGCCGTAACTTTTCTTACCTGGACACCCAGACCAAACGATTAGGTGGCCCGAACTTTACCCACATTCCCATCAACGCGCCCAAGTGCCCCATGCATCATTTCCAGCAAGACGGCCACATGGCGATGACCAATCCCACGGGCCGCGCTAATTATGAGCCCAATAGCTGGGAGGACAATCCGGGGCCGCGGGAAAATCCGACCGAAGGTTTTCACAGCTACCCTGAGGACATAGAGGGCACAAAAGTTCGTGAACGCTCTCCCACCTTCTCAGACCACTACAGCCAGGCCTTCCAGTTTTACATCAGCCAGACCGAAACAGAACAGAAACACATAGTCGCGGCCTTCGTGTTTGAGCTCAGCAAAGTTGAACGCGAAGACATTCGCCTTCGAATGGTCGCGCACCTGCTGAACGTAGATGAGTCACTGGCTGAAAAAGTTGCTAACGGTCTGGGGCTGGATACCCTGCCCAAAGGTGCTGAGCCGGCGATGAAACCCCGCAAAGACTTACCGGTCTCTGACGCGCTGAGCATACTCAAGAATGGCCCAAACAGCTTTGGCGGTCGAAAACTGGGCGTATTGGTCAGCGAAGGCACCAACGCCGAAACCTTCGACGCGTTAAAAGCAGCCGTAGAAAGCGAGAACGCGGTACTGGCCGTGATTGCGCCCACTATTGGCGGCGTAACAGACAGTAACGGTCGCAAGATTGCAGCTAATGAAAAAATCGATGGTGGGCCGTCGGTGCTGTTCGACGCCATTGCTTTATTGCCTGGCGCCAACGGGATTGATGAACTGGCAGACATGCCCCCGGTGCGCGATTTCATCAGTGATGCCCTGGCCCACTGTAAGTTCATCGGCTTTGACGACAATGGTGAGCAGCTGATAAGCAGCGCCGGTTTCGGCACCCAGTTGGATGACGGGTGTATAAAGCTTGACGCACACAAGGCTGAAAAAGCCTGCGCGAAGTTCATCGGAAGCTGTGCGGCGTTACGGTACTGGGACCGGGAATAAGCCCCCAGGCGCGTCTGGGATAGTTGCTGAAACCGCAACTTCGGCCTTTAGCCCCAGCGCGCCAGGGACAATGTCCCGCCTGCGTATTTCACGACTACATATAAATGTTGCCATTTTGTTAAGAAAATGCGTTCGATCACAACTTCCTTAATTAAAAGTAAAGCAGGGCACATGGATAAAACTGCTACGATGCAAGCAGCCCCTCACAAGCCGTACAGGCGACGACACTATGAAGGAGCCGTCCTATGTCAAAAAAGAACAAACCCGCGGGTCCGGAGGCCTTGCACCGAGTTATGGAGCATCAATCCGAAGGCACACCCGATGCGGGTCCGGTGGCCAGCGCCACCATCCAAACACTGCGCCAGGTGAACGTCATACTGACACCGGTGATCGGCGAAGTGGGTGTGAACGTCCTCTTCAAACGCTCGCTGCATCTGACGAGTAGAACCTTTCCGTGGCTTACCACTGCAGAGCATCACGAAGATACCGGCGATTTTCTTGCAAGCATCGGTGCGCGCCTGGCGGGCCGCGATACGAACGAAGCAGTAGAGGTAAGTTCGGCCCTGCTGGTAGGCTTCACCGAACTACTGGCCACCTTGATTGGTGATTCCTTAGTCGAGACTTTGCTGGGTTCGCTCAGTGCCCCTTTGGCACCCTCTTCTAAGCACGAGACAACACCTAATCAGGACACAACATCATGAGCAAAAAGGTGATCATACATCCTCTAAAAACCGGTGTGCAGGGGCTTGACGATATCCTGAGCGGCGGCATACCTGAATATTCCTTCAACCTCATCAGTGGGTCTCCAGGTTCGGGCAAAACGACGCTGTGCCACCAGATCATGTTCGCCTTGGCAACGCCTGAGCGGCCTGCGCTATTCTTCACGGCGTTTGGCGAACCGCCGTTAAAGATGTTGCGTTATCAGCAGCAGTTCACTTTTTTCGACTCCGATAAGGTCAACGAGTCGATTCACTTCATTAATTTGAGTGAAGAGGCCGCGACGGGCAATTTTGATCAGGTACTGGCGCGCATCACGCAGGAGATTGAAGCATTTTCTCCAGCGTTGGTCTTTGTCGATTCGTTTCGCTCGGTTTTACGGGAGGCGGAACACCAACCCGAGGATGCGATCAACCTGCAACGGTTCCTACAGCTAATTGGGCTTCAACTGACCGGCTGGCAAGCCACCACCTTCCTGATTGGAGACTTTTTGTCGGACAGCGGCTCCCATCAGATCTTGACGGTGGCTGATGGCCTGCTGTCACTGGAACAATCTGTCGAACGGAATTCGATGGTGCGCAAGATGCAAGTTATGAAAATGCGCGGTCAGGCGACCCTGCCAGGAAAACATGCATTCCGCATTTCCAGTGATGGGATCAATGTCTTTCCGGCGTCGATCGCTCACAAAGGTCCTGAGGATGCGGGGGAGGCCTCAGAGGCGCTATTCAGTAAAAAGCGGGTTGCCATGGGCGTGCCGCGCCTTGATGACATGCTGGGCGGCGGCTTGCCGTCGGGCCATTCGCTGCTGGTTGCGGGGCCGACCGGGTCGGGCAAGACCATCCTCGCCACTGCCTTCCTGGCCGAAGGCGCGCGCCTGGGCGAACATGGCGTGATTGTCGCGTTTGAACAAACGCCCGGCCAGTCTTGGCTCCGCAGGCTCGGCGACATGATTCAAGGTCAACAGGTTGGCTTGATTAATCTCCGCGCCCTGGATCTGTCGGTCGACGAGATCATACAGCGCGTGACTCACCTTATTAAGGAGAGAAAAACAACCAGGGTGGTCATCGACTCGCTGTCCGGGTTCGAGCTGGCAGTGGCACCCACGTTCCGCGAGGATTTTCGCGAGTCGCTGTTTCGCATGATCGGGATACTCTCCGGCCTCGGCGTGACTGTGCTGATGACATCGGAACTCGAAGACCGCTATACCGATCTGCGCTTCAGCCCCTACGGATCCGCTTTTCTCACCGATGCGATCATCGTACAGCGCTACATCGAGGTTGAGAGCTGCTTACAGCGCGTCATGGCGGTCGTCAAAGTGCGTGCCAGTTCCCACAGCACCGAAATCAGGCAATTCGATATTACGGATGAAGGTATCGTCATCGGTGACCGGGTGTCCGACTTCGAGGGCATCCTCGGCGGGCAGCCGACGCGAAAAAATGAACAGAAGGGTTGATTGAGGTAAAACGAGATGAGTAATAAGGGATGCAAAGATCGAAAAACTGAGACGGGACCTCGGCTTGAGACCGATAAAAACGCATTACCTTCGGACTCGGCAGTAAAAACATACGCAGAGCACAGATTCACGGTTATTGCTGACGAACCGATCGTCCTTAGTCGTGCGGAGGATGCCGAAGTGCGCAAACATGCCGCAGACATGCGCCATGGCAGCGCTGACCTGCGCAAAAAAGCGTCAGGGTTGCGCCAAAGTACCGCTGACCAGCGCTCAGATATCGCAGACCAGCGTGAAGAGATCGCAGACCAGCGTGAAGAGATCGCAGACCAGCGTGAAGAGACCGCAGACCAACGGGAAGAGACCGCAGATATGCGCCAAGGCAGCGCTGACCTGCGCAAAAAAGCCTCAGAGTTGCGCCAAAGTGCCGCTAACTTGCGTCATCAGGCCGCCAACAGCTTGCGGCAAGATGCCGATGGCAAGCGCGAAGATATTGCAGACCAGCGTGAAGATATCGCAAACCAGCGTGAAGAGAACGCAGACCTGCACCAAGAGGTTGCCGACCAGCGCGAAGAGGCCGTCACCACCAAAGCCAAGTTCAGCATGATCACCCAAACGCTGTTAAAAGAAGCGAACGAGCGTCTGATCATTGCTTCAGTTCACGCCCAAACGATGACAGAGTCCGCCGAACTGGCCAAGGAGCAGATGTCTCATATGGCCGGTCACGATTACCTGACCGGCTTGCCGAATCGTTTGCTGTTGAATGACCGTATGGCGCAATCGATTGCATTCGCGCAGCGTCATAGCAAGAAGGTTGCCCTGGTGTTTATGGATCTGGACCATTTTAAACACATCAACGATTCGCTCGGGCATGCGGTTGGTGATGCATTATTGAAGTCGATTGCAAAACGTCTGCAAGCCTGTGTCCGCCGCTCCGATACTGTCTGCCGACAGGGAGGAGACGAATTTGTGGTGCTGCTGAACGACGTTGAAAACGTGCCTGACGCTGTCGTCATGGCAGAGAAGATAATCGAAGCCATGAGTCAGCCACATCTCGTTAGTGGCCATCAGCTCAACGTTACTTTCAGCATCGGCATCAGCGTCTACCCTGACGACGGTAAAGATCTCGAAACAGTCGCAAGAAACGCCGACGCAGCCATGTATCAAGCCAAGGAAAAAGGGCGCAATACCTATCAGATATTCACTAAGGAAATGGACGTCCGTGCGCTCGCGCGGCAATCCATGGAGCGGGAATTGCACCGCGGGCTGGAGCAGAACAGGTTTGTGTTGCATTACCAGCCAAAGGTCAACCTTGAAACCGGATCAATTACCGGCATTGAGGCGCTTATCCGCATTCGGCACTCAGATAATCAACTCGTTTACCCGGCGCACTTCATCAGCATTGCTGAGGAGTGCGGCTTGATTCTGCCGATCGGCAGATGGGTTCTTCATGAAGCCTGTAGGCAGACACAGGAATGGTTGCAAGCCGGATTCGACATTAGCCAGATAGCGGTCAACGTCTCGTCCAGGGAGTTCCTTAGCCAGGACTTTTTCGCCGGTGTCATTTCCGTACTCCATGAAACGGGCCTGGACCCGCGTCACCTGGAACTGGAAATTACGGAAAGCGGACTTATGAAAGATACTGAGAAGGTGATGGCGATCTTGCACGCACTCAAGAAACTCGGCGTGCGGATTGCTATTGATGATTTTGGCACAGGTTATTCCAGCCTGAGTTATCTGGCGCGTTTTCCTCTCGACACGCTGAAAATTGACCAGTCATTCGTACAAAATCTGGATGACGCCTCACACGATAAAGAAAATGCGATCATCAGCGCCGTCATTGCGATAGGCGAGAGTCTAAAGCATCGTGTTGTGGCCGAGGGAATAGAAACGAAACAACAACTTGCCTTTCTGCAATCTAAAAACTGCACCGAGGGACAAGGTTATTATTTCAGCCGACCTTTGGCTGCGGAAGAGTTCACTGCATTGATGGTAGCCACTTTGTGATGTCAGGTTCAGTCACGGGGATAAGAGATACAATTAGGCTTGCTGACATGCTGGCCATGTTTGATCAAGTTCAGGTTCTGTTAGACAGAGCATCGCCGATGCGCATATTCGTGTTCGTTTGAAAAGCCGACTGATGTTCGTGTGTAACTCGGAAAGTGAACGGCCGAATGACGGATTTTGAACGATGATACATAATTAAGCATTAATATATTATGAATTAATCGAAACACCATAGCCGTTGCTAAAAAACATCGGCTCTGGCACATTATATTTCAACGAAATACAGCATTTATATCGTGCTTTCTTCTGTAGTCTAAATGTCTCCAAACAGGCCTCCAATCGAAGTTAGCAGGCGCTTTGTTTAACGTGTGTTAATTACTCATCGCTGGGTATTGTGGGAATTTCACATGTTTAATTTCAGCACCAAAAGATGGACGTTTATAATTGCTTCAATGGCTTAGCGAAAATAGAGACTGGATTTCAACGCTTACCAGTATTAGTACGCTGCTGGTGTGGTTGTTTTACGCCCAGTTGCTTTATAGCGGATTCCGCCGTCAAAGACAGCCCCGCGTCCTGATCAATAGAGGAGTAGGCCGCGAAGGCCTGAATTCGCCGTGTCTGATCTGCAATATGAGCGAGGAAGCGATTTACGTCTATTTCATCCTGGTGGTTCTTGAAACGTCTGACCAGCCTATTCTGGTGCCGATAACAGATTGCGAAGTTAACACCATGGGCGAAGATACCAGTATGTTGAGTGCCAGAACCAGGCAGGGTCCTATCCAGTCTGGAAAACATCTTGAGTTACTCTCCTTTCGCCTGCTCCTTGAAAGAGCCGCAAGCGAGGGAGGGATTGAGCTCAAGAACGGAAAGCCGGTAAATACGGATACCGAACTACGGGCACTTGAATTTCACGTGGTGTGTATGTACGGCTCCGACCGGCAGCCTTTTGGTGCCGTGAGACGCTTCGAATTCAGAACAAGTGAATCTGGAGACATCTCACTGGTGCCTGATTCGATCGATACCACTCACAGAACATCCGCAGGGTACAGGCGTCAAATTCGCCGGTGGCTAAAACGCTATTCAGCATAAATTGTCGTGAAGGTGCAGATGGTGCACGTAAAACCAGGGGTTTTATAAAAACGCTGACGTAAACAGTCGTCGTTTCCCAGCCGTCAGGCATCTCGCTTGTGGCGGCAATATTATTCGTGACACTAAACAGGCGGAAGAAGCAACATGTCGAAATCTACAGATAGCCACGGGCGTCTGACCACTTTAGACGAATTCGGAACTGACCCCGGGTCGTTACAGTCATACACCTATATTCCAAAAAACTTTCCGAAGAACGGGCCGCTCGTCGTCGTACTACACGGCAGCACTCAGTCAGCGGAAAGCTATGATATCGGATCAGGCTGGTCTGCTCTCGCCGACGAATGCGGGATAGCACTCCTGTTTCCGGAGCAAAGAGAAACCAACAACTCCATTAAAAGCTTCAACTGGTTCAAGTTTGGCGACAGCCACCGCGGCGGCGGCGAACCACTTTCTATTCGTCATATGATCAAGCAAGTCGTTGATGATCACTCCATCGATCCGTCCCGCATTTTTGTCACGGGGATGTCCTCCGGTGGCGCTATGGCAACTGTGATGCTGGCGACCTATCCAGAGGTGTTCGCCGGAGGCGCGATTATTGCCGGACTACCCTACCGCAGCGCTGTCACCCTGATGGAGGCGCTCGTTCGAATGAGGGGATATGGTGGCCCGTCGGATAGTATGCTCGACGCGCTTGTGCGCGGAGCCTCCACATTTGAGGGCCCCTGGCCAACGATCTCGGTCTGGCATGGCGGTAGCGATTTGACCGTCGACAACGCGAACGCAGACTCCATCGTCCGACAGTGGCAGAAGATCCACAATGTTGAAGGACCACCGACACGTGAGGAAGAGGTCGACGGTTTTCCCCGCCAGGTCTGGTGCAGTGCTGACGGGCGGGAGGTGATAGAGAAATACATCATCGGGGGAATGGCCCACGGCACGCCGATCATGGCTGGAGGCGACGAGGGTCTCGGGGAAGAAGGAAAATTTATGCTGGAAGTCGGCATTTCCTCGACCCGTCACATTGCGAATTTCTGGGGCCTGACGCAGTAAGGGGACTCTGGCCATGTGTTCTTCCAGTATTTCAGTTGATCAGGGCGTCAGTTCTGACGGAATCCATGATCAGATCTTCTTCAAATGTTGTTCGCCTCTTCAAACAACACTTTGCCCGGGCCGAAGCTCAAGTGCGCTTAAAACGCACTAAGGGCGTTTCGATTTACGTCCATACAGATAAAAACCAATCGCCAGAATGCCGCCTGCAACCATCACCCATCCGGCGCCGCCGCCCATACCCGACGGGCCACTGCTCGGACCCACCAGGATGATGGTGCCGAGCGAAATACTGGCAATGCCCATAATGAATAGAATGATCAGACTCTTACGGGGCTCATTCTTTATAATTGCTTTCGGATCGTCCATTTTTTCTCCACATTTTACCTTCTCAGGAAGTGAAGCTTGCCACACCTGTCGTTACAGCTTTGCCTGTATCAAGCTTAGAACACGAGCGCCTGACAGTGAACAGATTAAGATGAATAGTTAAACAACTGAAGATTCTGAATTCCAATATTCTTTTGGGAATTAGAATTATAAATTTTTAATGACTGCTTCTTAGATAAAAAATTTCGTTACCTTACATGATGTTAGACAAATATTGTCGTGACCTTAAATCTTCGCAATTTGAGGAACTTAAAATGCTGTGCCATATTTTAAGTGAATTCAAATGGAAGGAAAATAAAATGCTCTACTGGGCTATTGTGTGTTTCGTGATCGCAGTTATTGCGGGTGTACTGGGCTTCGGTGGTATTGCTGGCGCAGCGTCAGGTATCGCGCAGATTCTGTTCTTTATATTTATTGTGCTGCTGGTTATTTCCTTAATCGCTAATGCGATGAAGGGTAAAGGTCCA
>Ga0314855_100116_pt1 | contig 21586 bp, 20 predicted proteins | sample 2018CB1WmetaG_FD_203636 | JGI IMG/M metagenome (GOLD analysis project Ga0314855, IMG submission 203636) | Cryopeg brine viral communities from Beaufort Sea near Barrow, Alaska, United States - 2018 CB1W | ecosystem: Environmental > Aquatic > Marine > Coastal | place: USA: Alaska | collected... | reverse complement strand
AACAACAAAAAATCCTGCTGCTGCTGACCGATGGCAAACCGAATGATCTGGATGTCTATGAGGGCCGCTACGGCGTGGAAGACACCCGTATGGCGGTACAGGAAGCCATCAAAGCTGGCCTGACGCCATTTTGCGTCACCATTGATGACGAGGCTAGCGAGTACTTACCTTACGTTTTCGGTAGCAATAATTACGTGGTGATTCGCGACCCGGCACAGCTGCCGTTGCAGCTCCCCAAACTCTACCTGAAACTGACACAGTGACATGACAGACCTGACTCTTGAGCCTGCGCCCGGTCCACACCAGCTTCCCGGCGATATCGCCGTATGGATGTTCATTTTCGCCGAGCTGGCCGTGTTCGGAATCATGCTCATCGGTTTTGCCGTGGCCCGCAGCCTCGACCCAGCTACCTTCCACGCCGGCCGCGAGCTGCTGCACCCCTGGATAGGGCTGCTGAATACCGTCGCACTGATCAGCTCCAGCTATTTGGTCGCGACTGCGGTTCACCAATTTCGTGACAAGCTCTCCGGCGTGCAGTGGCGCCTGTGGCTGGCGGTTGCGGTCTCCTGCATTTACACCGTTGGCAAACTTTATGAATACGTGGATCTGTACAGCCAGGGCTATAACCTCGGCACAGATACCTTCTTCATGTTTTATTTCTTCCTGACCTTCTTCCACTTTATGCACGTGATACTAGGGCAGATTGTTTTGATGGTGCTTGCCGTTAAAGTAGGCAACGGAGACTACGATGGCTCCGACATGAACGGCATAGAATCTGGCGCCTCCTATTGGCACATGGTGGATCTAGTATGGCTGGCACTGTTCCCGATGCTTTACGTACTGGCTTAGAGAGGGCTAATAATGCTGGCGGTTTATTTTGCATTGATTATTTGCACGGCTTTACCGGTTATTGCGCTTAAAGCCGGTATAAGCCCTGAGTTTTTGGCCTGGCTGGTTTTCGGGATGGTGATCGTGAAATCCTTGCTGCTGGTGGACCACTTCATGGAGATGAAAAAGGCGCCACGCGGGTGGCGGTTAGCCGCCCAACTATGGGCGCCGGTAGTGATTGTTGCGGTTGCGGGATTTCATGCGATTACGTAAGTGAGGCCGCTCTTTCTTCTGGTTTCGTTCATAGCACCGGGGAGAAACGACTCTTCCCGGTGCGCCAGTGCAGACTCCAATCTAGAGAACTACAACAACCGAGCTGGAAATAACGGCTTCTTATCAGACATGGCTTGCGCCAATGAAATCATTCCCCAGAGCACAAAACCCGTGTGCAAGGCGATGGCCCACACCAGGGCAAAGGTCCCGAAATGCCCTACATCGGCGAAGAAAATCCAGCCGATAGCAATGCCCGAACTGATCAAAGTGAAGCCAATTAACGACATATAAAGAGCAGCTCGCGTGTGAGCACGGCGCAGTTCGTTAACCCCGGAACTTCCGACATACATCCAGAGCAAGATCACAAAACCAATCACGGGCATTGCCAATAAATTCAGCAAGTACCAGATAACCGGTACAACCGCTCCGCTAGCGGGTTTCGTCTGGGCGCCCGAATACTGCATATACCACCTCCATTAAAGAACTGACTGTTGCTTCGTCGTCTGAAAGCGGCTCAATCATGCCCGCGCGACAGGCGACCGCTGTTGGCAAACCGGCCCGTATCAGCAGAGCTGTGTGAATCAGCAACCGCGTGGACGCGGCTTCTTCCAGATCGTGGTCTTTTAGGTTACGCAGCGCTATTGCCAGGCTAACCAGTTGCTTTGCCAGGTCGCGGTCGCAACCGGATTCTTCCATCACGATGGCTTGTTCTATCTCCGCCGAAGGGTAATCAAACCGCAGCGATACAAATCGTTGGCGGGTGCTTGGTTTCATGCCTTTCAACAAGCTTTGGTATCCCGGGTTGTAGGACACCACCAACATAAAACCCGGTGCTGCAGTCAGCAGCTCACCGGTGCGCTCAATCGGCAGTTCGCGGCGGTCGTCCGCCAGCGGGTGCAGCACAACCGTGGTGTCTTTGCGCGCTTCTACCACTTCATCCAAATAACAAATGCCGCCTTCACGAACGGCACGGGTCAGCGGGCCGTCCTGCCAGTAGGTGCCTTGCGGGCCGATAAGATGCCGCCCCACCAAGTCAGCTGCCGTCAGATCATCGTGGCAGGCGACGGTATAAATCGGTCGGTTCAGTTGTTCGGCCATATAACGAACAAAACGGGTTTTGCCGCAGCCTGTCGGGCCTTTGATCAGAACCGGCAGGCCGTTGTTCGCAGCGGCGTGGAAGAGTTCGATTTCATTACCTACAGGGTGGTAAAACGTCATCTGCAGAAATCCTTAGTGACTGGCGTAATCTATAAAATTCATATTTAATACTGGTTTAAAAGCCCGCTCTTCACAACCTATTTTTGGTGATACCTAAGATTAGGTAGGCTGTCTACTTGAATTAAAAACAACGGCGATCGACAATCTACCAAGAAAAACAATGAACCCGCGCCAGCGCTTGCAACAGAGCCATTTCGAGTAGCATCTATGAACGGCGTTAATGCCCTGCTGCCTTACGATTTTTCACCCCTGACCATCGCCAGTTATGCGCTCGTGTTGGCGCTTTATGGCGTGGCGCTTCTACGCATGCCCGATAGCGAACGTCCCGGCCCCGGGCGCATTGTCACCTTCGTGGTTGGCGTGATGCTGTGTTACGCGGTGATGCAGACCGCTTTCGACTACTATTCCCAATATATGTTTTTTGTACATCGGGGCCAGCATCTGGTTCTACACCACCTGGGCCCGTTTCTGATCGCCCTGTCTAACCCGTTACCGGTAATGCGTTTCTGGGGCCGAAAAATTCCTCGCAGCGCGCTGCCGTGGCTAGCGCCCGTGCGGCTGAGCTACCGCGTTTTACAACATCCGGTCGTAGCGCCAGTGTTGTTCGTGGGCCTGGTTTATTTCTGGCTGTCGCCCAGCATCCACTTCGACGCCATGCTAAGCCGCCAGCTGTACTGGGTCATGAACTGGAGCATGCTGTTAGATGGCCTGCTGTTCTGGTGGCTGATACTCGATCCCCGTTCCCCTTACATATCCAACGCTCTGGGCTACGGCAAACGAATGCTGCTGCTGGCGTTGGTGGCGGTTCCGCAAATGCTGCTAGGCGCCTGGATCGTGTTTTCACGGGGCATGGTGTACGACGTTTACGAGGTGTGCGGCCGCGCTTGGCCGCTGGCGCCAGAGACCGACCAGCTACTTGGCGGCTTGCTGACCTGGATTCCGCCGGCGATGATGAGCGTGCTGGGTATTTTGATTATTTTACGCCGGGCCATGTACGAAGATGGCCGTTACCCAAAACAGGCCGCAGAGCTGGCCCAACCATCCGGGCACATGAACACCTGAGAGAAACACTTGAGAGGAACACACCGTTATGCCGACTTCTATTTCAGGCACAAGAATCGCCGCTCTGACCGCGCTATTGCTCGCTGCCTTTGCGCTGGTGGGTTGTGACCAGAGCGACCGTGAATGGCACGGCAAAGACATCAGCGGGTTAATGCCGCCTTTGGAATTCGAGCTTATAGACACCCAAGGCGAAGCAGTAAACGCCAGCGACTCTGAGGGCCAGGTGCGATTGGTGTTTTTTGGTTTCACCCATTGCCCGGACATTTGCCCTACCACGCTGGCACGGCTATCCCAAGCCGTAGGCAAGCTACCGGAAAACGAGCGTGAACTGGTAACCATTATGTTTGTCAGCGTAGACCCGAACCGCGACACACCCGAACAGATTGCCGCCTACACCCGTTTCTACGGTGACCGGATTGCCGGCGTGACCGGCAGCGAGCCCCAGCTACGGCAGCTGGTAAAGCGCTATCGCACCACCTTCGGTTACGACGAGCCGGATGAGAACAACAACTATAATGTGTCTCACAGCGCCGGCGTGTATGTGTTCGATGCAGGCGGTAAGGCGCGACTGCTGCTAAGGCCCGACCTGACCGTGGCGCAAATTCGTGATGACATTAGCGCGCTGGCCCAAGAGCGCCGCTCCTGAAGCGGCTCTTAAAACTAACCCTGAAATCGGGCCTGAAACAGATGCTCAGCGGTTTTCTTCAGCCTCTTCATTGCCTGACGGATTACTGCTGGCCTCGACGCTTTGGGCCACAGCTACAAACGGCATGACCAATACTGCGCAGGGCGCATTCACGGTAACGTATTCCACCGTCGCCCGGCGCAGCGGCCAGAGTCCTCCCGGGCCGCGAGACACCAATAGCAACAAATCGACCTCAGCCTGTGCCGCCAGCGCCACCAGCTTTTCCGAGGGTGTGCCGCACATCACGTGTAAATGCGCAGCCTGGTTCATCGGCAGGTATTTGCGCGCCAGCAGGTTCAGTTTGTCCCGCACCACCTTCTCGCGGTCTTCCGGAGTGTCGTCACTCACGTGAGGAAAAAATCCTGCCCCGCCCGAGCTGAACACGCTGGCCAGGTGCAGCTCGCCGCCCTCGGCCAGCAAGCGAACGCCTTCAGCCAGAGTGCGTTTGGCTTCGTCGTCGTCTTCGGTGTCAATCGCCAACAATATTTTATGAAACATCGTGATGCTCCTGTTTAACGTCTTTGTTAGATGACACAGGCGCATAGGCACGGCCTTGCACCAGTTCATCAACCGAATAACCGCGGCTGTCTGCGCGCAACGCTCTGAACAGCGACACCGCCATAAAAATCAGCAAAATGCAGAACGGCAATCCCAGTGCCGTAATCACATTCTGCAACGCATCTAACCCCCCGGCCAGCAGTAGGCTTGCCGCCACCACGCCTTGGGCTGCAGCCCAAAATATGCGCTGGCGCACCAGCGATGGCTGATCGTCACGGCGGGTCAGCATGTCAATCACCAGCGACGCGGAATCTGACGAGGTGGTGAAAAAAATCACGATAATGATGATGCTCAGCGATGATGAAAACTGCGCAAAGGGCAAAGCTTGCAAAAAAGCAAAAATGGCGACGGCCGGGTTTTGCTCAACCTGCGCGGCCAACGCGACTTGGCCGTTCATCTCTACGTGGATGGCCGACAAACCAAACACCCCAAACCACACCAGGGTGAACACCGTGGGGGCGAGCAACACACCCGCAATGAATTCGCGGATGGTGCGGCCGCGGGAAATACGCGCAATAAAGATGCCCACATAGGGCGCCCAGGAAATGGTCCAGGCCCAATAAAACAGCGTCCAATTTCGTTGCCAGTCGCTTTCACTGAAGGTTTGGGTCCAGAATGCGAGCCATGGCAAAGCGTCTAAATAATCACCTACGCTTTGCACCATGCCTTCGGCGATAAACACCGTTGGGCCGACCAACACCACAAACGCAACCAGAATCCCCGCCAGTATAATGTTCAGCTGCGACAGGCGGCGTACGCCCTTATCCAGCCCCAGTGCCACCGACACCGCGGCAATACTGGCAATCACCGCAATTAACATCACCTGCACAGAACCGGATACCGGCACGCCCAGCAAATAATTCAAACCGCTGTTGAGCTGCAGTGTGCCCAGGCCTAGCGATGTTGCTACCCCGAACAAAGTGCCCAGCACCGCAATGACATCCACCGCCCAGCCCAAAGGCCCGTTTATTCGGTCACCTAAAACCGGATAGAACAGACTGCTGATGCGCATGGGTAAGTGATGGCGATAGGCAAAATAAGCGATGGCGAGGCCGGGCATGGCAAAAATCGTCCAGGTGTGAAGCCCGAAGTGGTAAAGGGATATGGTCATCGCATCGCGGGCGGCACGGTCACTGCCCGGGAGGACATCCGAAAATGGCGGATTGGCAAAATGCGACACCGGCTCGGCCACGCCCCAGAACATCAAAATGGTGCCAATACCGGCGGCAAACAGCATGGTAAACCAGGTCAGGTTGGAGTAATCCGGCCGCGAGTCGTCTGCACCCAGGCGAATCGAGCCGAAGCGGCTAAACGCCAGACCCAGCAGAAACACCAGCAAAAAACTGACGGTGGCGATGTAAAACCAACCCAGATTGCGCGCAACCCAGGCCGTCAGACCGCCAAAAAAACCGGCTACTGCCTCATCAAAGGGAATAGCCAAAGCTACAAACAACACGGCAATACCTGCCGAGGTAAAAAACACCCCCGGAATGGTCTGCAATCCCAGCAGGCGCTGCAGCCGGTTTAGCACGATGTTTCTCCTTATGGCGTGTGCAAAGCTTTGCTAGCTACCATACCATAGACCAGTAGGTAAAAAGTTCCTGAGCTGCTTGTCCCTGAGGGCTCTGGACCTGTGTTGCCATCACCTCACGTCAATCGGCTTACCCACAACCGACAGAGTTTCTTTATGCACAATCACAATCAGGCGCACAGCCACGCCGACCATTTCAACACTCACAATCGCGCCTTCGCCATAGCCGTTGCGCTGAATCTGGGGTTTGTGATTATCGAGGCGGTATTTGGCGTGCTGTCCGGGTCACTGGCTTTGTTGGCGGATGCCGGGCACAACCTGAGTGACGTGCTGGGTTTGCTCATGGCCTGGATCGCCAGTTGGCTGGCCGGGCGTAAAACAACCGAACGCAACACCTATGGCTTGAAAAAAACCACCATTCTGGCGGCCCTGTTCAACGCCCTGTTTCTGATTGCTGCAGTGGGCGGTATAGCCTGGGAGGCCATACGCCGCTTTGGCGACCCGGCCGAAGTGGATGGCATGACCGTCATCGTTGTGGCGGGCATTGGCGTGCTGATTAACGGTGTGACCATGCTGCTGTTTCTGAAGGGCCAGAAAGGCGACCTGAATATACGCGGCGCATTTCTGCACATGGCAGCAGATACCGTGGTATCTGTAGGCGTGGTGGTTGCGGGCGTGCTGATCATGGCGACCGGCGCAAACTGGATTGACCCGGTGGTCAGCCTGGTGATTGCCGCGGTGATCTTCATCGGCACCTGGCAACTGCTGAAAGATTCTATCAGCCTGGCCATAGACGCCGTTCCGCGGACTATAAACCCGGCCAACGTTGCCGACGCTCTCAGCCGCTTACCCGGCGTGGAGTCTGTGCATCATTTGCATATATGGGCTTTAAGCACCACCGAAAACGCGCTGACCGTGCATCTGGTAAAACCCGACAGTCGCGACGATGACGATATCATCCAACAAGCCAACCGCATGTTGGCGCAACATTTCAATATTGCTCACGTCACCATTCAATGGGAACGCAACCACAGCCGCTGCCCCAACGCGGTTGATGATAGCGCCCCCCTTCATTAATTCTGAGCGACTTAGGGGCCATATTGACCCAATTGAACCAAGATCGACGCGGTAGCACTGTTAATCGAAGCCCCGAGGTGCGGACGATCCGTTTTTAAACGGCCGCTATTTTTTTACAACGCATTTCATTTATTCTTTATATTCCAGTACTTTTTTGGTTACCTCAACAAATCGGGGCACGGCTTGATTGACGCTATTGGACGACCAAACCATTTCGGTGGTCAGTTCAGCGTCGCTGTCAGCTAAAGGTCTTATAGCGATTCCTGGCCGGTCGTAATTGAAATGACAGTCAGGGTAAAGGCTGACCCCCATTCTTGCAGCCACCAGGCCGAAAATGCTGTCGCTATTTGGCGCTTCCCGAGCGATCTTGGGTACGAAGCCCGCTTTCAGGCACAGAGCCTGAATCTGCGGCATTACGTGTCGCCATTGCCGCGCCTCGCCCATCACAAAGAGTTCATCGGATAGCGCATGCATCGGCACCTCTGCCATAAGCGCAAGTCGATGATTGTCAGGCAAAACCGCAACAAAAGGCATTTGATCTATGCAGCAATATTGCAAGTTTTCCCCGTTTACCGGTCCGGTCACAAACCCCAAATCCAAACGTTCGCTTTTGAGATCCTCAAGTTGTTCGTGAGAGTTACGCCGAACGAGGTCGATACTTACTTCAGGCGAGGCTTCATGGAACGCCGCTAAAATCGAGGGAAGGCGTCCATTGATGGCAAAGTCGGTGTAGCCGATCACCAGTCGTCCAACTTCTCCCAAGTGGGCCTTGATTGCGCAATGTTCGGCATGTTCCATAGCCCGCTGAACATTAAGACACTCTCTCAGAAAAACCTTTCCGGCGGTCGTCAGGGCTACATGCCGACGACTACGCTGCAGCAGCATCACTCCCAACTTTTCTTCGAGTTGCTGTATCGCTCGGCTGAGCACCGGTTGCGCGACATACAATCGTTCTGCGGCTCGGCGAAAATGCAAATCCTCCGCCACTGCGATGAAGTAGCGAATATACGGCTGTAAATGTCTCATCACTGATACCTTAAGAACATCAAATAATCGAATATTGATATTATACATATCACAGCGGCTTCACTACCTTGATGTGGGGCGGTGATGTCTCTACCGCACCTTCGGTGACATTAAAACAATTTATAAGAGAAGCATTATGACCGAGGAACTTAGAGTCAATCAGGATCGCCTTTGGCAACGACTCATGCGCATGGCAGACATCGGCGCCACACCTGCGGGTGGCAGTTGTCGAATTGCACTTACCGAAGAGGATCGTCAAGGCCGCGACTTGTTCATCAAATGGTGCCGCGAGCTTGGCTGTGAAATTCGCATTGACCGTATGGGCAATATCTTCGCGCAGCGCCCAGGTATTGATTTACATCGCCTGCCGATCGCCTGTGGCAGTCATCTTGATACCCAGCCCCATGGTGGAAAATTCGACGGCGTTTATGGCGTACTGGCCGGCGTAGAAATTTTCGAGACGTTGAATGATCAAGGTATCGAAACCGCCGCGCCGCTGGAAATTTGTGTTTGGACAAATGAAGAAGGATCGCGTTTTTCTCCACCGATGATCGCCTCGGGCGTATTCGGCGGTACCTATGAACTCGATTATGGGCTAAGCCGAAAAGATGCTGATGGCATTACACTCGGTGAAGCCCTAGATGGCATCGGTTATGCCGGTACCCTTCCATGCGGCGATCATAAGCTCGGTGCCTTTGTTGAGGTGCACATCGAGCAGGGCCCGATCCTTGAGCGTCAAGCGGAAACCATCGGCGTAGTGACTGGGGTGCAAGGCTCCCGCTGGTATCGAGTGACCTTCCACGGCCAGGATGCGCATACAGGATCGACCCCAATGACCGGTAGACGCGATGCCCTGGTCAGTGCCGCCCAAACGATCAAGGCAGTCAGAAATATCGCGCAACAGCATGCGCCGTCCGCTGTTGCGACCGTCGGACGTATTGACTGCTCACCCAATTCTAACAACACAATCGCCGGTGCGGTGACATTAACCGTTGATATGCGCCATGCCAGCATTGAAATACTCGACGTTATGGAGGCTGCGCTCCACGATGCGGCCAACTCAGCAGCGAACCAGGAAGGCACAGACGTCGAAATACAACGGATTATGGATACGCACCCCGTTCAATTCGATGTTCGCTGCATCGAGGCCGTCGCTGGCGCAGTCCGCGAGCTGGGCTACCCCCATAGGAACATGCTTTCCGGTGCGGGGCACGATGCCTGTCATATTGCTCGGGTAGCGGCCACCAGCATGATATTCGTCCCATGTTCCGGAGGCCTGAGTCACAACGAGGCGGAAAGCGCCACGCCCCAGGATCTCGCCGCCGGTGCCAACGTGCTACTCCACACACTACTTAATTTAGCACGGTGATCAATTTTGCTTATCAACCTAACCGCTCAATGAGTAATTAAGCTGACGAACAGTCACTCATGAAACTGGAAAATACTAAAAATAATTGCTGTTAAGTAGACTTTCAATAAAAACAATATCATTTAATATCGAGGGAGAAATTTCTATGGCGTGGTATGCAACTTACACAATAGCGTATTTTATTTTTATGTTCGCAATAGGTGCCTATTATTTTACGAAAGTAAAAACATCGGATGCCTATTTAATTGCGGGCTGGGACATGGGATTCTGGAGCATTACCGGCACTATAATTAGCACCTGGTGCGGTGCGGCCGTTTTTATCGGCTGGGTGGGCATGGGGTTTAGCGTTGGAATGTCCGGGTATTTTAAATTCGCATTACCAGGGTTACTGGTAAGCATGCTACTTGTCTTTTTCTTCAGCAAACCGCTGAGAAGGCAAAGATTGTATACGTTAGCAGACTTGTTCAGTGAACGTTTCGGGAAGAAAGCTGGAATGCTCCCTTCTATATTTTCTGCATTTGTATATTCAGTGCCAACTACCGCGTTGCAAATAGTCGGAATGAGCACAATTTTTAAAATTGTTTTCAATATACCGATTGATTATGGGATTGCCTTGTCTTTTGCTCTAATTCTAGGGTTTACCATATTAGGTGGACTGGTCGCGACGATAGTCACTGATGCATTGCAAAGTGTCATAGTTATTTCTGGAATAATTATTTTAGCTATTGCGGCTGTGATATTTGGTGGTGGCTTCACCGCCATTATAGAGAACACACCACAAAGCTATCTGTCGCCACTAGGGGAAGGCGGACTGGGTGAGATACTTATTTTCGCTTTGACCGTAGCTCCCTTCTACCTAGTCTGGCAATCAACGTGGCAACGTATTTTTGCGTCACGCACCGAAGAAGTAGCGATCAAGGCAGGCTTAACAGGCTTTGGAGTAGTACTTGTTATTTCTCTACTGCCTTATATGATCGGAGTCATCGCTCGTCAGTTCATTCCTTTGGACATGCGGCCTGACCTGATTTTCTCTTATGTCACTGTAGAGCTCTTACATCCGGCCATCGGTGGCATCGTTGTCGTTGGCCTGCTTTCAGCGTTAATGACTGGAGCCGATTCTTTCATACTTCAAGGCAGCTCCAATCTGGCTCAGGATTTCTATCATCGCCTAATTAACCCCACAGCAACTGAAAAGCAAAAAATGTTTGTGGCACGCCTTAGTGTCGTTCTTATCTCCTTGCTGGCGGTAATGGTTGCCTATTTTATGACTGACATCATAGGTATGTACCAATGGGCACTGCGCATCACGGCGACCACACTGGTCATTCCTTTTCTTGCGGTTATGTTTTGGCGCCGGGCCACTGGTATGGGCAGCTTTCTGAGTATGGCACTGGCCGCTTCCACTACCGTGCTTTGGCCTTTGCTCAACACAAGTATCGACCCGGTTTTTCCAGGGTTTCTGGTCTCATTGACAGTCCTTGCCGGCGTAAGCCTTATTACCAATCATGCAAAAGATGAAAGCGTCAAGGCCGTTTATTGGGAAGACCTACCTACTGCAACTTCAAGAATGCACCCTGGCGACACTTCTGTTGCAGCGCGACAATCTTAACGTTACTGAGTAAGCACAATGACGACGACTATCTATCATGCCAAGCGCATCATCACCATGAATCCCTCCCAACCGGAGGCCACTCACATCGCTGTTCGCGATGGCCGTATTCTGGCAGTGGGTACTGAAGATTCAATGAAGGATTTTGTCGATGCGAGCTACGATTCGCGATTTGAAAATGACTTTCTCCTGCCAGGCTTTGTCGAAGGACATAGCCATGCGCTTGAAGGCGCCCTGTGGAATTACGGCTATTTAGGATACTTCGGACGCACCGATGCCGATGGCCACTACTGGGAGGGCTTGCGCAGTATTGAGGCAATGCAACAACGGCTTAAGGAGTACGCCGCAACGGTAGACAAAGCTTCGCCAATTATTGTCTGGGGCTTCGATCCCGTATATTTTCCCAATGAGCGACTGGATTGTGGTGTGTTAGATGCCGCAATCAGTGAGCGCCCAGTGGTGATGTTTCATGCCAACCTTCATGTATTGACGGTCAACACCGCCATGCTGAAGCTGGCTGGCATTGACCAGGTTGAAGGCATCGAAGGCATTCGATTGGGAGATGATGGCAAACCTGATGGTGAACTGCAGGAAATGGCCGCCATGCATGTGGTGTTCGATGCTTTGGGCTATAGCATTTTTGATCTGGTGGCCTCTACTGAAACCTTACAACGCTATGCGCGTATCGCTCGTCGCAGTGGTGTGACCACCATCACGGATCTCTATAACCCCCTGACTGATGAAGGAGTGAAAGCCCTGGAAACAGTGACAGCTGACGCTCGCTATCCCGTGCGCCTGGTGCCCGCTATGGCGGCCCTGAACTGGTCACCGGAAGAGGGCACCGCGAGGCTGTATGACTGCAAGAGCCGCGGAAACGACAAGCTTCATTTTGGCCCCGTCAAGCTAATGACCGATGGTTCAATACAGGGCTACACGGCGCGCTTGAAATGGCCCTACTATCACGATGGCAGTCCCAACGGCATCTGGAACGCTCCGCCCCAGCAGTTAAAAGACATTGTCCATCACTACCATCAGGCTGGTATCCAGTTGCATATTCATTGCAACGGCGATGAGTCTGTAGAACTGATGCTCGATGCGATCGAAGAAGCCCAGGAGCTCTGGCCGCGATTCGATCACCGTCACACGTTGCAGCATTGTCAGATTATGGATCATGCCCAGTTACGACGAGCCGCGCGGCTTGGCGTGTGCCTGAACATATTCGCCAATCATCTTTACTACTGGGGTGACATCCACCGGACCCGCACGCTGGGCTTCGAGCGCTGCCAGCGCCTGGAACCACTAGCCTCGGCCAAACGTCTAAATATCCCATTGGCAATCCATAGCGATGCCCCAGTAACGCCGCTTGGGCCGCTATTCACCGCCTGGTGTGCGGTAATGCGTCTTAGCGCCTCTGGCGTTCAGCTCGGCGAGCACGAAAAACTCACGGTTCCTCAGGCGCTTGAGGCCATCACCCTCGGCGCTGCTTACACACTGCGCCTGGATCACCTGGTCGGCAGCCTGGAGATCGGTAAGTTCGCCGACATAACAGTTCTTGAGGAAGACCCCCTCACCTGCCAACCGGATCGACTCAAAGATATCGTCGTGAAGGCCACGGTAGTAGGAGGCGAGGTACATGACGACAACTGAGAGCCCACTAATTCCTCTTACAGTGATCGGCGGCTTTCTTGGCGCGGGCAAGACCACTTATCTCAACCGCCTGATCCAAGGCGGCTTACCCAAAGATGCGCTGATCATCGTTAACGACTTTGGCGATATTAATATAGACGCTGCCCTGATCGATTATCGCGATGACAGCATTATACAACTCAGCAATGGCTGTATTTGCTGCACTCTGGGAGGTACTTTGGCCGAACAGCTTGCTCAAGCACTACGTATCCGGGCCGCTCCCGGAGCGATTTTGATTGAGGCCAGCGGTGTTGCCAACCCGGCGCGTATCGCTGATATCGCCCGTATCTCGCGCCGATTACGCCTTGCCGGGGTGGTATGCATCATTGACGGGTCTCAGGCTCGGCAGCACGCAGAGAGCCCACTGATTGGAGGCGCCTGGCAAACTCAGCTCGCTGCAGCGGATAGACTACTTGTTAACCGCTTGAATCCTGCAGACAGGCAAGAATCCGAGAAATGGCTAAAACAGTTTAATTCCTGGGCCCACATTGAATATGAAATAGAAAGGACACCCGACTCTGTCAGGACTCAACCATCTCCTCGGCTTTTAAAGCCTAAGGCTAAGCGCCTTTCCTCTCATGGCCATTGGCATACGTTTAGCCTGCGCGGTCGTAGGCAAATCGATAAACAGCAACTCGAAGCATTAATGGGCGCGTATAAAGACGTACTTTTTCGCGCCAAAGGATTCATGCTTGTTGAGCACACAAACAATATCGAACTGCTTCAATTCACTGGAGGGCAACTTCACTGGCAGAACGCGCTGCGCGCGCCCAAGGAAACCCAGCTTGTGTTCATTGGTATCGCTGGAGAGCGATTCCGCAACTTTGAACAAGCCATAGCCAGCATCTAAAACGCCAGCGCCACCATTAACGGAATGGTCACCAGAGCTACTACCGTCGATAACAGCACTGTGCCGGCGGCCTGTTTTACCGATGTATCCAGCATGGTGGCGATGACCACCGTGTTGGCCGCAATCGGAGTGATGGAAATCAGGAAAATGGCCTTGTGCACAGCGTCTGAATAGACCCCCATATGGGTCGCATCCAGCCACCAGAAGGCACTGGCCAGCAACGGCCAGGACACAAACTTGCCAAAAAATGCCAAAGCGGTAAAACGCAGGTCGCCCGCCAGCCCGCGAAAGCTGGATATGCTCATGCCGATGATCATCATGCCCAGAATACTGTAGGTGCCGCGCAAATTATCGAACAGCGGTTCGAACACCAGCGGAATATCAACGCCCGACAGATTCAGCGTTACCGCCAGCGCAAACGCATACACAGACGGCAACCGTGCCACCCGTTTAAGCGCGTCGGGCACGCTGTAACGGCCCCGGGCCGCCAGATAAAACCCCACCGAGCTTTCGTACAGCGCCGTGCCCAGCACGCACACAATATAAATTGCCAGCCCTTCTTCGCCGAATAGCAGCAGCGCCACTGGTACGCCAAAATACCCGCCATTAGGGCTGCCAACGCACAGGGGCATAAGCGCAGCGCTGCTGTCGCCAATCCAGCGCCGGGCCAATGCCTGGTGGGTAATGCCCAGAAAACAGCAAAAACCAAACACCAGAAACGGCAATAAAATGATTTCGGTGGACAAGGGTGCCGCCATCACGCCAGAAAACACGATAGACGGCGTTACGATGTACAACATCATCCCGGCGATATGGCGGCCACTGACTTGTAAATAACGCCCGGCCACCCAGCCCAGCACCACTGTAACGTAGAGCGGTGTCAATTTGAAGAAAAGCGCCAACGCCGCTGCCATGAAAACTTCATCCCGATTCTTGAAGCGGGCAAGTCTAGCACTGCATTCATCTCAAGACAGCTCGGAAAAGCTATGCAGAGCTGAACTATTGGCGGATTTTTGCGTATTTAAGACATTGTGATTAATACCAAACTGAAATCACCAAACGTTAACGATCAGAGTCATTTTGAATACACGTTTTCTGCTAGGCTGTTTGAGTAATTGCATCACTGAGGAGTAGGCAACGCCATGAACAGTATTTTCCAGCCTGAAGTGTCCTCATCGCCCTGCCTGCTGTCGGAGCAACATCCGGATATGGTCAAGCTACCGCACACGCCCCCCGAAACGATTTTGCTTAACAGCTTGAGTCGGGTTTTTGGAATCCGCCTGAGCGACAACAAGACGGCGTCAGAAAGCCTGCTTTTGAGTGGTTTGGCCCGCTTATTCAGCGTGCGCAGAATCGATGCTGAAACTGTGATGGAAAAACACGACCGCCCTTGGGCCAATGTTTATCTGATTCAGTATGGCGTGGTGCGCATGTTTCGCGAAACCGCAAGCGGTAAGGTAGCCATTCACCATTTTTTTTCGGAAGGCGATATCATTTGGCCGGTGTTCGGTCGCAGCCGCACCGTGCGAAATACCTTGTGCCTGAACAGCAGTATGCCGGTCACCGCGTGGGTGGCAGATTTCGCCGCATTTCGCTCGGAAGTGCAAAGCCACGGTGAAGGCCAATGGCCCAAATTTGCGCTGGCACTGACAGAAGAACTGGCCGAATTAGCCAGTATGCGCGAGTTTCGAAAACACACCATGCCCGCAAGCGAGCGCTATGCGCTGATGCAGGAAGAGTACCCGGAGCTCACAAAACGGGTGCCAGACAACCAATTGGCTGCCTGGCTCGGGGTTGTACCCGCTACCTTCTCGCGCCTGAAAAGCGCGGCGTCAGGTCACCGTAAAAACAGCTAGAGCACATCACTGCGGCTGGCCCAATCAGAAGGCCCACACCATGACCATCAACAATGCCCAAGCCAGAAACGACGCTGCCATCACCGTATAGGCAGCGGACATGGCTTCAACGTCTGTATCCGGGCGATTACTCAGTGCCTTCAGCCCGTGGTAAATCAGTGTGCACGATAATCCCATTGCGATAAATACAACCACCACATTGAATGCCAAAGACGGCACCAGTAAAGCCAACGAAGACAGCCAAAGGGGCACAGGCGCAATGGCTGCCAGCAAATACGCGTCGGCATAATTGATAGCCAGGTCTTTACCGGCGACGACTGAATGAATCAGCCAGCCCATGACAAAAAAGGTCAGCAGTTCGGCCAGAAACAAGATAGTGGTGATGAAGCGCCATTCTTTGCCGGCAAAACCGGCCATAAAATGTTCGCCGTAGTGGCTACCGGCGTAATACAGCAACACCGGTGGCAACAGGGATAAAGGCAGCACCAAAGCCCAGGCCAGCAATGGAATGGATAGCTGGCGGCGCTGCAGTTCATGCCAGGCGCCATTGCTGTGAAAGGGTAACTGCAAAAGCATGGTCAGGTTCATGGCATGTCTCCGTGCGACAGCATCAAAGTATGATGCACCTAGGATATATGTAGCCCCGTAGGCCGGCTGTCAGCAAGGCACTGAGATGACTTAGAACAAGTCGCCTACTCTGACACCCGTTTCTATTATTACCAATGAACCCTTAAACCACCTGCCGCACAGGTTTCCCGGAACGAAACGCTGCCGCATTTTCTGCCACCTGACTCACGATCCGCTGCCGCGCCTCCTGGCTACCCCAAGCGGTGTGTGGTGTGACAATCAGCCGTGGAATATCCTGCGCCAGTAATACGTTGCCATCCACCGGGGGCTCTTGGACCAGCACATCCGTTGCCGCTCCACCCAGGTGGCCCCGGCGCAGCGCGGCAGCCAGTGCCTGCTCGTCAATTAAACCGCCGCGCGCGGTGTTCACAATGAATGCGTGGGGCTTCATTTTCGCCAACTCTGCCTCGCCGATCAGGTGCCGGGTGTTTTCATTCAACGGACAATGCAGCGTAATGGCATCGGCCTGCTGCAGTAACTCGTCCAGGCTTACCCGTCCTGCTTTTGGCGGACGGCCCGGTAGATTGGCGGCAATCACCCGCATACCCAAAGCTTCGCCCAGACGCGCCACCGCGCTGCCAATCTCACCGCTGCCCAGAACACCCAAAGTTTTTCCATCCAGCTCCACAATCGGAAAATCCAGAAAGCAGAAATGAGTAGATGTTTGCCAACGTCCCTCTCGAACCGCGCTCTGATAGTCAGGCAGGCGTGTCGCCATCGCCAGCAGCAACATCAGGGTGTGCTGAGCAACGGTGGCGGTGCCATAGCCCTGGCAATTACACACCGTAACGCCGGCTTCTTCTGCGGCTTGCAAATCCACATTATTCAAACCCGTGGCCGCCACCAGAATCAGTTTCAGATCCGAGCAAGCCTTCAACACATCGGCACTGAGAACCACTTTATTCACAATCGCGACTTGCGCGCCTTGCAGGCGCGGAATGATCTCGGCGGAAGATGTGTGCTCGTAGCAGTCTAGTTTTGAGAACACATTGCGCAATGGTTCCAAGTCAAGATCGCTCTGGTTCAAAGACGTGACATCAAGAAAAACCGCGTTAAATGCAGACATGGTTGAACACCTGAAAAGTGAGAGCGTGAATTATCGGCCGCGGAGCTTGAGGCTGCAACATTGCGCCTATCCTACTGACGAGTAGCAACCTGACGGATAGTTCAACTACAACGGCTCAATTTTAGTAACCTTAGCACTTGTTCCCAAATACTTTGTGGATGTTCCAATGCCAACCCGTCGCCCCCAGGCTTTCTGGCTGTTTTTCCCCGCCGCAGCGCTCCTGGCCGCTGCCGCGGTGCCGCTGTCAGTTTGGGCAGTGCTGGACGGCGGCGGTTGGCCTGCGGGGCTTTTGAATACTGGTCATGGCCACGAGATGATTTTTGGCTTTGCCCTGGCATTAATTGCCGGCTACACCTTAGGGCCGCAATCGCCGGAGCGCCTGTATCTGTTATTTGCCTTGTGGCTGGCGGCAAGAATCAGTTGGTGGTTTATGCCAGGTACTCTGTTAGCCAATACACTCAGCCCTGCGTTTGCCCTGGCTCTGGCTGCGGTGGTGCTGCCGCGGTTTCGTGCCGCCAAAAAATGGCGCAACAAAATGGTAGGGCCACTTATTGGCACGCTGGCAATCATGGCGGTTGCATTCGGCCTGAGCCGCACCGCTATCTGGCAAAGTGAAATAGCGAAGGTTGGCCCATTTCGCATCATGCACGCGGCCATTATTGGCCTGCTATTGCTGATGACGTTTATGGGCGGTCGCATATTGGCGCCTTCGGTGGCCAACACACTGGATAAAAAAGGCGGTGCCCTGAGTGCTCGCCTGCAACCGAGGGTGGAAGGTACGTTAATTATTCTGTTGGCCGCAGCCCTGCCTTTTTCCCTGATACCTCCGCTGCGGCCGGCGGCCGGGGTCTTGCTGGTTGCAGCGGCCCTGATCACCGCCGCAAGGCTCGCACGCTGGAAGCTCTGGCGCTGCCTGGAACGGCCCGACCTGATGGTGTTCGCAGCGGGTTACAGCTGGCTGGTGGTCGGCGGCCTGCTCTCCGGTATTGCGCTACTGAGCGGGCGCCCGATGAGCGCTCGCCTACACCTGATTACCATTGGCGCGCTGGGTACACTGGCCGGCAGCGTAATGCTGAAGCTGGCCTGGCAGCGCGCCTGCCGCCAATTGCCGCCAGCGAACCGCACAGTGCCATTGGCTATTGCTATCGCCGTAGCCACCTTACTGCGTCTTCTGGCCGGTACCGAACCCTTCATTCATCCACAGATACTGTGGTGGTCGGCTGCTTTGTGGGCCGGAGTATGGCTGCTGATGGCGTTTGAACTGCTGCGACTGGGAAAAATGGGCCGGCAACGATTGGCTACCCCTACTGCGCCAGCGTGACCTAGCAACTACCTAACGCTAGGTATTACTCGTTCAAGCTTATGATTTTTAAATAGAAAAATGCCCGTCAACAAGCGCTCAAAGTCCTTTTGAAATGTTCACCAGAATGCCTCCCCTCGTCTTTGATCTTTATCAAGTCTGACTACCCACCGCTCTCTGCACAATAGTGCCAAGTAGCCTGATAGCGCTTTTGCGCGCTGGCAGGCCGGGTATCATAAGGAGCACAATTATGGGCAAACTCAACGGCGACATTGAACACTGGGATGTCGAAAACGAAACCTTCTGGGAACAGACGGGCAAGAGCGTTGCGTCTCGCAATCTGTGGATCTCTATCCCCAGCTTGCTGATGGGTTTTGCGGTATGGCTGATGTGGGGCATGATTACCACTCAGATGAAAAATCTGGGCTTCCCATTCAGCATTGAACAACTATTTACTCTATCGGCGATAGCCGGCTTGGCTGGCGCTACGTTGCGCATACCTGCCTCGTTCATGATCAAAATTGCCGGTGGCCGTAATACTGTATTCCTGACCACCGCTCTACTGATGATTCCGGCGGCCGGCACCGGGTTTGCCCTGATGGACCCGGATACGCCGTTCATTGTGTTCCAGGCTCTGGCGCTGCTGTCCGGTATTGGCGGCGGTAACTTTGCCTGCTCGATGAGTAACATCAGTACCTTTTATCCCAAAAGCAAACAAGGCTATGGGCTGGGCATGAACGCCGGGCTGGGCAACTTTGGTGTGACCACCATGCAGGTGGTGATCCCGTTGGTAATGACCGTGGGCATTTTTGGCGCCCTGGCTGGTGATCCGCTAGCACTGCAAAACCCAAGCGGCACAATTATCGGCCGTATTGAAGCCGGTACCGATACCTGGATTCAGAACGCTGGCTTTATCTGGCTAGTGTTTCTGGTTCCGCTAGCGTTTTTAGGCTGGTTCGGCATGAACAACCTGAAGGTGGTTACCCCGAACCCGGGCACGCCGGCGTCTGCCTTTGGCAAGATTCTGGGCCTGTATGGCGTGGGGCTCGCTACCTCGATTGTTGGCGTGTGGGCGCTGAGTGTGTTGAGTATGTGGCTGGCGCTGCCGCTGACCATCGTGCTGACCGTTGTTCTGTTGCGACTGATTCCCGGCGATATCAAGCCCAACATCAAAAATCAGTTTGCGATCTTCAGTAACAAGCACACCTGGTCTATGACCGTTTTGTACATCCTGACGTTCGGCACCTTTATCGGCTTTTCCGCCGCACTGCCCCTGTCTATCAGCGTTATCTTCGGCAACATGATGGACGTGGCCGCAGACGGCACCGTTACCCGTATTGTAAACCCGAATGCGCCAAGTGCGTTGACATGGGCCTGGATTGGCCCTTTGGTGGGCGCTTTGATTCGCCCGGTGGGTGGGTGGATTTCCGATAAAGTGGGTGGTTCCATTGTTACCCAGATCATCTCGGTGATTATGGTGATTGCATCCGTGGCCACCGGTTACGTGATGATGCTGGCCTACAACTCCACCGATCCCAACAGCCTGTTCGCGATCTTTATGATTCTGTTCGTGGTGATTTTCGCCGCCAGCGGCATCGGCAACGGCTCTACCTTCCGCAGCATCGGCTACATTTTCGACCAGCAGCAGAAGGGCCCGGTACTGGGCTGGACCAGCGCGATTGCCGCCTACGGTGCCTTCATTGCGCCCAAGCTATTGGGTCAGCAGATTCAGGCTGGCACCCCAGAGCACGCCATGTACGGCTTCGCGGTGTTCTATACCCTGTGCCTGGTGGTGAACTGGTGGTTCTACCTGCGCAAGGGCGCTTATATCAAGAATCCGTAAATGTGATTGTTTCTAGCAAAGACAGGTATTGCCCCCAAGTCGAATGCCTTATTCAAGGATAAGACAGACTTCCCTGACCGGGGGCAAACTTTTTACTCTACAGAGTTAACAGTCTGTGTTCGGCCATATCAGGCCGATGCCTGCACGCCACTCACATTTAATTCGGCAGGAACCGGCTTAGCCGCTGGCGCACGATCGATTCTGCTTCTGCCATGATGCGTTGTATCAACTCATCACAGCCCGGAATATCGTGAATCAGTCCCGAAACCATACCGCAGCTCCATGCCGCCTCATCCATCTTGCCTTCCTGAAGAACCAGGCGGCCTTTGGCGCCGGTCACCAGATGACGGATATCATCAATGGTTTCAGAGGCGCCCTTTTCTTTTTCAATCCGCTCAATTTCCTGCACAGCGGCATTGTTCATCACCCTTTCCGTATTGCGCAGATTACGCATAATCAGGCGGGTTTGAAGCTCATCAGCTTCAACAATCGCTCGCTTGACGTTATCGTGAACTGGGGCTTCTTTGGTCGCCAAAAAACGGGTGCCCATATTCATGCCTTCAGCCCCCAGAGCCATCGCAGCTACCAGGCTTCGCCCGTCGGCCATGCCACCTGACGCGACAAACGGAATGGTCAGTTCGTCGGCTGCCCGAGGTAGCAGGATAAAGTTCGGTATATCGTCCTCTCCGGGATGCCCGCCGCACTCAAAACCATCGACACTGACAGCATCACAGCCGATTTTTTCTGCTTTCAGTGAATGCCGCACAGAGGTGCACTTGTGGATAACCTTAATCCCGGCAGCCTTAAACTGGGGCATGTACTGTTCCGGGCTGCGCCCTGCTGTTTCAACTGCTTTTACACCGCCTTGAACAATCGCATCAATATATTCCGGGTAAGGGGGCGCATTAAATGAGGGTAAAAAAGTCAGGTTTACCCCAAACGGCCTATCGGTCATTTGATGGCAGCGCGCAATTTCCCGCGCAAGATCTTCCGGTGTCGGCTGTGTCAGCGCTGTAATTATGCCCAAACCACCTGCGTTAGAAACAGCCGCAGCCAGCTCAGCGTAGCCCACGTGGTGCATGCCACCCTGAATAATGGGGTGACGAATACCAAACAGTTCAG
>Ga0314855_100114_pt1 | contig 21963 bp, 25 predicted proteins | sample 2018CB1WmetaG_FD_203636 | JGI IMG/M metagenome (GOLD analysis project Ga0314855, IMG submission 203636) | Cryopeg brine viral communities from Beaufort Sea near Barrow, Alaska, United States - 2018 CB1W | ecosystem: Environmental > Aquatic > Marine > Coastal | place: USA: Alaska | collected... | reverse complement strand
CTCGGCCACCGTCGAGGCGTCCGGCTCGGCCACCGTCGAGGCGTCCGGCTCGGCCACCGTCAGGGCGTCCGGCTCGGCCACCGTCGAGGCGTCCGGCTCGGCCACCGTCGAGGCGTCCGGCTCGGCCACCGTCAGGGCGTCAAAGTTCGTCGCTGTGCACTTGTGGTCGGGACGGGTCAACATCTCCGGTGGCGTGGTCATTGACCTCACCAAACTCGACAGCCGCAACCTCACCGACTGGATCGACTACACCGGAGTCCAAATAACGAACAGCATCGTCCGTGACGGCGACCACCTGACCGTCTACAAGGCCGTCGACGACAACTACCAGGCCGGTCACTTTTACACCGTCACCACCTATCCAGTGGGCGAGACCATCACCTGCCCTTACTGGCGCGACGACAACGACTGCGGTGGCGGCTACCACCTCTGCCCCTCACCCGGCCACGCACTGCGCTACTACTCGCAGGCCACCCGCTTCCTCGAATGCCGCGTCCACGTCGACGACGTGCGCACCATCGGCTTCGACAAGCTCAAAGCGAGCAAGGTCGAGATTGTCCGCGAGGTTGACGTACACGGACAGGCGGTGACGTGATGGCGACCCAGACATTCACCAAAACCCTTACCGTCGTTGACTGCCCTGGGTGCGGAATGGCATTCGGCATCAGCTTGGAGTTTGAGCAGCGCCGTTGCAATGACCACAAACTCTTCTATTGTCCCAGTGGTCACAAGATGTCATACGGCGGTATGACCGCCATTGAGCGCGAAGCTAAGCGCGCCAAGAGCCTCGAGACAGACCTGGAATGGGAACGCATGCGCTCAGAGTCGTGGAAGCGATCTGCCGCAGCACACAAGGGTCAAGCCACCCGCATCCGCAACCTCATGGCCCAAGGCGTATGCCCGGTGCCGGGATGCCGTCGCAACTTCGCCAACGTCAAAGCGCATATTGCTTCCCAGCACCCCGACTACCACCAGCACGATGTGAACCCATGAGCAACGAAGAGATGACCTCCGCCGCCCTCGACGCGGATCTCGCCACCAACTTCACCGGTGGCGCCCCCGAGCTCACCCTGAAGGAATATCGGTGGGTCATCGAGGAAGGAATCCGCAACCAGCCCCGCTCCAAGCAAACTCGTATCGGGCCCTCCGAAATTGGCAACCCCTGTCAGCACTGCCTCGCCGCGAAACTCGCCGGCTGGGACAAGAACGAAGACGGCATCCCCTGGCTCCCCACCGTCGGCACCGCCGTCCACGCCTACCTCGAAGACACCTTCGAAATCGACAACCTCCGCTACATCACCAACACCGGCAAACCCCGCTGGCTCATCGAACAAAAAGTTGATATCGGAGAAATTGGCGACACCCCCATCACCGGATCCACCGACCTCTTCGACACCTACACCGGCATGGTCCTCGACCACAAAATCGTTGGCGTATCCACCCTCAACAAAGCACGCCGCACCGGTCCCTCACCCGTCTACCGCACCCAAGCACACTCCTACGGCCGCGGCTGGAAACGGGCCGGATACAACGTCACCAACGTCGCCATCTGCTACCTCCCCCGCAACGACGTCACCCTCGACAAAGCCGTCTACTGGCACGAACCCTTCAACGAACAAATCGCCATCGACGCCCTCACCCACGTCAACCAGCTCAACCGCAACCTCACCGCCCTCGAATCCGTCTCCCCCGACGCTCGAGACGCATGGATCACCACACTTCCTCGCGCCGCGTCCTGTTGGGACTGCGCAAGGTACCCGGACGGCGCCGGGTTGACCCTGCCAGGTCACGCCGCACCGCAAGACGGATTCGCCGGCTTGCTCCCCCAATAACGCAACACCACACACCCCAGAAAGGCAACACATCATGACCAACGCAACCGACTTCCTCATGGGAGGCGCAAGCACCTCCGCATTCCAAAAAGACGACCCAGTAGGCACCACCATCACCGGACAGATCGTCTCCACCGAAGTACGCCAACAGACCGACATCCAGTCCGGACAGGCACTCACCTGGGACAACGGCGACCCCCGCATGCAGCTCGTCGTCACCATCGCCACCAACCAACGCACCGACGATGACGACGACGGCCAACGCGCCATCTACGTCAAGGGCTCCAAAGCACCAGGCTCAAAGTCCATGCACGACGCCGTACGTGCCGCCGTCGCCGACGCCGGATCCAAAGGACTCGAAACCGGTGGCACTCTCGCAATCAAGTTCATCGGCACCGAACCATCCAAGACCCGCGGCTTCAACGACCGCAAACTCTGGGAAGCCACGTACAAGGCACCTGACAAGGCAGCCGAAACCGGCGGATTCCTCGGCACCACACCCGAGCAGACCGCACCCCCAGCCCAGGCAGCACCTGTGGCCGCGAGCGCACCACCAGCCGCACCCCCCACAGCCATAACACCACCCGCACCCGCACCGGCAGCGGTGCCGCAGGACACCCCCGCCGCCAAGGCCAAGCAGCTCGCCGCCCTCGGCATCGACCACACAGTCATCGCCGCCCAACTCGGTGTTGACCCCAGCATCGTCCCCGCACTCCTCGCCTAACCACCACCACCACCACCCGCACCGGCGCCAACCACACCCCCAGGTTGGCGCCGGAGCCACACCACCACCACAAGGAGCCCACCCGTGACCCTGCTGGACACCGCACTCACCTGGCACCACACCGGCGCCGCCGTCGTCCCCACCGCCACAGACGGCACCAAACGCCCCGGCCTGCCCGGATGGAAGCAGTTCCAGACCGAACACCCCACCCCCAACGACCTCGCCACCTGGTTCACCCCCGGCCGCACCGACGGCCTCGGCCTCATCTGCGGAGCCATATCAGGCAACCTCGAAATGCTCGAATTCGAAGGCCGCGCCACCCACCTCATCCCCGAACTCGCGACCCTCATGAACGACAACGGATTCGCCGACCTCTGGGCACGCCTCACCACCCACGGCTACCTCGAAACCACCCCCTCCGGCGGCATCCACCTCTACTACCGCGTCGACGGCCCCGCCGCCGGAAACACCAAACTCGCACGCACCCCCCGCAACGGTGGTGGCGTCGACGTCCTCATCGAAACCCGCGGCGAAGGCGGCTTCACCGTCATCGCCCCCAGTGCCGGCCGCACCCACCCCACCGGGAAACCCTGGACCACCATCACCGGCACCCCGCAAATGGTCCCCACCATCACGATCGACGAACGCGACGCCCTCTTCATCATCGCCTCACTCCTCGACGAAATGCCCGACATCGAGGCCGTAACAGATAACAGCCGTAACAGCACCCCACACGACCCCGCCGACGGGCTACGCCCAGGGGACGACTACAACCAACGCACCACCTGGGACGACATCTTGCGCCCCGCCGGATGGACCAAAACAAAGCGCATCGGCCCCGGCTACGGATGGACCCGCCCCGACAAAAACCCCGGCGCCGGGATCTCCGCCACCACCGGCCAAAACGAACACGACCGCCTCTACGTCTTCACTAGCTCCACCCTCTTCGACACGGAGCAGCCGTACACCAAGTTCGCCGCCTACACCCTGCTCGAGCACGGAGGCGACTACGCGGCGGCCGCCAAACAACTCGCCAAAGACGAATACGGCACCATCGCCACCCGCCTACAGCCCGACCACCCCACCGCCGGCGACCTCGAGGAGCTCGTCGCACCCACCACAGGAGACACCCCATGGACAACCCCAACCCCGACACCTGCCCCGACACCATCCACGGCGACCACGTCTGGCACCCCATCCTCGGAGCAAAACTCTGCATCTGGTGCGGAACAACCCGCCGAACCAACACCGGAGCGTGACGCCGCACCCAACCAAGACAACACCGCACTCCTCCTCGTCGACCAACACCAACACGAGATCCGCTACTGCCCCGAACGCGGACAATGGCTCCACTGGAACGGCCACCACTGGGCCTGGGACGCCAACGGCAGTGTCGCCGAACTCGTCCGCGACATCGCACGACGCCTCCCCGACGGCGAAGGATGGGCAAACTACCGAAAAAGCGCCCTCTCCGCCCGCGGCGTAACCGGCACACTTCAAATGGCCGCAAGCGACGCACGCGTCGTCGCCCCCATCGCCCAACTCGACGCACGCCCCTACGAACTCAACACCCCCGCCGGCGTCGTCAACCTCCGCACCGGCAAAATAAGTGCCCCCGACTCCCGCGCCCTCCACACACGAACAACCCCCATCGGACCCGACCCAGAACTACCCACACCACTCTGGGACAAGTTCCTCGCCGACACCTTCGCCGGCGACCCCGAACTCACCACATACATTCAACGCCTCCTCGGAGTCAGCCTCGTCGGCACCGTCATCGAACAACTCCTACCCTTCCTCTACGGATCCGGCGCCAACGGCAAATCCGTCATCCTCGAATCCACCCAAAACGTCATCGGACTAGCACCCACCGGATACGCCGCGTCCATCCCTGCAGAAATGCTCATCGCACGCGGTCGCGACGACCACCCAGCAACCATCGCCCAACTCTCAGGAGTCCGAATCGCAATCAGCTCCGAACTCGAAGAAGGCGTCAGATTCGCAGAAGCCCGCATCAAAATGCTCACCGGTGGGGATCTCATCAACGCACGATTCATGGCCCGCAACCCCTTCACTTTCAAACCCACACACAGCATGTGGCTCCACGCCAACCACCTCCCCGAAGTGCGCGCCGGCGGGCCCGCGTTCTGGCGTCGCATTAAGCAGATCCCATTCCTCCACACCATCCCCGAGGAGCGTCAGGACAAGACCCTCGCCGAGCGCATGGTCAAGAACGAGGGCCCCGGAATCCTCGCATGGATGATCCAAGGGTCAGCCGACTACTTTGCTCATGGGCTACCCGCCTCTGCGGCCGTCGCAGCCGCCACCGCCGCATACCAACACGACACCGACACCATCGCCCAATTCGTCGAAGACAGAGCCACCATCGGCAGCCCCGCCGCCCAGCACCTCCACATACGAACCAGCGAGCTTCGCAACGCCTACGAAGCCTGGTGCCGCAACGAAGGGCTCGAGTCCGTATCCGCACGCGCCCTCACCCAACAGCTGCGTGCACGCTACGGCGTCGTGCAATCCCGCTCGAGTGCATCGCGGTACTACGACGGAATCCGACTCAACGAACTGTCACCCCAGAGCGCAGAAAGCGCACCCGACACAGGTGAATTGAACTTCGACCCAAGCGACCGAGGTGGCTGGTGATGGTCAAAACCACCGATCGTGACACTTCAAGTGTCATGCCGCCGATAAGTGTCACAGCCAAAATGCCTGCTATTCACCACCTAATGACACTAGTGACACTTATGACACTTCTTCTTCAAACTATGCATAATGTGCGATCACACAGGAGGCTTCGACCGATGAACAACGCGCAAATGTCACAACCGTCACCCCCGTTCCTCGACCCCTACTGGGCCGACCGCTATGCCGCAGCCGAGAACGACGACCAACGACTCACGGTCGCACTGAGTTACCTCCGCACCGCGATGAAGCAGAGCACCAAGCCAGTCCCAGAGAAGAACCGCATCCGCCGTGAGCTCACCACTGCAGTCATCCATGCCGTCAAGGACACCTGGCGGACCCAATGACTGCTCCCCCACAACCTCCCTGGCTCCGAGCACACCTCGCCCACACCGGAGACGACCCCACACTCACCGGCACACACGCCCACCCACGCCACTGCAAAACCTGCGGACACCTCACCCTCACCGGATACGACGCACCCCTCATCGCCGGACTCGCCATCACCAACCCCAACCCCCTCACCCCACAACTCGAAACCGCAGCCGTCATCCTCGCAATCCCCACCTGGCGACTCTGGGGCACCCCCGGCCACTACGAACTCACCCCACGCCACATCCCCGGCCTACACACCATCGGCCGCCACCCACCCGCCAGCGACGTCACCGTCCTCGCCGCCCACCAATGCGGCACACCACCGCTATCCCATGCACCACTCCCCACCCGCACCCACACCCCCGAGCACGACACCGAAAGGATCCCTTACTGATGCCACGCACCAACCGCAGCGCACGCCAAGCTGGCACACGCTTCGAACGCCAAATCGCCGACTACCTCAAAGACCAACTCGACGACGACCGCATCGACAGACGAGTGAAACGGGGGAATCAGGACCGCGGCGACATCGCCGGCATCAGAATCCATGGCCAACGCATCGTCGCAGAATGCAAAGACACCGCACGGCCTTCGCTCGGACCATGGATCCGAGAAACCGAAACCGAACGCGGCAACGATGACGCCCTCGCTGGGATCATCATTCACAAACGCACCGGACACGGAGCACCAGGCGACCAGTTCGTCACCCTGACCCTCCGCGACTTCGCAGCCATCCTCAGCGGCACCCGACCCGAGGAAACCAAGTGAACGACCGCGGAACATTCCAGGCTGATGCGCGTACGCAGGGGTCTGATCTTGGGCGGCATGCGTTTGAGACGATCGCACTGCTGCCAGAAGTCGAGGAGCTCGTGACGGTCGTCGGCACCCAATTGGCGGATCATGGCGGCAAACCGTCGAAGCGTGCCGTGTTCCCTGCACCGTGGAACACACCAGCAGGCAACCTTGTGACGACGATTGGTGAGGCGGCACGAGATCACGAACTCAATTTGTGTCTGTTGCTGTTCTCGGCCGTCCGCTACCGGGGCCGCTCTGACACGAACACGTGGGCCGCGATCGTGCGCCTCCCGACGCTCGTTGCTGCTGCTGTGCGTGCAGGTCATGTTGAGCATCAGTACGTTGCGGGTGCGGTGCTGGATTTGACGCGGTGGCCGGTACAGCTGCGCAGGTTCCTCGATCATGTCGCAGAGCCTGGGGATCCGGAGCGATGGACGCGGGCACCGGGTGGGCTCGTGTGCCCGCATTGCGAACACAGGCTGTGGTTGCGTCCTGGTTGGCAACATGATCCTGAGGGTGCACCCGCGTACTGTAGACGCTGCCGTGACGACGAGGGCCGGTCTTTGTACTGGCCGCCGTCGTCATGGCTCGCGGTACTTCAACACGCCGACACGTAATGGTTGCGAGAGTTATCCACAAGCCTTATAGTTCGTGGTGAGAGAGTGCGCCCTGAAACAGGTAGACGCCAACTCAACCACCAAATGACAGTCCCGCCAAGTGCGGGACTTCGGCATGCCCACACGATCCAGGAGGCCAAGCCGCACACGACACGAGCCCAGGAGGTTCCGTCATGCCCCCCATCGCCTGGACACCAGACAAAGACACACTCCTCGCCGCCTGGGCCGCAGAAACACCCCCCGTGTCAATCACCGAACAAGCCGCACGCCTCGGCACCTCACGTACCGCCATTGCACGCCGCCGCAAGCACCTCGACATCACCTCCGACCGCACCACCACCGCCGCCGCCAACGAAGCGAGACGCGTCGACGCCGCAGCACGCCGCACCGAACTACAGCACCTGCTCCTCGAGGACGCCGAGAAACTGCGTGCACGACTGTGGAAGCCGTACGAGTACATCGACCACGGCGGCAAGGACTACCTCGAGGTCCGTTGGACCCAAAACGAACCGTCACCCACCGATCAACTCAAGTTGATGCAGGCCGCGGGCATCGCAGTCGACCGGTCCCTGAAAATCTCCGACCACGACTCCGACACGGGCACCATTGAAGCGGTTTCCATGCTCGGCGACATCGCGAAGCTCATCACCGACGCTGCCGCGACGATGCCAGCCGAGGGCCCATGACAACCATCCTTGGCGCGGTCAACGTGCTTATGACCCTGCTGTCGCCCCGCCAGGTGTGGTCCATCGCTTTCGCCAACGCACGCGTCAACCTCTGGACCGGGTCCATTCGATCAGGTAAAACGATTGCAAGCCTGCTGCGCTGGCTCATATTCGTCGCCACCGCCCCACGTGGCGGCGAACTCGTCGTCATTGGCCGCACACGCGAATCCATCGCCCGCAACGTCTTCGGCCCCCTCAAAGACCCCTCACTGTTCGGGCCCCTCGCAAAGCACGTCGAGTACACCGCTGGCGCCCCCACCGCTAAAGTCCTCGGCCGCACCATCCACGTCCTCGGCGCCTCCGACACCCGCGCCGAAGCCGTACTACGAGGCCTCACCGTCGCCGGCGCCTACGTTGACGAAGCAACCCTCGTCGCCGAAGCGTTCTGGACACAACTCATCGGCCGCATGTCCGTCCCCGGCGCGAAACTATTCGCCACCACGAACCCCGACGGACCCGCGCACTGGCTCAAGAAGCAAGTCGTCGACCGTGCCGAGGAACTTGGCTACCGGATATTCCGGTTCCGTCTCCGTGACAACACACACCTTGACCCCGACTACGTGCGCCAGATCTGCCGCGAATACACCGGGCTCTGGTATCGCCGTTTCATCGATGGCGAATGGGTGCAAGCCGCGGGCGCAGTGTACGAACAGTGGGACCCAGCACGCCACGTTATGGCCGCAGGCGACCTACCCACCATGGACCGAGTGTTAGCGCTCGGAGTCGACTACGGTGACCAGCACGCCACCCGCGGGTACCTCATCGGTATCGGCCCAGACATGCGTGCCGGTCAAGAGGAGGAGCGGCGACTGTACGTGCTCGACGAATGGGCACCACCGCCAGGCACCATCGGGCAACGTTCGACTTCGCTACGCACATGGCTAGCAACACGCCCGGTGGACGCATGGCGACAACCCGAATGGGTTCCCGTCGACTCCGCGGCCCTGTCATTCAAAAATCAACTGTTCCACGACGGTGTTCCAGGCGTTCGCAACGCCCACAAGTCAGTACTGCCGGGCATTCAGACCGTGGCATCGCTACTAGCCGTCGAAAAACTCGTCATCTCTGACGCCTGTCAGCACCTCATCGACCGGATCCCCGGATACGTGTGGGACGACAAAGCGACAGCACGCGGCGACACCGCACCCATCAAAGCCAACGACGACGAAGTAGACGCCCTCCGATACGGCATCTACACCACCCGCATCGACTGGCGGCCACTCATCCCCATCGCACCCGCCATGGACTCCGCGCCAGGCGACACCACCGACTAGCCCAGGAAGGGGCGACCTATGCCGCTCCCAGGCAACGGCCTCTCGTGGCCCCCAGTTCAGCTCAAGACCATCACACCCGCGCTCAACGAGTGGTCAGCATGGTACGAGGGCACGCCCGAGGCCCTCACCAATGTCTATGTGAACTACCAGCGCGACATAATGCACCCCGACCGTCACCCCGGCGGCCTCAGGGGAGTAATTCAGCGCATGTGGTGGGGTCGTCAGCCCGCACAGCCCGCCGAACGCCCAGACCAGTCGCACCTGCCCATCGCCGCTGACCTGGCTCGAGCATCAGCAGACCTCCTCTACTCCGAGGTGCCAATGGTGCGCGTTGAGAGCCCCGCTACACAGGCCCACATCGACGAGTCCCTTCCTGCCATCCACGCCGCGCTCGCAACAGGGGCCGAACTTGGCGCTGCACTCGGAGGTCGCTACCACCGGGTCACCTGGGACGCCACCGTCTCCAAGCGGTCGTTCCTCACCACCGTAGACGCTGATGCCGCATTGCCCGAGTTCCGCTGGGGTCGCCTCGTCGCCGTGACATTCTGGCACCGCATCGCTGGAGACAACGCTGGCACGCAAGTCTGGCGCCACCTTGAACGCCACGAGCTTTCCCCCGACGGGCTCGGCCTGATCTTCCACGGCCTCTATCAGGGCACCGCCGACAACCTCGGTGTTGCACGCCCCCTCGAGGACCAGCCCGAAACCAAGGGACTTGTGGGCGGGGTTGACGAGGAAGGCGCACTAACCGAGGGCCGCACCCCCGGACTGGCGGTCGAGTACATCCCCAACCAGATGCCACAACGCCGCTGGCGCAAGGACCCCGTCGGCCGCCATCTTGGCCGCTCCGACTACGACGGCATCGAGCCGCTCATGGACAACCTCGACGAGGCGTTCTCGTCACTGATGCGCGATATCCGCATTGGCAAGGGACGCATCATCGTGCCGGAGTTCATGCTCCGTAGCAACGGGCCTGGCGCTGGCACAACGTTCGACATCGACCGCACCGTGTACGACGCACTGTCGATCCCAGACCCCGAGTCAGGCGCCCCGCAGATCCTTCCGCAACAGTTCGCCATTCGCGTCGAAGAGCACCTCGCGGCTTGTCAAGAGATCACTCGCCAGATCGTTCACACCGCGGGCTACTCCTCGCAGACGTTCAGTGACAACGTTGATGCGGCGGGCGCGATGACCGCGACGGAGGTGCGCGCCCGTGAGCGTCGCACGTTCCGCACCCGTGACCGCAAGGTTCGCAATGAAACCCCGGCCGTCTCGCGCCTGCTCGAAAAAATGCTGTCCATCGACTCTAAAGTATTTGAAGTCACCGGATTGGACTTGAGCAAGCCCATCACCATCGAGTTCCCCGACAACACCGAGGACCCCCCCCTGGTCATGGCTCAGACCGCACAGGCGCTCTCCGTCGCTCGCGCCGCATCCATCGAGACCCTCGTCAAGATGCAGCACCCCGACTGGACTGACGAGCAGGTCAAGGACGAGCGTCAGGCAATCATCGACGACCAGGGCACCGTCGCAGACCCCTTCGCACTGAGGTAGGCCAACCATGGCCCGCTGGGTGCCCGACGACCGTGACGGCCTCGACAAACTCATCGCCACCATCGTCGACATGTTCGCCGACGCTGAACTTAGCCTCATCCAGTCGCTCGCCATCCAAGCGCGCGCAGGACTAGCGTCCGGCAAGGGTCCCGAAGACGCGTTAAACCTCACCGAGCTGCGCCGCGACGCCATCAAAGTCGTTGAAGCACTCAGCCAGTCCTACCCCGACGAGATCGCAAGCATCGCCGCCGCGGCTGTCGAGTCCGGCGCCGGTGCCGCACTCCAAGAAATGTCTGCACTCGCTGACGTGCAAGACCTCACCAGCGCGGCCCGCCTGCCAGGCTCCCCAGCCGCACAGGCCATGACCGCAGACCTCACTAACGCCCTCGACGACGTCACCCTGCGCGTCCTGCGCTACCCAGACGACGTGTACCGGCGCACCATCGCCCAGAACGCCGTCAAGGTCACTTTGGGCCAAGCGACCGGTCACCAAGCGCAACAGGCCGCATGGAACAACCTCCTCGACCAACGTGTCACCGGCTTTCGCGACAAGGCCGGACGCAACTGGAACATGTCGTCCTACACCGAAATGGCTACCCGGTCAGCAACCCGGCGCGCATGGGACGACGCACACACCGACACCATGCAAGAAAACGGCATCAGCCTCGTCACCATCGTCGTCGGCTCGGGCTCCTGCAAGAACTGTGCACGCTGGGCCGGGAAGATCCTCCGCACCGATTCAGGCCCCACCGGCCGTATCGAAATCCGGTCCGCGATCGGCGACAACACGGTCACGGTCAACGTCGCTGGGAACACCGACGACGCAAAGAGTGCCGGATGGAGGCACCCGAATTGCTTTCCCGGATGGGTGCCCGTCGAATCACCTACCGGGATTGCGGCGGCGGACTCGCGTTGGTTTGACGGCGATCTCGTCACCATCCACACTTCCGGCTCCCGCGAACTCTCCGTCACCCCAAACCATCCGATACTCACGAGCAACGGATGGGTCAACGCGGGCGCGCTCCGCAAGGGCGACAACCTGATCCGCTATCACGGACCCGTTGAGGGCGTACCCGTGGGCGGACCAGACCATGAGCGTGGTGAATCCACGATTGGCGAGGTCTACGAGACGCTGAGGCAAGCGAGCGGCGTGACGTCCGTCCTTGTGCCAGGTGCCGCCGAACAATTCCACGGCGACGGCTCCATTGACTCCGAGGTCGACGTTGTACTTTCCGACCGCCTGCTGGGGAGTGACGGACAGCCCGCGCGACTCGAGCAAGCGCCCGAAGGTCAGTTCCTCCTCAGCGGCGTGCGACTGCCTAGCCTCCTTGCCGCGCGCTCTGAGCTCGAGGTCATCATTGCCGCGCACCATGCCGCGAACTGCGTCGTGAGCGGCACTGGAGAGCCGCGCGCGCTCAATGGAGTCAGTGTTGGCCATGCGGACATACATAGCCTCGCTTCGACCGCGGATCGAGATGCCACCACCGCTCAGGACTCGAGCGATTACCGACCTGGAGACACCCTCAGTGCCGGCCATTTGCTTGACGGACTCGCCGGACTCGTATCTAGCGATGAGGTCGTCGAGGTTGAGGAGCGTAAGTGGAGCGGGCATGTGTACAACCTTCAATCCGGGGGCGGATGGTATGTCGCTTCCGATTATATCGTGCACAACTGCCGGTGCTCCACCGCCGCCTACCTCCCCGGCCTGTCCGCTGTCGCCGACGTCACCACATACGACCCCCAAGCAGAAGCCGACCGGGCCAAGTTGCGCGGCCTCGAGCGGCAAGTGCGGGCATCGAAGATTCATGTCGCCTCAGCACTCACCCCCGAGGACGCGAAGGCCGCGAACGTGCGCACACGTGAACTACAGACCCGCATCCGCGAGCACGTCAACGCGACCGGCCTGCAACGCCAGCGCAATCGCGAACAGATCAACCTCGACAACCGTCGAGCGTGAACACGCCACCCCTGGAGGGCGGCCCTAATCACACCCCTGGAGGGTCTGATGCGAAACAAGCTCCACCTACTCGCCCTCAGGGGCATGATTCGTTTCACCGATGGCGGCGGCGATGGCGGCGGCGCGTCCACCACCTCGACGTCCACTGACGTAGATGGCGGAGACAGTGCCGCAACGTCCATTGACAATGACCCCAAGCCCCTCGGCAAGCCAGCACCTCAGGCTCGCGAACAAGAGGCGACCAAGTCCAAGGACGGACTTCCCGACGACGTCGACTCATTGCAGAAGATGATCGCCGACCTCCGCAAAGAGAATGCCTCGAGCCGAACCAACGCCAAGACGAAGGCCGCCGAGGATGCGCGCAACGACGTCACACAGGCCATCGGCAAGGCCCTCGGCCTCATCAAGGACGGCGACGACACCCCCAGTGCCGAGGCCCTCGCACAGCAGGCCACCGCAGCACAGTCCCAGGCCAAGGCCGCGGCCATAGAACTCGCCGTGTTCCGCACCGCCAAGGACCACGGCGGCGACCCTGTCGCACTCACAGACTCCCGTGCCTTCCTGGCGAAGGTCGCGGATCTCGACCCCACGGCCGAGGACTTCACCACCAAAGTCACCGCTGCCGCCAAGGCCGCAGTGGCCGCCAATGCATCCCTTAAGCCAGCCCAGGTGGCCGGTCAGAGCACCATCGAGCACCCCGGCGGGTCCGGGGAGCGATCCACGCCCCCCAAGAACCTCAATGAAGCCGTCGCAAACGCGTACAGCTCAAACTAAGGAGACCCCCAAATGGCTATTACCCTCGCGGACGCGCAGAAGAACTGCCAGTCCGACATCGACTTTTCTGTCATCGACCATTACCGCCGTTCCTCGTGGCTGCTCGACCAGCTGCAGTTCGACGACTGCGTCAACCCCGCCGGCGGCGGCGCGACGCTCACATACGGCTACACCCGTCTGGTGAACGCTCGCCTCGGCGCCTTCCGCGCGATCAACTCGGAGTACACCCCTGGCAAGGCGACACGCACCCAGGCGACCGTTGACCTTAAGCCCGTCGGTGACGCCTTCGAGGTTGACCGCGTGCTCGCCAACCTCGGACCTGCCGCAACCAACGAGGTTGCGTTCCAAATGGGTGAGGCAATCAAGGGCGCGACCAACAAGTTCGTGGCCGAGATCGTCAACGGCGACACCGCCGTCGACACCAACGGCTTCGACGGCCTGGACAAGATCCTCACCGGATCATCGACCGAGTTCTTCGGCAGCAAGGTCCCCGACTCCAACGAGTACATCGACTGGACGTCCAGCACGGTCTCCACCGAAGCCCTCGCCCACTCCGCCATTGACGTGTTCGAGGAGTTTCTCTCCCTCGTTGTCGGCGGCGCGGATGCCGTCATTGGCAACCGCAAGTCCATCGGTCGCCTGCGCGCACTCGCGCGTCGTGCCGGCTACTACACGCGCGGCGAAGACTCCTTTGGAAACCTCGCCGAGCGCTACGGCAACACGGTCCTCATCGACGCTGGCACCAAGGTCGCCAACGAGTCCACCACCGAGACCGACATCGTTGCTACCGAGTCGCGAGACGTTGACGGTGACTCTGGTGGAACGACCGCAGCAGTCGCCGGCCTCACCGATCTGTACGCGGTGAACTTCGGCCTGGACGCCTTCCACGGCGTCTCGACCGTCGGTCAGCTCGTCAAGACCTGGCTGCCCGACTTCTCCTCGGCCGGTGCCGTGAAGAAGGGCGAGGTCGAGATGGGCCCCGTCGCCGTTGCTCTAAAGCGCACCACCGGTGCTGCCGTACTGCGCAACATCAAGGTCCTGTAAGACCACCCACCCGACTACTCCCGACCGCCACCCTCACCCGGTGGCGGTCGGGAGTAGCCAACCTGACCAGGAGTCAAAATGGCAAAGATCACCACGCCCGTGAAGGGATTCAACGGCATTGTCGCAGGCGTCACATTCGCAGATGGCAAGGGCGAGACCCACAGTGTCGCCGCAATCGCGTACTTCAACCGCAAGGGGTACACGGTCGAGAGCGGCAAGCCTGTCGAGAAAGCTTCCGTGCTTCCTGACGGTGCCCCCACGGACAAGTGGACCAAGGCAGAGCTCAAGGCTTATGCCGTCGCTCACGACATCGATCTCGGTGACGCGAAGAAGAACGAGGAGATCCTCGCGAAACTCACGCCCGCCGAGGTCACCGACTCAGATGGAAAGCCCATCGCGTCCGGCCTCGACGGCGCCCCCGTCCTAACCGACCCCGACTCTCCCACGGAGTAGTCACCTCGACCTGAACGCGGGGCGCGGCTTGCCCACTTGGCCCGCGCCCCGCGTTCACCCACCACCAGGAGGACCCCATGTCCAGCATCCTTGCCACCGTCGGCAACCTCGCCGCATCCCCTTGGTATGTCACCGGCCTATCCCCCCAGGACTCGGCCCGCATGCTCGCGTTCGCCTCCCGGCTCGTGACCCGAGCCACCATGAGCGCCACCTACAACGTCGACTCCGACGGCATGCCCACCGATACGATCCTTCGCAACGCCCTACGTGACGCCACATGCTCACAGGCCGCCACCTGGGCGGCACTGAACATCAACCCCGCCAAGGGCGCAGCAGACGCAGGCAACGTCATCGCGTCCAAGTCCCGTGGCGCAGCATCCATCCAGTACGCCGTCTACGCATCCACCGTGCTTGAGCGCGCCAGGGCCGCCACGCAACTATCCCTCGACGCACGAATCATCCTCGCCGAGGCTGGCCTGATCGGTTCCCCCACGGTGATCGGATAATGTCCGCGTTCGCCGACTTTAACGCCGCCACTGTCACCGTCGAGACCCGAACCGGATCGGGCGGCATGGGCGACACCTGGGCAACGCCCGTCAGCGTTGAGGACGTGCAGGTGGACGACGCCCGCCGACTCGTGCGAGGCGCCGACGCTGCGCAGACCATCTCCGAGACGACCGTATTCGACGACGACTCCACGCGAGCGGACATCTACACCACCGGCTCCAAGGTGCTACTACCGTCCGGCCGCACGTCCACCGTCATCGTCTGCAAGGTGCTGGACGCACTGGACGCCGACCTTCCTGCCCACCTGGAGGTGTCGCTCACATGAGTTACATCCCAGCATCCCGACTCACCCAAATAATGCGCGGTGCCGCAGTCGATGGGGTAAACCTCGTCGCCGAACGCACCCGCTCCGTCGCCCTGCCCCTTACGCCACTCGAGTACGGCGATCTACGTTCATCGCTGACAGTACAGCCAGCCAATGAACTGGACACCACTATTGAGGCCGCCGTCTCGTCGGACTTGCCATACGCGGTACGCCAGCACGAAGACCTCCACCTGCGCCACGACGACGGGCAAGCCAAGTTCCTCGAGACCGCAGCCATCCGAGTTGGCAAGACCGAGGCGGAACGCATCATCGCCACCTCAGTCAGCCGCCGCCTAGGAGCCTGACGTGGACACCAAGACAATGATCTACGCCCTAGCGCAATCCCTAGCAGACCGCACTGACATGGTGTGGCGCCCCACCGGCCCCGCGTACACCGAGGCCGAAGCGGGAATCAACTACGGGGCACTCCCTCAAGCCCCCAATCAGTCCATCGGCATGACTGCGTACTACGCCGACGACGACCTAGAAACAAGCCTGGCAGTGCGCCGCGTACAACTCCGATTCAGGGGGAACCCTGGGGAACGAGCTGGCGCCGACGACCTCGCCGATGCGGCATTCGCCGCACTCCAAGGACTCGCCCGGGTGGCGGGCCTCAACCTGGTGACCCGAGTCGCAATGGCTCACCTGGGCGCCGACGAGAACGACCGCCAGGAGCGGACCGACTCATATCAGATCATCCCCGACAACCAGGAGGCTTAGCCACCATGCCCACCGCACCAGCACTCCCCGCCGGCTCCACTCTCGGCCATACCTACGAATACGGCATCGACGTCAATCTTGGCACCGAGGCCATCCCCATCTGGCAGTTATGCCGCCGCATCAGCGACTTCCAGCCGAACATCACGCCCATCACAGAGGACTCCGCAACCTACGACGACTTCGGTTCGCCGAACGCGGACAAGACCGGCGAGAGCTGGACCGTCGCGTTCTCCATCCTCGGCAACCGTTCGAGTTCCACGGGCCTCTACCCCGCAGAACTCGAAGCGATCTTGGATCGCACCAAGCCGTCCGCAAAGGGCGAGGCCGCGGTGCTCCACGTCCGCTATTACCACAAGCCTGAGTCTGGGACCCCGAACCCGGACGATGCCTTCGAGGGTTTCGCTACCGTCGGCATTCAGCGCGCCAACGCCGGCAATACCGGCGTGGAAAAGCGCACCATTACCCTCACGGGTAAGGGTCCTCGCACGGAGATCACCAACCCGTTCGCGGGCTGGGACGCAACTGCCCCAACGATCACCTCGATCACCCCCGCAAGCGCAGCGACGGGCGACCAAGTCACCATCACCGGCTCGTCGTTTGTTGGCACCACGGACGTCACGTTCGGTGCCATCGTCGCCGACCCGTTCACCATCGTCAGTGACACCACTATCGTCGCCACACTGCCCTCGGACGGCGAAGGCGAGGTTGACGTTGTGGTCACGAACGGCGTAGGCGATTCGGCTGCGTTCGCGTACACGCGTGGAGCGTAACTACGCATGAGTGCAGTCAACTTCTCGGAGTGGGCAATCCCCGCACTCAAACTCAAGTTGGGTGGTGCTACCTACGAGGTGGCACCACCTGACGTTGAGCGGGCGAAACTGATCCTTGCGTTGACCGTCCGCACCGAGGTCGGCCTAGGCCTCGCGGCAGGCCCCATGCCCGAGGAGCTCGACGACGTACTGGCATCCGAGGAAGCCATGCAACCCCTCGGTGTCATCACCCTTGGCAAGGGCGCTTACGACGCCATGCTCGCTGACAGGGTACCCACCGCCACCATCGAACGTATGGCCTATTACGCGATGCTCTACTGGGCGCGCGGCAAGGACCGTGCAGACGCCGTCGCGCAAGCACTGTGGACCCCCAAAGACGATGACACCGACAGCGGTGATGCCTCGGAAAAATGAAGCCGCCGGAGACCCTCGACGAGTGGGCACAGTTCGGCATCGGTGAACCCGACGCGGACGGCCTCTACTCGGACTACAGGATCCCGGCGGGCCTCAAACCTGAAACACCCACGACCGACACCCGTGGCCGTCAAATCTGGTGGACGGACATAGTTCGCCACTGGGACCTCGTGATCCAGGACCTGGCGGAGAAGTACGGGATCGACCTGTACGACCCCGCCGTACTTGCTCGCCCGTGGCCAGGCGTGCGAACCCTCATCCTCGGACTTTTGTCCAGCCCATCGCGCCTCGCGCGCGCGCTTGAGAAAGGTGACCAGCCGTGAGCCTTAGAGTCGCCGAACTTGAGTCCCTATTCACCGTCAATATCACCCCGTTTGAGCAAGGTGCGCAGAAGGTTGAGGCCACTCAGCGTCGCCTTGATGGCACCACAGTCAACGTCAACGTCGACACCAACGCCGTCAGTGCGCTTGCGTCTCTCGATCGTGTCGAGTCGTCGGTGCGTAGCCTGCCTGACGGCGACATGAAGGTTGAAGCGGACACGGCGCAAGCCTCCCGTGCCCTCGACGACCTGGGAGACGAGGCCGGAGAGGCTGGCGCAGACGCAGGCAAACAGGCTGGCGATGGCCTGTCTGACGAACTGATCGCCGCCATCGTTTCTATCCCCATCGCAGGCGCAATCGTTGGCGTAGGGGTGGTCGCAGGCAAGGCACTGTTCCAGGGCATCGAGGACGGCCTGGGTGTTGAGACTGGCCGCGATCGTCTGATGGCAACCACTGGCCTCGACCCTGAAACCGTGGCAACTCTGGGTCGAGCTGCCGGTGAGGCCTACGCCAGCAACTGGGGCGAGTCCGTCAATGCCAACCTGGATAGCGCGCGCTTAGCCGTACAGACCAGCCTCCTCGACCCCGAGGCCACCAAGCGTGACGCCCAGCAGATCATCTCCGACCTCGCGGGCGTGTCGGACCTGATCGAAGAGGACACGGCACGCGTCGCACGATCAGCCGGACAACTCATCAAGACGGGCGTGGCAGCCAACGCGACCGAGGCATTCGACATCATCGTCAAGGGCCAACGGGCCGGGCTCAACGTCTCAGAGGACTGGCTCGACACCCTCGACGAGTACAGCACCCAGTTCCGGGCACTCGGTCTCGACGGCCCGCAGGCCCTCGGTCTGCTCCGCCAGGCCGTCCAGGGTGGCGCACGCGACACCGACACCGCTGCCGACGCGCTCAAGGAGTTCGCGATCCGCGGCAAGGAACTCGACGACAGCGGCGACGCCTACAAGCGGCTCGGCTTCAACGCGGAGGACATGGCCAAGAAGGTCGCCAGTGGCGGCGATGACGCGTCAGGCGCCCTGTCCGACGTACTGAAAGCCGTATCCGCCATGGAGGACCCGGTGGCACGCAGCGCCACGGTTGTCGAGTTGTTCGGCACCAAGGCCGAGGACATGGGCGACGCCCTGTTCGCAATGGACCTCTCTAGCGCCGTGGATGAACTGGGCTCCGTTGAAGGTGCCGCATCGACCGCACTCGCCGCACTGACGGACAACACGCAGAACGACATCGACACCGCGCAACGCAACATAGAAACGGCCGCCAACGGCATCAAGGGTGCCCTCGCCTCCGCGTTCTCCCCACAGATTGAGGGCGCGGCGACGTTCGTTACCGAGAACCGCGAAGCCGTCATTGGCTTCCTGCTCGACGTTGCCAACGGTGCGTTCGATGTTGGGCGTGCGATCGTGGAAGGGTTCGCGACAGGCACCGAAGCGATCGGCTCGTTCATATCTGGCCCCATGGCCGATCTTGGCGAAGGCTTCATTGGTCTCCTCCACGCCGCGAACTCACTTTGGGGAGTCGACCTGTCCGACCAGATCGGCGGGCTTGAGGATGTCGTAGCCGATATGCGCACCTTTGAGGACACCACCGCATCCGCGGCAGACACCATACGTGAGGAGCTCATCAAGAACGGCATCGACCCCGCCCAGGAACGTCTCAACGAGTTCGGCGACGGCCTCCTTGCGGACGCGCGCGTGCACGACGCCACGAGCGCCCTCGCGCGAAGCATCGACGCCGTGGGTTACGCCGCAGTCGACGGGGAGAACCTACTCGACGGGTTCAGCGGCAAGGTCGACAAGACCACAGCATCCGGCAGTGAACTCGACAAGCAGCTGCGCGACACCGCCACCGCCATGGAAGACCAGTCGGCCGCCAGCATCCTCGCAGGCGAGTCGGGCGACACCCTCACCGAGATCACCAAGGCGTCCTACGACGCACTAATCGATCAACTCGAAGCGATGGGCCTCACCAAGGACGAGGCTGAGAATCTGGCCGAAGCGTATGGGGCCATTCCCGCAGACGTAAATACATCCGTCATCGTGGACTCTGCGCGCGCGGAAGCGACCCTGGTGCGACTCCAGGCTGCCCTAAAAATGCCTGGCGTTGTGATCACTGCTGAGATGCGCGAACAGGGCGGCTACTATGCCAACCGCGCGCACGGCAGTATCGACGTGAAGGGCATGGCGCAAGGCGGTTTCTCTGGCATGTCACCGCTGGACCCGGTAGCTCAGATGGTCCCCCCCGGCACACTACGCGTCATCGGTGACCGCCTCGACGTCGACGAAGCGTTCATCCCCATGGACAAGTCCCCGCGCTCCATGGCCCTGCTGATGGAGGCGATGCGCCGAATGGGCGTGATGCCAATGGCACAAGGCGGGATTAGCGGTTCGCCAACGATCATCCCGCAATCGGTCAGGCACGACGTGAAAGCGCCCACCATCATCGAACGCCTCTACCTGTCAGGTGACAGTGCGTTCGAAAACAACATGGCTCGCCGTCGATACGACAGCGTGATCGGAGGTTGAGCATGTCCGCCCCAATCATCGACTGCTCACTCAAAGTTAGCCGCCCCACTGGCGGCGCCCTCGAACTCAACGACCATGACAACTTTGAGCTCGCACGCCCGCTGATCCGCCCCGGAGTCACGTACGCACGGCGCGCCGTGACCGGTGATAACCAGCCGGGCGAGATCCTCATCGGCGCCGTGCGCGCCGTCGCGACACTCGCCTTCCGCATCCGGATCAAAGCAGGCACATGGTCCGCAGCAGGCACTCTGGCCGACACCCTGTTCAGTGCCCTCGGTCAGTTCTCGTACACCATCACCGAGACCACCGAAGGCGTCACGACGATCTATTCACGTTGCCAGCCTGCAGACGTGGTCCCGCGTGAGGTTGCGGACCCGTCATTCGCAGAGACAAACACGGGACCACGCGTGGTCTTGGGATGGGCTGAATACGACGTCACTATCCGCTGCCACCCCCGAACTGTGGAGACACCATGACAACCGCTCTTGGCAACGACTGGAAGTCCGAGCTCGTGCAGGCCATCTTGGGTCCAGCGCATTCGGCCGTGTTCCCGGACTCGTACTGGTCTGGTTGGTTGGATGGCGTGGGCGACCTCATTGCGATGACGGGGATGATCGTGTCGCATGATGACTGGGGTTCGGTGGCTGAAGGTGTCGCGAACATCGCAATCGTCGAGGGTGGGCTTTGCCCTGCGACGACGCCCGAGCGCTTCGCGCTGTTCGCTGATGCTGAGGGTGACAGTGTGGTACTTACATCTGCTGTGGTGACTTTCGACGCGACGCCCTCGGAGGGTAATCCGCTTTTGGCGGCTGCAGGCGACATTGTGTTCCTCGGTGGGGACGAGCCAGCGTGACCGCGCTTGATCTGGGCTACGCCGACCGGGTACTTACTCCGCCGAGTGCTGCGTTCGAGACGGTTGCGTGGGGCGACATCGCGCTCACCCCAGACTCGGCCCCACATCCAGTCGAGGCTTTCGTCGCAGACCGGCACGCGATCCCCCGCTTCTCCGCTGACGGTGCGTCGACACTACGCGGGGCCACGCAAACACCGGCGATCAACTTCGCGGCCTTCATCGCAGTCAAAGGCCCAAGTACCGGCAGCGGCGACTGGACCGTGATGTATACCGGCGCGTTCGACCTCGGGCTTGCTCATGGCGCAGTGTCATGGGCCTACGCCCATCCTTACGGTGCCGCGATCACGACGGGTCTTTCGCTGTCGACGCCTCACGATGATGGCGTGACCGTGTACGCACTGGTGAACAACGGCACCGAATCGTTTCTGGCGAACTCCCGCGACGGTTTGCTTGCGACTGCTGCACGCAAAACTTCGGTGACTCCGCGGTCGACGGTTGTGGAGACGTCCTATGTTTCTGCCGACGACGGTGTGCTCGGTGTCTGGTACTTCGACGGCGACGATGTTTCGCAGGCTGACGCTCTGGACACTCTCGACGCGATCGAGGCGTTGTTCGCCACGCCGGATGCCGTCAGCTTCGCGGCGGCTGGCCGTG
>Ga0314855_100112_pt1 | contig 22458 bp, 34 predicted proteins | sample 2018CB1WmetaG_FD_203636 | JGI IMG/M metagenome (GOLD analysis project Ga0314855, IMG submission 203636) | Cryopeg brine viral communities from Beaufort Sea near Barrow, Alaska, United States - 2018 CB1W | ecosystem: Environmental > Aquatic > Marine > Coastal | place: USA: Alaska | collected... | reverse complement strand
GAGGGGCTTCGGATTGGCTGGATGATCGCGCCGTTCGCTCCCGAGTCGAGCACCAGGATCTCTGCTGCAGTGCCACCAGTGTCGGCCGTGGGGTCATATTTTGTTGAAGTTTGACGCTGCGGGTCAATGATTTTGATGTGGGCGTTCATCCACATTTCCAGCGAAGGGCGCATGCCTTCGGCCATGCCCTCAATGTCAATCGAGGTAACGCTCGGCCCGAAGGCGAAAACGCCCATCAGATAATTGGGATGGTCGTGTCGACGTCAGCTCCGCCGTAGCTGAGCGTGCGATGGAATGCCGGCTGCCCCATAACGGTTCCCGTGTCGACCATGGCAAAGTATTCGCTGGCGATCTGGTCGCTGTCGCCGTCCAGAGACTTTTCAATGTCATTGATCAGGTCGCGAAGCGCCTTGCTGATTGCGGCGCCATCGACGGAAAGGTCAGCACTTGCCCACTTCTTGTACTGCATCGCCGGGGTCATCGCCACCAGGCGAAGAATGCGAAGAGCGGCACGCTGGGTAGAGCCGGTGACGCGGATGTAGGCTTCGATCTCGTTGTCGCTGGCCCAAAGATAAGAGTAGGTGTCGGGCGCGCCGTCAAGGCCAGGATTGACCTGTGGATCGGTGTCACTCGTTAGCAGACGCACCATGCCAACGTCGGTGTCGAAGTTCGGGGGGTAGATGCCGTCGTTTGCCATAGTCGCATCTTACATGCGACAGGCGAAAACCCCAGCAACCCCGCTCGTGACAGACGCGGTTACTGGGGTTTCGTTAAGGAGCCGAGCGGAGAAGCGGGCTGCCATCCTGAGCATAGCAGAATGGCCCCACCTTTCGGTGAGGCCATTCTTTGCGCTTTGTGAGCGACTAGACGTTCGCGCCGGTCGTGTAACCGATCTGGTTCGTCCAGAGAGCCGAAGCTCCCACAACGTGACGAACCTTGGACACGATTGCATCGCTGTCGAAGTCACCATCGGCTTCGGGGTTGATTTCCCCGCCACCGTTGGCGCTCTTGGCGTTCGAGTCCTTGATCCAGAACGACGGGTCACTGTAGCCCTGGAGTCGGTTGCGCGTGAGCACGGGGAGCTGGTCGGCCGAAGGAACGGGCACAATGAGCGCACCGTTTCCGATACCGGACCAGATCGACTTGAGCCAGCGGAAGCCGAGAACTTCGACCTCTGCGCCATAGTCGACGGTCTCTTCCCACGACGCGCCATCTGCAACACCAGGGTTACGGATGATGCGACGGTTGGCGATGCCCTGTCGGATCTTCGGAGCGTTGGAAACTGAGGTCAGAACAACGAACTTCTGAACCTCATTCTCCTGCCCTTCGACCTGTACGCCCTGCAGCTGCGCGATGGCTGCTGCGAGGCTAACGGGGTCAAGAAGGTCAGGGTTTCCGGTAAGCGCCGTAGCGTCGGCCAGTCCGCCACCTGTTGCGAAACCGCTCGAAGTTACGAGCTGCTTTGCTACACGGATGTCACCTTCGTTTGCTGCATCGCGGCCGAAGCGCTCGATTGCATCACGGAGAAGGTTGACGCGAGCACCGCGCGAGTTGACGATGCTTTCCCAGTCGAGACCGAAAGCCTCACCGACCTTGCTTACGCGGCCTTTCTTGCCGGAAGCCTGAACACCGATTTCGGGGTACGACTCACGACGGCCGATCGACGGAAGACCACCGGGGATGAACGCGTCACCGTTGTTGGTCTCGGGAATGTTGTCCTGGTTGAAGCCGTACAGGTTGTACTCTTCATCCCGGTCAATTCCCTCAAACTCCCAAAGGCGCGTGAACTGGTCAGCGACAACGGGGGTCGAGTCGAAGTAGCTACGGAGGCTACGAACGAGTGCCGGCTGGAGCTGTGTTGCGAGTCCGCCATAAGCGATGGACTCCGCAAACTTGATTTGAGCGCTCTGCTGCTCGCGACGTGTTGGCTTGGGCCCGTCGACGGTAGCCGACTTGCCTTCCGCTGCTCGCCAAAGCTTTGCGGCTTCGAGCTGTGCTTTTGATGCCATGATTTATAGCTCCTTATACCGTTTGAGTTGAGGCGATCAAGAGACCGGGAACGAGCTGAACCCAAGCGTCATCTCCGGTCGCCAGCTTTGGGCGATCGAGGAATCCGATAGGCGGTGAGCCCACCGTCGAGGTCAGCTTTGGAGCACCAGCGATGCCCGTGGCCTTGTAGACCGTTGCACCATCTGTTGCGGTTCCAGCCATGCCCTCAAGGCGCACAAGTGCAGCCATGTCGACAGTTGCCCAGAAGTTTCCGTCTTCACGGATCTGGGGAACTTCGGTGATGACACCGATCTTTGCGCCGACCTGAGTGATCATGTTGATCGCCAAAGCTGCGCTGCCACCAGGAAGACTCGCCTCGACGGAACCGAGGTTTACTTCCTTGACCCAGATCGAAGCCCAGCTCGCGCTGTTCTTTACGACTCCGTTAGTCATTAGTTTGCCTCCATGATTGCGTCAAACTCTTCGTTGATCTTGCCGGATTCGGCCTGACCAGATTCGGTGCCGAGCTTGCCGCCAGTGCGGTCATCGCTCTCGTAGCCGAAGTCGAACACGTCACCAGTTGGCTTGGCCGAAGCCGCCTCAACTCGACGCTGCACTTCTGCTTCGATGTCAGCCTCACGCTTGGCCTCTGCAGCGATAGCGCCCTCAAGCGTTTCGCCGCGGTCAACCCGCGCGTAGACTTCGGCGCGTCCAGCCTCGGTCAGCCCCGCCGCAATGACGGCCTCGGTGATGGTACCGAGAGTGGGCTGTTCGGGGGCGGACTCTGCCGGACGGAGCGTAGCCAGCACGGATTCAGTTACCTGACCCGAAATCTGGAACGCAAGAGCTTCGCGCTCTTCCTTGTCCATGTGTTCCTCCTCATTACTCCGCAGCGGGGTTGCTGGGGAATCCTCTTTTACGGGCTTGATGGTTCCCTTGATAAAGGTTGCCGCCTCCCGAATGGTGAAGCCCTCAAGTGCGACCTTTGCGCTCTCAACGGCGCGCGCAACAACGCGCCCGTCTGCGCCGGGGGCTTCAACAAAATCTACTGAGTTGTACGGGGACTCTTTGGCTGTCAGGAATCGCTCGACGACAACTGCGCCGCGCTCGCTGCGCTTAGTGATCATCTCCGGCTTGCCCTCGTGATCGAGGATCAGGTCGCCATCTTCATCGCGTGCTGCCTCGGTCGCCAACTCGCAAGCTGCCGAAATCGAGGTTCCGATGATGTCGAAAAATTCTGCTGCGAAAGTGTTGTACTGCTCGGCCACGCGGACTCGGGCGTACATGCCATCTTCGCCGACGTGGGCGTCCTCGATGGTCTTCGCCATGATGCGGCGAATGTCTCCACCGGACTCGCAAATTCCGTCGTGGTTGGCTCGCATTCGCGTGCCTTTGGGGAAAGCTTCGGCGAAGTCTCGCTTGATCGCTTCGATGGGGTAGTCAGCGCTGGAACCCTCTACGACAGTGTCGCCATCCTCCCAGCCCATAAGGCGGACGAGGTAGACATCGCCTTTTCCTTCGGGTAGTGAGATGACGTTGCCGACGCGCTCGCTAATCTTCGTAGTCATGAAGCAGATACTACATGCCTTTCAGGGCATATTCAGCGCAACGCCGAGAACTAATTGTCGTTGTCGTCGTCGTGGTCGTCGTCAGAGCCCTTAGAACCGTCGTCTGCGCCCTGGCCGGAACCGCTTGTCGCGCCAGCATTACCAGCCGTACTCAGGTCGGCCACGCCACGCTCAGATTTAGGCTTCCACCCCTTCGGGATCTTGCCCGGGTCGCTAATGTTCATGACTCGAGAAATTTCGCGCTGCATCACTTCTGCACCAAACACTTCCATGCCGTCAACGAGCGTCCAAGCTTGCATGAGCCGCTGCAGCGTGTCGCCCGGAAGGTCATACCAAGTGGTGACGAGTTTCTTCTCCAGCCCGATGTAGCGGAAGATGCGAACAAAGTCGTCCTCCCACTCTGAGCGACGAACGGCCGCGGTGGCTTTCGCAATGGGGTCAAGTGTCTGTGCTGCAGCGTTGGAACCTGTCGCCGCTGCCGGGTTGGACAGTAGCGCCAGAAGGGAAACGCCGAGACCGGCCGCAATGGCGCCGGCAAGCCCGTTGCCCGAAGCGAAGTCGTAACCTTTGCCGGCTGTCGCCAGCGGGGTGAGCGCATTGCCGGAGCCTTCGACGAATGTGGATCCAGCTTGCCCGGGCTTGTTGATTGTGTGGGAGGCGTTCGCTCCACCCTTTGCATTGTTGACCGTGATCTTGTAGGCCAGCTTTGCGAGCGATCGACTCATGACGTAACCGTTGGTCAGAAACTCTTTGTAGAGGCGAGACCAGGCGACGATAGAAAGTGCATCAGGCACGCCGAACGCCCAGCCGATTTGCCGATTGAAAGCAACGTCGATCATCGTGTAGCCAACTTCGGCGGTCTCCAGCTGCCCGCCACGAACCTTGATGCTGCGCTTGCGCTCACTGATTGGAACTGCGTCAGTGTAGTACCAGCGTGTGCGGAGCTCTTGGCTCTTGTCCGGGTTTTGGGGGTCGGGGTTCCACTGGCGACGGTAGGCGAAAATCTCTTCCGAGTTGTTCGGGTTATGCAAAGCGCCAGTGATCTCCTGCAGCTGGATGCGCTGGAGTTTCTTGTCGATGTCGCGGCCCAGGAAGAACAGGTTGCCGTCAGAGAATGCGCCACGTTCGAGCTCGCCGTGCGCGCGGTTGCCGAAAAGGTAACGCTGCGCCCACGAGGTTTCCATGATGTCTTGCACCTTGGCGGGTAGCTGTTTGTTGGAGCGATCCCCTGTGCGGTTGCGGCAAGAGAACTCCACCCCGCCCGCCCATGATGCTGCAGTTCGGATTCGAGCACCGTTGGCGATGAAAGGGTTTCCGACAACCAGTTCGCGGATCTGGCGGGAAGCTTCTTTGATCTGGCGTAGCGTCAGCCCGCCATCCTCTTCATACTCAAAGATGTTCGTCCAGCCTTGGGCATCCAGCATCATGTCGATACCAGCAAGAGCCTCGTGCATGTTTTCGGGGCCACCCGCCGAGTCGATCTGCAGGTTCTCATGCTTGTCGCGCATAGCAGAGAACATGCCTTCAATCTCGTCGATCTGAGATTCCAGCTCGCGCTCCCGGGGACTCGGGCCAATGATGCGGTCGAGGAATCGGGTTTTAGTGGTTTCGCTGGAAGATGCCATGCCGCGATTCTAGGCTATCGAACGTTTTTTCTCGCTTTTCGGCGATAAAACGCCCAAAAACTAAATGGGGAACCCCGCCAAGCTCTCAAACTCGTCGTAAGGATCCTCGACGGCAATCTCACCTTCACGGCCAGATAGGGGGTCTTCGACGATCAGTTGAGCGTTCACGGCATAAGCGAAAACGACAGCGTCGAGGTCGTCGGGAGACTTCACCCCACGCTTGCGCAGATCCTTCTTCGACTCGATTCGGATAGCACCCTTGTTGTTGAACCCGTAGATGGTTTGCTCAAGCTGCTCTTTGAGTAGCCGGCCGATCTCGTTACCCTTACTGTCTTCGTCGAAGAAGTCGAGGTCGACTTCACCTTTCTTCATGCCTTCGCGCAGCGTGTCATACCAGTACGCACGAGCATCCGCCCACTGTGACGGGTCGGGGCTTTTCTCGGATGCCTTCGCGCCGACAAGTGTGTAGTAGCGGTCGTTGCGAGCGGCCAGCACGTTGTAGGGGCCAGCGCCGACACCGATACGGTCAATGACCACAACGCTTGCGTCTGTGGCGATAGCTTGCTCGTGGATCTGGGCAACCGACTCGTTACCTTCGTTCCATGTGCGACGGTGGCGAACCCGGCCACTGATGTTCAAGTATGCCTTCGAGTCGTCGGGGCCACCATCGGCAAGGTCAACGCCGAGCGTGCGCGCGCCCAGCTCATCCTCTTCGATCTCGGTCTCTTCGGACTTGTTGATGACGCTCTGGGGGAAGAACGACCAGTCATCGCCGTCAGGGAACTGGCCGAGAACTTTGGACAGGTAACGTGCGGACTCTTTACCCCACGCCCGCTCTTTCTGCTCAACCCACGCGCGGTCAATCATTCCCGAAGAAAGCATCGCCTCCTGCATCTTCGGGTCATTCGGGTAGACAATCTCGCCCGTGAAGGTGGGCAGGTCGAACGCCGAAATGGTGTTCGTGTTCCAGTCTTGAGAGATCCGGTCGTCTTCAAAGATTTTCTGAAAATAGGTTCCCGTCGAGTCCGGGTTTCCAATGGTCAGAATCTTGTTGTCGGCCGCACCTGTCGTTACCGCTTCGGCCGCGACGAACAGGTCAGCCGGCACTGAACCGCCCTCGTCGAGAAGAACCCACGTCTTTGACGCTTTACCTTCACCGTTATCACCGATAGCTCGAATACCTTGGAACGAGCCAATGATGTCCTGGTCGGAAGGTTTCTGGCCGAGCACGAGAGATCGGGCACGGCTCTGGCTGTCTTCCTGATACGTCCACATCGACGAGGTAAGTCGACCGATAGGTGCGTGCTTGCGTGCCTTCATTCGGCTGTAGTTTGCCGCCAGATAGGCGAAAGTTGTCTGCTCGATCTGGCGCATGGTCGGCGCGGAACAGATCGCCAGAAGCTCACCAGGCTCGTGAACAGAGATACCCCACGTTATGAGCTCACCGACCTGCCGAGACTTGCCGGCGCCGTTGGATGATTTGATTGCGATGCGTCGGTTGTTGAGGAACGCTTCACCGATCTCGCGTTGCTTGGAATGCCAGCGGTAGCCGAGCACATCCCACAGCCACGCCTCGGGGTCGCTGAGGTAGAGCGCCTTCTGGCTTTTGGCGCGGATCTCGGCGAGGACATCGTTCTCTAGCCCGCCAAGCCATGATGCACCGGAGCTAGTCATGACTGGTTCGCTTGTCGATCGACTGGAACACTTTAGGCATGGCCTCTTCGAGTAGCTGCATGCCGAGCGCGTGGGGAATGTCGTAGCCCTGGTCCTTGAGGCCATCCATCATGCTGTCGAACATTACCTCGATCGCGCCCATCATGATCTTCGCGTGCGCTTGACGAATCAGCACAGTTTCTTGCTGAATGTCAGTGCGCATGGATGTAATCAACGCGCTCCACTCTTTCAGGAGGCGGATCATTGCGTTGTAGTAGCCGGCGCTGGTCGGCAGGGAGATGACAACACCATCTTTTGTGACGGCTTCATCCCCGTCGTTGATCTGCTCGAAAAGCTTGTCGCGTAGCTGCACAAAATCTCGCAGGATCAAAGCTTTCTGGTCTGACTGCGAGAGGATGTCTTGACTTTTCAGAATCTCACGAATGCGCTGTACGCAACGCATCGGGGTCATGCTGGAAATGTTGAGCTCCCGAGAGATCTCTTCACCCGAAATGTGTCCACCCGCGGCGGCAACGATTTTGAGAAGCTGATCGTCGAGACCACTCAACTCTCCACCGCTGCCGACCGCAGCGTAGATTGAAACTTCGTTAGGTTGTGATGGTGCCATGCTCGGCAGTATAGCCCAGCACTACGCGCTGGAGTTGTCCGGAAACTGCGCCAAAGGTTCTTCGCGTGAGATATTTACAATACGCCAATCCGCAAATCGGTTCGGCTCGTGCGTGGCGGTTACGACCAGCCGAGCTCCCCCAAATGGAATCTCCCCATCAAGACCGATACTGGACAGCATCTCGTCTAGGGGGTGCGGCAGTTCGCGCTTGATCGAAAGTGTCTCGGTCAATTCGGCAACGTCAGATTTCAGTCGAGCAATTTCACGCGCCTTGTCAATGAGAATGCCTTGCAATACGTCTGCCTCTGCAGCCCTGACCCCCGCTCGGCCGATGAAGTCGGAAATCTTACCTTCAACCTTGTCTCGATCATTTTTATCAGGACTATAAATCCTCCCAAAAGACGTCAGAGCGGCTCTGACAGTTTCCCAATCCGCTTCCAGTGACTCACTCATTTCACGCCCCCGTAACGTCGTGAACGGTCACTTCGACCATGAACACGCGATCCTTGTCGCGCACAAGCAGCTGGCCGTCAATCTTTTGCACGAGACCTTCGGCTTGCATCTCGTTGCGAACCCAAACAAGCATGTTGTTTTCGGCAACCTTTTGCGCGGGATCAATCTTGCTCTTTTTGCCGAATGGCATGTCAGCCTGTCCTCTCGTGTGCAGCGTCAGGCGAATGAGCGAGACCCCACGTTTTCTTATGCCGGTAAGCCCGGATCTTAGGTTTGCGTACTGGAGCTCTTCAATGCAGCCTTCGCCTCGACGCATGCCGAGACCTTCGATAATCCAGTGAACTTTTTTAGGGTTGGGGTCGTCGAGCCAAACATGGTCGCCGATCAAAAGCTTGCTCATGACAGATCATCAATCACCGTGGCGGCCACGGCGAATGCCACGGCCACTAGCGGCAGAAATGATGTAGCCCAAGGCAGCCACGCCCACTCTCGGCCAGCGCCAACACACGCCCAGGCGAATAGGCACGCCACCAAGAATAGGAACGCTGCGATAAGCAGTGTGGCGGGGATCACGAGTCAGCTCGATCAACAAGATCTCGCGCAGCCATTAGAAGCCTTCCTCTTCAAGCTTCGGTGCAACGCGGGTTCCTGGGCCACTACGCAACTGTCGAGTTGTTGTGGCCGGTTCAGCTGCCGGCGCCTCTTCCACTGTGGCTGCAGCGGCGCGTTCAGCTTTACGGCGAGCGTTGTATGCCTCAAAGGTTTCTTCCGCCTTCGGGTCATCGTCGACGAGTGCCGCGGGGGTTTCGTCGGCGACGTCCTCTTCGGTCATCGGCTCAACATAGTCGCTGTCGTCATTGTCACCCTTCTCTTCGAGCGCTTCTTCCGGCTCGACTGCTGGCGCGGACTCCGGCTCAACCTCGGCTTCGGCTTCTTCGACTACAGCTACAGCCGGCGCGGGTTCTTCCAGTTTCTTCACGCGAGGCTTGCGGGTGACAGGCGCGGGCGTTTCATCCGGGTCGGCCAGGAGTGCAGCATCGCTCTGGTCGGCGATAGCGGCAGCACCTTTCTTGTGGAACTGCTGCAGGTTTTTGAGCGCACTCACCAGCTCGGGGGCTGTTGCAGATGCCGCGAACTTCTCAAACGACTCAGCGATGATGGCGGTCAGGTCGGCGAACTCTTCTAGCCGGCGTAGGCGCTCGGCCTGTGCGGGGCCAATGTCAGGCTTGTCTTCGCGACGGAAACTGTCGAACAACGCTTTCACGTCACGTTTCGTCGGAGCCTTCTTCGTTTCGGTGGGGGTTGTTTCGGTCATAGTTTTTCTCCTTGTGGCTGGGCGCCGTTGTTGGCGTTTCATGATTGTGGCAGGTTCTCGAGAACATTACTAATGCCTCATGCGGCATATAGGTGGTTAGCGGATTTCGTACAGTGTGATGATCTTCTCCCACGAATGTTTGTTGCTGGCGTGCCCAAGAATGAACACGCAGCCGCCAATACCGCACAGCCCTTCCGGTACTGGGGGTACTTCAAGTTTGTCGCTCACTGCATGCCAACTCTCGACTCGATGTAACTGGATGTTCCTTTGCCGAGCACTATGCGTGGTGGCGGAAACTTTTTCATGAAAGCGTACTGGCGACGTTTGTTGCGAATGTGCGCGCGCATCTTCATGGACTCACTAAAATCGCCCCAAACGAAACAGAGCATACGCCCCGCCATAGTGCCGAGTAGGTGCGTCAAGCTCTCGCGCTCGTTCATCGCTCCACCACCACATCATCGCGGAATAGGCGGGTCAGTAGTTGGAAGTCGGTCAGGTTCAAATCTTCATGAACATAAGCCACCAGAATTACCGCACCCTCCGGGGCGACACTGATTGCCGCCTTGGTGCGTTTGTATTTCTGCAGCATGGACGGGCGCTCGCCGACCGTGAAGTCGTCGGGAATGGGTACAAGGTGGATGTCATACCGATCATTGACATTATGATATTGACCGTCAGCCGTACCGCCGATCAGTAGCCGGAGCGTCATGGCCGAACCTTTCCGTGCTTCCTCGGTGCGCGGGTGCGTGACAGCTGCAGAATGTTTGAAACAAAACTCTTCTGCCAGTCGTCCAGGGCTATGCCCATACTTTTCGCCACCTCAATTATCTCGTCAACCTCTTTGTCATGGTTCGACTTCGGCATTGTGGGCGCATACCCGAGCGGGGTTTTAGGCACGCCAAGCAACGCTGTGTTGCCCGCCAAAACTCGAGCTCGCTGGATCCGCCCATTCGCTTTACGCGCGGCCGTAGTCTTGCCGGCTTTGCGGGCCGATCGCACAACCACCGTCTTGTCCTCGTGGCGGCCATCAATCCTTATCTCATCTTCGATGTAACCTTTCACGTCCGCCCATGGGGTGAGGTGTCCACCTTGCGCCCATTCAACATTTTTGGCTACGGCTACATCGTCGGCATACTTCAAGAACCTACGCAAAGACTGTGTTGCGGTCGCCTCGCGGCGGTTGTTGTGCATCTCAACATTGTGCCGCTGCACTTCGGCCGCCAGCGTGGGGAACCCTAGTTCTTGCCGTTCCAGTAACGGGTTTGCTGCGCGTAGTCGTCGCGCTGCAGCCTGTAATGCTTCTTGGGTGCAATCGGGTACGCCGATACGCCAGCCGGCGCGCAACAAGTCCAGCTGCTCTTCGGGGATCTCGTGGTTTCGGTATCTTTGATCCTTGGCTTGCTCACGGGCTTTAGCCTGGTCATCTTCTGTGGTGTATTTGTCCATGCCCTGATTATGGGTGGGCGTAGCCCTCGCGTCAAATACTTTTTACGGCATACGTTTTTGGGCGCAAGAAAGCCCCGCACTTTTCACCTTCCGGTTACTCATGTACGGGGCCAACTTATGTGAGTGCAATTTTCAGTTATCCACCAGGTTGCTCGTCCTTCGAGAAGTTGCAGTGATGGTGGTTGAGATCTCATCTCCCGGTCGCCTCCGAGATCTCGCAGCGGGCTTAGAGTGAACGGCCTTCATATGCTGTTCACAACTTGCCGGGTCAGCTGCAGATGACTCTATGGCCTGGTGTCGTCTTCGTCAACTGCTTCCTCGAAAGTCATCGACACATCCTTGCCGAGCATGTCCTCAAACCACTGCGCGGCCTCAGTCTTCGTGGTCACGCTCATCTCGAGTTTGCCGCTGGGCGTGTACTTCGCCCAATCGACATTGTCTTCGGCCTTACGCGTAACAGGCAGGAGCTCGACGTTGATGTTGTCAAACGCTGCGCTCTTGATTATTTTGCTGACATAGAACTTCGCTGTGACGTGCATGATTCTCCTTGAAAGAAATGAATGGTGGAGATCTGCGAACCGGGAGTGCTCCGCGTCCGAACCTTTCGTCAGCATAGTTCAGCTCGACAGGTTGTTTCAATTTTTTGGGGAAAATTTTTGAAGGGATGTGTGGGGAGGGGGTTTGCTGGAGGGATTTGATTTGGGGTGGAAATTATCTATGGGTACTAGATAGAGGCGCCGGCCGGAAATGCTGAGATAAACTCGATTGTTTAAGCCGGCAACCCCAGTAGTGAACAATTCTCATTAGTGGGAGCTGGAGCGCGCGCCCCCGGTACGCCCCCGCCATCGAAATTGCCTACCCCCCAAACTGGGGGTAAAAAATTGCCTAAAACCTGGAACACTTAGACGAATATAGACTATGCTGGAGGCATGACAAATTCAACGAAACGCCAACTAGCCGCCCCTATGCCCGCGCGCGCCCCGCGCGCGCGCCTGTCGCGCCGCGTGACTGTCATCGCTCCATGGGTGCGTAGCTCATGGGATGACATGACAACTTGTGCCGCCATTCGTATTGATGGCGTGCATGTGCGTACCGCCATTCTGGCCGTTTGCATTGACGCAAACGGGCGCATGTTCACTACCTGCTACTAATCGCTCCAGCCACCATAGAAGAGAGTCTGCAATGTCTAACGCAAGAATGACCAATAGCACGCGCGACACTACGCGCACGGCACAAGCCAAGCGCGAAACAATCGCCCGCCGAGAGGCGCGCGCCCTTAAGACTGGAGGCTACGCGCCCCGCGCGTTTGACCTCGTGCGCATCGCCGCTGAACTGGAGACAAACTAATGCTGACACATGACAACTCACAAGACGCTACTCAAGTACGCGCCCGCCTAGTGACGCACCCTAACGGGGGTACACGCGTTCTAGTCACCTGCAATGGGCACACTAAGCGCATGCCGTTTGACCATGGCGCGCGTGACAAGCACACACACGCTATTGAACTAGCTACGGGTATCAGTGCCACGCGCCTAGTGGAGCTATCGCGCACGCTGGACGGGCGCGCTTATCATGTTGAACCGTACATGAGCCAAGCCTATGAGGACGGGGTCGACACCTATGAGCTGGAGCTGTGCCGCGCAAGCACTGAGCGACAGGCCGCGCGCGCTGTGTTCAGCATGATCGAGTCCGAGGATATTGATCAACTCATGCTCAAGTATTTCCGCCTTACCGCTGGAGCGTTCAGCGGGCGCGACGCGTTTCTATCCATCCTTGCCGACATCACGGAGGACAACTAATGCCCGAAACAACTGCCCCCGCTGGACTCACGGGTACTAGCGCTATTCCCTATGGTGTACGCCGCTGGAATGGCGCGGTGTGGCCTCCCATACAGGTTGATCGCTATAACGCCGAACTATCCCGCATTGCTTCGCGCCATGCCGCTGGAATGTCCACCACGGCATTAGTCGATGGCCTCTATAACATGGCTAACTCATTCGACTATTACGCGCGCAAGCCGTAACCGCTTAGGTAATCGACTAGGCACTACAGCCTTAACTCTGTAGTGCTTATGGTGACTACCTGCCACTAACCCAATTGAACTGGAGCCGAAACAATGTCTACCGAAACAACCACACCCCAAGCTGTACTGTCTGCCGTGCTGGAGCGCGTGCCCGCTAATTGTAGCGACTACACGCGCGCGGTTATTGATGACATCACGCAAGCCATGGAGGCCACTCCAGCGGGCACAGTCTCGCAATGGTTCAAGGCGCGCCACGGTGCCCATATTGACACAGTTCAAGTAGGCCGCGACGGTTATGGGGCATGGGTGCCCGCCGACCGCGTAGCGGACTCTATGAGCCGCGCTGGAGGCGTAATGCTTGATGACTCACTACGGGAATACGCTGGAATGCGCGTGCATGCCGTTACTGAAACATGCCTAATTGCCTCCACTTTTAATCAGGTTATGGCCTACTCGACAATCAACAATGTGACGGAGGCTAACTAATGTCTGAGATTGAAACAATGGCACAGCCAGATAGCGCATTCCATAACCGGATGCGCGACGGGCACGCGAACCGACAGGGTCACACGCTCCAGCTAACCCTATGGCGCGTAATCCACACGAATGGAGATGTGGACGCGTGGCAGTATTCGCGCGCGTGTTGTGGCGACACAGTGCCCACAATTGCCGAATTAGGGTTAGGGCGCACCCCCAATTATCAAGACACCCTAAACGCTGTAGCGTTCAGCATTTCCCAGATCTTGAACGACATCCAATCGGGGCGCGTGCCCAATACCGTGGCTTCATTCTCGGAGCTGCATGATTACGTTGACGCGAACGAATACGGCAATCTTTGCGACGAATCCAGCGGCATTGATTGGCTTAGTAGCGACTACGCGGAGGCCGTACAAAACGCTGTAAATATCTGGATCCAGCTAGGGGGCGCGAAATGAGCGGGAAACACGCACGCGTCATTCCTGCCACGCCCGCGCCATGGGAAAACGATTGGCTAACCGCCACGGAGGCGCGCGGCATTCGCTCCAGTGAGGCCGCGCGCCCTATCGGTATGGAGTTGCCACAAATGGCGCGCTCCAGCTATTACGCCATGGAGGCCGCCAACACGCGCGCCGAGCGCGTAGCAATCATTCGCAAGCAAGGCCGCGCGCGCCTAGCCACCCTTGGGTTACTGGCACTAATCGCCCTAGGGATCGCTGGATTAGCGCTAACCGACATACTGCCCACAATCGGTTAGCAGTCGCTCACGGTGGACCAGGTCCAACATGGTTACACCGTGAGCGCTCCAGAGCTCGCGCCTGGTGGAGATCTGCCGGCGATCCTGGGCGCGCTCCATAGCGATAAAACCCGAACTAGGTACATTCGCACCTAAGCCGGCGGGGTAGTTATCCACAAGCAGACGTCGAAAAGTGTATGAGCCTATCCAACGCAGTTTTCAAGGTACGTTTTCAAAACAGGTCAAGCCATATTACATATGTGCATATACGTAAGTTACATATATACATATATACATATTGTGTAGTGTTCAATGTGTAACAGGGGTAAAGAGACCAGTGTTTATAACCCTACATAACAGCGGTACAAAGAGCCCAGAGTGTAGGTCTTCAATATACATGTAGTATTTCACCCCTAATCCATGCGAAACATGCTAAAGTTATTTGCATAGCAACACACGGAAATACAGCATGTATAATGTCCACCGACACTTATACACTTTTTGCTCCACTCACAGACTCACCACATCCACCACATAAAGGAATGGAGTTATCCACATGACATCCACAATCGAAGATCTCGCAACTACTGCACGAGAGGCATGCCACGCGGCGATACGAAACACTGATTTCGATCAAGTATTTGCCATCACTGAAAACGGTAACTATGTCGGAAACATTGCTGGACAGTACGCCCCCGAAGCGGTGAATCCTGACGGCACAGCGGACGCTACAGAGATCCAAGGATGGCAACTGCTCCTGAGTGGCTACAGTGCCCAGTGGAGCTACAGCGGACCTTGGATGCACGACAGCGAAACGCTCAGCGATGCGATCCTGGATTTGATCACATCCACCCCCGGTTACTGGGTTGCCATTTATGGCACATACGAATGTGAGTACGAAGACGAGCACCCCGAAACGCACCACGAGTGCGAACCACACATTGAAGGCTGGACGATGGCGCATAAGCCGTTTGAGATTCAAAACCCCACCACAAAAGACGCAGAGATTGGAAAATAGAGATGCCTATCAACATGAATGACATTCGCGAATACAGTAACTCGATCGACAACAACGTTGATAGTGAAATCAACGCCGAAATTGTGGGAAAGATTCGGCACGCGGACCGCCTGAACAACACGCCTAGCGGAAACCCGCGCTATAAGGCAGCACTGAGTTTTCGGAATCACTATTGGCTGGAAACGCGATCACTGGAGATCGAAGACGATTCAGCTGCCGGCTATGACATCCAGAGCTACATTAACGGGGGCGTGGACATGGGCGCGGACGTTACCGTAACCGTAGTCAACGGCAAGATCACTAAGATCCAGAAAGTGAGCAACTGATCATGGGTTACACCACAAACGCATCACACGCGGGGGACATAATCGCGGAGGTAGTGCCTAACCACGCTGTCGATGAAGACACGCAAATGGGCACGCCCGAAGGTGAGATCCCCGTGCTTATGCTGGAGGATTCAGGCAACCAATTGCGTTACATCTTCACGGGGGATCTTGAGGACATGCGCAACATGGCCCAGGGCCTAGTGGATGCGCTGAACAATCACGAGGAAAATGTTGCCCGTAACCGCGCGCACGAGCGTGAGAGGATCGCCAACCTGGTGCAAACGCCGGCTATGGCGTTACTGGCTGAGCTCAAGGGTTCGCGCCCAGAAGTGCGTAGAACTATCGCGCTGGAGTGGGCAGATCACCTAAACATTTTGGGGGATCCCGAGTCTGCCCATAAGCGCGGTTTCGGAGATTTCCGCACACAGGAGCAAGTACGTTTTGCGCATAAAACGCTAAGCCGTTACGCGCGGATCTCGAAGATGTCAGCTGTGCCCGATAACACACAGTCTGAGCAGCAGATTTTGCGTGAACTACGCCAAGCAATCGCGGGCGGTTACAGCTCGGTGGGATGCGCAAAACACTGGGCGTACATTTTGGGGACATGCACACAGGCATCCATGGCGCGAAGCGCTGGGTTTCTCGCGGTCAACACACGGGCGGACGTTGAACGCGTGCGTCATACCCTTATTCGTTTCATCAACATTTTCGGAGGTACAAAATGAGCAACAACTACAGCGTTACCGTGACGGAGGAACAACTCACAGACATTATGGAGTTGTTCAGCATGACCAAGCCTGAGCTGAAAGCGCGCAAGCTGGCCGCGCCTAAGCCGGTAAGCGCGGCCCTGGGCCACACCCCGCCGAGCGATACGATGGCGCAAGCTTTCGGGGGCGTAAGCGACGAATTACAGGCGTGGATGGATGCCCGCCGAAACCCGAACTACAGAAGCACATACAAGCCGGTCACGCCTTACAAGCACACAGCCAAGAAAGGCGCGTTCAGTAAGGCTGCGATGGAACAGTCTGAGCGCTGGGATCATGACGCAAAGGTCGCATGGAAGGCGCTGGGAAACAACTACGCCGAAGACATGGCTGGAGCGCACAGCGCACCGACACTAACCCCCACTAACCGCTAGAGATTGGGAGATCCAGAAATGCCTAAAGTTCAGCAGAAAATCAATAACCAGTGGAAGACAATACAGTCACCACTAACCGCACAGCTGGCGATCGACGAACTGGTCATGCTAACCGCTGCAAACGCGGGCACAGAGTTTCGTATCGACAACATGCGCACACCCTTAGACGTGCTGCATTTGGATGCGAAGGTGCGCTATAACGCACACGCTGAAACGTTTTACGTGCTGTGCTCATGCAACTCCGTATTTTTGGGGGGAGATCCTGGTGAAGCGGAAAGCCTACACGGTGAGCATGTTGATGCTGTGATGCAGAAAGATGACTCTGAACTGTTCCACGTTCAGCCGGCATTGAAGCTACGCTCAGCGCGACGCGCTGCACAGTCGATAGGTATTGATTTCGCCTCATGGACGGGTGAAAGCAACACTAGCGATGTCACAGGGGCGCTCATAGACATGATGCACCTTTTGACCATCATGGCCGAAGGTGACGAATACAGTTCTGGTCAACTACTCGTGCAAGCAATCAACATTTTCAATTCAGAGGAAGGCATAAACTAATGACCGAGATTTCGATTACCCTGCCCAACAATGATGTACTCCAGTTTGATCTCGAAGAGGACTACATCACACGCGAAGACGATTCAACGTTCACGCGTAAAGATGCGATCCTCGACCCGCGACAGGCTGAGTTGCTTGTTGCCGGCTGGACTGGGGCGAAGAATGAGCGCAAGCACAGTGAGTTGCCGAAACGCCGCTCGATCTACAGCACACTGGCCCCACATAACCGCGACAAGATTTTTGTGATGTCCTCATACGACAAACACAACGGGCTGGACCATGGAGCTTGGCAAGTGCTCAGCACTGACGATGATGGCGAATACCGGCTCAGCCAGTTCCCCATGGCAATCACCTGGGCCATGGAGCCTGAGCTCGACCATGAAGAGGAAATGCAAGCGTATTACTACGCCAACATGAACACACAACTGTTCAACGCCTCCATCAAGGTGATTACTGCCGACATGAAAACGACAGATTGTGTCACGGTTGAAACCCGGATTCACAATCAGGTGGAGACTCATATCGCTTTCTTGAAAGAGTACGAGAGCGAAATCCCAGACGGTTACGCAACATGGCTTTACACCGAGCTGCGACGCGTAGCGACCGAAGCGATCCAGATTGAAGGCAGCAAATGACTACACGCAGAAACACCATGAACCATGCTCAGAAGCTTGCCGTTGAAGCTGTAACCGAGGCGCGCGACAGGCTCAAGAAAGGTAAGGCCGAAATTGAGGCCCGGATCCGCGCGGCACTGAAAGAAGAGTTGAACGTCGTAGAGCTTGATTTGGCAATGGAGATTCGGAAAGCCCGTGAGCTTGGCGTGCCCATCTCGGTCATCGCAATAGACGGTATGGGCGTGCTCGACCGCGGCACTGTTTACCGTTGGTTGAAGCGCACAGAAGACATGGAGACCAGCTCGATCGAAGCGCCCGAAGCGTTCAACGCGTTCGCCTGGGCGAATGATGAACACACTGAGATTCAGGTACGTTTCATCGGGTTCCCCACAACGGCGACCGCTGACGATTACCCGAAGATTCTTGAAGGTACTGTTTCTTACGGGTTAGACGTCGACGGTGAACTGACATTCTCAATTGTTGAGGATCCCATGACGGAGACTCACGAGAATGGGGTACTACCCGGATGGCTGACATTCGAGCTTGAAGATGTCCCCGCGATCTCACCGAAGTCGCTCACATCCATGCTGACCGAGTGGGTAGGTCTCCAGTCATGAGCGACAAGAGGGAGTTTAAGCCAGCAAGCCCGATTGAGCTCACTGTGCTAATTCTGAAATGTGCAGCGATCTACACGGCCGTCATTGTGGTGTTTCTATACATGGTCGGTGTGGCGTGATTGATCTCGGAGTTATCGAGCCACAGGCGACACTGGGGCCGACCAGGACGTCAAACGGTACTGTGCTCGGGCGCGCGACAACATCAGAAGAGCAACGCGCCGAAGTGATTGCCTACATGGAGAAGCACGCCACAAAGGAACGCGCGGCCACCCTACGGGCACAGATTTCTTGGGCCCGGGGTGAAGCGACCATTCTCGAGATTTCGTACAGTCTTGAACATATTGACGGTAAGCCGGTTCGGATAACGGACAAGGTTGTCGAGCAGATGCTCAACGGCAGTGAAGTGCCACAGAACGAAGAGGCACGCTTACGCAAGCTGAAAGCTGAGATTGCCGAGATGCACGAAGACGGAACAATCTAAAAGGTAGCCCGCCGGCTAAAAGTAATGTATATTCGTTCACACACCACAAGGAACAAGGAGGCTCACCATGGCTAAGATCACCGACGACAGCAAGTACCGAACAATGCAGGTTGGCGACATCATGCCTGACGGCAGTGTCATCATTCGGATCTCGCGCAACATTCCCGAAGATCGACGCAATGCGACCGCGCGGCTGACTACGGCCAAGAATGGCCGAGAGACCACTTATGGCGCTGAGCGCGCCAACGAGACTTATGGGCAAGCTGTTGCCCGCGCCGAAGCGATGCACCGTTTGGATGACCACTCGTGAGCCGAGATTTCAAGCAGCCGACAATCGGCAGGGTTGCCGACGTTTTGGTTGTCCTCGTGCTACTAGCAATTGTCGTATCACTGGTCATACTCTTTGTTGTGACTTCTATCGGGCAGACGGAGATTTTGCCGGCGCCCCCAAGTGTTAGGGGATCATAATCATGGACCAGCACGAGATCGAGAACGTTGAACAAAACACGTTTGCCCCGAACGGCCAAGGTCTTTGGGAAGCAACATGCTCATGCCGGAACCCTGACGGCGACGGCGTTGGCGAGGTTGCTTTTACCGGCAACACGCTCGTCGAAGTAGTCAGCGAGTGGGGAGATCATCTCACCGAGATGGTTGAGCAGGAAATCAAAAACGCACCAACAAACGAACAGGAGAAATAAGTGAAAAACATGATTGCCAAGGGCCTCGTGACCCTCATGCTTGCTAGTGGATTGGTTGCAGCTGCAACGATTCCCGCGAGCGCTCACACGCCCAGCCACACAGTTGACTGCACAGTGTTGACGGTGGATCTGGTCAAGTACGCCAAGAAGGTTCCGGCCCAGGATGCCGTACCGGCTATCCCCGGCCAGGATTACATCGCGCCAACGTTCGAGACTCAGGCAAACCCGGACTACGTTGAGGCGCGGACGGAAACCATCGAGCACGAAGCTGTGTTCGAGACTGAATATAAGTTCGTTCACAAGTTCTACCCGTTCATCAACAAGGTGAAGTGGTCGACGAATCCGAACTGGAATGCTGACGACAACGAGAACAGTCTCGGATGGCGCTCGACTGATGAAACTAGGGAAACAGAAGTTGAGGCTGCTTGGACTGAAATCATCGAGCACGAGGCCATTGGAGATCCAACGATCGAGGTCATGACCGACCCCGGGCAGGAAGCCATTGAGACCGTCCCCGGCGTTGACGCGATTCCGGCGAAGGCCAACACAATTGTTGTGACCATTGACGGCGTGATTGTTGAGGACACAACTTTTGGTAAAAAGTTCTCGGCTGACTACCCGTTCGCCAACAGCTACACGGCTCACGACTGGAGCATTGTGGTTACAGCGTGGGACGACTCGAAGTATGACTACAACGTGTCGGGCACCACGACGCCGTGCATTCCTGAACAGCCCGCCGACGAGCTCGTCATTACTGAATGGGTTGAGACTGGTTACGAGTGCGACTCGACGGTGAGCAATTGGGCGCGAACCGTATCCACAACGCCTTACATCTTCATTGAAGGTGAGTGGGTTGAAGGTGAAACCGAAGTCGTCGACGAAACCCAGACTCGTGGGCTCACTAAAGAAGAGTTGGAAGCCAACGCTTGCCCGAAGGTGGCAGAAGAATTGCCGACCGTCCCGGTAGCGAAAGCTGACACTCTCCCCTATACGGGTGGCGGTGACATCGTTGGAGCCTGGTGGCTCGCGCTGCTTCCCATCGGTGGAGCACTCATGCTCGCGGCGCGTAAGTTCGCCCGAGCATAACTAAGCCGGTTGCCGTCTATTCTTCCCCCGGCTAGGCGGCAACCACTAGGGACCGTAGTTCAATTGGCTGAACACGGAGGCATCCGGTTGCAGGTTCGAGTCCTGCCGGTTCCACAAACTAAACGTTCAACAGATTGGAGGCGCAATGCTCAAGCCATACGATTTTCAAGAGGCCGACATTCAGGCGCTTCTCGCCAACAACATGACGGGCGCGGTTGTCGCCGAGACTGGCGCCGGCAAAACGGTTATTGCAGCAGAAGCCGCACGACGTAGCGGGCTGCCCACAAAGCTGATCATCGCCCCGCAAGGAACACACAAGAAGGTGTGGCGACGCACCATCGGCGAAGTCGACGAAGGGGCACGCGTCCAGAAGATTGACAGCACCGAACCCGGCAAACAGGCGATGTCGGATCTTGAATGGGGTGAAGAAGGTTACTACCTCATGACCCCGCAAACGTTCACCCGCTGGAAGCCCCACCACATTCGCCCAGATTTGACAATCGTTGACGAAGCGCACTTGCTCGGCAATAGGGATAAGGCCGGTGGTAAAGCGCTCATGAAGTTCTCGAAGTCGACCGGCCATCGCATCCCCATGTCGGGGACGATGTACCGAAACCTGTTTGAGAACGCATGGACTATCGCCCGGTTCATGCACCCCGAGCGTGACGGCCACGGTGACATTGCAGACATTTCGGCGAACCGCTGGATCGACACTTACTGCCGCACTGAGTACGACCATTTCGCCCCCGGGCAACGCAAAGTTGTTGGCGAGATTGAGCCTGGTCATTTTGCGAGCCTCATGCCGTGTTGGATCCAACATTTCAAGCGCGCCGAATGCTGCGAGTTTCACCCCGAAGGTTTCTTGGCGCATCTGCCGGAACCGATTGTGATTCGAGAAACTGTCGAGCTCACGTCTGGTCAGAAAAAAGCGATCACCCAGTTGCAGCGCGACTACCTTTCCTACCTGAACATTGAGACCGAGCATTGGAAGGCGTTACCACTGGTGGAACGCAAGCGGAAGGCGCTCGTTGTGAAGATGCCTGTCGTTCGCACGTTGCGCCTGTCGCAGATGACACTCGCGATGCCGTCGATCATCCCCCGGCCATGGAAGCCGAAGAAAGGGTCAACTGAGTGGGAGCTGGCCGAAGGCTGGATCATTGCCGAAGATGGTTTGACGAAGCAAGCCGTCGACGATCGAAAGATGCCGTTGTGGGATGTTGTGTTCGCCCCGGACGCGGACAGCCCGAAGTTGGATGCGCTTATCACCATCATGCAGAAGGTTGGCGAGCCGATTGTGGCCGCGACAAACTCGAAAAAGTTTGCTGAACTGGCAGTCAACAGATTGAAGGCCCAGGGCCTTCGCGCGTTCGAGTGGTCAAGCTCGGCGACAGATGCAGCTCGCGACCAGGCTCTCGAAGATTTTGAGGCTGGAAAGTATGACGTGATTGTTGGCGTTACCGAAGCTATCGGCACGGGCATTGACGGGCTACAGGCTGCGTCGGGCGTGCTGGTGTCGTTGAACAAGTCGCGAGATCTTGCCAGCGAAACACAGTTGCTCGGCCGGCTGGATCGCCGCGGGCAAGTGAGAACCGAAGGGGTAATCCAGTACGAAATTATTGCCGAAGGTTCAACCGATGAAGACATTATTGACACACAACTAGCCCGCCGACTGGAGCTCAACAGGAGCTTGCGTAAGGCGCTAACAAAGGGAGGTTCCACAAAATGATTGATTCACCGATAGGCGACTTGAAAGAAGTCGACCCCAAAGATGTCCAAGAGGGGCAGAAGCTGGTCATCTTGCGCGCCGTTGAAGGAATGGTTTTCTTGTTCTACTCCGGTGACGGCTGGGGTGAGATCTCTGGCGATCACTACTTCCTGGTGGGCGACAAACCTGAGATTCCTGATGCTGCCACTGTCGAACAGTCTCAAGTTGAAGCGCTCGGTAGCCTTATCTGGCACACGTCACGCGACGACGAGAGCACAATTTCTGCCACGGGTGCCACCATTAT
>Ga0314855_100111_pt1 | contig 23089 bp, 33 predicted proteins | sample 2018CB1WmetaG_FD_203636 | JGI IMG/M metagenome (GOLD analysis project Ga0314855, IMG submission 203636) | Cryopeg brine viral communities from Beaufort Sea near Barrow, Alaska, United States - 2018 CB1W | ecosystem: Environmental > Aquatic > Marine > Coastal | place: USA: Alaska | collected... | reverse complement strand
CCTACGCTTTAGTTCTTTATCATTCAAGCGGTCATCGTCTGCAATATCACGAGGGAAGCCATTGTAGCCTACACCAATAATTCGGTTGTTTGTGTCTACAATTACAGCACCAACACTTTTAGCGGGGTCTTTAGACCATGTAGCGACAAATGCTGCCATTTGTAGAAAACGTATATCCCATTTATTCATTTATAACCTCCGCAACCTTAGTGTAAGTTAGCTCACGCTGATTGTATGTAAAGGTATAAGTGCTTACTGATGCGTCCTTTGATAAACAAATAAAGTTATATTTAGCAATAATACCGTCAGTCCATTGAACATTGTGTCGTGTATAGTTAGACTCTACAGAGTTACAGTGGGCGTTCATTATCTTTCTGTTAATCTTTATCTCCTGTACTCCTATACAACCTGATAAGGTTATTGCGACGAGTATTACAAATAGATATTTCATCGTGCACTAATCTCGTTTCCGCTAATAGGTGCTAGACCCATTGCACGTATCTGATAAAACCCCTTACCATACACCTCGTCGATAACGTCCTGTGCCTTATTCCTACCGCGAACCTTTACGAAGACATAATCTCCAAAAGCATTAATAATATAATATCGTGAGGGTGGTGTGTTATCTACTTGAACTTCTGCTTCGCTTTGAACTACAAATTTCTCGTGCTGATCTTGTACTTCTTGCTTATGGCTCATATGCTACCCCCGTTAAGAATGTATTCTCTATTTACTCTGTAAGTACCTATCTTATACCTAACGAAGTAAGTTTTCAACCTATTTCCGTTTTGTTTTTCGCATTGACGGAACATATAGATAAATCCGTCCAACTGATAAGATTCAATAGCTTCTTGAACCGCAGGGATATAAAGGGCTGCGGAATACAGCCCCTTAATCTTCTTCGCTTTACTGTGGTTTGATATCCTTAAAAACTTGTGCAAACTGATCTGTTTCTTCCAATTCTTGTGATTCATCATCTTCCATTTCCTCGGTGAGACACTTAACAACGTTCTTAAGTCTAGCCTCAATCTCGATAGGAGTCAAGTACAAATCATTTCCTCGGATAACATCCTCAATCTCTTCTTCAGTCAAAAAGTCTTTGTAAATTTCCTTCATCATCTTAGGATATATTTTGTTGTTGTGTGCAATCTTGGCAGCTATTTCGTGGCCCTTGCCACTTGCCCCATACGATACATAGTGAACCATCATTTCACCCCAACGATGGACCTGCCACTTATCACAAGCTAGGAATACCATTGTTGCTGCACTAGCACACTCCTGTTCGATGATGCCTGTGACTAATCCCTTGCAGTCTTTGATCGAATTAATAATCTGAGCTGCAATATCAAATCTACCACCCAACGAGTTTATCCTGAGAATTACCTCGTCTTCTGCTTCTGCGCATCGCAGTAAGTAGCACAACTCTCTGGCTTGACTGAAGTCACTAAACTCGTAGTCTAGGTAGTGTTCGTAAACTTTACTGCTTTTTTCAGTAAAGAATGTTCGGGATGTTGATTCCTGTTCACTTTCTACTTGAAACTTAGTTGCTGTAATCATTTACTTCCTCCTAGTTTATCAAATATTTGCACAAATCTTTTGGTGATTCCCGAGCGAACTACATCATCAGGATAGAAATTAACAACCTCTGCCTGAGCTACTTGGTAGTCTTCGATGATGTTGGAAATGAAGTCAAGTCCATTAGGCCCACGGATATCAGACTGAGTGGCATCACCACACAAGATCAATTGGCAGTTCTCACCAATACGTGTAACGATTGATTTCATATCCTCTGGTGTTGTGTTCTGGGCTTCGTCAATAATCAAGATGCTATTCTCAAAGCTCATCCCTCTGATAGCCTCTAGGGCCTGTATAGTGACCTTTCCAGCTCTTACCCTAGAGTCATAGTCATTCTCACCTAAACGTGTCTTAAATACGTTCATCATAGGCTTCAGGAATGGCTCTAGCTTATCATAGATGGTTCCGGGGAAGAGACCACAAGATTTGCCCATGACAACGTATGGTCTACTTAGTATAACATTATCAACCTCACCACGCACAAGTCGGTTGGCTGCGTGAGCCGATGCTACGTAAGTCTTACCAGTGCCTGCACTACCTGTGGCAACAACAACAACACTTCGTTGTAGCGCAACAATATAATTAGTCTGTCCTATAGTTTTTGCGACAATAGGTTGGGCTTTATTCTCACGTTCATCTTGAAACTTAGGATTCTGCTTTCTTTTTCTAGACATAATTAACAACTCCCATCTGTTTGATTAAGTAGTTTCAATGTATCTTCAATCTTACCATCAATTGTACGCATACCTTCGTTCAGGGCTTGTGTGTATCGCGCAAATGCGTCTGACTTAGCCAAGACAATGAATGCAGCGACCTCTTCTTTAGATACATGCTCAAGCATTACATCTAGACATTTGGTTACGTCATCTTCTGAGACGCATTGTTTAGCTATATCAAATGCCAGAGTTTCATCCCCACCATGATACTGTATCACAAAGCTTACGACTGATTCCAAGTTATCTCGTATGGTTTGCTCAAGCATGTTACCTCCTTACTTACTTAGTTGTTGACTTTTTGCTTCTTGCAGTCTTTGTCGGCTGCGAGCTAGTCTGTGTTGCTGGTTTCTCTTCTTCTTGGGCTTCATCAACTTTTGCCTCTTCGATTAGATCCACTTGGACTTCTTTGACTACGACACACGAGTAATAACCCGGTCCCATAGATTGCGGCATACCTTCGTTTGTATCTGTAAGACCATACCCTTCACGCACAGCTTCTGCAATTTTTAGTGTGAAGTCGTATAGACTATATGCTGAGATGAACTTACTTTCTTGACTCATACTCTGTTCTCCTTTAGAATTGTTTCGTGTATTTTTCAACACAACTAGAGTCTACCATAAAACCGGATAAAGTCAATAGACCTACAAAAAGATTTGCACTAAATTACTGATATCTATAGATATTTATAAATATATTTATATTTTACGCTTTGAGGGGTTGACAACACCAGATTTTGTGCTATCCTTTTTAGAAGTTACCTACAAGTATTCTATAAAACAACTTATAAGTATTCTATAAAATAACCTACTACTCTACTTTAGTATCTTTCTGGTATATTGTTATTCTATAGATTATTATATAATTAGTTCTTGACAAACTAAAAATATTATGATAGACTATTAGTTCAAATTGAATAAAGGTAATAAACTAATGAGTAATAAGTTTACAGAAGGAGTTTCAGGTAACCCGAACGGAAGGCCAACTGGAACCAAGCAGAATGCTCGTAAGCTTGGTGCAACTAAACTCAAGAAACTGCTGAGAGCTTTAGAGCCTTTGGCAGATGAAAGTATCCTAGTTGCTGCAGAGATTATGAATGACTCCGAGGCTAGTCAAGCAACACGCCTTAAAGCATCTATGTCGCTCTTACAGAAGTATACAGAATTGACTGGTGAGGTTTACTTCGAACAGCTTCCGAAAGAAGAAGAGAAAGAAGCTAAAGATTCCATTGCAGATGGTGCAGAGGTTCCCGAAGATGAAGAACCTAGCCAAGGTGGCAAACTAGCATTTCTTAGTAAAAAATAATTTCCCTCCTATTGACAATAAGAATACAATGTGGTCTAATAGCTACATCGACTAACGCAACGTTAGTTAAACAAATACCAGAGAGTCTGGTATCTTAGCCTTCTCCCGAGGCATTTGTTAGATGGTTTCCCGAGTGGAGTAAAACCGTTCTCCATCTAACATCTTATTTATTATTGGTGCGTAGCTCAGAGGCAGAGCAGGGGGCTTTTAACCTTCAGGTCGAGATATCGTAATTCTCCGCACCAACCAATTTTGTCGAGTAGCTCAATGATAGAGCAATCCGCTGATAACGGGTAGACGAAGGTTTGATTCCTTCTTCGACGACCACTATCAAAAGTGTTTTGACAGTACAGAATATTTCTGATAGTGTTACAAGGAATGAGCGATAATCACCCACAAGTCTCTTAAATCGACAGAGTGATTGTAACACTTCTACCCCATCCGGCGAATCCGGTGGCGGGCCTACGAAGCCTGCTTACAGTTGTTTGACTCAACTATGGGGTTCCAAATTAAGGAGAGCGAGATATGTTCTACAGAAAGCAAAGAAAATGGTATACTGATTACCGGAGTTCTTGTAGACTCTCTCTCAGTCAGAAGAAGTTTCTTGACAATTTTAACGATGAAAGTTTTAACACGTATTGTATAGAAAATCTGCACAACGAGGTTTTACTGTCAAACAAAAAACTGATGATCGTTGATGCACTCATTCTTCTGAAAGTTTATTAAACTCGTCTGGCAGATCGGCAGATGCACTACTCTTACACAGTGGACTAGGTAGGTTCGATTCCTACGGCGAGTACCAGTAGAACGGGGAGGTAGCTCTAACGGTAGAGCAGGGGCTTTGCATGTCTCAGGTTCAGGGTTCGAATCCCTGTCTCTCCACCATATTAAGGGTCTATACCATAGCGGTCAAATGGAACGTACTCATAATGCGTTATACCTGTGTTCGAATCACAGTAGACCCACCAAATAAGCCCGTGTAGCATAACTGGACAATGCAAGGGATTTCTACTCCCTAGATTATGGGTTCGAATCCTATCACGGGCACCAAACAAAAGGTTGACAGGTAATATGATATATGCTTTAATACTTCTAGTCGCATTCATGTTGTTACCTGCTGCGCTAGGGACTCTTATGTTATTTCACACACTTGTGAGAACAAAGAGTGCTCCAGCAGATAAGACAAATCGAATTAATCATATAAGATTAGTGTGGTTTGCCTTGACAAGGGAAGAGAAGTTTGTTACACTCTTTCCGTGGCTCAAGAAGGATGAATGGGTTAACATAAACAAGTAACTTAGGAGGATCAGATAATGTTTGACTTAGATGGGGCAAAGGAGTATATTACTAACAGCTCACAGACATCTAGCGTATATATTGGTTGTGACTCCAAGAGATTTGGAAAGAAAGATAAAAGATTTGTTGCATATGTTTGTGTAGTTCTAATACACTTAGACAGCAAACACGGAGCAAAAATGTTCAGCTTCGAGAAGGTAGAAAGAGATTTTGGAAGCCTTCGACAAAGAATGGTTAATGAGGCTATCATGGCTTGCGAGATAGGATATGAAGTTCGTGAAACAGTCGGAGACAGAGTTTTCGAGATTCACTTGGACATCAATCCTGACAAGCGACATAAGTCCTCAGTAGCTGTTAAAGAAGCTTCGGGTATGGTTCTTGGTATGTTTGGGCAGAATCCCAAAATTAAGCCAGAAGCCTTTGCAGCCTCAACTGCAGCCGATAAATTAGTTTGTGGTTACGGGGGTAAAAAGAATTTTAAGAAATTCCTTGACAAACTGAAGAAAGGTGTTAAACTTGAGGACATGGTTTAACAAATCAATAAATCTTTAAGGTGAAGACCTGAAACTAGTCCCTGCTTTTCTACAGGGCATAAATTTAAAGTTTAACTTCCGTAGGTGTTTTAGGCTGCATACACCGTTTGGGGCGGTGTGGGGAACGTTCGAGTCGTTCACGGAAGACCAAATAAAACATAGACACCGGGGAGGTAGTCATGTCAAAGAAAAGAGAACAACTAGGTATGAATCCTAGTACAGCAAGTCATAGATTACTTAGAGATATTCTGTGGAGTCTAGTGCAGAAGTCTGGTCGAGACACTTGCTACCAATGCTCTGCCAAGATGACAAGACAAAGTTTTAGCATAGAACACAAAGAGCCTTGGCTCGACAGTGAAGACCCTGTAGGTATTTACTTTGACCTAGACAATATATCTTTTAGTCATCTGGCATGTAATATCAAGGCTTCTAGAACACCTCATAAGAAATACCACACGGTAGAAGAAAAGAGGACTGGAGGTGCAGAGAGGCAGAAACTCTGGTGGACTTCTTTGAGCAAGGAAGAACAACAATCTCGTCGTAAAATAAAATACGAAAAGTACAAGTGTTAAAATAAAATGGGTGTACGGTGACGATGGTGGTGTCACGGCAGACTGTAAATCTGCTCCTAACGGTAAACAAAATGGTTCGAATCCATTTACACCCACCATATTAAGTACCTATAGTGGAAACGTCAAACACATTCGGTTGCAACCCGAAAGATTGTAGGTTAGAATCCTACTAGGTACTCCAAATACTAGGAGAATACACTATGGAAGATGTTACACTAGCTAAGAAAATTTTAAAAGAAGCACTGTTAAAGGCTCTTGAAGAAATTGGAGACGAAGCAAAGGAAAGCTCTTGGTTCGCTCAAAATAATAACTACCATAATATATTGTGTACCTAATAAAGAATTTGCTCGAATAGCTCAATTGAAAGAGCAATCGCCTTGTAAGCGATAGGTTGTAGGTTTGACTCCTACTTTGAGCACCAATTAACTCGCATTAGATTACTGGCTAGATCATCGGGCTTTCAACCCGAAGAAAGGAGATCGAAACTCCTATGCGAGACCATTTATTAAGTGTGGATTCACGGTGGAACTACCGGGCCTTGAAAAGGTCTTCGTGCGCTTAACTTACACGCTCTTGTGGTGAACTGACTATCACACTACCCTGTCACGGTATAGTAGACGGATTGAAACCGTTCTGGAGCGCCATTATTTAGTAAAGATTACAGGGGTGTATCCAAATCGGCAAAAGGAACCAGACTTTGAATCTGGCTTGTGTAGGTTCGAACCCTACCACCTCTTCCATATTAAGGAGATTGTTATGACAAAAGAACAGTTGAAGATAGTAGCTACAGACTTATTGGAAGGTAGAATACACTCTGGACTGGTTATAACAGAGTATCCTACGAAAGACTTCGTAGAAACTGCTGAAGTAGTTGCTGGTCTTTCTAGTTGCCGAATAGTAAATAGCGACAGAACTATCTTTGTAAACGGTGGACAACTGATGTTTGGAAGAATTGATAACATGCAAGATTGTCATCTACATGCAGGGCGTCGATTTAACGCTATTTATATAAATTCTTATCGCTTAGGTTGTGATGAATTTCTTTATATGTCTAGTAGATTGAGAGGCGGTGAAGGTCAACGTAATTACATTGAATTGTTATAAGTATTCTTTGGTGTGAATAAAGCATTTAAGGATGATGTTCGGGATGTGACCCCGAGGAAGCCAGTTCGATTCTGGTTATTCACCCCAAAGAGTATTTTAAAGTTTAACGCGGATATAGCTTAGCAGGTAGAGCAGTAGGCTTCCACCCTTCCAGCGCCGGTTCGATTCCGGCTATCCGCTCCAAATTAACAAAGGAGAGTGACATGACTGATAGTGAGAAAACAGAGCTATTCAATGAAGCGATTGAGCTTCTAGATAGAGTAGAACAATTACTCGATCAATGTTATATTGCTCACTGTAAGGCTGTTGGAATAGCAGCATAAAGATTTCATTCTTGAGTAGACAAACTGGTAAAGTCGCGTGACTGTTAATCACGTTCCGAAAGGAGCTATAGGTTCGAAGCCTATCTCAAGAGCCATATTAATGCGGGATAGACTGGAGGTGGTTCCAGCTTGGTCTCATAAGCCAAACTACGGTGGTTCGACTCCACCTCCCGCAACCATATTTTAAAGAATGGTCAGGTAGCACCTGAATGAACTGAGGAATTGCAGGCCACCCTCAGAGAGATTAACAAAAAGCCTGCCCAAATTCGTTAGTTGAGGCGATTCGGATGAACGCTTTGATGGAGACACCTGCCAACTATAGCTTTGATCAAGTGAATGTGTCAGTGGTGTGACTAGTACAGGAGAGACTGTGCATTCTAAATAACTTTCTAACAAGAGTTATTCAGAATATGGAGCTTTGGTAGATGTGGTCACTACGCTTGCTTGAAGCGCATGAGAATCAGGTTCGATCCCTGAAGGCTCCACCAATATTACGCAGAGGAAGTCCAGTGCTTTCTGGTATGAATCAATAAGAGGTGTTACGGGTTACCCACAGCATCCATCAGGGGTTAGAATCCCCGACTCTGCTCCTTACTTGGAAGATAAACTTATCTGGTGATAAGGTACGCCTGCTAAGCGCTACGCATGAGAAATCGTGTCCCGTTCAACTCGGGTATCTTCCTCCACGTAGTACGGGCATCTGAAGGGAATTGGTATACCTTTTTGATTTAGAATCAAAAGCTTCTCGGTTCAAGTCCGAGGTTGCCCACCAAACAATGGTAGAATAATCCGAAAGATTGCTGGTTACCGGATGCTGTCTTGAAAACAGTTAGCTAGAAATGGCGTCAGAGTTCAAATCTCTGTTCTACCTCCAAATAAAGGGTTAGGTTCAGGTGAACAGACGAGATTCCAAACCTTGTCTTGTGGGGATCGTTACCTCATTAACCCGCCATTTTTAGAGTACTATCTGAGGGGAGCAAACAAGGTCACTTCCCAAGTTACGGTAGTCCTCTAATTTAATTATGCTCCGGTAGGCTAATCTGGCAAAGCCACAGGGTTTAAGCCTCTGTGTTTGTGAGTTCGAATCTCACTCGGAGTACCACACAACAGTAGTCGGAGAGTTAACTTGCCAGTAAAATACTATCTTGTGCCAGTCATTGAAGACCCAGAGCTGGGCGGCAAGATTCCAGACACCGCTGCGACATCGTGGACGGCTCGCTACCTGTCCGACACGGTTTGCCTGATTCGTGATCCAGACGGTTCACAGAATTACCCGCCGTTGCTGGACAGCACACCGGTAGGGACTTTACCCCTAGAAGTTCAGCCAACCATGACACCAGACGAGATAGATATTGTGTATGCCAAGTGGGGCATAGAACCCATGTCTCTTTGGAGCATGTTGGATGACCGAGTGGGGGGCGTCTAATGGCGCAGTATTTTACGGATTTCAGCTCAACCGCTGACAACACAAGGCCAGCCGATACAACGTTACGCAGGGACGCCAGTGCAAACTGGAAAAAACAAACTGTTACCACTGATTCTGTGCTGCAATACGTTGGAGACAGCGGCTCACCAAACGCCATATCATTTGATTCAGGTGAATCATCTGGAGTAACTGAGCTATACACACAGTTCAGCAACATAGACAATGTTAGCTTGCGATTTGCTCTGTTTGCATCTGATTCCCCAGACGACGAATACGCGGCAACGTTAGGTACTGACGGCACCAGCGGTCCCCCTGTAGTAGCCATACAAAGAAGGGTAAATGGAAGTTTTTCTCTAGTTGCAGTATCGAGTTTCTCATGGGTGACTGGCAACTATTACAATGTAAGGTTTCAAGTATCGCCGGGTTCTCCAAACCAGTTAAAAGTTAAAGCATGGAACGCCGGGGCAGAGGAGCCCGCAACGTGGTCCATTGAAACGACCGACAATGGACGGGTGTTGTCATCTGGATGGAGCGGTGCGCTTAGTTTTGCAAGCTCGGGCGTCGGCAACATAAAAAGACTTGGCATCGGCACTGACGGCGACACAGCCCCGACCGCACCGGTCTCATCAACAACACAAGTAAGTGTTAGTTCTTCTGCAACAGCTCTGAGTAACTTCTCAGCCATAGTAAGAATATCAACCTCTTTCTCAGAATCAGCTACAGCTATCTACAATGATGAGCCTATAGCAACATCTAATGAGTCTATATCCGAAAGTTCTACTGCAGAAGACTTCAACTCTCTTGTATCAAATGCAGTCGCAAATATGCAGGCTGCTGCTTCTGCAGGTGAAAATTGGGCTGAACTGATATCCACTGCAGCAAGTATAAACGAATCTGCAGAACCTACAGACAGTATTTCCTATACAACCTTTGACGCACTGGTGAGACAACTTCGAGAGACATCTACAACATTCTCTAACTTCTACTCTATAGTAACTCAAATATCTGAGATAATTGTCTCAGCCGAAGCTACAAGTCTTTTCTCATCTATTGTTGACGTTCCAAAAACAATATCGGAGTCTGCAGAGGCACAAGACCTAACATCTTATGTCGCAAGAGTAAATGCAATACTGTCAGAGTCAAGTGAGCCTAGAGAAGCATTCTCTTGTATTATAAGGGCATCTACAGAGTTTTACGGCACGAGTGAGGCACTCGATTCCTTTGACTATATCTCATACAAGAATGTCTGTAAAACTCTCACTATTAAGGCGTTAGTAATAAGCTTGGTAGTAGGGAATTCAAGTAGTCTTAAAATAGAAACTCCGGTAACTAGCAAGTTACGTATTGAATAATAAACACACCCAACCCAAGTATATAACGAGGTAGTTATGGAAAGTAGTATCGAAGCTGTTGGTAAGTTTAAAACCAACTCACAGTCTAAAACAGGTCTCCAAGAAAATAACAAAGTAGTAGGGAGCTGGTCAATATCCGTATTTGATCCTGCTGGGGCGCTAGTCTACGAAGATAACTGGACTAACGTTGTAACCAACGAAGGCAAGAACTACTTACTTGATGCAGGTTTATCTGCACAGGCTGTAACCACTAGTTGGTTTGTTGGCCTCACAGATGGAACACCTACAGGGGCTGCCACAGACACGCTCGCATCACACGCAGGTTGGACTGAAGTGGTTGCATACACAGAAGCAGGTAGGCAGGCTTGGACAGGCGCAACGGCAGTCTCTCAGGCTGTTACTAACGCTGCCTCCAAAGCTGTATTCACTATCAACGCAGATGGCACAACAATTGGTGGAGCTTTCCTTGCATCGTCTACACTTCTTTATGCTATTGGTGCATTCTCTGGTGGAGATGTAGTTCTGAGTAACGGTTCAACAATCGAAGTCACTGCACAATTCAGCCTAGTTTAATTGGTGGTAATATGTTCGAATTTCTCTACATTGGTTCCTCAAACCTAATAACAGCCGAACAAATAGTAGACTCGGACGGAGTTGTAGTAACAGCCGCCAATAGCGTTACTCTAAGCATCTATGAGCCAGATGGAAGTCTTCTGTCTGGTGGTGGCCTGCCACTAACATTGATCGAAGACCAAGCTATTGCTGGTGACTACTGCGGTGTTCTTGGCTACGATGCAAACCTTCGACGTAATGTTGTCTACTCGCTAGAGATAGTTGTGATAAAAAACTCAGAGAGGACGACACAAAGAAGACTTGTTAAAGCAGTCTATAAAGATTTTTCCAAATAACCCTTGACAAATACAAAATACCGTGTATACTATCTGTATATCAAGTATTTGTCTCAACACGAGACAGTTTATGAAACAGATTATAGGCCCAGCGAGTCCTCGTCAAGAAGACTTCCTGCTTAGTGATGCTGACATAACAGTGTTTGGTGGAGCTGCTGGTAGCGGTAAATCTTTCGTAGCGTTAATGACGCCCCTTCGTTTTGTTGATGATCCCTTTTTCCGTGGAGTAATATTCAGAAGAACAATGCCGGAGATAACTGCTGGTGGTGGTCTTTGGGATACTGCCCAACAAATGTATAAGGACTTCGACAAAAGAGTTAAGTTCCGCGAAAAAGATAAAGAAGCTATATTCCCATCTGGAGCTAGAATTAAGTTCTCTCACCTAGAAATGGAAAAAGACAAGTACTCGCATCAGGGTGCTCAGTATAGCTTCGTATTATTCGATGAAGGTACTCACTTCTCAGAGACTATGATAGATTATCTTAGGTCTCGTCTTCGTGCTCCTAAGTCTAAATACAAAACACAAATGAAGATCACCTGTAACCCAGATTACGATAGTTTTCTGCGGAAGTGGGTTCAGTGGTATTTAGACCCTATCTCAGGCATCCCCGATCCAGCTAAGGCTGGTATTATGCGTTACTTCGTAAGAAGTGGTGAAGAACTTCAATGGGCGGATACTCGTGAAGAGTTAGAAGAGATACATGGAACTGGCCCAGAGAGTGGTATCATTTCTTTTGTATTTCATCCTGCTACTATCTACGACAACCCACCATTAATGGAAGCTGACCCTTCTTATATAAGCAGACTTAAATCTCTCACAAGAGTTGAGAAAGAACGTCTACTCTATGGTTCTTGGTACGCTAGACCAGAAGACTCTGGTTATTGGGAGAAAGGTTGGGTAGAGTTCATCGCTAAGCGGCCTCTGAAGGTCAAGAAGCGTGTTAGGTCTTGGGACTTGTCGGGTAGCATACCCTCAGAGTCTTACCCCAATCCTGACTGGACTGTGGGCGTCCTAATGAGCCTTGACTCAGACAACAATTACATTATTGAAGATGTGTGTCGATTCCGAGATAGATTCCAAGGCGTCTTCAAAGAAATTGTTAAGTGTGCCAAAGAAGATGGTTCCGATGTACAGATAATCATCCCTGCTGACCCCGGAGCTGCTGGTAAAGCTTACGCGCAACAACTTGTACGTGACCTAGCAGACTTAGGTTTCTACTGTAAGATTAAAACCACCAATCAGAATAAGCTAACAAGGTTTGCACCATTCGCTTCTGTATCAGAGGCAGGATTTGTAAAGATTGTTACAGGTGAGTGGAACGATACTTACACAGATGAGTTGGAATCATTTGACGGTTCTCGTAATAAGAAAGACGATTTATTAAACTTGGTCGTCTATAAACCCATTGAATTCAGTGGATATCCTTTGCGAATGTAAAGGACAATACTGAGCGAAGTCTGAGAACACCTCAGAAACGTGCAACGACTATTCCGAAAGGAAGTACACTCAAGTGAGTGGAAGCGGTGGGGCAGTGAAAGCTGCAAGATATAGTCTCATCTGTACGGTAACGTACAGCACCTTTAAAATAACATAGGAGAATTTCTATGAAAACTTTTGTAAATAACTCCAAAGAAGAGTTGACTGTATTAAGTCAGAAAGGAAAACAGTGTATTATCCGCTTCACCGAAACAGGGAGCATTAGAAAAGCTAATATAGACAACATTAGGGCAGGGAAGGTCAGAGACCTTTATTCACCTAGTGTATACTCTGTAGGCTACTACGGTGAATTCGAGAAAGTAACCTACTGGAAGCAGGCTAAACAGCTTTGGCAGAACATGCTAAAGAGGTGTTACTGCGAAGCCGACAAAAAAGGCTACTACGGTAAAGTTGAAGTAGACCTTAGATGGCACTGCTTCTCAAACTTCTTGAACGACATTAAAAACTTAAAAGGTTTTGAGTGTTGGTTGCAAGGGCAAAATACTGGAAGTACTAAGTACAATCTAGACAAAGATACTATACAAGAGGGTTGTAAGGTATATAGCAAAGAGACTTGCATGTTTATCACCGAGAGTGAGAATAAAGCAGCCGGAGCTAGAAACGGGAAACCTTACACAAAGAATCCAAAGGTGGCTACAGCCTAACTAGCTGTGGTTAAGATTCAACGCAAGTTGACGCATCATCTGATGCCTACTGGTCTCTGACACAATCTATTACATTACCAGATTTCAAGCTACCCAACTTCACACAATCAAACCCATTCACTCTAAACTACAACTGAGGTCATTATGGCAGAAGACAACCTAGATTTAAAGGCTGGTAGTGAAAGCCCTCTAAGACTGAAAATGGGTGAAATTTCAACTATCGGGCTTAAAGTAAGCAACGATAGAATCTACGAAGAAATGAAGAAAGAACTGCGCTGGCCCACAGTCATCACGACATACAAACAGATGAGCTACGATGCAACTATCGCATCTGCTATCGAGTTGTTTGAAATGATGATTGCCAGAGTAGAGTGGTCAGTAGAACCACCAATTGACGCTACACCAGAACAACAAAAGAAAGCTAAGTTTATTGAACAGTGTAAAGATGATATGGAACACACTTGGATGGAATTCATTCAAGAGATAACAACTTATCTTACATACGGCTTCAGCGTTCACGAGAAGGTCTACAGAAGACGTTTACCCGAAACTGGCTCTAAGTACTCAGACGGTCTTGTTGGTTGGAAGAAACTGCCTGTGAGGTCGCAGGACACTATCGAGAAGTTTAAGTTCTCACCTGATGGTCGAGACGTTATCGGTGTTGAGCAAGACCTTTCTGCAAGCTACGATCTAAATAGATTTAGAAACATACTTTCAGACTCCAATAAAGTAACTATTCCACGTAAGAAGTTTCTACTGTTTAGAACAAATCCTAAAAGAAATAACCCAGAAGGCAACAGCCCTCTCAAGAAAGTTTACTTTGCTTGGAAGTATAGAATACTAATTGAAGAACAAGAAGCCATTGGTATTAGCAGAGACATGGTTGGTATGCCAGTTGTTAAAATACCACCACGGTATATGTCAGAGGATGCTACGCCAGAAGAAAAAGGTATTTACGATCACTACCAAAAAATAATTCGTAATATACACAATAACGAACAGTCAGGACTTGTGCTTCCACAAGCATTCGATCCAGAAACAAGACAACCACTGTTCGACTTCACGTTGATGGGTGTTCAAGGTGGTAAGCAATACGATACAGACAAGATCATTAAACGTTGGGATAACAAAATCCTAACTCTTCTTTTTGCTGACTTTCTTAAAATGGGTCAAGATCAGGTAGGTTCCTTTGCTCTTGCGGGCGAGAAAACAAGTCTTATGACTATGGCTGTAGAAGCTAGACTGCAAGAAATGTCGAACACATTAAACTCCGATCTGATACCTCAGACATTCAAAATGAATGGTTGGTCAGACACAGATTATCCTAAGTTTAAATTTGGTGATCTAAATGAAGTTGATCTTGAAGAATTCTCAAAAGCAATTCAAAGAGTCTTCTCTGTTAACGCCATAGAAGCTGACCGTCCTGTTATGAATAAGATCAGAACTACTATATTCAAAGTTGATCCTAAACCTGAGGATGCTCCTGTAAACAAGGACGAGCTTCCTAAAGTAGAGTCTAGATCAGGTGACGGTATGGCTAAAGGTTCTTCTAACGGAACATCAGACGATGCTGCAGCGACAGACACTTCGGCAAGCAACGCAGATAACGCAGGGTAATTATGAATGAACGTAAGTTTATGGAGGGCTTAACCGCCCTTCTTTCAAAATGTTTTGGCTCTGATGCAGACGATGCTCCGAGGCACGAAGAAACAGATAAAACTAGGGAAGGCATTTCAGTATCCAAGTCAGTAGACGATGAACTGAAACAAGCAACCTTCTTAGTTTTATCTCCCGATGAAGTTGATCTTCACGGAGATATTTATGATGCAGACGAGGTACGTAAAGCCTGCCATAATTTTCAAACTCATTGCAGAAAAGCTAATCTATTCCACGAGGTTCAAACAAACCTTGCATTTATTGCTGAGTCCTATATTGCTCCTGCAGACTTCTACCTAGAAGAAACATTTGTACGTAAAGGTAGTTGGCTACAGGTGTGGCAAATAGAGGACGATGTGCTCTGGAGTGGTATTAAGTCTGGTGACATTAACGGGGTTAGCATTGGATGCACTGCAACATACGAGGAACTAGATGATGAAGGCTAAACGTCAGCTTAAGAATTTTGATTTTGAACAAGAAGGTGCTCACGTAGCTCTTGTTGGTAAACACCAAGGTGGGCCTGCAAATGGCTATACAACACTTGTTACCAAGGGTACTAAGGGTATCCCAATTACCTTTGTAGAAAAAGCTGATATGGTTCGTGTAACAATGACCATTCAGGACTTCCTAAGAAAATTCTTCTATATGTATTATGAAGATGCCGAAATTCTTGCACAAATACTTGGTTATGAAACAAGTACGGATGGGGATAGTGGTATAGAGTCTTATGACGACTATATCCAAAGTCAAGTCGATTCTGTTGAGATAATGAAAAATCTCTTTAAAGCAGATGATGTGACCAAAGCTCTTTCAGAGGTTACCGAAGAACAATTCGAAAAACTTCTTGAAGATCAAGTTCTGGTCGAAAAAGCTATGTCCTCAAAAGAGGCCGTTTCAAAACAAACCGTAGAAAAAATTAAAGAGGACGTACCTAACATGTCTGAAGAAAAAACAGTTCAGAAAGCAGAACTAGAAGCCCTTATTGAAAAGGCTCTATCTCCGCTTAAAGTAGAACTTACAAAAGCAAATGAAACTATTGAGACATACAAAGCTAAAGAGCTAGAGCTGACTGCAGCTACTCGACTGGCTACTCTCAAAGCTACTGTTAAAGATGAAGAGAAGGCTACAAGTCTTGCTAAGTCTTTTGCAAACCTAACAGACGAAGCTTTTGCCTCTACTGTAGAAACACTTAAAGCAATTGCGGTGGCTGGTGAAGCTGGCGAAATGTTCACAGAGAAAGGTGTAGACACCGAACTTGAAGAACCTGCTGCTAAGAACTATACACGCGAAGCTCTTGAAAAGCAATTTGCTAAATAATCCTAAATAATACGGAGAATAAAATATGACACTTATCGCTCGTGAATTCCCACGTCTTTCTAACATGCTAAAAGGCGAACTGTGGCCAGAACGTGGTTACTGCCGTAAAACTGTAACCGTAAGTGAAGGTACTGCTATTGACTATAAAATCGGTCAAGTACTAGGTACAGTTACTACTGGTGGAAAGTATAAGCAGTATGATGATGCTGCAACTACAGGGGAAGAAACAGCCTCTGCTGTTGTTTTACAAGATATCTCAATCCTCGCATCAACCGATACAACTGTACTAGTGCTTGTTAAAGGCCCTGCTATCGTTGCAGACGGTGGTCTTGTATTCAAGGCCGGTGCTGATAAACCCGCTGCTTTCGTAGCCCTTGAAGCCCTTGGCATCAACGTAGATACACAAATCTAATAACAACTCACACTAGGAGAGTTTTTAATGGCTACAATTCGTAGTTTTGATAAACCGTTTGAGTTAGTAGACTATACTCAAGAACTTCTTATTATCCCTAATACTTGGGGTCTTATGAACGAACTGAATGTTTTCGAAAACGAAGGCGTAGCTCAGCATAGCATCACAGTTGAGAAAATCGACCAAACACTTGCTCTGATCACTGACCGTACTCGTGGTGAGCGCAATAACGTGAACAAAGATGATAGCAGAGAGCTACACAGCTTTCCTATTCCTCACTTTCCTCTGGATGACTACATTACTCCAGAAGATATTCAAGGCAAACGTGCTTACGGCAAAGCAAACGCAGAAGAACAGCTCGGCTTTGTTCGTGCTCGTAAACTGCAACGTATTCGTCGTAACCACGCCGTAACACTTGAAGCAGCTCGTATGCAGGCTATCACAGCCGGTACAGCTTACGCTCCTAACAACACAATTGCCATCGACTGGTACAGTGCTTTCGGTATTACTCGTACAGTTGTTGACTTTGTTCTTGGTGCAGGTACTACAGATGTTGTCGCTAAGGGCGAGCTAGTTCTTGCTGCTATCCAAGACAACGTTCTTAGTGGCGATATTGTCAACGAAATTGTTGGCCTTTGTTCACCTGAGTTCTTCACCAAGCTGATCGCACAAGCTGGTGTTAAAGAAGCTTACAAGTACTACAGCTCGACTCAAGACCCGCTGCGTAATCGTCTTGGTAGTGGCCTATATCGTGAGTTCTCTCATGGTGGTATCCGTTACATCGAATACCGTGGTGCTTACAACGGCACAGCTCTTATTCCTGCTGGCGATGCTTACTTCATGCCTATGGGCGTTACCGATATGTTCAAAACATATTTCTCACCAGCCAACAAGTTTGGTTTTGTGAATACAAGCGGTGAAGAAGCTTACGTGTTTGAATATCCGGGCGACCGTGATGAGAAGATCGTTCTTCAGTCAGAATCTAACTTCATCAACATGCTGCGTAGACCGCAGGTTGTTGTTCGTGGTCATACTTCTAACTAAGATCGTATAAGATATCGGGGAGGATTTTCTCCCCTTTATTTTACTAAGGGTATTCTAACGAGTTCTTTTAGTAAAATACCAAGCCAATTCTATTCAGAGGTAAAGCCCAATGTCATTCACAGGTGATCCAGTAAATAATCCACTAGATAGGGTTCGTCTTATTACAGGTGACACTGACCCTGTGTACGAGTTTCTTGATGATAGCACCTATCAGTATGTATTGGATAAAAATACTTCTAACGAAAAACAAGCTGCCCTAGAAGCCGCCAAGTACATCCTAGCAAACATTACACGATTCACTAGGGAACGTACAGGTGACATAGAAGTATACGGTAACGAGTTCTTTAGGAACTACAGAATCTATTTGATGGACCTAATCAGTAATCCTAACTTCACTTCAATTCTACCGATGCCCTATGCTGGTGGCATATCTAAGAGAGATATGTTGAAGAACGACGAGAATTCCGACAATGTAAGGCCCACTGTATACGCAGGCTTTGCAATAGAAGAACACTCCTACGAGGATATAACAGACAATGGGCCGTTTAAAGTCTAATACAAAAGGTTGGGACCGACTTAAAAAAAGATTGGTCAGGTTTGATAGGCGAAGTTTTGACGTTGGCTTTTTCGAGGATAAGAAGTACGGCTCAGAAAACGATAATCTTAGTGTAGCTGAAGTTGCTATGATAAACGATGGTGGCTCAAGCACAAACCCACCAAGACCTTTCTTCAGTGTAGATTTTAAAGACTATGCTGATAAGTCCTTCCAAAAGAAAGCTAAGAAGCTATTCGTAGCTTTAGTATTACAAACCAATGTCGCATACGTCAGAGAACTTAAGAGTATGGGAGCTGAATATTCTCTCTCACTTAAAACTTTTATTCTAGACTATCCGGGTAGTAACTCTGATGATTGGGCAGAAGCAAAAGGATTTAACGATCCTCTCTACCACACTGGTACTATGGCATCTGCTGTAGATTACAGAATTACTAAAAGGAACTTCTAATGTTTTCAAGTAAGTTTCGTGGATTAAATTCAACAGGAAAAGTTCCCTTAGACCTGAGAAGACCAGACGGAACTGGCGGTAGTTACGTCGATGGTATATTTCAAAAGAGTGAATACAGCATTGTTCCTATATTTGCCAATATACAACCAGTTGGTTACAAAGAAACTCAAATGGTTGCCGAAGCAGATCGGTCTAAGAAAATGGTTAAAGTCTATTCTTCTTCTGCTATTTTCAGTGAAGAAGAGAATGAGAATGGCCCAGATGAGTTTGATTGGGAAGGCGATAGATTCAGAGTTATGAAAGTGTTGAATTATAGTATGCACGTATTGGATCATTACAAAGCTATCGGAGTTATGAAAGAGAAACTAGACTCGGAGTGGCCTACACCATGAGCATTTATTCTTCTTTACGAACAGCTCTCTACAATTCTAGCAAAGCTCTTATCCCAAATAACGAGGTAATACACTCGCATCAGGGAGAGCAAGAACCTAAAAATTCTTATTGTTCTATCAATATTTTGAAGACAGATAAGATTGGTATGGAGTATCAAAATACCTATGCCGCACCAGACCCAACTATAAGCTCTGTCAGTGTCTATGAAGTCACTGTGCGGTATATGTTTATAGGTCTAGAAGCAGGAGACGTAGCCTTCGAGTTTGAAACTGTAGCTGACAATCCCGCCTCTAGGTTCTATTTTGGGACAGAAAGCCTCGCCATTATGCGAAAAGGTGAGGTTCGCAGAATACCAGAAAAAAGAGACACAACTTGGGTAGAGAACTTTATCCTTGATGTTGTCTTCTCATATGCTGTCGTGACCTCGCAACCGATAGACATTATAGAAACCGTTTCTTGGAACGAAAACATAATTCCATAACCTTAGCTAAGGAGTAAGCAATGACTGTTCTTACAGACATTATTGACATTCAAATCTCAAGGGAAACTACCGCTGTGTCAAGAGCAGCGTTTAACGTCCCTATGTTCCTTGCAACACATGCGAACTTTGTAGAAAGAGCCAGATCATACGCAAGCATTTTAGAAGTTGCTGCTGATTTTTCATCTATTAGTTCAGTATATATTGCTGCAAGTAAATTCTTTGGTCAAGATATTCGACCACCACAGATTGTAGTTGGTAAGAGATACGCAGAAAGTATTGCAGTATCGCTAGATAGCCTGACCGGTCTTGTTGAACTGACCTACGATGGTCAGACAGTTACTACAGATATCTCAGGTGCTGCAGATGCTACAGCCGCTGTTGCGCTACTTGAGACTGCCTTTACTACTGCTGGTATCTCTACGATTACCTTTACAGATAATGTTGACGGTACTTTCGATATTGCACCTGCTGTTGGCGGCGACCAATATAGCTTTGTAGCTACTACTCAATTCAGTTTGGTCTTCACTGCTACAGAGACTTGGGTTGATGCCCTCGACAACGTTAGCGATGAGAACAACGAATGGTATGTTCTAGCTGCTGAGACACACCTTGAAGCCGATATCCTAGCTCTTGCTGGTGCTGTTGAAGCCCGTAAGCAAATATTTGGTACATCTTCAAGTGACGTTGACATCATCGACTCTACTGTTGACACAGACATCAGTACACAACTGTACGACCTCGGTTATCAAAGAACCTTCCTAACTTATTCACCAACTGCTGATACACAGTATCCAGAAGCTTCTTGGATTGGTGGGCAGATAGCAGAACAGCCGGGATCAAATACTTGGAAGTTCAAGTCTCTTACAGGTGTTACTGTAAATGGTCTAAGTTCTACACAGTCGAATGCTGCTAAAGCTACTAACGCCAACACCTACGAAAGAGTAGGCGGTGTGAGCATGATGTCAGAAGGTACAATGGCTGGTGGTGAATTCATCGACGTTATTATCTTTGTTGACTGGCTCGAAGCTCGTATGCGTGAAAGCATCTACTTCCGTCTTGTGAATACTAAAAAGATTCCTTATACGCAAGCTGGTGTTACACTGATCGAAAACGAAATTCGTAGAGTTCTCGCTGAAGGTATTGCTAACGGCGGTCTTGCACCGAATCCACAACCAACCGTCTCTGTGCCAAACGTACTGGCTATCTCAGCCAACCTACGTGCTACACGTAATCTTGAAGGTATTACCTTTGAAGGCCGTTTGGCAGGCGCTGTACACTTTGTTAAAGTTCGCGGAACAGTTACAGTCTAATAGGAGGACATAATGGCTAGTACATATACATCTACATTCAGCCCACAAGACGTAACAGTTGTAATTGCTCAAGGGGCTTTCTCACACATCGTGAGCGGCTTCTCTGAGGATAGCATTGTTACTATTGAAAGAAACAGTGAAACATTCACCCTGTACACTGGTGCTGACGATACAAACTCTCGTATTTATCAACCGAACACTTCGGCTATGATTACACTCCCACTTCAACAAACATCTAACAGTAATGATATCCTGTCTCAGCTATATGCTAATGACAGAGCATCTAGAGATTCTTCTGGCTTGTTCTCAATCACTGTTAAAGATAACTCAGGTCGAAGCTTGTTCTTTGCCGAAGAAGCGTTCTTAGGTAAAGTACCTAACGCAAGCTTTGGTAACACAATGCAACTACGTGAGTGGGATATCCAAGCAGTACGTCTCGATGTTATCTTTGGTGGTAACGCAAACTTCACACCTGAAGATGCTGATTCATTCGAACAGCTAGGTGGAACAGTCGAAAGTAAATGGAGAGCATAAGCTCTTAACTTCTAAGGGAGGGGGAGGCAACTTCCCTTCTCTTTTTTTTTTCCTATTTTTATGAAGGCTGCATACATGCGTATAGCTAGTTATTCCCCAACAGACGTGAGTGTTCTACTCGGCGGATTCCACCAGATAACTGGTTTCATAAGCGGCTCTTTTGTAAGTATCTCAAAAGATGTTCAACCATTTAAAACAACCAGAACGGCTGATGGTGAAACTGCAAGAATACACGTTAAAGACTCAACCTTTACAATTACAATAAAATTGGCATCTACAAGCCCAACTAACACAATACTTACGAAATTATACCAAGTAGATGAGCTGACACAAAAAGGTAAAGTACCGCTGTTTGTGAAAGACAGTCTTGGTAGCAGCCTTTTCCTAGCACCAACTTGTTGGGTAAAAGAAGTACCAGACCTAGAGTTCTCGGATGCTGTTACAGAACGTACTTGGGTGTTGCAAGGCGCTAATGGTGTTGTAAACTACGGTGGCAATATCGACGATAGTTCTGTACTAGAAGATTTCGCCAGTGTTGCTCTTGGTGGTATTGGATCATTCTTATAAAAGGAGTCTAGAATGGCTTTCGAAGTAAACACATACAGCCCATCAGAAGTACTCTTCGAAGTGGCTGGCTACCAGATTTCTGGCTTTAAAGCCATTACTGTATCAAGAAACTCCCCTAGCTTTACTATCATAAAAGGTATCCGAGGGCGTAACAGCAGAATTAGAAATAGAGATTCTTCCTGTACCATCACAGTGGACTTGATACAGACATCTATTATTAACGATGTTCTGACACAGTTACACCAAGAAGATATACGAACAAATGCTGGAAGATTCAATTTAGACTTGACAGATCAGCTTGGTAGTAGTAAAATAGTAAGTAAGGATTCATTTATTGAGTCTTACCCCGAACTAGTATATTCTGACAGCATTGAGTATAGACGCTGGTCTTTCATCTGCCTGACTACAGACTACTACACAGTTGGCGGTAACGGCTAATACCACGAGTCCTACAACAAACAATTTAACTAAAGGTAAATAATATGCGCGAACAAAAGCAAGTAACCATCGGACAAGATTCCTACCTTCTAAACCAATTTGGTGCTATCGAAGGTCTAAAATATCAAAAAGCTTTGGCCCAAGTTATTCTCCCAGCTATTGCTGAGATTACTAAAAGTGGAGCTAGCTCAGAAGAAGACACACTTTCTATTGGTATGGCAAAACTAGCAGAGAACATTGACAAAGTAGACGAACATATGATCGAAGCTATGGTTGTTCGTGGTGCTACCAAAGACAACATTGCAATTAACTTTGACAACGAATTCGCTGGGCGATACATGGAGCTGTTTCTGTTGCTCAAGGAGATTGTCATGTTTAACTTTGGCTCAGTTTTTACGATGCTAGGTTCCGAAGAAAAGTAACAGAATCTTCCGAGCCTGTTGGTAAACTGCAGAAACAGGTAGCAGATACATTCTCTCAAGACCCTCGGGTAATGAGTCTTCTGCTATTTGAACCGACCCTGTGTACCCTGCAGGAACTCCAAGATACGTATAGTTTAAAAGATTTCCACGACTTACTTGAAATAGTCGATGTGCAGAGAGCATTTAAAGAAGAAGCTCAGAAGCAACGGGAAAAAGAGAACAATAAGAGGTAATGTTATGGCTACTGGTAGTCAATTAGCA
>Ga0314855_100109_pt1 | contig 23421 bp, 36 predicted proteins | sample 2018CB1WmetaG_FD_203636 | JGI IMG/M metagenome (GOLD analysis project Ga0314855, IMG submission 203636) | Cryopeg brine viral communities from Beaufort Sea near Barrow, Alaska, United States - 2018 CB1W | ecosystem: Environmental > Aquatic > Marine > Coastal | place: USA: Alaska | collected... | reverse complement strand
GCTGGCGCGTCTCTCTCCACACCTTTTCGTGTGATTAACACCAATTCGTGCCGACACCATTTGGAGGTGTTGAGATGCCTCGACCTCTTGCGCCCCATGGAACGTACTCGGCTTACAAACGCCACCTCCGCGAGAAGTCGACAGTGTGCGAGTTGTGTGTCGGTGCCCGCGATGAGCGAACAGCTGCGCAGCGCGCCGAGCGCCGGCCGCAATCTTCTGCGCCGCCGCCGTCTGACTCTGCCGGGTTGCCACCTGGCACGGAGACGGACTACCGGGTCGCGCTCGAGCGGAACCTGAAGTTGGTGTCGGATGCGCTCGAAAAGGTCGCACTGGACGAGCCGGCGAAATTGGCTCCGTTGTCGAAGCGGCATTCGGAGTTGCTGAATGAGCTGCGCTCGTTTGATGGACCGGAGGTGAAGGAGGACCCGTTCGATGCCTTCTTCGCTGGTTCCAACGTTATTGGGATCTCAACGGCCCCGTCTCGAAAGCAGGCCTGACGCCCCGGGTTCCCATGGCGATCGTGTTTTGCAGTTCGTCACGATGTGCGGCCTCACTTTGGACGAGTGGCAGGCATACGTCATCGGTGCTTTGTTCGACGTCGACGCGAACGGTGCGTGGGCTGCGACAGAGTTTGGGCTGCTAGTCAGCCGGCAGAACGGTAAGGGCGAAGTGCTCGTCGCGTATGACCTCGTTCATCTGTTTCTGTTCCCGCGTCCCGACAACCGCCGCAAGACGATCCTGCACACCGCTCACGAGGTCAAAACGGCAATCGATGGTTTCCAGCGTCTCGCGGGAGTTGTCGAGTCCGTCCCGAAGCTGATGTCGCGAGTAGAGAACATCTACACGGCGAACGGCGCTGAGGGCATCGTCCTCAAGAAACGTCCCGGGCAGTTGCAGGGTGACCGCATCCGGTTTATTGCACGCACGAAGAAATCAGGTCGAGGGTTCACCGCTGACGTGGTGGTCTATGACGAGGCTCAGGAGCTGAGCTTGCAAGCGTCGAACGCTTTGACGTACACGCAGTCGCCGATCGATAACCCGCAAGGACTGTTCACTGGCACGGTGCCGGAAGAGGGCGAGAACGATTCCGAAATTTGGGAAGCGTTGCGCGACCGCGGCCGCGCCGGCGAGGGCAAGCGCACTGCCTGGATGGAATGGTCGCCTGAGGGCTCCGAGGATCCAGATATTGCGGACTCGATCGACATAAGCGATCACGCGGCGTGGATTGATTCTTCCCCGAGCATGGGTTACCGGATGCCGGTTGCTTCCGTGCAAGCGCAGTACGAAGCTGCTGTGCAGGTCGACCCTGAGGGTTTCAAACGGGAACGTTTATCGATTTGGCCGAACCGTCGCCCGCAAGAAGCCGTGAAGTTGTCCGAACTTGATCTGGAGCAGTGGAACAACAACAAGGTCGACGGCGCCCGCCTCGGCGATGCCCCGGTCATAGCGATCGCGCTTGGCCGCAGTGGGGGTTTCGCTACCGTCGCGGCCGCATCGCAGTTTGACGACGACGTATTGGTCGTGGAACACAAAAAGACTGAACGCCAAACCCGTTGGGTGGCCGCGTATGTGAAGGAACTGCAGGAAGAAATCGGCGCAGCGCTGATCGTGCTGGATCCGAAGAACGCAGCTGTCATCATCAACGACCTCGACAACCTCGACGTCAAATACTTGCCGATGAACATGAACGAGATCGCTGCAGCACATTCGATGTTCATCGAGTACTCCAATGACGCTCTGATCGCACACCGTGGCCAAGAAGAGGTCGCAAAATCTCTCCAATTCGCGACCACACGCAAGCTCGGGCAAGCCGGGGTCACATGGGAAGCATCCGACCCGGTCAAACCAATCAGCCACGCACAGGCCGTCACATGGGCTTGCTGGGGCGTCAAAAAGAACCAGGCAAATCCGCCTAAGAAACCCGCACAAGTTCGCGGCTACGCATAAAAAGGGGGTGCTGGGTGGCTAGATCAGCATTAGAACTGGGCGAGCTCATCGCCGGCATCACATCAGACGCCCGCAACGAGTGGTCACGACTGTCTCTTCTGCAAAAGAAGATCGACGGAAAACTGAACCGCACATGGATGCCACCAGACGCGGATGCCGAATACCGAGATCTGTTCCGCAAAGCATCCTCTCCATGGCTCCTATTCGTTCGCGACTGCATCGCTCAAGGCTGCATCCTCGACGGCTACACCTCTGAACGAGTCTGGGAAGAAGCATGGCAAGCCAACGGCATGGATGGCCGCCAAGGTGAAGTCACCCGCGAAGCCATTGGCCTCGGTAAGTCCTACGGCCTATCACTCCCCGCCGCCGGCGACGGAGTAGTCATGCGACCACTCTCGGCACTCGTCACCTACGCCGTATTCCAAGACCCCTGGGACGAATACCCCCAATTCGTAATCTCCCGCGTCGGAAAACAATCCGCATCATTCTGGGACTCCGACTGGATGGTCATCGACGAAGACGCCATGTACCGCTGGAAAGGCGATGCGCGCTCGCCGCAGAGCGTGCGGATCGTCGAACACAATCTTGGCTACACACCGGTGGTAGAGATCTCGAACACTCTCGCGATGAACGGGAAACCGCGCTCGAGCGTTGAGCCGGCGATTGTCGTGTACCAGCGCATTGTCGACGCGACGTTCACTCTGCAGATGTTGCAACGGTATGGGGCTTTCCCGAAGATGTGGATGGCCGGCGGCGAGGTAGCGAAGGATGCTTCTGGTAACGCGATGATTCGCGCATCAGTCGATTCGTTACTGCATGCTTCTGGTGAATCGGGAGAGTCGGCAAGGTTCGGCACGTTCGCGGCGGCTGACCTGAACCAGGCGGTTGCTGCGCTCGATGCCCATATCAAGCACTTGTCGGCGTTGTGCCAGGTGCCGCCTCACTATCTTCTGGGCGCGGTGGTGAACATGTCCGCTGAGGGCATCGCCGCTGCTGAGTCTGGTTATTTCCGCAACATCGATGACCGCAAGATGTCGCTCGGCGAGGGCTATGAGCTGTGGCTGCGAACGGCTGCAGCGATCCTCGGTGACGAGGATGCAGCGAATGACACATCGTCGCAGGCGCACTGGGCTGATGTCTCGTCGCGCTCTCTGGCTCAGATTTCCGATTCCGTGGTGAAACTCGCCACGGTCGGTGCCCCTCTCGAAATGCTATTCGCTCTAGTCCCTGGATGGACGAAAACGGATGCGTTGGAAGCTGCCGCGTATGTGCGCGCGCAGCCGAAGGCAATCGAGCAGTAAGAACTTACCCGCGCTGCGGGGATGCAGGTAACGACCGCCTGTCCAATCAATGGTCGGTATATCGACGGATCTACGGAGGATCACCCATGTCTATGACCCCACCTTCAACGCCCCCAGCACCCGCCACTCCTGCGACGCCGGCTACGCCGCCGCCTGCAGAGTACAAGGCGCCGGGAAGTCAGGAAGAATTCGATCGAATCATCGAGGGGCGCCTGCAGCGCGAGCGCACGAAGTATGCCGACTACGACGACCTCAAGAAAAAGGCCGACGACCACGACACATACGTCGAATCACAAAAAACTCAGACGCAGAAAGACATCGATGCCGCACGAGGAGAAGCGAGCACTGAGGTGACTCAGAAGTTCGTCACGAAACTCGTCAACGGTGAGGTGAAGGCTATCGCAGCGACTCTCGGTTTCAACGATCCAGCAGATGCGCTGCAAGTCATCGACTTGTCGAAACTTCCTATGAAGGACGACGAGCCGGACACTGACGCGATCAAGGCGCTTGTAGAGAAGTTGGCGACCGACAAGCCGTATCTGGTGGCTGGCGATGGTTCGCGAAAGCCGCGCACCCGACCCAAGACGCCAACGGGTGATCCTGCACCGAACGACGACGCCCAAAAGGGCGGCAAAGGCAAGGCCGCGGCTGCACTGCGTCAACTCGCAGCAAGCCGCAAGGGTTCCTGACCCGCATCCCGACCCATTCATGCCGCATTTCGCGGCCAGTAAGAAGGAGTTGCCACCATGGCAGATATCACTCGCGCAGATGTCGCGACCCTCATCCAAGAGGAATACACCGACGTTTTCTTGAACGCTTCATCGGCAGAGTCGGGCGCGATCAGCGCTTTCGGCACTATCCCGCTGGGCACGAAGATCACGAACGCGCCGGTCCTCACAACCCTCCCCGAAGCCGCTTGGGTTTCGGAGTCCGCCACCCTTCCCGCCGGTGTCAAGCCGACGTCGAAGGCTGTGTGGGGAAACAAGCGTTTCGTGGTCGAAGAGATCGCGGTCATCATTCCCGTTCACGAGGACACCCTCGAGGACGCGACCGAGGACCTTCTCCGCAACCTGTCGATTCTCGGCGGTACCGCTATCGGTAAGAAGCTCGATGAGGCGATCCTTTTCGGTCTCGACAAGCCGTCGACGTGGACCGATCTTGATCTGCTCGCCGCGGCGACTGCCGCTGGGAACATCTTCCAGACCTCGGCCACCCCCGGCGCCAACGACCTCGCTGGTTCCATCCTGCAGGCTGCGGGCGCTGTTGCTGACTCTGGTGCTGACCCCACGTCGGTTCTGTCGGCTTCGGGTCTGCGTTTCCGCCTCGCGAACCTTCGTGGCGCTGACGGTCAGGCAATCTACACCCGCCAGCTCAACGAGAGCGGGCTGGTCAACGACAACATCGCTGGCCTCGATGCATCGTTCGTGAAGAACGGTGCTTGGGACAACGCTCTCGCATCCGCGATCGTTGCGGACCGCTCGCGCGTGAAGATCGGTGTCCGTCAGGACATCACTGTGAAGTTCCTCGACCAGGCAACGGTCGGCGGAATCAACCTCGCTGAGCGCGACATGGTTGCGCTTCGCTTCAAGGCGCGCTACGCATACGCGCTCGGTAACACCATCAACGCGGGCGGCCAGATCTCCGAGCCCGTAGGCGCTGTCACCCCGGCAGCAGCCGCCTAACAGAAGGAGCAAGTAATGGCACCCACACTGACGCACCCGCGAGGGCGCACAGTGACCGTTCCGAAGGGTTCGGTCGAGTACTACACGTCAAAGGGTTGGTCGGTAGCTGGCAAGGCTGCTGAAGCTGCCCCAGTGTCGGGCATTCCTGAGGGACCGTTCGACACATCCTGGACGATCAAGCAACTGACGGCGTATGCCGAACGTGAACAGGTCGACCTCGAAGGCGCAACGAAGAAGGACGAGATCCTTCTGACGCTTGAGGTGGCGAAAGAAGCTGCAGATGCTGCAGTTGCTGGGAACGATGGCAGCGAGGGAGATAACGATGGAGCTAACGCTTCCGAAGGTGACACCGTTCCTCCCCAGTCTGACGACTAACCAGACTGCCCGTGTGACGGCGTGGCTGCCCGTTCTGCAACTGATGTTGAACGGGCGCTACGGCGCCAAGATCACCGATACACCGGATGGCGGCAATGAGCCCCTGTTCGTGAGCTTTGCAGCCGACGCACTCTTGCGTCGGCTGCAACGCCCCGGTGGTCTCATTGACAAGCAGTCAGTAGGGCCTGCATCAGTGGCGTATAACTCGCGCGCTCACCTCGCAGTGTGGTTCCTCCCTGAGGAGCTCGACTCGATGGACGGTTTCCTTGGTTCAGGTGGTGTGCAGTCAGTGCGCATGGCGGCTCCGGATGCAATCCGCTTTGGGAACCGATCTGACCGCTACGAGAGTGAGGAGTTCTGATGGACTTCCCACACGCTCAAAGCGTGTTCCGCGATCGCCGCAAACAGATCGCAGACCCCTACAACCAGAGCAGCACCATCCCGGGACCATGGGCAGATCCTGACACCATCCAGCTCGAGGGATTCGTCGCGTCATCATCCAGCACAGCAGTGCCGGATGCAACACGCACCCAAATCCTGACCGCAAAAAGTCTGTACCTCTCAGATCCGGCCGCCGACGTCATCACCGGCGACCGGATCCGAGCAGGCACAGCCTCGTACACCGTCGAAGCAGTCCCTGCAGCAGACATCAACCCGTTCACCGGCTGGCAACCAGTCGTAGAAATACCACTCACGGGGGTCACCGGATGAAATTCAACGAGTCTTACCTACCAGAACTCGGCAACTCCGCGCCAGTGAAGAACATCGTGCGCGCAAAAGCTGAAGAAGTCGCCAACGTCGTACGATCCACAGCGCCCGTCGACACCGGCGACTACCGCGACAACATCCGCGTCATCACCGAACGCACACCATTCCGCACCGTCGCCAAAGTTGTCGCCGACTCCGACCACTCCATGCTCGTGGAATCCAAACACGGCACCCTCTCCCGCGCACTCAGAGCAACCACCAATGGCTGACCCCCTCGTAATTCAAGCTGACATAGAACTATTCCTCACCCAGTGGTACCGCACCGCGCTCGCGGCACGCTCAGAGACGGTGTGTGAGGACGTCGTGGTGACGAACCGTGAGCCTGGACCGAACGATCCATTTCCGGCCAAGTTGCTCGTGATCCGAGACGATGGCGGCCCTGATACTTCGATCATCAGTGCCGAGCGCAACGTGGGTCTGTCGATCCTTGCCGGCACAAAGGAGAATCCCCAAGATGCGAATGATCTTTCGCGCATCGTTCACGCTCTCCGCAATCAGATACCTGCGGTCGCTGCCGGCAACCCTGTTGCCGCGGTGATCGCGTCGAACGGCCCGTTCCCTGTGGCGGAGTCGCAACCGCGAGCACGTCGGTACATCACCCTCACGCTCGCTGTAGCAGGAAAACTGCTGTAACCCTTCCAACCAACCAATCGGCTCCCATGCGTGGGGGCTTTTCGCTTTTAAGGAGCAACCATGGCTGCCGATGCTTTTGGCAATGACGTTACCGCTGTAGGAATCCCTGTTACGGGCTTTCTCGGCTTCGCCCCCGCAGATACTGCCTTTCCGACTCCGGTCGAGGGCGCTTCTCCTGCCTTCACACTCCCGATCGCCTTCCAAAAAGCGGGTCTCCTCACGGAGGATGGCGGATTCGAGTGGACCCTCGAGCCTGACGGTGACCCGATCTCGTTCTGGCAGGAAGGGTATTCGATTCCTTCCGGCCTCGCCAATGTGACTCTCGTAGCGAAACTCGCACAGTACGACAGCGTCGTGCGCGAGCTCGCATACGGCAAGACCGCTGACGCGAACGGCTACATCACCATCGATGGCGGTGGCCACGCAACTGAGTTCGTCGCCTTCACCGAAGAGATTTTCAAGAACGGTGTGATTCGCCGCCGCGTCGCTGAAGTCACCGTCACCGGAGTGAAGGTCGACAAGTCCGAGCGCGGTTCGGTAAACGGCACCGAGATCACTTTCTCCGCGAAGCGTTCACCGGAGCTCAGCAACGAGCACATCGGTGAATGGCTCGTCGCCGCGGAGTAGCTGACTGCTGGCCGGGACCGTGATGGGCAACCCGGCCAGCACCACACCATCCTGCCCATCATCAACCCATCACGAAAGGCCCATCATGGCAACAGCAAAAAAGCCCGCACCAGGTCCGAAGCCCGATTTCTTCGTGGTGGAGGATCACCTGAAGTGCCAGACCTCCGAGGGTGAGATCTCCATTGATCTCCGTATTCCGTTCGATCGCATCGAGATGTTGATGGAGATGGACGATAGCAACATCGAGGACAAGAAAATGCCCCGTTACGTCCTCGACAACATCATGTGGCCGGAAGACAGAGAGGCGCTTCTCAAGCTCCGCGACGGCGCCAAAGTTATCGGGATCATCATGGAGGTCGCCAACCACCTCGGCGCACGAATGGGGGCGAACATGGGGGAATCCTCGGGCTCGCACGAACTGTCCGAGCCCATCGAGCAGCCCTCAGATTCGACTTCCGACACTATTTCGGGCTCTCTCTAACTGAAATAGGCAAATCGATCCCGGTAGGCGAGGCCATCGACCTAGTCGCTGAGCTCCGTCGAGAGTCAGGTTCGCATCTGAATGCGTCCGAACTTGGCTGGGATATTGCCGCCTCGTATGGCGAGACGCTGGCATTTTTGCACGCCAGTTCGGTTCTCAACGCGAACCGTGACACGAAAAAGCATCCGGAGCCTATCGAGCTGCCGGCACCTTGGCCGTTGTCGCCAACGGCCGAACGAGTGACCCCCGAAGAACACGCCGCATTGCGAAAGCGCTTGTTGAAGCATTCCGCTTTCGCACACTAACCGAGATCGGAGGCCCGAATGTCACAGGTCGGATCTGCAGATGTTGCAATCTTCCCCACGTTCAAGGGCTTCCGGTCCACGGTTGTCAACGAGGTTGATACGACGGCGTCGACGTCGGGCAGCAAGTTCTCGTCGACATTCAGCAAAGCGGTAAAGGGCGTCGGGGCAGGAATCGCTATCGGCCTTGGTGCGGCACTCGCAGGTGCTGCGGCGATCGCGAGTAAGGGGCTCGATCGAGCGCTCAACATCCAGGACGCAAAGGCGCAGCTGAAGGGCCTGGGTAATTCTGCTGAGGATGTTGCCACCATCATGGGTTCCGCACTCGATTCGGTGCGGGGCACTGCTTTTGGGCTGGACTCTGCGGCAACGATTGCTGCGTCTGCTGTTGCAGCCGGCATCAAGCCTGGTGAAGCGCTGACTCGCACGCTCAAGCTAACTGCTGACGCCGCAACCATCGGCAAGTCATCTCTTTCTGAGATGGGCGACATGGTCAATAAGGTTGCCACCAACGGCAAGCTGACCACTGAGGTGCTGCAGCAGTTCCAAGGTCGCGGTATTCCGTTGCTCCAGATGGTGGCAGATGAGTACGGCATCACTGCTGAGGCCGCCGCGGAGATGGTCAGCAGGGGCGAGGTTGATTTCGCGACTTTCCAGACTGCTCTCGAGAAGGGCGTCGGTGGCGCTGCGCTCTCGTCGGGTGCGACAGCACGTGGTGCTTTCGCGAATATTGGGGCATCGTTCGGGCGCCTCGGTGCGATGTTCACTGGATCTGCTGTTGATGGAGCTCCAGCACTGTTTGTTGCGATCGCAGGGGCGGTCGATCGGCTTGCGGAGTCTTTGACCCCTTTGTCGGAGCAGTTCTCGGGTCAGGTGAGTCCCGCGTTGGCGACACTCACTGAGTGGATCGAGGGAATCGATTTCTCTCAGGTCGGCGCCACGATATCGGCCGTCTTCTCAACAATTCGCGGCGCCGTTAAAGGCGTGGTGGAAGCGTTCCAGACTGGTGATTTTTCAGAACTGGGTTCCACGTTCGGGAAAATCGGTTCCATCGTGCAGCCGTTGTTTCCCCTCTTCGTTTCGCTGGCCCAAGGCGTCGGCGGTATCGCGGGGTCAATCGGTGACGTTATCGCAGCGGGATTGCCATTGTTGGTACCGATCTTGGAAGGGTTCACCAAGGCGCTTGAGTTCTTGGGCGACCACCCGGCAGTATTGGGGGCTGCCCTGATAACTCTCGCCGGTGCATTTGCGATTCAGCGAACTGCTGCGACAGCCGCACTAGCGCTCGTTCCGTTGCAGATTGCCGCAGATATCGCGCGTACGGCGGCATTGGTCGCGAATACCAATGCGGCACGGGGGAACTCGACTGCGACGATCGCGAACGCTGCAGCGACTAGAACTGGTTTCTTGACCAGGTTGCCGGCGACAGCATCAATCCTTGCGGCTGTTCCTGCGTTCATTGCGGCAACGGCGGCGACAGTTGCTAACCGTGTGGCCATGGTCGCTGGCGCCGTTGCAACGGGTGTAGCAACGGCCGCGCAATGGGCGATGAACGCGGCGATGTCGGCGAACCCTATCGCTTTGGTCGTGATCGCTATCGCAGCGCTCGTGGCCGGCCTTATCTACTTCTTCACGCAGACAGAGCTTGGAAAAGAGATCTGGGCGAACTTCACGCAGTTCCTCTCGGAGGCGTGGGCGAATATCAGCGCAGTTTTCACGTCCGTCTGGAACGGGATGCTCGAGGTATTCACCAACGTCTGGAACGGTATCGTGACTGTCTTCCAATTTGTGTGGAATCTGATCGTTCTATACGTCACGACGTACATCAACACGGTGCTAACGATCGTCACGACGATCGTTACTGCGATTTCAGCGGTATGGTCGGCGCTCTGGAACGGCATTAGCTCGTTCTTTTCGTTCATCTGGTCGGGCATCGTGTCGTCCGTGCGGGCGTACATCCATACAGTGCTGGCAATCGTCACCACAGTTGTCAAAGCGGTATCAGCGGTCTGGGGCAGGATTTGGACGGGCATCAGCTCGTTCTTTTCCGGCATCTGGGACAAGATTATTGGTGTTGTCACGACTGTACAAAAGACCTTTAGCAGGGTTTTTGGCGCGATCAAGGGCATTATCACCGGGGCGTTCGAGGGCGCTGTTGGTGCAGCCAAGAACGCAATCAACGGCATCATCAACGCGGTCAATGCTGCAATCAGCGGGATCAACGGTGTTATCGGAACTGTAGGCGCAGCGTTCGGGATTGACGTCTCAATCCCGAAGATCCCACACCTCGCGGAGGGCGCAACCGTGCTGCCGCGCTCAGGAGGCACGCTCGCCATCCTCGCTGAGGCGGGACGTGCTGAGTCTGTTGTAGACACGGGGAAGATAAACGCGCTCATTGACAGTATTTTGGACGATCAACGCAACCTCGTCGCCGCTACCAGCGCTTCGGAGCGTGATGTCGTCCTGCAGCCAACTGAGCTATCCGACTCGAGTATTGAGCGGCTCGCGCGCGCCATGTCTGGCTATTTGCGTGTGCAAACCCGCCAGGGCGGGTAGCCGGGTCCTTTGCAGCATTTGATTCACGAGGTTTAGGAGGCGTTATGGGTAAGGCAAAGAATAAGTCGGATGGGCGCGAGTTTGAGTTTGAGCGTTCTGCGTTGTTGGGACGGGTGATTGTTGATTTTGATCCCGGCCCTGAGCTTGATGTCGGCATCTACAGTGATGAAGAGTTCGAGGCCACATTCACCGTAATCGAGGAATAGTTCATGGCTGATTTCTACAAAACCTTTTCGGGGAACTCTGACTACCGGACGCATCTGAGGGTTCTGGCTGGTTCTCAGAGTTCGTCGAGCAACTACACCAACCTCTCTGGCACGTGCTGGGTTGAGAAGACTTCTGGGTCGGGCTATCTGACCTACAACAGCGGCAACTCAGGCAGTGTCACCGGGTCGATTTTCTTTGGCATTATTGCGTGGGCTCCATACGATTTCTCCAGCTACTCGTCGAAGCAGATCGGTTCTGGGGCGAACTCGGTTACTCACGACAGCAACGGAAACAAGACAGCTTCGGGTTCGTACTCGGCTAGTGACTCTGCTGGTGGAAACTTTGGGTCGGCCAGCGCTTCGTACTCTCTCGGGCTCACACGCATCCCTGAAGAGCCAGGCAAGCCGGGAACACCTTCGGTTTCGAGCGTCACCCCGGATTCGGCAACGTTCAGTTGGTCTGCGGCTGATCGTGGCCATGCGGACATCACGGACTACTACCTGCAGATCTCAACCTCGTCTTCATTCTCGTCGACAGAATTTAGTGCTGCTGTCGGAACGTCGCGGACTCGTGTTGTTGCTGGGTTGCCGAAGAACGACACCTTGTATTCGCGTGTGGCCGCGATCAACTCAGACGGCACGGGTGAGTGGTCGAGCACTCGCACATTCTCGACACTGCCCGGAATCCCGAGCGCCCCGACGACCCCAACGGTTAGTTACGTTTCGACTACGCAGGTTGGGGTGGCATGGAGCCACACCAGTGCTGCTGATAGCTATCCCACAAGCAGCCAGGTTCGACAGTTTGTTAACGATGGCGTTTGGGTTGATCTTACCCCTATCTCTGTCAGCACTTCTGTCACGATTTGGGTGGGCGAAAACACCAAGCGGATCGTTCAGGTTCGGGAGATTAACTCGACTGGGACTTCTGCATGGTCGAGTTCGTCGGCACCTGTCTTCACAACTCCGGCTGCACCAACGTCTGTTGCTGCGGCGAAGAATGCTTCTCTGAACATTGTTCTGACGTTCACTCGAAATGTTGCTTATTCCGAGTACGAGCATGTTGTTGAGCATGGTGTTGTTGTTGGTGGGGTTACGACATGGGATGCTTCGCCGCTGACGACTCTCTCTTCGGGAGTTTCGACGTACACGCATGTTTCTCCTAACTCGGGGAACCTGCACGTTTACCGGGTGTACGCAAAGAACACGGATGTTGGGGCTCGGTCGTCTGCGAAGGTCACGTCGAACACGGTCCAGCTTCTCGTTGCTCCGAACAAGCCGACTCTCCCGGCTCTAGGGCCAAAGCTTGACAAGGCTAAGGATTTCACACCCACGTGGGTACATAACCCGGTCGACACGACGCCACAGAGAGCCTATGAGTTTGGCTATTCGACGGACGGGGGAACTGTTTGGTCGAGCACCGGCAAGATCACGTCGACTGTTTCGTCAAAGACTGTTGCGGCTTCGACGTACGCTGCTGATGCTGCGCTGACGATCCGTGTGCGGACGTGGGGCGAGGCGACGACGGGGGGCTCTGAGGGTACTGGTGCATCGCCGTGGTCTGACCAGAAAACGGTCACGTTCAAGACTCGACCGGTAGTGACGATCACGAGCCCTGCTGATTCGAGCACGTATTCTCAGGCAGCGCTGATTGTCGAGTTGGGCTACTCGCAAGCTGAGTCCGCTACGTTCGTGAACGCTACGATCAATCTTTATAGCGGTGTGGGCGCTCTGCTCGAAACTCTTGTCTCGGCGACACGATCCGCGACCTTGCTGGACACGCCTGTGGACAATGGCGAGTCGTACAAGTTGAAGGTGACAGTTGTTGACTCGAACGGGCTGGTTTCGGATGAAGTCGAGTCTGTTTTCTCGGTCGTCTATTCGCTCCCTGTCGCGGCGGTAGCTACGGCAACCTATTTGCCAGACTCTGGGGTTGGGCAGCTTGACCTAATAATTTATGACCCAGGCGGAAGTCATGTTGAGGCGACTCTGGTGACTATCACCCGCACAGTTGGCGGATCTACCGAAATTGTGGTGCTCGAGTACCCCGTGTCGGAAGTTCTAACGATTCTTGACACGACACCAACGATTCACGGGACGAACACCTACAAGGTGACGACGATCTCGGCTGATGGGGCGACCGCTTCGACGACAGTCGTGATGATGACCTCCGAGAACCGTTGGGCGTTCCTGTCAACAGGTGAAGGGTATTCGGTGATTGTGAAGTTCGGCGGCAACCTCAGTCTTAGCATCGCACCAACGGTAGACTCCACGCTCATCAAAACGGCAGGCAGGGCACGACCTGTTGCCCTTTACGGGAGCACTGGCGATCTCATTGTTAGTGGTTCCTGTGTTGTCGTGACTGGGCAGGGTTCGTCCGCTGATGAGCTCGAGGCATTCCTGAAAATTCCCCAAAAGGGTTGCTACCGGGATCCCACGGGGCGACGCCTGTTTGGCCAGGTCGTGGGGAAAGTGGATAGACAAAATTCGTTGATGGGTTCATTCGCTTACACCGTCACGGAAACAAGCTGATGATCACGTTACCTACTGGTGTTGTCCCTGTCCGCTCTCTCACAACTGATGAGATCCTTTACGGCGATCGTGTCACCTCGTACCGGTGGGAGGTTCTTTCCCATGCTGGCGGGGTTGACACATTGGATGGCTATTTGGATGGTGTCGTTCAGGGGTCGGCTTCACTTTCGGAGCAGCTTTACGCTTCGGTAAAAGGGAGTGGGAATCTGAAAGTGGCCGACCTTGACAAGGCACAGTCGGGGTTCATGCGGGTGCGTGATCTGGTACTCACAAAAGCACGGCTGCGCCCTGTGTTGATCATCGAGGGGTTGCCTGAGATTCCTCTTGGGGTGTTCCTTATCGCGGCTGCACCTGAAGAGTGGTCGGATACCGGTCGTGTTCTCAGTTTGGAACTACTCGATAGGTCAACTGTGCTTGATCAAGATGCTGTGGATGAAACTTATACGGTGGCGGCGGGAACCAAAATTCTTTCCGCCATCTCCGCGGTAATCAGTTCAGCCGGCGAATCCATTGATGTTGATGCGACGGTGGCCGACGCACTCTCGAGCGCAATGGTGTGGCCGACTGGCACAACAAAACTGCAGATCGTCAACGACCTTTTAGGGGCCATGAACTATGACTCGTTGTGGGTTGATGGTGATGGACAGTTCCAGGCGACCCCGTATGTGTTGCCGGCAGACAGATCGCCGATTTATGAGTTGTTGAATGTGGTTCGTGAGTTGGTTGATGGCGAGAAGTCCATTTACGGCAATGAGTGGACGCGTGATCAAGATTTGTTCGATGTCCCCAATAAAGTCATCGCGGTACAAAGCGGCACAGGTGACGCTGCAGCGCTCTCGGGAACGTACACGAACACTGACGTGGATTCGCCATTCTCTTACCCTTCACGGGGCAACCGGTGGCTCACGAAGGTACTTGAGGGGGTGGAAACCCCTGAGGGCACAGAGGCGGAAGTTATCGCCTTTTTGGAGGCTGCTGCACGTCGGTCGCTGATTGCGTCATCGTCTGTGCAGGCCACCGTTGAGGTTGAGTGTTTACCGATCCCTGTTCGGGTGGGTGACGTTATCCAGTTCAAGAATGTTCCGGCTGGTATTGATAAACGTCATGTTGTGACGGAGAAGACTCCGGCCGCGAATCCTCTCGGTTTGATGAAGTTGAAATTGCAGGAGTTGGTGAGTCTCTGATGGCTTCTATTTGGGGAACCGTCACCGAAGTGTCTCCGCTGAGAATCCGACTTGACGGCGACACTGCGGCTTTGTCGATGACCCCGGATTCGTTGTTGGATCCTTTGGGGGTGGCTGTGTCGGATCGTGTGCGTGTGGAGTTGTCGGGAAACCGTGTGGTTGTTCTGGGCAGGTCGGGCGGGCAAGGAGACACGGGCAGGGTTCCTCATGCGGTTGCTGCGGGTCTGACCCGCGTTTCAGGTACTGGGACCGGTATGGCAGAGGTTACGGTAACTTTGCCATCGGGCCGATTCTCGGTGCCACCGATTGTTGTTGCCTCGGTGTCTTACTCAACCGCATCGGCGTACTTTATCGCGTCTGCTGATTCGGTCACAACATCATCGTTCACTATTCGTTTGGTCCGTCCCGGAGCAACATTCGCTGGTTCTTATGATGTTCCGTGGACGGCAACACAAATGTCATCAGGGAGCGCTTCAGGATGAATCCAGATTATGTTGAGTCACCCAAAGCAGAATATGTCGTGACATGTGTGACGGTGGGTTGCGAGAACGAAAACATCCCCATCAATGCCATAGCTGCCGTAGAGGGCCCCATTTTTCAGTGCGGACCATGCGGAAACCTGATCGCATATATCGTCTAACCCATTTCACACATTTGGCCTCACTTCGGTGGGGCTTTCGTATTTAAGGAGGAACCATGTCTGGTCTTTGGCCTAACGGGCTGAGAACGAAACCCGCATTCACAACGTTGTGGAAAGGGTATGTCGGGCACAACGGGCTCGACATGATCAACTTCGACATCAATCATGCGGTGCTTGGCGGCACGGTTGTGACGGCCGGGTACAGCGTTTTTGGTGGCGGGTATCTGGTGGAGATTCTTGCGACTAACGGCGACTTGCATCGCTACTTGCACAACCTCAAAGGGTTGTTCGTGAGAGTCGGCCAAGTCGTTGTCACGGGCCAGGCGCTTGGCTATCAGGGCAGCACTGGTTTCTCGACAGGTAAGCATCTTCATTTCGCCGTGCGCAAGGGCGGCAAGTGGGGGAGCTACGTCGACCCGTTGCCCTACGTCGAGGCACTCGTTGGCAGCACTTCGGCCAGCGTCAGCAAAACAGAACCGATCACCGATAAAGAATTGGAAGAGCTCATGAGCGATAGCGAAACGCGTTACGTCTACAAGACCGAGAAGGGTACCGAATATCAGATCATCGGGGAGCGTGTGCCGGGCGGTTGGGAAGCTTCGACGAAAGCCGAAGATGGGGAAGCCTATGGGGTTCTGTTTGGTACGCCCGAGGGTGCCCCGTGGATGAAGCTTCCGTATACGAAGTGGCAGGCTGCGCAGCGTCTTGCTAAGCGTCTCAATCTTGCTTACGAAGCACGCCTGAAGGCAGAGCGTGTGCATCTTGCGCAGGAGATTGTGAAGGCACAGGTCGCTGCAGGGTTGAAGGGGTAGCGCGTGCTTGATTGGCTGCCGATAGCTGCCACGCTGGCGGGCAGCGTTCTCCTTTTCGGTGGCGGTTTGGTGGGGTCGATCCTCACATACCGGGTGACTAGGCGCGCCAATGAGACGGCTGCTGACACAGCTGAGCGTTCTGCTGAGAACGTGCTGATTGATCAGCTGCAGGAGGAGTTGGGGCAGTACCGCGTTGAGAACAATGCGCGCGCGACTGAGCAGGACCGTCGGATGCAGAGCCTTGAGGAACGGAATCTTGAGGTTACTACGGAGCGTGACATTCTCCGCGACTACGCACATCAGCTTCGTTCAGATATTTACAACCAGAAGGAACCGCCTCCTACCGAGTGGCCGGCGGGTGTTTACCGATGAGAGAGAAGGAAATTGTGTTGACTGTGAATGACAAACTGTTGGCGGTGATCCGTACGGGTGTGCCGGCGGCGATTGGTGCGTTGTTGGCGTGGCTGATTGGTCGCATTCCGGCTGTCGCAGATGTGATTGCTGGGGTCGATGGCTTCTTGTCGACGTCAGGGTTCGGCGGCGTTACTGTGCTGGGCTTGCTCCAGGCGGTGGTGTTGGGTCTTGTGATTGCTGCCTATTACTGGGCGGCGCGTGAGCTTGGTGCCCGATTCCCTGCGTTGGAGAAGTGGTTGCTGGGTTCATCGGTCGTGCCTGATTATTCTGCTGGGGCGGAGCTGATGTCTGCTCGGTTCGAGTTGGAGGTTACGCGTCCGGAGCTTGAGCGGTTGCGCGCGATCGACGCGGGCGAGACGGGTTTTGACTCGAGCTCGTCGCTGTGATTGGTGGCCCGGAGTCGGTTGATGGGTATCAGATCCCTGTCGATCCGATGGAGGAGCTGCAGTGTGAGAGTTGCCAGTAGCTAGGCAAAGAAAGAAGCCCCGCGCTTCACTCTTCTGAGTGGGCGCGGGGCTTCTTTTTGGTTCCTAGGCGTCGATAAGTCCTGAGCTTTTCGCCTCGGACTCTTTTTCGATCATGTGGCGGAAGATGGAGAACTGTTTTTCCCATCCTGCGGTTGAGCCGCCCGCTGTGTGGAGCGCTGTACGGACGGCGGAGACTGCAGTGATGAATGCGGCGATCTCATCGGTACCGGAAACATCCAGTGAGAATGTCAGGATTTGTGTGGACGAGTCGCTCGCGAGATCGGCATTCTCAATGCCGGTGCATTCGTGGAGTGCATCTGCGACTTCGTCAAAGAGTTCCTCAAATTTCTCTGAGGACACTTTTACGCTCTGAACTTCGAGTTCCATGTAGAACTTCATCATTGCGTTACCTCCCCTTGCTCCAGCATTCTAGGCGTTCGATGAAACGTTTGAGGTTCCCGTGGTAGGAACTGTTCGGTGTCAGATGCACCGTTTTCGTGTGTATGCCGCATGGACATTTTCCTTTGAAGTACTTTTTACCTTTGACGAATTCCCATCCTCGGGTTTCGCAGGCTTTCATAACTTCTTCGATGTGCTTATCGGGGTGTCGCGGCCTCTTTGCCAAGATACTCCCGAAGGCTGATCGGTGGTTGTGTGTGTGTGTATGTGGCTTTGATACTAGCTTGTAATTTCGGTTGTGCCGTGAATCGTTCCCCGAAGTGGGGACAAGTTCCCGCGTTTTGCGTTAAGCGAGTTGTGCGATGCGGCACGTGGGGCACCACCAGTAGGGGTGTTGCTCGGTGCCGGCGACTTCGAGTGTGGTGAGGCAGGTGTCGCAGTTTGGTGGTTTGTCGTCCATTGGTGGATTCTACGCTGGTGCCCCCGGCAGGATTCGAACGTGCGGAGTATCAGATGAGTCCCCCCGGAGGGATTCGAACCCCCGGCCGTGCGGGTAGAAACCGCGTGCTCTTCCGCTGAGCTACGAGGGGCGGACGGTCCCAGAATACTACGGGCGGTGCGCTTATGGCGCGGTGACTAGATTACCTGATTGGCTCGTGGGTCTGGCTATGCGTCTGTCTAGGCGGTTGCGTGGGCCGGTGGGGACAGATACGCGGGGGAGTTGTTCCATGGCGGTGCGGATGCGTCTCTGGGATGGTCTGATGTATGCCTTCATTGATTGTCCGTCGGAGTGGCGGAGTGAGTGTTGTACGTCGAGGCTGTCTGCTCCCATTTCGAGCAGGGTGGTTCCGTGCCAGGCGCGCATTTGGTGGGCGCGGTGTTGGACTCCGGCTCGTTTGAATGCTGTGCAGAGGGTGTTGGATACGGATTTGCCGGTGACGTGTCCGCCATAGGGCGAGGGGAACCAGGCTTCGTCGCGTGGGTAGCCGGCGGTTGCTGCGTAGTCGAGGATCATTGAGTGGAGCGGTCGTGTGACGATCTTTCGTCCTTTGGCTTCTGCGACGAGGATCGTGCCTTCTTCCCAATTGATGTTGGCGCCGGACACGGCGGCGATCTCAGATGCTCGCAGCCCTTGGTAGGAGTACAGCAGTACCTTCATGATTGTGTGCCCGTAGATCCCAGAATTGAGAACTTTTTGGATGTCTTCTGTGGAGACGGGGTTGGGTTCGGTCGGCTCGACTCGTGGTTTGGGGAGTCGTGCTGCGGGGTTGTCGAGGCGCACTTCTTCGTCTTGTAGCCAGGTGAAGAAGGTGTGGAGCGCTGAGCGGTAGTTTTGCTTTGTTTTTCCGCTGAGCTCTGGTCGTCCGAGAAACATGATGAGTTGTTGTTTGGTGACGGTTAGTGGTGTTTCTTGTCCGGTGTGGCGCAGCATTGAGCGGATGAAGATTCTGCGTTCTTTGATGGTGCGTTCTGTGCAGTGTTGTGCGCGCATTGATGCGGCCCAGTAGTTGGTGATTTCTTCGGCGGTCATTGTTACCTTTCGGGAACTCGTCAATGAGTGTCTGGCGAGCCTAGAAGGCTGTGGCGGGTGGGGCTATTGCCCAGTAGTGGGACTGATGTGGTGGGTGAGGTTTTGGCAGACTTGAAGACGCTTTAGCGGCGGTTCCGCGGGCCAGTATTGCCTGTCCGGTTTGTGGGCCGAGTTTTCCGTATGATCGGAGCGTGCGAAACAAGGGCCTTGTAATCTGAAGTGCCCGCTTTGAGGAGCATCTGGCCCCCATCGTTCGCGGTGGGGGCCTTCTTTGCATTCGGGGCAATTTTCAGGATGTTACCGCTAATGAGGTCGACCAGGCTCACTCCGAAGTAGTCAGCCAGTGTGCCGAGTTCGTCAGTGTCGAATGGTTCTAGGCCGGTGGTGCGTCGGCTGAAAGTTGATTGCGCCATTCCGATTTCGCGGGCAACGGCAGATTTGCTCACGCCGGCACGGGCGATGAACGATCGCACACCCGCGGCGACTTCTTCCTTGGCTGTGCTGTTGCGCGCTTTAAGCTGGGTCACGTTTGTCATACTGAAATTATATGCGCGGATTATGGGACAGTCAACCGCTCAGCGGGTGAAATATGCCCCAGAACGGGGGATTCGCCACCTTGTGGATTTGATGGGCTTGCAATCTATCCATTAGGTGGGTAACTTAGCCGACATGATGAACGACTTACCCACCCAACGGATAGCAGCGGCGTTACGGTTCCTCGCAACCGAAGCCAAGCTTTCGCAAGAAAAGCTCGCTGAACGAGCGGGAATGTCACAGTCAGCGGTCAACCGCAAACTGTCGGGCACAACCAGCCCCACCATCGAAGACCTCGACAAACTAGCCGAAGCACTCGGTTACCAAATCAAAGTCACCTTCGAACCACTTCCCACCGTCCGGAACCTGACATTCCCGAATCCGGTAAATATCGAAACCGTCGGCGCTCGCGGTGGTGATGCAGCATGAGCGCCGTGCTAGCTCGGCTCGATCGGGTCATCGAGCTTCTTGATCTCCTCGCCAAGCGACGTCTTGTTGATGAGGTCCCAGTGGAGACTGTCAACATCGAGATACTTCCGGGCGAGGGCAGGGAAATTTCCGAGCAGATTATTGCTGAGACTTTCCGCCAATGCTCCGCCGGCTTCTTCGGCGTCGACCGTAGCGCGGAGCCGCGTGTGCGAGTTGATCAGGTAGTGGAGCATGCCGCCGTCGCCGGGAATCGTGAACCTGACGCTGTCGCCGGAATCGATGGCGCTTTTGAGCACATCGAAATAGACGCTGACGCCGTGCCACGTGACGCCGATGAACTGATCGTCAATAAAGATTCCGGACTTCATAATGCTTCCCCTACCGGTTCCGGCTCAGCGACCGTTATCGCTGATGCCTCTATAGGAACCGTAGGGGAATCCGCTGGCGGTGCGTCATCTTCCCCCGGCGTGCCGCCAGCACCTTCGGGTGGTGTCTCGTGAAGCCGGTGTGGGGTGCCGTGATCGTTGGCCTACTCGGCCTGGTCGTCATCGCGACAGCCGCTTCCATCGCCGGCCTCACCGGGGCTGCATTCCTCTCAATATTCCTCGGCATCATCTGGGTCACGAATGTCTGGGGTGCTCGCCGGGTCGGTAGGTCTGAGGGAGCTGACTCTCAGTGATCCTCTCTAGTTCTTCTCCCGCAGTGCTGACCCGAGTTGGTGTTGTTCGCGGGGGATTGTCGGTCATTGTGCTTCCCCCGAAGCTGGCCGCACCGGGCGGGGGACGCGCGACGGTGCGTTCTCAAACACTTGTCGGTACCCGTCCGGCTCCACTCTCTATCGAAGGCGATCTGTCATGAGCACTGCAGCACGTAAGGCGCGTAAGCGCGCAGGTATCCCGTTCGCGAAGGCCCCGAAGGTGGGAACGCCGTTTCGTGAGCGGGCGTGGTTCAGCGAGCTCGTGACTGGTTTCAACGGTCGCGATCTTGCCACGATTCCGCGGCGACGTTCCGCAGCGAAGCGTTTGCGTGCGTTGAAAGATCGCGGCGTCGAGGTTCCGTTGGCGGAGAAGGCGATCGCTCGCGAGTAAAACTTGCGCGGTCTGGCGGGTTTTGAATCTCCTACTGCCAGGTCGCGGCCCCCGAAGCCCATCGGTGCAAGAGGAACGGGCACACAACTGAATAGTCGGGCGGCGGTTCGCTGTGGACATGTCTTGCCGTCGCCCGATATCCACAGATTTGTTTCAGAGAAAGCGAAAGACCCCGCTGTAGACGGGGCCTTTTCAACACAGGAAGGTTTATTTCCGATGTCAATGACTGATCTTACAGTCTTCCGCCGTGAAGGCCTAGATATTCGTGTGGTCACAGGTCCCGGCACTAGCTCTCCGTGGTGGGTTGCTGTGGATGTTGCGAGAGCCCTCGGCTACTCGGCGACGTCGGCGATGCTCCGATCACTCGATGCTGAGGACAAGGGGGTGCACAACTTGCACACCCTTGGCGGGGTGCAGGCTCTGAGCGTGATCACGGAAGCCGGTCTTTACGACGCGGTTCTCCGTTCGAATCTCCCGACTGCCAAGGCGTTCAAGAGATGGGTGATTGGCGAGGTACTTCCGTCGATTAGGAAGACGGGTCAGTATGTGGCGCCGGCCTCTGATCTTGATCAGATTCGGGCTTTGCATGCGGCTGTGGGCACATTGCTTGAGCGTCAGGCGATCGATGCTCCGAAGGTGGAGGCGTTTGACCGTTTCTTGGATTCGTCGTCGCTGATCAAGATCGAGGTTGCAGCTCGCCAGGCCGGTGTCGGTCGCCAGACTGCGTTCCGGTTGATGCGCGAGGCGGGGATTCTGCAGCGCCTTTCGAAGGCCCCGATGCAGACGTATGCGCACCGTTTCAAGGAGGTGCCGGCGACGCATGAGAACTCGGTTGGTGAGCCGGTTATCACGTACACGACGAAGGTTCGTCCGGAGCATTTCGAATGGCTTGTTGGTCGGTTGGAGCAGTTGGCTGGAAGGAAGCTGGCATGAGTGTCTTTTTGTACCGTGCGATCTGTTTAGAGCACGCGGATGATGCGTTTACTGGCGAGGCGTTGCTTTGGCCAGGATTGCCGCTTGGGCGGTCCTCGGGTTATCTGTCACGGTCGTCTGCCGTGGTTGCGGGTCAGCGATCGGGGGTGGAGTTCAAGGTTGTGCGCTCGTCGCCGGTCAAGTTTCCGGCGTTGCCTGAGGTGGAGTTGGCGGAGGCGCGGGAGCAGATTTCCGTGCTTCGTTCTCAGCTCGGTGAGTTGGTGACGTCATGACTCCGGAGATGTTGGCGCAGACGGCCGCTGAGATTGGCAGCTTCCTCTTGGTGGTTGTGGTGGTGGCGTTGTGGACGTGTGTGTTGTTGCGTCGTGACAAGGTGCGCCGGGATCGTGTCGAGCGGGAGGCCCGTTCATGAGCCGTCGTATGTATACGTGTGAGCATGGCGAGTTTGTGCCTGCTCCGAAGGGTTATTACCGTATGGCGCCGCTGCTTCTGGTGGGAACGGTGTTGTTGGCGCTGAACGTGGTTGTTTCGGCTGGGTTCGCGCTTCTTGTTTCGGGGGTGCTCTCGTGAGTGGCTCTGATGTTCCTGCGCTGTCGCGAGTGGAGCTCGCGGAGGTCTCACGTTTCGGCATCCATGACATGGATATCGAGGCAGACCGTTACGAGCGTCGTGGTGGAGGTGTCTCGTGAGGCGTCCGGGTGTTGTGCTGCCGTTGCTTGTGATCGCGGCGTTTGTTGTGGCTGTCGTATTGTGGCGGCTTGTTTATGTGTCCATCCCGGTGTTCGTGCCGCTAGACCTGCCGACGCTATGAGGTCCCTGATGAGATCAATGACTCGAGCGGAGCTGACCGCTGCGGTGGAATCTTTGCGCCGCGTGGGCGGCATTTATGACTTTATCGCTGCGTGTGTTGAGCGTGACGGTGCTGAGCGGGTGAGTGGCTGATGGCTTCTCGCACCTGTTCTCAGCCGGAGTGCACAGATCGCGTCGTCGGACGCAAGCTGTGCCGCCGGCACTATCAGCAAGCGTGGAAGCGTGGCGACTTCGAGAACAACCCGCTCCCTCTGCGTAAGCCTGGCAAGACCATCTGCCCCGCCGACCACAAGCACGACAACTCATCAACGTGCTACATCCAACACCAGTGCCGCTGCGTGCCCTGCAAAGTGCACCACTCCAACATGGAGAAGAGCCGCCAGAAACTGAAAGCGTACGGACGGTTCGACACTGGCCTCGTAGACGTGGCGCCAGTCCGCGAACACATGATGATGCTCGCCGGCTTCGGACTCGGCTACAAGAGAGTCGCGGAGCTCGCGGGTATCGGGATCACTCCTGCTCGCAATTTGATTTGGGGTCGGCAGGAGCCGGGGCCGCGGTATGGCGAGATGCAGAAGCAGATCAAGCGTGAGACTGCTGAGGCGTTGTTGGCTGTGCGTCCGGACATCCGAAACTTGGCGCCGCGCGCGTACATCTCGTCGCGTGCTACGCATCGTCGGTTGCAGGCGTTGGTAGCGATCGGTTGGTCGCAGTCAAAGTTGGCCAAGCGGATCGGGGTGGACCCGACCAATTTTTGCACGCTGATGAATTCG
>Ga0314855_100108_pt1 | contig 23467 bp, 38 predicted proteins | sample 2018CB1WmetaG_FD_203636 | JGI IMG/M metagenome (GOLD analysis project Ga0314855, IMG submission 203636) | Cryopeg brine viral communities from Beaufort Sea near Barrow, Alaska, United States - 2018 CB1W | ecosystem: Environmental > Aquatic > Marine > Coastal | place: USA: Alaska | collected... | reverse complement strand
GATCGGTACGGTTACCGTCTCCAGTTGTCAAATTGAACGTATCGCGAAACACCTCGTCCTTGACTTCTACACCGCCCGCAACCGCAAGTCCGGTTACTGGGTCGATATCTGAGATGATTAGGGATGAGATCCCGTATGCATATTTTTTAACTGCCATGATTATTCAGATTTTTCGGTTAATACTTTTCTTCGGGCTTCGATCGCCGTGTGAACGCCCTTGCGGTCGCCACCTTCTTTTTCCGCCTTGGCGAAAGCGTCAAGCTCCTCTGAGGTATTTACACCTTCAAGGGATTTGCCCACTTCACCTACGTTGCCGTCAAGGATGCTCTTTTCAGTCTCAGCATCGGTTCCTGCATCTTCATCAGCTGCTGCCGCATCTTTCTTGGCCAGTTCCTCAATGACTTCCTTCACCTTTTTAGGATCCGCTTTGTCTGTAGCGCCATCAACTTCGGTCGCAGTAGAATTCTCGTCACCTACAACTTCAAGATCTTGATTAAGCCGCTCGGCAATGAGTTCATTTACGATGGCCACATCTTCAATCCCTTCCACATCGATCTCCAGTTCCCTGGCGTAAGCGTATCGGGATTCGATCTCGGCACTTTCCAAAGCTTCCCTATCCAGGTCAACGCCGTTATGCGCGATATGATCCGGCACTTTCACGCTGTCGTCCTTATTGATGGTCTTCACTTTTTTGTCCTGTAGGCGCTGCGCGTGGGCATCTGCCTGGTGCAGTTCTGTGAATGCCTGACCGTCTGCAGTGATGTGCACCGCGTCAAGCTTTGAATTTCTGGCGAAGACGTGCTTCGCTATTTCTTGTCTGTTCATAATTTGATTTTTGGTTTCAGTATCATAATTGCTATATAGCAGGCTCCCAGAAGGAGAAGTGCGCCGCCTATCCAAGCCAGCGTCTTAATGTACCAGGGCACAAACTTCACCGGCACTTCCACAACGGTGTCTTTTTGCTCCAAACGGTTCCGCAAGGTCGTGATGGTTTTCTCCTGCAGCTGTATGACCTGCTCCAGGCTATCGGTCTTGCAGTCCACAAAGAGCTCCTCATCCATGACAAAAACAGAGGCTTCAGTACGCCCGGAAGGCGATTTCTTGCTCAGCTTCTTTTCTGTCAGGTCAGCCAGCAGCACGCGGAACTTCACCGCATCGCCAGGTATCTTGATCAAGGTGTCGCGCGGTGTTACCGTGACCACAGTGGTCGTGGTGTCGCGCACGGTGATGGTTTCCTGCGTGGTGATCTTTGCAGACCGGCACGAGGCCAGGGAAAATGCAACAAGTAAGAGCGTTAATGTTCTCATATCAGTTTCAGTTGAAAATGCATTCCGTCTTTTCGGGTCCAGTTTCCGCCCCAGTCAAAGCCTTCATCGGTGAAACATTTCACCAGTTCGGCACTCATCTGCGGTTCTTTTCCCAGTCCGTTCCAGGCAGCGTTGATGTCTATCGCAACGCCAAAGCTGTGCAGCGACCAACTCTTACCACCGCGCACCAGGCGAATGTTGAAACAACCATCATAGGTCATTACTTCATCCTGAAGGCAACCGGTAATAATGTTAATGAACGCCTGCTCCAGTGGCGCGACCATATCGCGGTTGCAGTAGATCTTGTTAGGGATCACGGGCAGCTCGCGGTTGATCCAGTCTGGCACATCCCACAGCGTCATGTGCTTGCGCTCCATGGCCACCGTTGGTTCACCGTACTTGTGTATGCAATCGCTACTTCCTATCATAATGCTGCTTTATTCCCCCTTGTGGGGCCAGGGGGATTACCCTGCACTGGTATTACTGTTATTGCCTTTGAACTCGTTCATCCGCTTATAGTTCAACTCGCTGATTGTTTTCCTGGGGATGTCCCCGATCTCTTTTTTCAGTTCGTTATAGAATTCTTTGTGCTGCACGACGTCCCTTTCCCTGATATCGATCAGGCGCTGGTTGGTCAGGTTTTGCTCGGTCACGAGCGTCACAAAATTGGCGCTCATTTTCTTGCTCTCTTCTTTCCACTCCTTGCTGTTCTCGTCACTTTTTTTAAGCAGGTACCACACCAGAAATCCCATTGCCATAAGCCCTATCCCCGCCAGACCGTAGTCCAGTAACCGGGTCGCGCCCTGTTCAATTTGTAATGCGATCAATGTCATGAGTTTGGGGTTAAGATCCCCCCGGCCCCCGAAGGGGGAGTTTCCAATCTTGCCGGTTACAGGCGTTGCTTGGAGTTCCCCCTTCGGGGGCTAGGGGGAGGGAATTATTATACTGTTTTGGCTTGCTTCAACAATGCTATACCGCCATAATCTGCTCTTCTTGCACGGCCACCGGCACGTACCAAAAAGGAGTAGATATCACTGTAGTACACTGGGTTGGAAAGATCTTGGAAAGCGCGTGCGCCACCCATTGCAAACTCCACCGCTTCGGTGTACCAGAATAGGCTGGCCTCATCGTCTGTGGTAGTTCCCGCTGAACCTGGTGCAAGGATATCACCTGCCGCATTCAAACGTGCCACGGTGCTACGGCTCCAGATGTTCCATCCATGTACCTTGTAGATAAGACCCATTCGGCGCTCCTCTTCGGTTACATTCTGCATGTATGTGGCCGTGATGATGTCATTTACGGGGAACATTTGCGCTTCCATTTCTGGCGTGAGCAATGCGTTCATTTTGCCATTGAACCAGCGTTTTTGCGTGCGGAACATGGTCTGCATCCGTTGCAGGTCATTACGGCTTGCGCCTTTACGCTGTCCGGTTGCACCTTCGGCAGAAGCGGCAACATTAGGACCAGTGGTTTCCAGTATTCTGGAAGCTGGCAATACCTGTGCACCGTAGCCCAAAGATGCGGGAGAGCTCAACCAGTTGATGATCGTTTCCTCGGCCACAACTTCCTTGAGTTTGTCCATGTCCTCGCCAAGAACGCTATTGCGCTTGTCATAGGAAAGTTCGTGCGTGTCTGCATCCGGGATACGTACGGGATCTGTGGTATACTCGTCAAGCAAGTAGATCACGTCAGTATCTTGACGCACCCTGATAGCTGCTGGCAGTACAGCGCGGTTTTTCACAACATTACCGGAACCTCCAGATTGAGGGATATGCACGATCTTGGAGTCGATCACATTGGCGTCTGCACTGTGGGAAAGCCGCAGGAAACTATTATCCTTGAACAACTCTTCCTCGATGTGGTTCTGCCAGATCTCCACCTGTATCGCCATAAAGGCCATGCCCTTCGGCATAAAGCTCAGCGCTGTACCGGTCACGGCACCCACGGCAAGCGATACTCCTGCCAAGGCCAATGATGGCCCCATTAACAATGCGCCCAGCGCAAAGATTACAAGTGCGTTGAAGATCAACGACTTCATTTTTAGATTTCTCATTATAATTCGGGTTTTGATTGATGAATGAATGATTGGGTGAACCGGGTGATTAGGCCGGGGTTGTATTTAGTATTCCTTATTCCACTTTTCCTTGAACTTCAACTTGAAGCCCTCGATGTTGTCTTCCTTGAGCTTCTCCAACTTGCCGGATTTGTCCAGTTCGTCATAACTGAGCTTCATAAGGGCATCGGCCATGTGCTCATTACCTCCAGTTTTGATCTGAGAAGCAACCGTAGGATTGGCTTTCAATCCGTCCAAATAGGACTTGGTGCTGTCAAAATCGCCCTGAGCAAGCTTGACCATCGTTTCCTTCTGATCTGCGGTGATCTTTCGATCCTCCACGGCTTTGTCCACAAGGGCAACGATCGTTGCGGTTTTACTCGCTACTTCGGTTTCTGCCAGTTTTATCTCAGCAGCTTCTTTTTGCTCCTTTAGAGTGATGAGCTCGCCCTTTTGAGTTTCGGTAAGGGTGATAAGCTCCTGTACCGCAGCATGTGCTTTTGTGGCGTCATCGCCTTCGGCAAGTTTCAAGAGCCCTATGGTTGGCTCGCTTAATTCAATCTTTTTCATATCGTTTTTTGATTTAGATTCGGATGTTTGAAATTCTGTGTTTTTAAATTCTGCAAGGGTGATGATCTCGTCCTGATCATTGTAGAGGACTACGCCCACGCTTTCGTGATTGCTTCCCATGTCGCAGATACTTGCTTCTTTAAGAATGGAGCGTTCCAGCCATTTTTCCCCGCCAGTTTCTGTGAACTGCAAAGGTTTAAGACCTGCACTGGCCGCTTTGATGCTACCATTTTCGACCTTCTTATAAATGCGCATTGCGAATTCATCTTCATCGTCAAAAACAGGCACGCCGGTCACTTTGCCATCTTTCAGCTCAATGTCTTCCCAATAACCAAGTGGCAGGATCTCATCCTTACTTAATCCCTTGGGACGCTGATGCATCCATAATAGGAGCGGGTTGAGTTTGAAGTGGGAAAGTTCTACGCCAGTAGTCCGGACGCGGAAACCATTACCGTTAGTAACTTCTGTGTTGATGGGAAAGCGTTTGGTGCTCTTAATCATCGAATTGTTTGGTTTAATACAGGGCAAATATGCCTAGATGTCAGCCGAACTAAAAATCGTAAAACCCTATGCATAGGGTAAAGTGGGTGTTATGCATGGCGTATTGGCATGTATAGAAATACTAGATTTCATTTTCCGCGGGGATCGCGCCACTTTTGAGGCATGAAAAAAGAAACCATCCAGCGCAAGAAGGAGTATGCAAAGCTTCTTTTCACCACTCAGGGCGTGACCGTACAGAAAGAACTGGCCGAGCGCGTGGGCGTTTCTGCGGTGACCATGAACAAATGGGTGCATGAGGAAGGCTGGGAAAGTCTGCGTGCAAGCGTGATACTCACCAAAGAAAATGAGCTGCACCGCTTCTATATGCAGGTGACCGAGCTGAACGATTATATACAATTGAAGGAAGTGGGCCATCGCTTTGCAAATTCCAAAGAGGCCGATACGCTGGTGAAACTCTCCGGAGCGATACGCCAACTAGAGACAGACACCAGCGTCGCCGATACCATCGAGGTACTGAAAAACTTCATCCACCACATTAGGGAGGACGATTACGCCAAGGCCAAAGAAGTGACCAGGCTGGGCGATGTGTTTATCAAAAGCATCATTAAATGATCAGGAAACCAGCAGATAGACGTGCGGAAATAGACTGGGACGAGTTTGTCCAGAACATGAACCGCGACGCTCCAGTGGAGCGCAACGAGACCGAAAGGGAGAAGCGCAAGCGCGTGGAAGAAATGGAGGGCAACCATGAGGCCTGGTTTAAATATTACTTTTCCAACTTCTACACTTCAGAACCGGCACGCTTTCACCTGCGCTCCACTAAGCGCATCATGAACAATCCAGAATGGTATGAGGTGCGTGCCTGGTCACGTGAGCTTTCCAAATCTGGCCTTACCATGATGGAAGTGCTCAAACTGGTCCTTACCGGTCAGAAGAGCAACGTGGTGCTCACCAGTAATTCAAAGGACAATGCCGAGCGGCTTTTACGCCCCTATAAGACTATTTTAGAGAAGAATAACCGAATCATCAATGATTATGGTCCACAGGAAAAGCACGGCAGCTGGGCAGATAGTGAATTCATAACGCGCAAGGGCGTTTCCTTCCGCGCCATCGGTGCCGGGCAATCTCCACGGGGTACGCGTAACGATGCCAAACGGCCGGATGTGCTGCTCGTGGATGACTTTGATACCGATGAGGATTGCCGGAACCCGGACACGGTAGATAAAAAATGGGGCTGGCTCGAGCGGGCATTTTATGCCACGCGTTCCATTTCCGATCCGCTGCTGGTGATCTTCTGTGGTAACATCATTGCCGAGCACTGCTGTATCAAAAATGCGATGAAGATCGCAGATAAGGCCGAGGTGATCAATATTAGGGATGACAACGGTAAATCCACATGGCCGGAAAAGAACACCGAGGAAATGATCGACCGTACCCTCAGCAAGATCTCCTATATCTCCGCTCAGGGCGAATACTACAATAACCCGATCACCAAAGGGAAGGTTTTTGAAAAGCTGCACTACAAGCGCATCCAGCCCTTGCACCATTACCGGTTCTTGGTGGCGTATACAGATCCATCCTACAAGGGTGGGAAAAAGAATGACTATAAAGCGACCGCACTCGTTGGCCGTTTCAAAGACGAATATCACGTGATCAAGGTGTATTGCGCGCAAACGAGTACCGCAGATATGCTGGACTGGCAATATAATATCATGAAGGAAGTGGCGGGGCGCGTGCCGGTGTATTTCTATATCGAGTGGCCAAGTATTGACGATTCGCTCAAGCTTGAAATGATGAAGGCAAACGAGCGTCACAAGATCACCCTGCCGCTGAAAGCTGATGAACGTGTAAAGCTTGAGAAGTTCTTCAGGATAGAATCATTGCTGGAACCGCTCAACCGTGGTGAAAAGCTCTGGTTCAATGAAAAGCTGAAGACCAGCGACCACATGAAAGCGATGGAAGATCAGTTCCTGGCACTTTCGCCCACCAGCCGGGCACACGATGATGGCCCCGATGCAGTGGAAGGTGCGGTGTATAAAATTAACAGCAAAGTGGGCAGCGATAGCTCCCAGATACAAACCTACGGCGGTGGCCGCAAAAACTCAAAACGATGGTAATACCACAAGATTTTAAAACGCACCTCTATGCGGAAATAATAGACGCCATTGACCGGGAGGACGACGAGATCCTGCAAGACGCGATCGCATCTGCAGAAGCCGAGGCGATGGGCTATTTATCCCGCTATGATACTGATGTGCTCTTTGCCCGTGAAGATGAGGCCCGCGACCCGCTGCTCATGCAAAGGGTGAAGGACATTGCGGTGTGGCATTTTATAACCCTTGCCAATCCCGATACCAATATGCAGCTGCGCAAGACGCGTTACGATGAAGCGATTGCCTGGTTAAAGGATATTCAAAAAGGGCAGGTGATCATGAAGAGCTGGCCACTTCCGTTAATTGAAGATTATGTACAGGGCAGCTGGAACGTGAGCAGCAGACCAAGACGGGAAACAAATTGGTAGCGCCAAAAACCATACAAATATACTATGACCCTATTCTGGGTGCGCGGTATATTTTCGAGCCGCCCATTTACGATCGCAAAGACCGGCGGGCAATAAAACGCATTTTAAACAAGCTTTAAACCCCATTCAAATGGCAGTAAAAAGAAAAATATCCTTCGGCACAGAGGCCAAAGTCAAAAAGCCCGGTGGCGCACCTCCCACGATCATAAACAATAAGATCGAGGTTCGGCCAGTAAACCGTACCACGCAGGACGTCCCAAAATGGCGTAATGCGATCAAGAGTTTTGAAGGGCTGATTTCGCACCGTTCACTCTTGTATGATCTGTATAAAGATGTGGAACTGGACACGCACGTGACCGCCGTGGTGGGCAAACGTGTGGATCCCATCAAGGCGGCCAACTGGCAATTTGTGGATTATGACGGGCAACCGGTAGATGAGATCAATGATGTGATAGATAGTCTGGGTTTTGATGATCTCCTGGAAGAAATCATTAAAAGCAAGCTTTGGGGCTATTCTATACTGGAGCCGGTATTCTGGCAGGATCAGGACGGCGGGCACGAGATGCATACTGAATTGATCAAGCGTAAGCATTACCGTCCCGAGCTTGGCATTGTTGCCGAGCGTGAGATGGGTGATGAAGGGATCAACATCCGTGAGGGCGTCTATGCGCGTACGATCATGGAAGTGGGCGATGCCGAAGACATGGGGCTTTACGCCAAGGTGGCGCTCTGGGCAATTCTTAAACGCGGCGGTTCTGGTGACTGGGCAGCATTTATACAGACCTTCGGCCAGCCTTTCCTGGATGCGATGTGGGATGGCTTTGACGATGAGCAGCGACTTTTACTCCAACGCGCGCTAAGGGATGTCGGTGCGGGTGCACAGATCATCCGTCCCTCAGGTACGGAGTTGAACATTATTGAAAACAATACAAGCGGCACGAGTACGGCGCATAACGGGTTTCTAGATTTCTGTAACAACGAGATCTCAAAAGGGATCATCGGTACCACCGAAACCACCGAAAGTTCAAAGGGCAGTTCTGGTTATGCTCAGAGCAAAACGCACCTGCAGCAGGATCAGACCAAGAGCCAGAATGATATGGCTTTTGTGCGCAAGGTGCTTAATAGTCGGTTTATCCGGATACTGCAGAGCGCTGGTTTCAATACTATGCGCGGGCGGTTCATCATTCAGGGTGAAGATGAAAAACTGACCAAAGCGGAAAGTTTTAAGATTCATTCTGAACTGGTTGCAAAACACAATTTGCCGGTGGATGATGATTTCTGGTATGAAACCTATGATCTGCCCAAGCCTGAAAATTATGATCAGCTGAAAAAGGAGATGGATGCGAAAAAAGAAGAAATTCCCGAATCGAATGTAAAGCCTCCAAAATCTGCATCGGCCAAGAAAATAGAAGACGAGAAAGAAGATACCAAACTCTTTGACCGTTTTAAGTCTTTTTTCGTCTCAGCCCCTCAACTCCAGGCGGGGGTGAGGGGCGCTGGAGCAATCCACACGATAACGCTGAGTGATGAAGATAATTATTATAGGGAGCTGTGGGATCGCGGGGAAGCTGGCTTTAGCGCATCCAGATTTATTGCAAGCGCACAGCGACTCAATGACGGTTTCAAGTCCGGATGGGACAAACGTAGGGATGTCCAGCTCGCAGATGGAATCGGATTTGAGTATGGAGTCGATGATCCGGCACTTCTCGCAAGTTACGAGCAGAACCTATTTAGATTCAGCGGAGCTAAAACTTTGGCCGAAGCTGCCAGACTTAATCAGCTGTTCAGGGAATCTTCGAGCTTTGAGGAATTCTATCAGAAAGCCCGGGCGGTGGTCGAGACGTACAGACAACATTATGCAGAGACCGAATACGTCAGCGCACGCCTTGCGGGTGAGAGCGCGGCGACCTACCAGCGCTTGATCAAACAGACCGACACTTTCCCGTACTGGAAATATGTGACTGCAGGTGATGATCTGGTGCGCAGGGAGCATGCCGCGCTTGAGGGGATGATCTTAAGGTGGGACGATTCGCGCTGGGATAAACTGTTCCCGCCAAATGGCTGGAACTGCCGCTGCTACATTGTGCCGGTCATGGCCTATGAAGTGGATGCCGTACAGCTTGCCAAAGACCAGGCACGTGCAGACACCTACATCAACTCCCCAAAATTTGAACAGGTGAAGCGCAGCGGCTGGGGCAGCAACCGTGGTAAAACGGGTGCCGTCTTTGCCGAAAATCAAATGTACCTGAAGGGAACCGCCACGGCCACCAACCGTGAACTCCTACAACTGGGCGCGGCCGACTTTAACCGCCCCACCGCAAAGGCAATGTACGACGCGGCCACTGCACAGCTGCCGGAGCAGGAACCGGTAAAGGGATTTTATGAGGGACTGGAAAGCCTGGACAACGAGAAGATCCTGCGCGACTATAACAACCGGCCGCTGCTGGTACCGGCGCAAGTTCTGGGAAGCGGTACCGCTGCACTGCAGGCGCTGTTGCACAGCCTGCTAGATTCTGACGAAGTGTGGCTGGGTGGCAATGCCATGATGCAATACACTTATCTGAAAATGTACCAGAACCGCGGCATCGCTGCCATTGTTGAACTCGTAAACGGTAAGCTGCAGCTGCGCCAGTGGAAGTCACTGGGCGATGCCGGTGCTGTGGAAAAAGTGAGGAAAGGATTATTGATAAAAAGCTAGGGGGATGGCAGATTATAGCCAACAAATAAATGCATGGTTCTCAAACTTTGAACGTCGCTTTGACAGCCGCGTCCCCACGATCGTGGCCGAAACTGCTACGGAGTTTTACAAGGAACGATTCAGGACACAGGAATGGGATAAATCGCCTTGGAAGCCATTAAAACCGTCCTACGCGGCCAAAAAATCACGCGGGGCAGGTAGGATCTTGACGCGTACCGGTCAGCTTTCGGCAAGCATTCGCCCCAGTGTGACCACAGCAGCGCGGGTGGTGATTTCCGCAGGAAGCAGCAGCGTGCCGTATGCACGGGCGCACAATGAAGGGATGCGCATTCAAGGTGTAGCAAAGGTAAGCGGCTTTACGAACCGCAACTTTATGGGAAAAGGGAAGCCAGTACAGATCAAGGCGCATACACGTAAAATCAACTTCCAGATGCCACGCCGTCAATTCATGGGGCCATCGCGGTACCTGAATGCACGGTTGATCGAACGATTAACAAAAGGATTGAATTGAACCCACCCGAGTAAAAGTTCCCCCTTGGGGGGCTAGGGGGAAAAATGACTACTTATGAAACAATTATTTATAGCCGTCACGGCCAAACTTGAAGAAAGCGCGATGCGCTGGGTAGATGAGGATAAAGGGCAAATGAACTATAAAAATCCACCGGTGATATTCCCTGCAGCACTCGTGGAAATTGATATTCCTACAATTGAGACCCTATCCCGAAAGGCTCAAAATATGGAACCCACCGTCACCGTACGTCTGTGCTTTGATTTTATGGGAAAGACCAGCAACGCCACGCCAAAAATCGCGCGTGACAAAAGCCTGCTCTATTATGACCAAGTGCAGGAAATATATGAACTGTTGCAGGGTTTTGAGGGTGTAAGCTTTAATGCGTTGGAACTGCGTAGCCTGATGCAGGAGAAACGCCCAGATGGTTATAAAGTGGTTGCGCTTCGGTTTGGTACCGAATTTCACGAGTTTGTTTAGGTGGTAAATGCTTAAATTGGGGTATGATTCACTACAAGTTTGTAAATAAAGATCCCGATGCTATTCGAGGCTTGCTCAGTAAGATTGGGAAGGTTCGTTTTGAAAAGAGCCTTGAAGCTCTAAATATTTCACGCCCCATGAAAGTCCAGAACTTCAAACTGGTAGATGCTGGGCGCGTATTCCATCTGGAATATAAAATGGGGCGGGATTACCACCGCGTTCTCATCTTAAAGTATAATGAAATTCCCAAAAAAGGTTGGGAAATAGAAGAGTACAGCGCGTAGATCAAGGCGTAAACATAATCCGACCAGACCAGTCGTAAAAGGGATAACGGCGGCGCAGCTCTGTGGTGCTCGTATTCTCAAATACGAGACGATCCACAAGTGCCAGTCGCGATTGAATGTGCTTAATAAGGGTATTTGGGGTGAGGTCAAATTCCTGATGAAGTGCCGAGAGACAATCATCATATCGCAGACGGCAGATGCTGGCGTGGTAATAATAGCGGTAGGCGATCTTATCTAGGGTGCGCCCTTTGTAGGTGCTGCGCTGCCCCATCTCGCCGTAGGAGTCCTTTAGGCTGGTCGCCACCACATTTTTATATAGTTTCTGCTCTCCATTTGCCATAGGTAACAAAAATAACGGCTTACACATTACTATGCAAGCCGTTGTTAGGATGATGTTAACAGGTTATTACCAATCGCTGGAGGCGGTTTCTGTCAAGCCTTGCTGCAAATCTGCCGCAAAATCATTAAAATAAGATTCAAGATCTTCCTTGGCGCGATCGCTTTTCAGCTTTTCATTTTTTCCGTAGATGCCCAGATCATCACCGCCCAAGCTCCACCCTGTCCAAACGAGGTGCAGTTCCTGTGATCCGTTGCTGCCATAGGTCGTAAGTTTGAAACTGGGCGCATCCATACGCATGCGGCCATCTTTGAAACGTAGGGTTACTGTATAATTCATATCAAAAACATGCATCCCATTACGGTGAATGGCGTTTTCTGAAAAACCGTTAATTGTGATCATTTCACCGTCCACTGTGCTCAGCGCTTCGTCTGGATTGCGGTAAAGGGTATGGAGGTAACGTAAGGCTGAACTGTAGGTCGCTTGCTGATCACCATGACCTTCAAGCACCACATAATCCTGTGAAGGATCTGCGGTACTCTGAAAGCCCTGCGGACTTAGAACAAAAACGGGTGATTGTGCCACTGCTGCGGCGGTAAACATAAGTAGGAGTATTAGTGTTTTCATAATTTCTAGCCTAGATTTAATCCTTTGGGTTTTACTGGTTTTGTGACAAAACTACCAGATGATTTTTTCTCGGGTACAAAAGCAGAACTCATAGCATAAGATCCCGAAGTGCGTGTTTTCAAATATGTATATATAAACCCTCCATAAACACGCTGACATAAAACATCTACGTTATGATCGTTTTCAATCTTTGTTATTTCGTTTAACTCTAATTCTTCAATTTCTTTCATTTGATTTTATAATTTTGATTAAATTTATTGCTTTCAATATACAAATTTTTCATCATGCAAAAAGAATGGATCGATCTAGAGGATCAAACTCCCGATGAACTGGGTATTTACAAAGTAGGTATTCAAGGTTTAGGTGCGGAGTCCATCCAACGTCAGGCGCTTGCCAATTGGGGCGGGAATGAATTCACACTTAACAACGAAGATCTCAAAGACGATGAGTACGTGGCCAAATGGAAAACGGGCAGGATCAAGGAGCAATTTTACAAATAGACTTTAAAGTGAGGGACATCCGTGTCCCTCTGTGAATATTTGCCGCACTGGGCTTATCTCAATCTGTTATTAAAAGATTATTAGTAGTAATTAATCCCACTTGCTGCTGCGAATGCATTGAGCGCATTTACGGTGCCCTCGGTCTGTGGTACCACTTTTATAAACTGGCCGTGGCACACATCTATCTCGCCCCACATGCCATCGCTGATGCGGTCGCCATACAACCAGATCTCGTCAAACGCCCCGCTCCTCAATACCGCTTTACCATTGCTAAGCCCTTTTGCGCGCTGCGCTGGGTTGTCATCGTCAAGGGCGATGCAGTCTACGAAATACGGCACCAAAGGCACGATTTCTGGCTGCTCCAGGTTGATTTTACGAACGATGGCGATGATCTTTTCTAAGTTGGCCGTGACGTCTCCGCCTGTTGGGTGTGCGATGTAGACTATTTTCCCCCTAACTGTGTCTTCCTCTCGTCGTACCTCCTCGTCGGAGACAATAGGGGGAACGCTTACTGCGCGGTAACCAAGAACTGGCACTATTTTTTGCAGGGCCTCTCTTGTTATCGGTTTGCAATTGACTTCCTCAATAGTGAGGTCAACATCTATGAGCTTATCATCTTCATAGGTGAATTCAACTTCTAGGTCGCCATTTTCATATCTATTGGTGTGGTATTGATCGTGGTCGTAGGACTCAACATGTTCAAATCCTAATGCTGTGATTTCTGATTCAGTCATAATTTAAATGGAGTTTAAAGGGTGTTTAATTGGGCTTTGAGCAGCAGCATGAGCCAGAACATTATTGCAATCACGCAGCAGATCACTACTGCGGTCACAAAGCCACTGCGGAAGGCTTTTGCGGTTTTATCTTTTATTTCTTCCATCCTATTGATTTTGATATTTCAGGTGTAAAACCTCCTACTTCTTGCCAGCGTTCAAAAAGCCTTGAATTGATGGCTTACTCTTTTTCATTCTCACCAGATCTTAAAAATCGGTGCCATTTGCAGAGTTGATATCGGTCTGCAGCTTCTACTTGTTCTAGTGTTGGGTATTCCATAAATGATTCTATTTAGGTTGATTATTGTCCTTTTTTACCTGTTTTTCGGCTTCTTTTATTCGTTTTTTAGCGGCCTTTACATTGTTGCTGTTGTCTTCATTGGCCTTGGCTCGCACCACAAACTCCATACGTCGCTCTGCGCTGCGCTGCTGGCCGGAGAATGCCGTCTTGGCCTGCACATGATCCTGGTACGATTGTTCTGAAGCCGTGGTAAGGCGCTCATCGTAATAATTGCCGAACCACTTCATTACCGTGGCGGTGTGCAGGCGATCCATGATCCCGGAGTACTCACCGTTCTTTGCCCTGGCGAATACCAGATTGATATCGGCAATATTGAGACTGCGGTACTTGTCGCAGATCCGGAAGGCGAGATCATCGATCTGGTGTTCCTTCCATGGTTTTTTGAGGTCGAGGATGTTATTGAGGTCGATGAGCCACAGTTTGATATAGGCTTCCACGACGCGTTCCCCCAGATGGCGTACCAGTGCGCCCATTTTTGGTGCGCCGCTGTTCATGGCCTTGGTTACGGTAGAACAGCTGCGGAAATCGCGCATTGCCTGATTAGGTGCGTAGGTCGTCAATAACGCGCTTGAGGTAATCGTCGCTAATCCCGTTTGTTCCTGTTTTGCTAAGTTTTTTGACATTGCTTATGATTTTGTTCATTTGGCCCTCGATGTAGGTGAGGTCTGTATTTTTCTGGTGGAAGTCGTCCAGGTGCTTCCAGTTGCCCAGGATCACCCGCCACAGTTCCAGCGCTTCCTCTTCCGTTCCGGAAACCTTCTTGAGGTAGGTGATGATGCTCTTGATGGCATTGCCGTCCTTTTTGGCAAACTTGGGTGCGATCTCCTTGTAATCCTCATAGAAATTGAACCAGGCATCGGTGAAGTGGGTGAAGGTGCTTTTTTTCTTGGTTATGGCGGTGTAGGTAAAGTGCCTCTTAAATTGTGCGCGGTAGGTATCCATTTCAGCTTCCATTAGCGGGATGATTATGCCAAAGCGATCCAGTGCGGTTCCTGTGAGCTTACCCGAAAGGACTTCCACACGGAAAAACTTACCGCCTCGAAAACTTACCTTCAATTTCAAATTGTCCTTTTCTCGATATATGGTGTAGTGGGTTGTCATTCTAAATGGCTTTTTCGGTTTTCCACTTTTTCTAAGTGGTGTTTAATGCATGCGAGGTGGGAATCGGTTAGGCTGCGCTTATGGTTCACGGCGAAGGCTTCCAATAATCCCTCTGCTTCTCCCAGTTCTCTGTTAAGTGCAAGGATCTCTAATTGTTCTGGTGTCATAGGTTGAAAGTTAGTAGGGATTGTTTCCATCGTAAGTCACTTTAATTTCATCTGGAGCAACTTCATCGGTCCAGATTATTTTCATTCCCCAACAACTTGTTGCTGGTCCCGGAGCATACATCAGCTCTGATGAAAAATACCTGTTAAGAGGCATCTTTAATGATGAATGAAGCATCACATAATCAGGATAAATGCCTTGGTGAATCCTACCTGCGTTGCAGTATTGTATCCATATATCATTTAGTGTTTTCATCTACAATCGGTTTCTGGTTCGGTTAAATCTTTACCGCAGACACGGCAAAATATTACTGTGGTCTCACAGGTTACGCATATAGAATGCACCCTGATGAATTGCATTTCTTTAGGATGCTCACATATTTTCTCGAAGGGTGTTCCCCCTTCGGGGGCTAGGGGGATCATTTGTACAATCCTTTTAAAATTCCTTCCAAAGCAACAATCACTTTACTCACTTCCTCGCTTTCCATTTTCATGAGCGGCTTTTTCACCGGGCTTTTATCGCTCTGCAACCACGCGCCCAGACGGGCAACGTCAGCGACTTCTCCAAATTTGGGATGTGGCGTTACCCAGCGCACTTGCCGCAGCAGGCTCAAGATGTTGCGGTGCTTGCCGTTGCTGTTGTCAAACTTGCCCCAGCTGCTGGCCATATCTGCCACGTGCATGGGGACGGTCTTCACACCCAGCTTCCGCAGGATCATGTTTGCCTGGGCATAGGAGAGGTCGTTGCAGCTTATCTTGTCATTGTCGCCGGTGGCCCACTGTACAAATTCTTCCTTTATGTCGCGGTTGGGCGCGTTGACGTGAATGAGCTGCTTTTGTTTTTTATTGGCCCGGTCGTGGGCGGGGATAGTGAGGGTTACTGTTTTCATAAATAACGGTTTTTACTATTCGTATTCTTCGATGTAGTCTGCAATGGTCTGGGCGATGTTCTGTTTTACTTCCTCATTGGTGAACATTCGGCCTTTGTAAATGTTCGCCTCATAGCGGCTGGTGATCCCCAAAATGCCTACGCCCATGGTTGCCCTGATCTTTGAACCCATCCAGGTGGGATCTCCATAAACACCCTGCAGGATAAAGCGTGTGCTGATCTTTAACTTTCCATCTTTCTCAATGAAAGTGTAGCTGTAGTCCTGGCTGAGTTCCTTTGGTCGATTTCGGGATGTTTCGGCGAAGCCAAAAAAGGTGGATACTGACATACTGATCGTTTTAATTAATTGCATAGACATCATATTCCGCCTCCGTAATAGGCTCCCGCCGCTACCGCCAGTACTACGGCGGCAACGGAGAGCCATCTATAAAAAATAAATTGGCGTGGTTCATTCATGTGATTGCGGTTTTAGTCGCCATTGATCTGCAGTGCTCGGCAAAGAATTGCTGCTCTGCGGTGGTGAGCTCCTGATCGCAGATCCATTTACCGTCTGAGTTCATATAGACACATTTGCTGTTGACCCAGAAGGTGTCCGCTTGATTTCCTGATTCTATTTGTACTCCCATAATTATAAGCTTGAAAATTGAAGTGTTACATCTTGATATTTGCCTTTCTCATCACGTGCGTGAAGGCGGCAATACATAGAGCTGCCCACGACGCGCTGGCAATCTTCCAGCTTGTCAAAGACCTCTATGAGTTCAGCATCGCCCAGTTCGCGTACTTGGCGGCGGGCTTTACTGAGCAGCTTGGGATCGTACTCCTTTTTACTGCCCTTCATGAGCAAGCCGTCTATTAGGGAATACATACCCTTGTGGCGCTGCTCAAATTTGTTCTTGAAGATCTCCTTGATGTGCTGGATGTGCACGGTGGCTTCCTCGGTAAACTCAAAGCGCTCCTGGCGATCTACGGTAATCTTGACCGTGTCCTCCTCGTTTTTTATGGTGAAGCTCTTTACCTTTTTAGTCTCCCGACCGTTGAGCTCGTACATGCGGTCGTAGAGTTTATTGGCCTCGCGGATGCTGTATTCTTTCAACTCGGCCATTTCATTGTGCAAGCTTTTGAACTTGCTTGCAGAGTGCTGCAGGTAATTGTCCTTATCTGCAACGTACTCGCGGCGGGGCTTGTCTCTGGCAAGCTTTTCGGCTTTTTCGATTTCCTTTAACTCAGCCTTTAGCTGGTCTTTTCGGGACAGTGTGATTGTTTCTGTAGACATGATTAATCTTCTATTAAGGTGAATGTGATTTTGATACCGGCACCGCTGCGTTCTATCTGGAAGTCGTGGCGGTAAGAATCTGCGACTTCGGTGATGAGTGACATTTGGGTCTTGTCAATTGTTTCGCGGGTGTTCACTCTGGCATGATCTATAAGGCCGTCATCGTTGGTCTCTACTTTTGACGTATATGGCTCACTGAGTACTTTATCGAGAAAACGGTTGAACTCTTTTTCCTGTTCTTTCTGGGTTTCAATTGCTGTTGCATTCATAAGGTTTGATCTGTATTTATTAATATTAGAGTTAAGTATTGATTCTTCTTGCCAGCGCTGGCGTGCGAGATAGTCGCCCATCATGCGCTGTATGGCATAATTATCTGCTGTGGTCATGCGCCCATATCATTTTTAACCTGTTGCAGGGTGACCTCCAGATGCGCGGGGATCCAGTAGTCTGGATCTCGTGCCTCGTCGCCACTTACGCCTATATAGTCCTGGGCGTGAAATATCGCGGCACGCTCCATGTGCAGGCAGGTTTTTTGCGATGCGCTGAAGTAGGCGCGGGTGCGGCAATACCGCAGTGCATCTGTGAGCAGTAGGAAGCGGCGGGAAAGTTCTGTTCTAGTCATTGTCGTTATTGTTTAGCTGTGCGAAAAAGCAGAGGATGAAAAAAAGGGCAAAAAGGATGTCGTTATGAGTCATTTTCTGACGTTTTAAGCGGTTTTAATGCTGCGCGGAAAAGTGCTTTGCTATTGAATTTGTGAACGGCTCGCATATCTTCCCACCATAGTATCAGCATTTTCGTAGGCCCGATGGTCTGCTTATGGAAACCGTAGTCCTGCATGAAAAATGCCTCCAGTGGATCGAGCTGCGATTGAAACCAGTTGAACAGCGGTGCATTACTGAGCAGGGTTTGCAGCTGATCTTCGCTGTGGCTCTTTTTCTGGCACCATTCCAGCCAAAGGCTGAAAATGTTCATTTGGTACTCAAGAGGTGTCTGGCCTAGTGTCTTTTGTGCTGTGATTGTTCTCATAATATATCGTGGTATAATTTTGCGCCCTCTTCCCAGATGATGTAGGGCTTTGTTACGGTGCCGCGGCTGGTGCGGCTTTTGCTGAATGCCTTGAATCCCTGTACATGCACTTTCTGGTCTGCATGGTAGCGGATCTCGTCTGCCAGGTTTCCCTTTGGCTCGTTTCCCTTGGCGTGGGAGTTCCAGATGAATAGGTGCTTATCGCCAAATTCCTGATCAATGGCCCAGAAATCCTTTTTAGTGAGAAAGGTGTACTGCACGCTGTCTATAATGGTGATCTTGGCAGATTTTGGCCTTCTTATCTTCTCCAGCATATCTTCCATCGCCATTTTGTTTAGGATCTTAAAGTAGCCGCGGGGGCAGTCTGACATTTGGTTCTCTTCTATCGCCATCTGCATGCTTAGGCGTGCGCCCTCTTCAAGTGTGTTATATTGTACCTTTTCAAATTTTGTGAGCATCTTGGCCATTTGCATGAGCAGTGTGGTTTTACCTTCTCCCGTTTTCCCGTGGAAGAACCAGTGGCCGGTGCGCTCTGGCGTCCCTAATAGTTCTTTCCACTTTCCCTCCAGGGGGAAGACCTTGAATTTCTTTCTTAGCAGCTCGTCTACCGAAACTGCGCGTTTTGATTTTGGCATTTATGCTATAAGTTCTGCGGGTTGCTGCTGTGCTATGTGAATCTTTTTGATCTCCCGGCGTACGCGTCGCAGATCTCCGCCGCAGGTGTCATAAATGGTGATTTTATCGTCTTTATCGGTTACACCATTGGCCTCGCATATTGCCGCCACGTCCTTTTTGTTTATCGGGTTGAGCCGTATGATCTTGCGGCCTACGCGGCTGTAGAGTTCGTCATATCCCACTTTGCTGCGCTGTACGCCTTTTTCGATTCGCTTGCGCAGCGCATCCACACCGCTGAGGATGATACCCAGATGGCCCTCGTGGTCGTTGTAGAATTCCATGAAGAGATCAAGCTGCGGATCCTTCAGCTTATCGGCCTGATCAAGAATGAGAAGTGGCTGGTGCAGGCGCTTGATGGTGTCGTTGAATTTGGCCAGCAGCTCCTCTGTGGTTCCGTAAGGTTTTACGCCCATGGTGATAAGCAATTGCTTCACAAAACTCTTTTTGCTCCAGCTGGCCTTACATTCTATGTGAAGCACGTTATCATTGCGGCGGTCGTAATATTTGTAAGCGTTGCTCTTGCCCTTGCCGGCCTTATCGCTGATAAGCAATGCAAGTCCCTGCTTCTGGGCGCTGTTGCAAAAGTGGTATGCTTCCTTTAGATTGTCTGTGATGGCAATGTTCCAGTTAAGATCAATGCGAAGGTTGCCCTGAATACCGCGGAACATCTCATCGCTGATATGCTCATGGTTGCCGGCAATGATCTGACTGATTGTGCCAGGGCTTACCTGCGCCTGTGTGGCGACGCGCTTTTGGCTGGTTTTGCCAGACATCCACTTGATCTCTGCTACTATTGCGTTTTTGTGTTCTTGTGTCATGAGTTTACTGTATTGAGTTTAAGTATTCCTTTAAGAGCATCAGGCTTGTGCTGTTATCCCAAAGCTTAGCACCTATTTTTTTCTCCTTTTTCTCAAGGCGAGCGATTTCTTTGATGAGTTTGGTTTTTATAGGTTCTTTGGTCATGATTGTAGTTTTATTTAATGGCTCGTTGGAGTGCTGTTTTGCCTTGATTTATTGCTTCATCTACGTCTTTACATCCTTGATTTTCTTCAGGCTCCCATTCTATATATCCCATGTCGGACACGTGAAATCTCAATTGCTCTAGTTCTGATACCAGTTTTTGACAGGCTTCTAATAATTCAGGAGCAGTGGCCATTAACTGACCATCTGTTTTGGCTTGATCATATTCTTCTTTCTGATTTTTTTTAGAGTCCCATATTTCACATAGTTGCTTTCCTTTTATGCTAGTGGCAACTGTCAGATTTCCGCACTGAAAGTTGTCTTCAGGTCTAAATAGATGCATTAGCTGCCATGTTCCTTTAGTTGCTTTAGATTTCATGTCTTAAAGTTTATTCAACCAGCTTCCGGCTTCACTTTCGGCAAGGGCGCGCAGCTTTTTCGGGGTGCGGCCTCTGTATTTGAGTTCCAGTTCCTGATCTTCGATTAATGTTTCTTCATCTATTCCGGTACGGTTCCGCAGGGCTTCCAGCTCGGCTTCCATGCGCTCCAGTTCCGTATCGCGGGTGCTCACCATTTTATGCATGCGGCCGCGGTCTTGATCGTCCATAAGTGCGGGGATGCCTTTGACAGCTTTGACCGGCTGGGCGTCTGCGATGTACTTACTGCTGCCATCTGGCAAGCGCAGGTAGAGGCGCACATAATTGTCCATCTGGTCAGGATCGTATTGTACAAAGAACTTGCTGCCGGTATATTTATCGCGGAAATCAAGGTCTGGGCGACCGTCTGCATCATAGACCTCATAATGGTATTTGGTCTTGGTGATCGTGGGCGTGATGCCATCGCGGTTGTAGGTGATGGCGTCCTTACTGGTGACCCAGAACAATTGCATCATATCTAGCATGCCAATGGTATCAAGCTTGTAGGTCTGCTCGTGGCTGTATACCAGGTCACGCGTTTCGGTGGCGAATTTGGGGTGCGCCTGTGCGTTCCATTTTTCAACACAGTAGGAGAAGGCTTCTTTAAGTTCATCAATGGGCTTCAATCTATCGCGGTGACGCTTCACGAATTCCATATTCGGGCGGCTGTCGGCCTTTCTCACGGTGATCGCCTGTTTGTCAGAAAACCACATTTTATTAAGAACCTGCTGCTGAAAGCGGCTGAACAATTGCTCCACCGGTGAGCCGTGCTCGTAGGCGCGGTGCGGGTAATGCTCGCCGCCATTTGAGGTCACCAGTTTATCGTACAGATCCTGCATGATCGTGGTCTTGTGACCAGACTGGTTGTCATAGGTTATAAGGGCGGGCTTTTTGCCAGATTCCTGCATTGCCATCTTGAAAGCGGCGAAGTGGTGCGCATGGTTCTCATGCTCTGTGGTGAAGTGCCAGCCAAGGATCTTCTCGCTGTAGATGTCAAAGACCACATCTATCTTGATATCTGCGCCCATGTGGGTGGGGCTGTCCTCTTTGTAATGGATCCAGTCCAACTTGGTACCGTCAATGCCCAGGTAGGCATTCGGGAACCAGTCGCTCTTGTCACGGGTGACTTTATGTCCGTATTTACGTACGTACTCATCCTTACCATGACGGCCAAGGGTGATGTACTTGTCATGCTCTGGGCGGTTGAGGAACTTGTATATCCCGTCCTCGGTAAGCGCTGGCCAGTTTTTAGCCTTGCGTACCGCCATATATTCGGTAAACACATCCTGAATGTAGGGTTTATGGGGGAGCGCATATTTGGCCAGTAGGAAGTCTGCAATGATGCCCTTGATTTTTTTAGTATTGTCATTACCGGTGCCGCCGTGGATCAGGCTGGCGTAACCTTCCTCTTTATAGACATTGTATTTGCGCTGAAGTGATACGGGGTTGGAAGGTAGTTTGTGTGGGTATTTGGCGTTACCGTTGGGCAACGTGATCGTTTTGAGATCGCCGATAATCTTGGCCAGTTCTTTTTTTGCGTTGCCCTTGCTGAAATTACTGTTACGTGACGATTTCATTTCGATATCCTCCAGCAGCTCGCCGTACAGGTTGAGAATCTGGGCTTCCACATAGTAGCGCAGGAGCTTCTCTTCGGAAATACTAGCTTTCTCAAAGAAAACGGAAGCTTCTGAATCGCTGTCCATACGGTGGATGAAGGTTTCAACATCATCCTTGCGGTAGGGATCGCCAAATGCTTTCTTGATACTCTTGATGAAATTCTCTGGGATAGAGGACCAGGCAATAAGACCGATGCGGCCATTACCGGCGGTGCGCAGGCGGCGTAGTTTTTTGCGCTGGCACCATTTCTGAAACTGTGCGTAGGTAAGAAGGGAAAGTTCAATGAACACATCCTGATTCACGCCAAGCTGGGTACCGTTGTAGTACTCGTATATGTCTGTGGCGTTGCTCATGATAGGTCAGCTATTTTTTTAACCATCTTGCTTTTTCTGTTCTCGAAGAAAAGTTTAACAGCTTGAGCGACAGCGGGGTTATTGCTCTCATGACGAAACCATCGATATGCTGTCCTGTACTCAACACCAGACAATTCTGCTATTTTAGGTAGGTCACCGTATTTAAGTTGCCTTTTGTAGAAATCCCTGTTATTTGTGATGCTCTGCTCTGTCATTTTGTGTACGTTTGTTCAACTGTGTACAAATATATACACACATTGTGAAAGAAACAAAAGAAAATACACAAAATGTGAAAATTATTTTGTCGCGGCTGAAAGAAGCGGCAGGATTGACCACAGATACATCTCTTGCGGAGGCACTGCAAGTGGCACCTGCCACTTTGGGCAACTGGAAGAAGAGGGATACTTTGGATTATCCGAAAATATTCACATTTTGTGAATCGGTAGGACTTTCATTAGATAGGGTAATATTTGGAAATGAGCAAATGGAAAGAAATAATTTTGCGCATGAGCCCAGTGCCGTATTTGAGACTCGTAATAAGGCACAGAATATTGAGCGGCTCTTAATAGAACTGCTTACTGAAAAGGTCAAGAAAAGTTTTGAGTCCGAATTTCAGGCCATGCAACGACAAATTGATGAGTTGTCAGGCAAGAAAATTGAAAAAGCAATAGGCAAGCTTGATGCAGCCATTGACCGGAAAACCCCTAAAGAGAAAAAAGACTAAGGATCAGTGCAAATTTCAGCTAGGACTTCTTTTGCCTGCGAGCTGATGCGCCTGGCTTCTTTAATTGTGATTTCATCTGTATTTAATTCCATAGTGGTATTCTCCACTAGGTGGAGAAGGATTAGTAGGTCGTTCATTGTATTTAGTTTGTGAGATAAACTATGTACGTGAAAAATCGTGCCATTGGTTCTTGTAAACCTGTTAAAATGCGCACTTCAACCCGAATAATCAGCACTTGCACGGAAGAAAAACGGCCTTAAATTATTTAATAGTCTGCCCTTCAATACTTTAAGCCTTTTTGTATCTATTAAATAAGGGTATTAACCCCCCTCTTATCGGCGCTTTTTATGGCTTATAGCCTATTTATAAGGCGTTTCAATAGGTTGTAAACGTGTGTTTTCGCTGTTTTCTGTCCATCCTACTGTCCACCCTACTGTCCACCCTTACAGATTTACGGGCTTAATTCACCTAACGTGTTGGTATAAGTCATAGAATGCGATTTTAAATGTGATAGGCAATTATGCACTGATTAAAAAGCATTCAAACCCCCATTAAAGCCCGTTTTAGCCCTATATTTGCTATGATCTTAAAGTAGTCAGGTATAATCGGTCTATTTGAAATGGTGAGCTTAAACCAGCATTAAACTAAAATTAAACCTTTTTACTATTCGTTTAATTTACGGTTTAAGCATAAAAAAAGCCCGCACCTCGCATGGTTACGGACTTTTCGCCCTTTTTAATCGACCTTTTTATGCTGTACTATTTGTTTTACCCCCTATATCTCAGGACAGCACGCAGGTAAATACAGAA
>Ga0314855_100106_pt1 | contig 23804 bp, 32 predicted proteins | sample 2018CB1WmetaG_FD_203636 | JGI IMG/M metagenome (GOLD analysis project Ga0314855, IMG submission 203636) | Cryopeg brine viral communities from Beaufort Sea near Barrow, Alaska, United States - 2018 CB1W | ecosystem: Environmental > Aquatic > Marine > Coastal | place: USA: Alaska | collected... | reverse complement strand
GCTGCTGAAGCAGCCCACCCAGATCGCCAAACGCATCATCCGCAAAGAGGACGTGTTCCTCTCCGACTATCTCTTCCGTGGACCCATCGCAGTCCAGGGCGGCGCGTTCACCTTCTCAGAGGCTGAGGAGCAGGACCAGTATCCGGCACGCGGCGACGTCCAGCAGATCGAGCCGGGCGGCGACTACCCCATGGTCGACGTGGCCGAAGGTGAGCAGCAGGCAGGGCGCACCTCGAAGTTCGGTGCCGCCTACCGGGTGACCTACGAGGCGCGGGACGACAACAACGTCAACCCGATGGCCAAGGGCAACATCAAGGTCCGCAACGCGATGATCCGCTCCGACGCGGGCCGCGCCTTCGCCGCCATCGAATCGAAGACCACGCCGGTCGCCGCTTCCGCTGACTGGTCGACGGCCAGCGCGTGGGAGAAGGACATCCTCACGGCCATGTCCGTCTTCCCGGACGGCTACGAGCCGGACACGATCATCATCTCCAAGGCGACCGCGCTGAAGGTGCGGCTGCTGAAGGAACTAAAGGACTACGCCCCGCGGGAAAACACGGACCTCAACCCGCTGTTGAACCGGTCGCTCGACAACCTGCTGGAATTGAACTGGATCATCAACAACCGGGCCGCTAACCGCGCCTACCTGATCCAGCGCAACACTGCCGGTTTCGTCGCACAGTCCGACGCGTACGGCGTCACCGTCGTGGACCGCCCGGAGAACGACGAGTTCCTGGTCAAGGCCCGCCGCCGTTCGGCGCCGGTCGTCGACGAACCCAATTCGGTCGCGATCATCGAAGGAGTCTGATTCCGATGGCTAAGAACAGGACAGAGAAGATGGCTGAAGCAAACAGTGAGCCGGTGAGCGAAGAGCAGCCGGCCGCCGAGGAGCCGAACGGTCAGCAGGAAGCCGGCGCCGACACGGAGCAGGCCACCGCGCCTGAAACCGAATCGGACCAAGGGGACACTACCCCTTCGGAGTCCACGGACGCACCGGAAGAGGACAAGCGGGCCACGGCCCTGCAGGCCCTCGTCTCCGGCGGCAACACGGAGCAGGCCACCGCGCCTGAACCGTCCGGTAAGCGGGTCAAGCGCACCGGCAACACTGTCGACTTCGGTGGAGACACTGAAGCCGTCGTCGTCGCCCGGTACGCGAACCTGACCGTCAAAGGCGTGAACACCGTCGCCCGACGCGGCGACACGATCACCGCCCCGTCCGATTATGTGAAGCGCGCCGAGGCGATTGGCGCCGTCCGGAAGGCCTAAAGCCTTGGCTACTGAGCAGCCGGCGTGGGGTGTCACCGTGGAAGAAGTCCATGCGTTGGCGCCCCACGTTCCGATTAACGACTCTCCCGACGTCGACCCTGATCCGGTTTGGGATGGGGCGGTGAATCAGGCGGTCACGTCTGCCCAGGTTGAGGCGTGGATCGTGCAGGTTGGCAACCGGGCGGCGATGCGCCTGCACCAGTTCGACACGCTCACCGACGAAACCCGCAAAGGGATCGTCGACGGTGCCGCGCACGATGCCGTGGTCAACGGTGCCGCTTCCTACCTTGTCGCGGCGGCGTACCCGGCCATGTCCGCCCCGAACGAGGACGTCTCCTACGCGCAAGTGTTGTGGGGTAGGTTCACGGCCACCATGAATGAGACAGCCGAAACCCTCGATAAGTGGACCGGCGGCGACGGCCCGGCAGGCGGGGCCGGTGGTGTTGTTTCTGGCTTCTTCCCGGAACCACTATTTCCCGACGGGCAGCAGTGGTGACATGTCCGTTATTACTTTCGCGCATTCCGGGACAGATGAGTTCACGCTTATGCTCGACCGGTTCCGGGCCAACGTCTCCGACGCGTCCCCGGCGTTCGAGCGGATGGCCGACCACCAGGCCACGGTGTGGCGGCGTAACTTCAACTCCGAAGGTTCCTACAACAGCGGCGGATGGACGCCCCTCTCGGCGGACTATGGGGCGTGGAAGGCGAAGAACTATCCCGGCAAACGCATCCTCGAACTGACCGGCACCCTGAAGGATTCGCTCACGTCCCGGCCGTTCGGTGTCGATGAGATCACGGACACGAAGATGATCATCGGAACCGCCGTCGACCACGCGAAGTACCACCAAAAGGGCACGGCCACCATGCCGGCCCGGCCACCTATCGGGCAGACCACGAGGGACGACACGAAAGAGTTCGCGAAAATGCTCCACGAACACATCTTTGAAACGCAGGGCACCTGATGCTCGGCTCCGAAGGCGTTACCGAACACCTCACCCTGCACCTGCGCGAACACCTGCCCCGCACGGTCGCCGCGATCCGCACCAACCGGGCCGCCACCAAGCAGGAGCTGCCGGACGTCCACAAGATTTATCCCGTGGTCAAACGGTATTCCGCCGTCGGCCAATACCCTGCCGTGTTCATCGAAGAGCGGGCCACCACCGGACGGCTTGGCAACCGCGAGTCCGACTTGGATGCCGACTGGGACGAATACTCCTACCGGTACCAATACCGGATCTGGATCTGGGCGATGTCCGACAGCGAAGAACAAACCGCCCTCCAGGTCAAGCGCTACACCCAGGCTGTTGAGTCGGCGCTGCTGCAGGACAAACTCATCCACCAATCCGAAACCGACCATGCCGCAGTGGACCCGGCAGTGATCCGGCACTCCTACTCCGACGTCGCCCAGAACGAGGCGAAGAAGATGCTCGGCGGCTCCTATGTCGAAATAGAGATCGCCACGCATGAACGGCTCGGCGCTTTCCCTGACTACACGGACCGCACCACAGCCCTCGATTCCGAAGTGGAGCCGGAGCAGTGACACCGCAGCCGTCCCACACGCACCCGCACCGGGCGCACATGGTGGGGCCATGAGTAAAGCGCAGCGCGTCCACAACCCTGTCGGCACCGAAATTGTCTACGACACCGCCGGGCACATCCTCCCCGGCCACCAGAGCGTGTCAACGGACCTGTCCGACCCGGTCACCGAACGGTTGACCGCCAGCGGGCAGCTCATCGTCCCGAAGGTGCCAAAGCAGACGGACACGAAGAAAACCAGTAAAGACACCTCCGGGTCCGAAGGCGCCGGAAAAGAGAGCGGAGAAACCTCATGAGCAACATCGGTGTTGAAGTCACCACCTCTGTACGGTCCGGCCCATCGAACCCCGGCACCCCCGCAGGGATCTTCCATGTAGCCGGCCTGACCGAGCGCGGCCCGGTCAACCGGCCTGTCACGGTCCGGTCCCTGGCACAGTTCGGCGACCTGCTGGGCGGACGCACCGCCTACTCGTCGCACCTGTACGACACGGCCCGCCTGTTCTGGGAAGAGGGCGGCTCCGAGCTCGTCGTCTCCCGCGTCGTCGGGCCCGCCGCGACCCGCGGCGAACTCGTCCTGATGGACACCTCCTCGGTGGAGACGATCCGGGTCGAGTCCATCGAACCGGGAACCTACTCGGAGAACATCGCCGTCACCGTCACCTCCGACGCCGGGACGTTCACCGTCACCGTAGCCGTCGACGGGGTCCTGGTGCACAGCTTCGCCGGACTGACGTCCCCGGCCGACCTGGTCGCCGCAGCACGTGGCAGCCAGTACGTGAACGTCCTCGACCTTGGATCCGTGACAGCGGCACCGGGCAACAACCCCGTCGCCGTTGAGGACGCACCGTTGTCGGCTGGTACGGATGACCGGGCGGGCGTCACCGCCCAGTCCGTCATTGCCGCCCTCGACTCGGCAGGTGAAGCTGCCGCCGGCGGCGCTGTCGCCGCACCGGGCTACACCGCCGACGTGATCGGCACCGACCTACTCGCCCACGCAGCAGCGCACTCGAAGATCGCCTTGCTGGCCGCTGGCCCGGAAGCATCCACCGAGGACGCAATCGGGGTCGCGAACACCATCGGCGGCGGCGAGCATGGCGCCTACGGTGGCCTGTTCTACCCCCACGTCGTGGTTCCGGATGGCCGCGGCTCCCGCGTCGTCTCCCCCGAAGGCTACGTCGCGGCTGTGCGTTCCCGCGCCTTCGTAACGGAAGGCTACTGGCAGGTTCCCGCCGGGGACCGCGCACGCACCACATGGGTGCTCGGCACCGCACAGGGCGTCGACATTGCCACGAACAACGAACTGTCCGCAGCTCACGTGAACGGGATCGTCACCTCCGGTACGAAGACCCGCCTCTACAACTGGACGTCCCTGTCCGCTGACCGGGAGAACTTCGGGCTCCTCTCCGCACGCGACACACTCAACAACCTGTCCCTCGTCGTGGCTGAGTCGTTGGAGCCGCACGTGTTCTCCACCCTCGACGGGCGGGGGCACCTCCTCGCGAAGGTCAAGACCGCAGTCGTCGGTGTCCTCGCACCGGTCGCGAAGCGCGGCGGTTTCTACGCCGCACTCGATGCGGGCGGGCAGGAAACGGACCCCGGCTACCGGGTCACCGTCGACGCCTCCAACAACCCGGCAGGTTCGGCAGCCGATAACCAGGTGAACGTGTCCGTGGCCGTCCGGCTTTCCCCGGCCGCGGCACTGATCAAGGTCGAAATCATCAAGGTGCCGGTCACGGCGTCCGTGTAGAGAAAGGGAAAAACACATGTCTAAGGCAACACAGCGGGACCACCTCGTGACCATCGAAGGCGTCCCCGGCACATGGCGGAGCCTCTCCGGCGGCGGCGGGACCGTGGAGACCACGAAGGACCGCGACGGCGGTGCGATCCGCCCCGACATCCTCGGCGGGCCACCGGAGTTCGAAGACCTCGAATGCGCCCGCACGTTCGACCCGGTCCGCGACGCGGCATGGATGAAGCAGCTACGGCAGAACCTTGGCCGCGGCTTCTACACGGTGATGAAGCAACCCATCGACGTGAACAAGATCGCGATCGGTGAACCGTTGGTGTACCCGGACTGTATGCTCTCCGGGCTGACGGAAGCCGAAGTCGCCGACTCGTCCGACCCCGCCGAAGTGTCCCTGACGTTCTCGACCACGGGGCCGGCGGACTGATGGCACAGGTTCCCAGCATTGGCCGCGTGGTTCATTACCACTCGTACGGAACGCCGGGCGGCGAATTCAAGCCTGAGCCGCGCGCCGCGATCATCACTGCGGTCGCAGAAGAGACCGGACTGTCGGGAGTGTGCCTGGCCGTACTGAATCCAACCGGGATGTTCTTCAATACCGGCGTGCAGTACAGCGAAGAACCGAAGCCGGGCTGTTGGTCGTGGCCGCCAAGGGTATGAGTGGCTGAATGAGGTTTACCCCCTTGTGGTTCCGGTGCTTTCTCCCGGGCCGCAGGGGGCCAAACGTGGGGCGGGTCGCCTCTCGTCCCGGTCTGCTCAGTGACTGGACACGCGACCCGTCCCACACCCTTTTAACGGTCACTGCGACTGTCTGGATTACGGGCCTCGCCCATCCGGGGCGGGCAACTGAGCCGAAAGAGGACAAGTAAGTGACTGACACATTCGGAGACTACGACTCCACCGACACCGCAGCCGATGAGACCGAGATCCAGTACGAACCGGCGACCACCGGCAACAGCCTCCTCGACGAACTGAGGGAAGCGTCCCGCGCCGAACTGGACAACATCATCCACCTGCCCGTGAAGCAGCGCGAGGGCTGGAACCTGCGTTTCAACGCCGTCATCTCCCGCGCCGACATCAACCGGTACCAGCGGGCCGGGCAGGGCAAGGCGAAGAAGGCCGAGAACGCCGACGCCGTGAAAACGAACGCGATGCCGATCCTCGAAAAGTGCACCGGCATCTTCAAGGGCGGACGCGGCGAAGATCAGCAGGTCCACGACGCCGAGGGGCGCCCGTTGCGGCTGAACTCGAATGACTTCCTCGCCATGCAGGGCGAACCGAAAGACGCGATCAAAGCCCTGCAGAAGTTCATGGGCGACGCCGGTGTCATCACCATGGGCGCCGCACTGCTTGAACAGGCCGGCTGGACGGAGGACCTGGAGCCACTGGACCCTACCGACGGCTAAGGGCCTGGCTGCCCGATAAGACCCGCTTCATTGAGGCCGCACGCATCGCACGGATACTGCGCCTCGACCCCGTCACCGTCGTCACCGAAACGGACTGGGAGCACGAAGCGATCCGGGCCGCGGCAGCCAGAGTCCTCATAGCCGACGACGAGCAGCAAGCCAAAGAAATGAAACAGAAAAAGTAGACGGGAAGGGGCGCAGGTGGCCACCGAAGAACGCGTTGTTCTCACCGCAGAGATGCGGGACGAGCTGTCTGCGCCCCTGACCGACCTCGATAAGAAAGTCGACTCGACTTCGAAGGGCATCGAGAAGTCCGCGAAGCAACAAGCCAAGGCCACCGAGCGGTCCAGTAAGAAAATGGACACGGCCATGGACAAGGCCGGCAAGAGCGCGAACGCCATGGAATCCGTGTTCCAAAAGGTCTCCCGCTCCAAACCACTGTCCGGGCTGGTTAAAGGCGTCGAGTCGGCGCGGAAGAAGATCGGCGCGGCGACCGAAAAAATCAGCGACGAAACGAAAGACAACCTGAAAACCGGTTTCGCTGCTGCAGGTGTCGCCGCCGCCGGAGCCTTGACGGCCGGCCTGGTTGGTGCTCTCGGCAAAGGTGCCGGTAACGACAAGATCACCGCCTCCCTCGGCCTCTCCCCCAAGCAAGCGAAACGGGCCGGCAAAGCCTCCGGGAGGCTCTACGCCGGCGCGTACGGCGAATCGTTGGCGGACGTGAACACTGCCGTCGAATCGGTTATGTCCTCCATTAAGGGCATGCGGACCGGCTCGGCATCCGAGATCGAGAAGATGACGGCGAAAGTCCTGACCATGTCCAAGACGTTCGAGGTCGACGCCGGACGGGCGGCGCAGGTAGCCGGGCAGATGATCAACTCCGGGCTGGCGAAGAACGGCACCCAGGCAGCGGACCTGCTGACCACGGCCATGCAAAAGGTTCCCTCCGCTGTCCGTGAAGACATTCTCGATGCCGCCGACGAATACGGGCCCTTCTTCGCGAACCTTGGCCTCTCCGGCGAGAAGGCCATGGGGATGCTTGTTGCGTCCTCCGAGAAGGGCATGTATGGGATCGATAAGACCGGTGATGCGGTCAAGGAATTCGGTATCCGTGCCACTGACATGTCGAAAGCATCCGGTGCCGCCTACGAAACGCTGGGCTTCGACCAGCAGAAAATGACGAACAAGCTCCTCAAGGGCGGCGAGACCGGGTCTAAGGCGTTCCAGAAGATCGTCGGCGGTCTGCAGGACATCAAGGACCCAGCGAAGCGCTCAGAGGCCGCGATAGCCCTGTTCGGGACGCCGCTTGAAGACCTCTCTGTCAATGAGATTCCCCAGTTCCTGACCTCCCTGCAATCCACGAAAACCGGGCTCGGCGAAGTGGCCGGGGCCAGCAAGCGGATGGGTGATACCGTCCGGGATAACGCCACCACCCGGCTGAAGGAATTCAAGCGTATCGCGATTGGTGCGTTTACCGGCCTGGCGGAGCAGGCGATTCCCGTACTGGAGCCAGTCCTTACTTTCCTGCAGAAGTTCGCGCCGATCCTCGCACCGACAGCCGTCGGAATCGTCGCCGTCGGCCTCGCCATAAAGGGCGCGTCCGTGGCGATGGGGATCTTCAACGCGGTCATGAAAATGAACCCCGTCGTCCGCACCATCAGCCTGATCGTCGTCGCCGTGACCGCCCTGGTGGCCGGGGTGATGTGGGCCTACAACAACGTCGAGTGGTTCCGCGACGCCGTCGACGCCGCCTTCTCTTGGATCAAAAAATCAGTGTCCGTCGTCGTGAACTGGTTTATGAACACGGCCCTGCCGGTCCTCCTCAAAGTCTGGGACGGGATAGCTGCCGGGGCGACCTGGTTGTGGCAGAACATTATTTCCCCCGTTTTCCGGTTTATCGGCGGCGCTATCCGGGCGTTCTGGATGCTTGCCTCCGGGATCTTCAAACTCGTGGTCGCTTTCATCCGCCTCACCCTCGGCCCCGTTTTCTCGTGGCTGTATGAGAAGGTCATCAAGCCCGTCTTCGGTTGGATCGGCGACCGGATCTCCAAAGTCTGGAAAAGCAAGATCAAGCCCGTGTTCCAGACGCTCGGCGATTTCATTACTGACACCGTGGCGCCCGCGTTCCAAAAGGGTGTCGAGCTGGTCGGTAAGGCCTGGGGAATGGTTAAATCCATCGCCGCGAAACCGATCTCGTTCGTCATCGACACGGTTATCAATAAGGGCATCATTGGCGCGTTCAACTGGGTCGCTAAGAAACTCGGTGTGGACACCCTCCCGGAAGTCCATAACCCGCTGAAGAACGTCAAGGCCAGCGCCCCAGCTGTCTCCGGCGGGCCGATGCGGGCATTCGCTGAAGGCGGCTACACCGGCCACGGCGGAAAGTACGAACCGGCCGGCATCGTCCACAAGGGCGAATACGTCGTCAACAAAGCCCAAACGAAAGCCGCCGGCGGACCCGCAGCCATCGGTGCCGCCCTCAATGGTGGCGGTGGCTTCGCACCAATCTGGGGACCGTTCCAGAACGCGATCCGCAGCGCGGGCAGGTTGTTCGTCGGCACCGGGGCCGGTCCGGCGTGGCAGATCCCCGCCGCAGCGTCCATGTGGGACCAGCTCGCAGGCATCCGTGTCCAAGCAGGATCAGGGCACCCGCAAGCAAGCACGGGTCTCGGCGCGCTCGGTTCCATCCTCGCCTGGGCCACCGGCTCCGGAAACATCACCTTCAACACACAAGGCATCGCACCGGGCCTGTCGCCGGGAATGAAGCGCGCTACTGCCGCTCACGAAATCGGCCACGTGTTGGGCTTGCCGCACACCAACGCCTCCTCGATCATGCAGCCGATCATCGGTAACCACATGGCCCCGACAGCGTTCGACGTCGGACGGCTCCGCTCCCTCTACGGCAAAGGCTCACGCGGCGCCGGTGAAGGCGGCGGCTTCAACCCCCTGGGCTGGCTCGTCGACAAAGTCAAAGACGCCATGGCCGGGCTGCTGGACAACATCCCAGGACTTGGCATGTTCGCCGACCTGGCCGCAGGTGTCGGGAAGAAACTCATCTCCGGCGTCACCGACTGGGTCGGCGACAAGCTCGGCATCGGCGGCTCAGCGGCCAAAGCAGGATTCGCCGCACCCGGCATCTACGACAACGGCGGCATGCTCGCCCCCGGCGCCGCAGGGATCAACCTCGGCCGCAAACCCGAAGCGGTCCTCGACCCTGAAGAAACCGCGAACTACAAAGCCATGTTCCGCAACGACGGCGGCCAAAATGCGGGCGGAGACACGATCACGATCAACGCAACGATCAATGTGACGGGTGAAGTTGAGGACGAATACGAAGTGAAAAGGAAGTTCACCGAGATGCTTGAAGAAGCGTTCGCGGACGCCAATCGGAGGAAATACTGATGGTGAGAGTACGGGTCAACCGGCCAGCACGTGGCGAGACCATGGCACTCGTCACCGCCAACGGGCGGCGGGTCTCCATGGTGATGACCCCGTCCGGTTTCAACTACTCCAATAACCCGAAGCTTGGCCAGGTCGAGCGGGAAGGGCGCAAAGACCTGACCCGCGTCACCAGTCCCGGTCTGCGCTCGTTGTCGTTCACGAACCGGATCGCCGCCACCGACTACACCCAAAGCATCGAGCCGATACTGCGCGTCCTGACCGGCATCCAGAAGGAAGGCCACCGGGTGCGCTTCACCGGCGGCTCCCCCGTCTTCGAACAATACCCGTGGTGGCACATCCACAACCTCGACATCAACGTCACCCAACGCGCCGTCAACAACCAGCCCTCCCGTGCCGAACTGTCGTGGGAGCTCAAAGAGGCGGTCGACGTCACCGCAGACATTGTGAAGACGAAACCGAAACCGAGGAAGCCGCCGGCCCGGTCCAAGCCCGTCGGGAAAGTGACCCGCACACACCGCGTCGTCCGCGGCGACACCCTCTGGGCGATCAGTGGCCGCTACCTTGGCGATCCGACACGCTACCCGGAGATTGTCCGCATGAACCGCAACAAGATCAAGAACCCCAACCTGATCTATCCGGGTGAAGTGTTCAAGATCCCGGCGCGCTGATGGCTACAACACTGAACGGTGCCCGCCTGAAGAAAGTCAAGGTCACGGGCAAGAACATGAGTGCGGAGCTGGAGAAGTCCTGTACCAAGGCGTCTCTGTCGGCCTCTCACGACGCCGAGTCGGAGATGTCGTTCTCGTTTACTGATTCGCAGGACGCGAAGCTGTTCAACTCCGGCCTCCTCGTCAAAGGCTCCACCATCACCTACGGGGCATGGCGGCTGATCGTGGTCTCGCTTGACTTCGGCCCCGGCCAACTCGGCCCACAGTTGACCGTCCGGGCGCCGTCGAAGTTCATCACCGACCTGCGCGAAGAGACGGGCGCGAAGAACTGGGGCACCGTCGACGTCGCCGCATGGGTCAAAGACACCGCCCGCCGCACTGGCATGAAAACCGTCATCCAACCAAACCTTGGCCGCAAAGCCGCCGTGCGGAAGAAACCCGAAGGCGGGCAGAAGGACTCCACCTGGGACGTCCTCGCCGGGCTGGCAACCGAGACCGGATCGTGGTTGTTCGAATACGGATCAACACTGGTGTTCGCCCGCCCCTCCTGGCTGGCCGGCCGCTCATGGGGGAACCGTTCGATCGAACTGGATTGGGACGATTGGGCGAACTACTCCGACGCCCTCGCCGGGATGCCGTCCTACTCCCGCGACCCATCCCAGGAAGCAGCCGAGAAGCTGACCCTCCGCCTCGTCAGCCGTGACGCGGACAGTGTCCGTCCGGGCGACGACGTACGCCTGACCGGCCGCAATGCCGGGGACATGAAAGGCCAGTGGATCGTCGTCGGCGTCGACTTCCCCCTGCACACAGCGACACCGGTCACGGTGACCTGCCAACGCCCCATTGACCCGGAAAAGGAGGAGAGCTGATGGCTGTCTGGAATGAACTCGTCACTGCCCGCGTATCCTCCCAGGTGGTCAGTATCCACCCGAACGGTTTCGAGGTCGACGCCGAACGCGCCGCCCACGAAGGCCCGCCCCTGCAGCTCGGTGAAGTCCTCTCCCATGCGCTCGCAATCCATCAGGTGAACGTCCCGGATACTGACGAGCATCTGGCCGCGGTGCTGGACCGTGACAGCACCACAGCCGACCCGGCAGCACTGGTGCGCGGGACCATTGTCCGGGCCAGCGACGGACGCCTCGGACTCGCCGCAGGACGTGGCGCCGTTGTCGAATCCGCCGGCGAATCCCTGACGCGTATCACTGCACCGGAAACAGGCCGATACGTGGCCGCATGGTTCCTGCCCGGTGCCGGATACACGAGGAGGCAGACGTGAGCCGCTCACTGATTCAACAGACCATCCAGCGCCGCCCGGAGAAACCACCGGCGGAAACCGTCCCCGCCCTCTGGCGCGGCCTCGTGATTGAAGTACTCGACGACGGCACCGCATGGGTGACCATCCCACGCCTCGGCGGCACGGACGCCTTCGGGCCACTGCCCTCCATCCCCGACGGGCTCACACCAGGCGAACCAGTCCTCATCGGCGCCGTCGAGGGCATGGCGGCGGAAATGCTCGTCGTCAATCGGATCGCCGACCGAACAGACTCCCGACTGAAGTCTTTAGAGGCCGCGTTCACCACATTGATGCTCGCATCGGCCATGATCATCGAAGACCCGGACCGGAACGGCATCTACATCGTCGGGCGGGCGGCGGACGTGAGCGAAGACCCCAACGATCCGGGATTCTTCTTCATCGGCCCCGACGCCCCCGTGACTGAAGACCCGGCCGATCCCGGCCTGTACCTGATTGGAGACTAAGAATGGTTGACCGGCTCGTATCCGTCAACGAAACCCACGATCTGCCCGCGCCCGTCGCGGCGCGGCTGATGGAGCAGGTCCAGGACGGCGAATCGGCGTACCAGCTCGCCGTCGCTGGCGGCTACACGGGAACCCTCACCGAATGGCTCGCCTCCCTCAAAGGTGGCAAGGGTGACCCCGGCATTCCCGGCAAGCCGGGACCGGAAGGGCCGACCGCCTACGAGGTCGCGGTCTCGGACGGTTTCGCCGGCACCAAAACCGAATGGTTAGCCTCACTCGAAGGAACCGACGGCGCATCCGCCTACCAGATCGCAGTCGCCGGAGGATACGCCGGGACCGAAGCCGAATGGGTCGCCTCATTGGAAGGGCCGCAAGGCGAACCAGGCACCGCCAGCGACGCCGACATGGCGGCTGTTGCGGCTGACGAAACATCCCAATTCAGAGGGGCACTTAGTGCCACCTTTGCCACCTCCGAATATGTCAACACTCTGGCGTTCGGAACAGAGCTACAGGTGGCCGACGCCACTACCGCCGAATTGGTGGACGACCCCTCCACCCTTACCGGAGCGGCGATGCAATCCGCCTACGCGGGGTTCACGCCGCGGGGGCTGGAGTTGATTGAAACCCAGCGATGGGACGCACTCCGACCTTTCTCCGCGGCGCTTGCAAACAGGCACTATCAGCGCGTGAACGTGGCGGTTCTGGGCGACTCCATTACAGAGGGGCAGGGAGCTACCCAATTTGATCGTAGATGGGTGTCAAAGTTGCAGGAACAACTCCGCGCACACCTGCCGACTAGCGGGCTTGCAGGCGGCGGGCGCGGCTTTATCGCGGCGGAGATGACAGGGCAGAACTCGTTTACCTCCCCCGCCTCCAATGTGGGCGGGCCTCGGGCCAGTCATCCATACGGGCCAAAACGTCACAGTCTCGTACTGGAAGAGGCGGGGCACGAAGTGAGTTTCGCTCTCAACGGCACGTCTTGCGACCTTCTCTATATTGGGGGCACTGGCGGTTCGGTAACCTATAGCGTTGACGGCGGGGCACCTGTCGTATTCGTAATTCCCGGCCCACTTCTGGATGGGCAGAAGGAGCGCATCACCTTCCCATCAAGCGGGGAACACACACTAACCGTCGCATGGGCGTCCGGTGACTCATATATACATGGCGTCATCGAATACAACGGCGACGAAGAAAAGGGGATACACGTCAACGACGCCGGGCACTATGGCTGGAACACCGGTTATGGTTCGGCTGGCTGGCTGCAGGGCGGATTCGCCGGGAACTTCTGGCCTGCCGGAGTCGCGTCCCTTGGTTCCGATCTGCTCATGGTTGCGCTTGGCACCAATGACCCCGTATCGGGGATCTCACCTACCGAGCACAAGTCCAACATCGAAGGCATTATCTCCAAGGTGCGTGCAGGCTATGCGGAACTGGGATGGAGCGCACCACCCGTTTTACTGGTTCCTTATGGCGGACCAGCCAACACGGCAAGTTCATGGCAGGGCTACGTTTCAGCGGAGCTTGAAATAGCCGCCGAAGATCCGGCAGTGGCCATTTCTGACCTGTCGCTACGGCTCCCGAACGCATCCCTGCCAGATGACCTAGGACTATACGCCGACGGCGTGGGCCACCCATCAGACAAGGGGCACTCCATGACCGGGGACGCCTTAGCCACTTTCATGCTCCCCAGATAGGGGCAAATAAAACCGGGATACTTGACCTAAATCTAAAGCAAGTTCAGGGAACTCGGTCCAAGAAAAGGTAGAATAGAGGAACAAGAAAAAGCCCCGCAACGGTAGGTGCGCTAACACCAATTGCCGTCCGGGGTACGACCGAACTGTTTAGGAGTTCGATGTGTCTATTGTTACCCGCACCTGCACTACCTGCAAAGTGGCTCGCCCGCTCGCTGACTTCTATATCGATGCCGAGGCGAGGGGCGCTCGCCGCACTGGCAAGAACCGCGTCATGCCATGCCGGTACTGCGCCAAAGAGACGGCGCAAGCACGTAGGGCACCACGGCAGGAATACATTGATCGGATCAAGCGGGAATCCGGCTGTGCTGATTGTGGCCTCCACCCCGAAGTTCTGGCGGTGCTGGAGTTTGACCACCGTCCCGGCGAGGTCAAGAAGTTCTACATCTCCAAGATGATGACCAGCGGGACGTGGGAAGCATTCAAGACGGAAGTCGCCAAGTGTGATGTTGTCTGCGCCAATTGTCATCGCGTCCGCACCATCACCCGCAAGCAGTTGGGCCGATTCTTCGGCGGCACGCGGATCACCAAGGCTCAGGTGTACAAAGACCAGCTGGCGGGGAACGGGCACATCTGGACCCTTGATCAAATGCTGTCTCTGACAGCCGCGAAAGTCGATCAACCACCGCTGTTCTAAGCCGCTTTCCTCGCCGGTGCTGCCTAACCCGGTCCCGTCCCACAACGGGGAGCTGCTCGGCGGCATCCTGCTGGTATGGCCATTGAGATTGATCCCCGGACCGGGCTGAAGAAGTACAGTGCTGGCACCGACCCGCACCCGTCACGCATTGATCACAATGCGGAGCGGGATCTGCTTGCCGCGATCATGGCGATGGCTGAGCAGGGTCCGACCGGGGATCGTCCGACGTCGGGCAAGTGGGGCCGCTTCTATTGGGACACCAGCGTCAACCGGCTCTACTTCGACGACGGCACGCAGTGGATGGAAGTAACCACGAACGGCGGGGGCGGCGCAGGCAGGACCATCCTTGTCGCCGGCGGAGCAACCGAGGGGACCTCGGACCGTTCGGCCCGCGCCGACCACGTCCACAGCATCCCATTGGCGACACAGTTTGCACATGGCGCCTTGTCCTCCACGGATAAGGCCGCGCTGAACGGTGCAACAAGTAACGGTGCCGCGAACCAGCTCGTGAAAAACGACTCGTCCGGACGCCACTCGGTTACCACTCCCACGGCGGCGTCTCACGCATCGAATAAGGGCTACGTCGACCAAGGGGTCAACAGCCGGGCACCATCGAGCCACAACCACAACGCCGACGACGTGAATGCGGGCACCTTCAACCCGCTCCGGCTGCCGGTGGTGACAGTATCGGCTCAAGGCGCGATGCTGGCAGCGGATAAGCAGAAGCTCGATAACGCCACCCATAATGCTGAAGCGAACACGCTGGCACGCCGTGACTCCACCGGCCGTCTCCAGGTTGCCTATCCCGGCGCGGGCACGGATGCGACATCGAAAACCTACGTCGATAACCAGATCAGCACCCGCTCGGCTTCCGGGCACACGCACTCCTACAGCTCACTGACCGGCATCCCGTCGAGCTTCAACCCCTCCAGCCACTCGCACAGTTGGTCCTCGATCACCTCGAAACCGAACACGTTCCCGCCAGCAAGCCACACGCACGCCATCGCCGACCTGAGCGACGCCTACGAGGTCATCACCGACGCGTCATTCATTGCTGTATCAACCAACTTCACCGTCGATGCAGCCTCGCCAGCCACATTCCTGATCAGGTCCGGGCTGACCGTCACGTTCGGCATTAAGGCAGAAATGGTGGATCTTGTCGGCTTGGAGCTTCGGATCAAAAACGCATTCCGGCCCAGCACTGCCGTTAACCCGGTCCTGGCCACCCCGACCGAATTTTACAGAGCTGCCGCGTACCTGGAGGGCAGCAGTGGAAAGATCATCTTTGAGGGTAACCAGTCCGGAGAGACCTACATCGTTGGCGGCACCTACATCATGGACCCGGCGAACCTGTGATGCGGTATTACGGGGCGTACGAATACTCACCGAGGGCGCAGCTACTGATCCGTATCGTCTTCGCGCTCATGTACCTTGGCGGGGCCGTGATGGGCTTCGGCGCATCCGTTTTAGCAACCTACCCGCCTGAATCCATTGGCGATGGTGTCGTGCAAGCGCTCGGCGGGGTCGCCTTGCTCGTTTCCCTGGTCTGTTGTGTTGCGGTACTTGTCGACCGTTGGAAGGTCGAGTGGATCGGTTTGTTCTTCCTCAACGGCTCCATCAGCGTCTACTTGGTCATCGTCTGGGGGGAAGTCGCGGGGGACTTCGACAGGCTGACATCGGCCGGAGCGTTCACAATGCTCAATTTTTCCTTACTGGTGCGTCTCATTGATCTGACACTCGCATATTCATTGATTTCCCGCACTGCCGCTCTCAAGCGAAAGGTGATCTTGGATGATGCTGAATGAGTGGCTAATTCCTCTCTTAGCGGCACTCTTCGGCGGTGGGGGAATCGCAGGAATTTACAAACTATATGTTGATCGAAAGCTCAATATCGAGTCCCGTGAAGGCGATGCGAAAGCGGTCCAGCACACGTCGATGACTACGATCCTCAACAACCTCGACTCACGGCTGACAAAGGTGCAGGAACGGCTCGACAAGCAGGAAGCGACGAACCGGCAACTGGTGCGCATCAACGCAGTCCAGTTCAGTCACATCCTCCTACTCGAGCGTGGACACCCGGAACCGGTGCCCGAACGTCCAGCCGAAACAGAGTGGATGCGCCCAACCGGACCGTAACAGGCTGCCATCCCACATCGGCGCGCACAACAGGCCGACCCTGTCAATAACTGAGTAAGGAAGAAGGGCCAGCATGGCACACCCCGATGAAGTACCCGACGACCAGAAGGACCCCGGCCACACAATCCCGAAGGACGACTGGGAGAAAGTGCGGGCCGACGCCGCCGTATATGCAGAAGAGGATACGGACGACCTCGACGTACCCGAACCTGACGATGAGGATTTCGCCGGGGAAGGCTTCGACGAGACCCCCGACGAGATGACACGTGGGGAGACGCTGTAATGGTTACTCCTGCTCAGGTAGCTGAGAAGTATCTCGCCATGCCGTCGTCCAAGCATTCCGGCAAGCGCTCACGGACGCAGATGCTCACCGTGCACTCGGCGGAGTCTCCCCTGCGGCGTGGCTTCGCGAAGTCTCTGACCAACTGGTCCAACACTACCGGCGTCCAAGCCTCTTGGAATGCTTTTGCTGATCCTGGCGTCGTCGTCCGGGCCGTCCACACCGCTTATGCCGCGTGGCACGCATCGTGGGCCAATCCCATCAGCATCGGCTACGAGACCGCCGCATACGCCGCATTCAGCCGGGCAGACTGGCTGACGCTGGAAGGCCGGCGGATGCTCGAACGCCTCGCAATCGAGATGGCGGCCGACGCGGAGATCTTCGACATTCCCCTGCGGTGGCTCACCGGTCGGCAGGTCAACCTGATCCGCGCCGGGAACACCAGCATCAAGGGACTGTCAGCACACCGGCAGATCGACCCCGCATACCGCACCGACCCCGGCGACGGATTCCCCTACGGATACCTCCTCAAGCGCATCAAGCACCACTCCGGTGTCAAGCCTGCCTCCAATAAGCCCAAACCGATCCAGAAGGATGAACTAGAAATGGCAAACCTCAACACCGTAACCGAAGCAGTGATCAAGGCCGGGCCCAAACTGGCGGACATCATCCTCGACAGCCCGGTCCAGATCCGCGGCGACGGAGCCAGCGGCAAGACAACCCTGCGAAAGAAAATCGCCTACCTGTTCCATGAACAGAACCGGTCCTACAAAGCCATCCAGGCAGTCAATGCGAAGGTCAACAAGCTCACTCTCGAACACGCCGGGATCAAGGCCGCCGTCCAGGCTGTCGACGACTCCGCAGGCATCGAAGGCGCGCGTCTTGAGGAGATCGTTGGGGACCGCGTCGACGCCGCCCTCGCTGATGTGACACTGACGCTGACCAACGACGAGTCATGACCAGCGGGCATTGGCGGCGCACACTGACCGTCCTTGCCGCGCTCATCTGGTACGTCGGATGGGTGGCGGACGCTGTCCAGGATGCCCGGATTGAGTTGTTGAAGCAGCGCAACCATGCGGCACGCTAACCGGGCACTGCTGATAACTGCAGGGATGCTCGCTGTCGCCTGCATCTCATACGGTCTCGCCCGCAGCACGGCGGCCGTCCTCGAAATACTGATCTGATTGGAGCCCACCATGTGGACTAAGAAATTCTGGAAAGCCGCAGCGGAACGTGGAATCAAGACCGGCGCACAGTTCGTGCTCCTGATCCTCGGTGTAGGCGTGGGCGCCGGTGCTGGGGAGAGCGGAACCGCGCAGGTGGTAAATGCGCTCGCCCTCGACTATGCGACCCTCGGCGGGGCGTTCGTCGGCGGCGTCCTCGTATCGGCCCTGACGTCGGTCATATCCGCTGGCAAGTCCGGTAACCCGTCCGTAAGGAATATCGAGACGGTCACCTCCAAATAGGGGACCTGACCGTCCCGTCCCACAGAGCAGGGCGGCCACGGGCCATGATGCTTCCATGGCTGAAGGCATCCTCTCTTACCCGTTCCGCTTGAATGCGCAGGGTACTGCCGCGACGACCGGCTACGGCACCGATCAGGAAATAGACGAGGCGATAGCTGTCCTCGTGTTGACGCAGATCGGGGAGCGGCCGTTGGCTCCGGAGTTCGGCGTGCCTGACCCGGCGTTCGCTGGTCTGCATGTTGGGGATGTACAGACCGGGCTCGACACGTTCGGGCCGGCGGGGATCCAGGTTGCCGACGTGATCCTGGAACCGGTGAGCCAGACGGTCTCGGAGGCCGACATTGTGTGGAACAGGGAAGAGGAAAACATTGACTGAGCAACTACCCGACGCCCCCAACTATGAGCGGTTGGAGCTGCTGGAGTTCGGCAACGAACGCGACCTGACAGCTGCCGCCATCGAATACGCCCAAGCCGCCCTGCCTGAGTGGGAGGCCCGCGAAGGCAACACCGAAGTGGTGCTGATTGAGTCGCTGGCGATGATGCTCGGCGTTGAAGTCCTCGCCATCCAAATGCTGCCCGAACGGCTCCTCGAACTACTGATGGGCCTCTACGGTGTGACCCGCGATCAGGGCAGCACCGCCACGGGCCGGGCCACATTCGAAGTCACCTCCTCGAACCCGACGCAGGTCATCCCGTCGGGGACGACGTTGCGGTACCAGTTGGAGCCGACCGGTGAGACCATCGACGTCGTGACCGCCGAAACCCTCTCGATCATCACCAGCGAATCAACCACCGGATCTGTCGAAGTGATCGCCGTTGAAGCGGGAACGGCCCCGAATGGTGTCCCGGCGGGCGCGACTGTCCATGTTGTCGATAACCTCACGTTTGTGAACCGGGCCTACCTGTCCACCGGGTTGACTGGCGGATCCGGGGTGGAGGAAGACGAAGCGTTCTACGCCCGCGCTGCCGCTTCTCTGGCCCGCCTGAACTCGACGCTGACCCTCGCACCACAGTTTCAGTACGCGGCTCTCTCGCAGCCCGGCATAGGGCGGGCGAAAGTGTTCGACCGCTACAACCCCGCCACCGGCGCAACCGGCGCGGCGGGGCACGTCACGCTCGCCATCGCCGACCCGCAGGGACAGCCCCTGCCTGCCGACGACGGGACGGCCCTCGCGAACTGGCTCGCCGCCCAAGCGCTCGCCTCCCTGCAGGTCCACGTCATCGACCCGACCTACACGGCCGTCGACCTCGCCGTCACCATCGTCGCGAACGCCGGAACGAACCACGCACAGGTGGAAGCGGCCACCGTCGCCGCCCTCGAAGCGTGGCTGTCCCCAGCCACCTGGGACTGGTCACCGGAAGTCGCAGAATACGCCGTCGTGTCCATCATCTCCGACGTCCCCGGAGTCGCCGCCGTCCTCGGCGTACCGGACACCATCGCCCTGCCCGGTAAAGCACCATTGCCGACGGCTGGGACGATCAGTGTGACGGTGCAGTGATGGTCCACGACTGGACCCGGCGCTGGTGGGAATCATTGCCGCACCACTACCGCAAAGCCGACAACGATCCCCGGCAGGCACCCGAAAGGCCGCTGCTTCGGTTCATGGACGGTATCGGGCAGCTCGGCGGGGCCATGCGCGGGGTCTCCGACGACGTCTGGGAAGGTCTCTACACCGACCCGGCCCGCATCCCGGACAGTGCGGTCCGCTGGCTGGCGCAGATGCTCGGCGTCCCCGAAAGCCAGCGCGCGACCACCCCGGACAAACTCCGGGCCTACCTGCAGGACCTGACCGTCTCCGGGCGGCCAGCCGTCGGGACGCGTTCGGGGATCGCCGAAGTCGCGAAACGCTACCTCACCGGAGACAAGCAGGTCTACGTCACCCCCAGCGAAACCCTTGACCACACCCTGATCGTCTACGCCCGCGCCGACGAAATACCCGGAGGGGAACTATCCTCGCTGGCCGCGGATATTCGCGCCGCCGGTGTGATCCCTGCCGGGCATAATCTGGAGGTCCGGGCAGCCGTCGCGTCGTGGGATGCTTGGGAAGCGGCCACCGGTGAGACGTGGGATCAGATGGAAGCCGTGATCGAGACCTGGACGGACAGCGATTCCGCAGGTGTCCAACTCGAATAAGACACCGCCGTGGGGGGATACCGGGGGGAGAGAGTCTCCGAAAGTGACCGACAAACCCCGACAATCCGGTAAAGCTGGAGACGGGCCACAACCGGCCCGGAAGCAAGAAAATCCGCGCCATAATGGGGCGGAATCCCTTGTGCTGGCGCGTATTACGGGTGGAGCCCCCTGCCGGATTCGAACCGGCGACATCCTGTTTACAAGACAGGCCGGACCCGCGCCAATACTGGGCTGAAACCTTGCCGGGGGGAACCTGGGGGGAACCGGGATTTAACCGATCTTGCCTTTCGCCCGCTCGGCCGCCATCAGCTCGGCCATCTTCTCCGCCACCGTATCCAACTCCTCATCCCACAGGTGCCCGTAGACGTCGAGGGTCATTGCCGCCGATGCGTGTCCGACCATCCGCTGCACGGCCTTGACGTTCGCCCCGGACTGGATCGCGAAAGAGACGGCCGTATGCCGCAACTCGTGGGTGTCATAGTCCCCCAGCCCCGCCGTCGTCCTGGCGCGTTCCCAGACCGGCTTCCACCGGTCCCGCGTCCACGGCCCACCACTCGGCGACGGCAGCAGCCAGTCCGTCCGGGCCCTGCCCTTCGCGATCCTCTTCAGTTGCTCGAGGAGTTCGCCCCGGATCGGGACGTCGCGGTGCCGGCCCGATTTGGTGGTGTCCACTTCCCCGCGGTCGTCCACGTCCCGCTCAATCCGCAACCGCTTCCGCCGCACGTCGAGGTCGCGGACCTGCAAACCGAACGCTTCCCCTTTGCGGATCCCCGTCAATACCAGCACCTCCGCCACAATCGAATGCGGCCCCAGCGCGGTAAGTAGCTTGTCGAGTTCATCGACGGAAAGGTAGCGGCGCCCGGAAACGAGCGCGTCGCGGGACTTGACCTTAGCTATCGGATTCTTCGCAATGTACTCCTCATCGACGGCAAGGTTCGCCAACGACTTCATGACGATGATGATCTTCTTCTCCAAAGACACCGACAACGGTTCCCCGTCCTTCTTCCGCAGACTCGTGAGCCAAAGCTGCAGCTGCACCGGGGAAGTGTCTTTGATGCTGGTCTCGCCCCACCGTTCGCGGATGTACCCGTTCCACGGCAGCCAGTAGGCCTCGATCGTTTTACGGGAGCGGGTCGATTTGATCGTTTCGAGAGTGGGCCACATTTCCGCGTACGTCACCGCCCGCTTGGTGGGGTTGATGTACCGGTCTTCGTTGAGTTCGACTTCCATCCGCGCTTTGTGGGCCTGGGCGGCGTCTTTGTTCCCGAACGACTTGCGGCGCTTCTGCCCGTCCGGTTCGACCCATTCGACGAGCCACCGCAACCCTTTGCCGTGCCGGGCCGATTTGACGCGCTTCTTATTCTCTCCGGGGCGGGTCCACCGGTCTGTCAGTGATGCCATGGCCCTTCCCGTATCCGTTGAAGCCGCCGCACGATCCGCTGGCGGGCATGGTTGGGCCGCCAACGGTCCGCCGGCCAATGGGCGAGCCACCGGTCAAGGACTGCCGCCTCGGCGTCGTGGTCGCCCCTCCGGTGGTGGATCATCGCGGCCCGGTTGTACCAGTAGTCCTGCGGTTCCCTCGTGTCGTATTGGGCCAACTGCTCGGCGGAGTCGATGAGCTTGTCGAGGATCGGCAACGCGGCCTCGTCCAACCCGTGCTCGAACATGGCGTCGATGACGACATACCAGTGCTCCTGCGGGTAACCGCCCACCATCCGCCGGCGCACCGTTTCGGCGCGGTTGACCTGATGGACCAGGGCGTCGACGTCGCCCATCCCGTAGGAGGTGACCGGTTCGCCGCCGACGACGGCCGCGACTTCCTCCCAGCCCTTGCCGGGAACGTGCGGGGACGCCATCCGCCACGGTTCAGGCTGACTCTGCCCCATACCAGCCCTCCCGGTCCCGGATATACGCCTTCTCCTTCGTCGTCAGCGTCTCGATCCGGTCACGCACCACTTCCGGGGTGACGCACAGCTCGTCGGCCAGTTCGTTCGGGCAGAGGGACCACTGCATCGCATCCACCAACCATTCGAAGCTGATAAGCCGCCGTGCTGTCTCTTCCCGGACCGCGTACTCGACCGCGGCAGGTTGCTCCCTCCGGTGCCCGCGCTCAATATGAACGAGTTCGTGGGTAAGCGCGCACCGTTCCTCGCATTGGAGGAGGTCGTGATCGAGCCAGATCGTTGAGTGTCCATCGGTGCGGGCGACCGTCCCGTCTGGAAGCGCCGCCCTAATGACACGGATGTGTGGAAAGTGGCGGAGGTGTTGCCAGGGCTGGAACACTACCGGCCCCACTTAGAGACGGGCCAGCAGCTCGGCTTTCTTCGTCCCAAACTCTTCGTCAGTAAGGACGCCCGCTTCCTTCAGTTCGCCAAGCTGGCGGAGTTGGGCCATCACGTCGTCCTGGTTTGGCTGTGCCCCCGATGGTGCCGCCGGTTTATCACGGACGCTCGAGTTACTGATCCGCTCCCGGACAGTGTCGACCATCGCCTTGCCGGTCTCTTTCGGGACGGCTTTGATTTCGGCTTTGTTCCCGGACACGAACACGGTGATCGAGCCTTGGATCATGCCGGAGTTCCATTGGATCGAGGAGATCTTATCGAACGGGAAATCTTCCGACGTCTGAGACATCATGCCGTCTTTGAGGAAGAGGAGCCGCCGGTCCGTCAGCGCGAGCAGGCCGATGCCGGAGCCGTAGGTTCCGGAGCCCACCGAGTGGACGGTCTCGCCTTCCCAGAGGTGGGATTCGAGTTTACGCAGTTCACGTCCGGCACCGGCCATGACACCGGCGCGTTCTTTCGCTGCCTGAATGTCTGTCCGGAGTGCGGTTGTCTCTTTCATGATGGTTCCCCTTTTTTATTGGTGCTGACCGTTGTTATTCGGTTGGTTCTTGTGATTCTTCCCCTGCGGCGTCTGCGTCTTGCCGCAATGTTTTGCCCCGGTTTGGTCCCGCCATCGCGGCGAGCCCGAAGTTTTCCTGCTCCTCCTGCGCAGTCTCTGCCTCGTTGGTGGTCCGGGCGTACATATTGAATCTATAGGTTAGTTCCGACAAAAGTTCGGCGTCACTCAATTGAGACGCCCGTTTGACGGGCTGTTCGGCGTCGTGCGGCCACTCCTCATGCTGGTGGGCGCCGGCCTTGAGGTTCGCGAGGGTGGGGTCCGCGTCGTCGTTGTCGCGGATCTCGTCCATGGCCCCTTGCCTCCAGCCGAGGGCGGTCTCGATTTTGTATCGATTGATGGGTTGTGGCCACCGTTCACCGTTTTCGAGGGAGCGGAGCGTTTTGACGTCGACGTCCGCCAGGGCAGCTAAGCCTTTTTGGGATAGGGCGAGTTCGACGCGCTGCTTGGATACTAGGGCGCCGATGGCTGCCACGGATTCTGTTTCCTTCACGGCCCTATCGTCTAAACAATCTCAGGAAACAGCAAGCGCACTGTTGTTCAGTGTTGGACCGCAAAAAGGGGAAACCCATCCTTGTAATTTCCGTCTTGTTGTTCCCGGTTGACCTGCGGGAATAGGTTATTTTGCGGAAGTTCCCGTGTCTTGCCTTGCATTGTTCCCTCATGTTCCTTATGGTTGTTTCATGAGCACTCCACAAAAAACCAAGACGGGACAACGACAC
>Ga0314855_100105_pt1 | contig 24833 bp, 33 predicted proteins | sample 2018CB1WmetaG_FD_203636 | JGI IMG/M metagenome (GOLD analysis project Ga0314855, IMG submission 203636) | Cryopeg brine viral communities from Beaufort Sea near Barrow, Alaska, United States - 2018 CB1W | ecosystem: Environmental > Aquatic > Marine > Coastal | place: USA: Alaska | collected... | reverse complement strand
GGGCGCTAAACGTCGCGGAGGGTTCAAACATTTTTGGTTTTGCCCACTCGGGCACTCTTTAGGCCACCGCAATGGTGTCCTTTTCTGTTCCGCGCAATGCGGGTTGGAGGTGATGACGATGGCTTCTGGTGGTCGTAGAAATAGGTCTGGCCCTGCGGTTGATCCGAACTCGGGTCGCTCTGATCGCCGCAATGTGTCGTTTTCGGCGTTGCCTTCGGGTGGGTTCGATGGTGATATTCCCGAGTTCCCTTCCCCTAATGTTTCGGAACGTCATATTGAGGTTTGGTCTGACTTGTGGCGTACTCCGCAGGCTGCTGCTTGGGCGGTTCAGTCGTGGCGCTGGTCACATGTTGCTGATCTGGCGCGGTTGCAGGTGTTGTCGGAAGATCCCGATGCCCCTATTGCTGTGTTTACGCACATTCGGCAGGCCCGCGCTGATCTTGGTCTTACGCCGGCTGGTCTGATCGAGAACGGTTGGGCGATTGCTGCTGATGATGTTGGCGAGAAGCGTGAGAAGAATTCCGTAGAGCCGAAGGAGGCTCCGAAGCGTCGATTGCGAGCTGTCTCTAATGAGTGAGTTTGCTATTGATTTTCCGACGTTGGGTGATCTTGGCGATGCGTGGATTAAGCGTCATTGCCGTGTTCCTGATGGTTTTACGCGAGGTAAGCCGTTTGAGATGGCTGATTGGCAGTTTTGGTGCCATGCGAATAGGTATCGTGTGCGCGAGGATGCTGTGTTTGTTCCTCCTGAGCGTGTTGGCCCGGATGAGCCGCCTGTTCTGAACCAGGCGTTTTTCTATCGGATGACTTTGGTGGTTGCGCCGCAGAAGACGGGTAAGGGTCCGTTTTCTGCTTCGCAGGTTGCGTTTGAGGCGTGTGGCCCGTCGGTGTTTGCTGGTTGGGCTGTGGGTGGCGAGGTGTACTTGTGTGCTGATTATGGCTGCGAGTGCGGTTGGGGTGATGACCCTGATGACGGTTATGTTTATCAGGCGGGCGAGCCTATGGGGATGCGTCACCCGTCACCGCTAATTCAGATCACCGCCAACTCTGAGGACCAGGCCGCGAATATCTATCGCCCATTGACGGCAATGATTCGTCTTGGTCCGCTGAAGCGCATGATGGCTGTCCGTGAGGGCTTCATCCGCATTTTGGGTCTGTCTGATCAGGATGATTTTGACCGTATTGATGTTGTGACTGCTTCTGCTCGTTCTCGTCTTGGTAACCCGATTTCGGATGCTGAGCAGGATGAGGCGGGGCTGTATACGAAGCAGAACAAGATGGTTGATACTGCCGATACGCAGGCGCGTGGTGCGGCTGGTATGGGTGGCCGAACTCATTTGACTACTAATGCTTGGAACCCTACCGAGAATTCGTATGCTCAGCAGGTTTTTGAGGCGCATGAAGATGATGTGTTTGTTTTCTATCGTGACCCGAATTCGTTGCGTGGTGATGATGGCAAGGTGCTTCGGTACGAGATTGCTGCTGAGCGTCGCCGCATTCACGAGTACGCCTATGAGGGTTCTTGGTGGGTGAACCTTGATTCGATCGAGGCGCTTGCTAAGAGTCTTATGAAGCGTGATCCGGCACAGGCTGAACGCTTTTTCGGCAATCGTCTTGTGTCTGGTTCTGGTAAGTGGATTATCGGTGATGAGTGGGATGCGAAGAAGTCTAAGGAACTGATCATTGTGCAGCCGCGGACTGCTGTTGCGCTTGGCATGGACTTGTCGAACAACAATGACTGGACGGGTATTCGCCTTGAGACTGAGGATAAGTACCAGTTCACGCCGACATACAACGTTGGTGGAGATTTGCGGCCTACTGTGTGGAATCCTGCGAACTTTGGTGGTTTTATCCCGCGTGGTGAGGTTCGTGCTGCGGTCGATTTCCTTGCTTCTGAATTTCGTATCGTTCGTGCCTATATTGACCCTGCTGGGTCGGCTATGGGTGCGGTTGATGAGTCTGTTCTGGATGATGATTCGTGGCGTACTGAGCTTGCTGAGTGGGCGGCTAAGTATGGCCCGAAGGTGTTTATTCCGTGGTCGTGTGCGCGTATTACGCCGATGCACGCGAGTCTCGAGCAGTTCCGTTCGGCTATTCGTAGTCCTGATAGTTCGTTCTCGCATGATGGCGATCTTGATACTCGTAACCACGTCACGAATGCGGTGATGGTTGCTAAGACTGGTGGCCGTTATGTCATCGGTAAGCCGCATGGTGCCGATCATTCAAAGATTGACCAGGCGATGTCTTCGACTCTTGTTCACGAGGCGACGATGGATGCTTTGCGTGATGGTGACTTTGCTGCTCCGTCTGAGATGTTGATTTATATGTAGGGCTTCCAGATTGGGGGCTCTTTTTTTGTGCCCTGATGTTGGAGGCTGGATATGGATAACGCTGAAGCGTTGCGGTTAGTACAGCGGATCTATACCCGTTTGAATGCCCGCCGTCCGGAGATTGAAAAGTTCGAGGCTTACTACAACGGCGACCAGCCGTTGTCGTTTGCTACTGCCGAGTGGCGGAAGGCGAACTCTGAACGTTATGCGGGTTTCTCGGATAACTGGGCAGCGCCTGTGGTGGATGCTGAAGCTGAGCGAATCAAGTACACCGGGATGAACCTTGGCCCGGATTCCGCAAAGGCGTCATCTGAGTTGCACAAGCATTGGCTCCGTAATGATGGCGAGGCACAGTCCGCTCAAGGGTTCCAGACGACATTGACTGCTAAGCGGTCGTTTGCGATTGTCTGGGGTGACAAGAACACAGACGAGCCCCTGTTGACGTGGGAGCACCCGTCGAACGTGGAGATCGAGTACGACTTCGAGAATCCTCGCGTTCGTAAGGCTGCGCTGAAGACGTGGGTTGACGAAGAAACCGAATACGCCACTCTCTACACTCCCGATTGGTTGTTTAAGTACGAGCGTCCGCGGGTTGCGGTTGCGAATGATCGTGATTCGCAGGCTGAGCAGGGGCGTACTGGTTACGCATCGGACGGTGGCTGGATTGCTCGGGAAGTTCCCGACGAGGTATGGCCCCTACACAACCCGATGGGCGTTGTGCCCGTGGTTGAGGTTCCTAACCGTCCTTCACTGAAGGGTGATCCTCTCTCGGAGCTTGCCGGCGTGATTCCGATGCAGGACTTCATCAACCTGATGTGGGCGTATCTGATGCTGTCGGCTGATTATGCGTCGATGCCTGCCCGCGTTGTTTTGGGCGGTACGCCTCCGATGCTTCCGGTTCTGGATAAGGACGGCAAGCAGACCGGCACCAAGCCTGTTGACATGAAGGAACTCTCCGAACGGAGGCTGTTTTACGTCAATGGCGATAGTCCGAGCATTGATTCGTGGGAAGCCGCGAAGCTGGACGTGTTCACGGATGTTATTGGCACTGCTGTTGGGCATATCTCGTCACAGACGCGAACACCGCCGACGTACCTCATTTCGATGGTGGGTATGTCGAACGTGAACGGTGAGGGGCTGAAGGCTTCGGAGATTGGTTTGAACAAGAAGGTTCTCAGCTTTGAGACCCTTGCAAACCCGTCGCTGCGTGATATCAACTATCTGCTTGCGCTTGCTGCTGGCGATAAGGATCTTGCCGAGATGATTCGGTTCGGTACTCCTACATGGATGAACCCTGAGATTCGTTCTGAGGCTCAACTGGCGGACATGCTCGTGAAGAAGATGGCGCTTGGTTATCCGCTCGAGTACATCATGGAGCTCGATGGTATTTCCGCGCTCGACATTCCTCGCATCATGGCGTTGCGCAAGAAGGAACAAGAGCTAGATCCGATCGTTCAGGCTGGGCGCGCATTCGCGGAGGTAGCAGATGATCCCGAAAGCAGCGGAAGCACACTATAAGACTGAGCAGCGTGTAGCGGTTGCAGCGTCTAAAGCTATTCAGTCGCTGTGGTCGCGCATGGGTGATGACTTTGATGCGTCGTGGTCAATGTTGCAACAGCCGATTGTTGGTGTGTTGACTGCGGCTCAGCTTGCGGCTGCTACTGAGGGTTCTCGTTATGTGTCGCGTGTGTTGGCCGAGACTCGGCAGGTTGATTTGCCTGTTGGTGATGTTGTCCCGTCTGCGTTTGCTGGTCGGGCTGCGAATGGGTTGGCTTTGGAGGATGTCACTTATAACTCTGTGTTGCGGACTAAGCACCGCATCAAGGAGGGTGACACGGTTGCGAATGCGTTGAAGGCTGGCGGTTCGTACCTGTCGATGGTGGCTTTGTCTGAGATTGCTGATGCTGGCCGTAGCAGTGTTGCGGCGGGGATGTCTGCGCGTCCGTCTGTTGCGGGCTATGTGCGGATGTTGAATGCACCCTCGTGTTCGCGTTGCGTGATCTTGGCGGGTAAGTGGTACCGCTGGAACGCTGGTTTCCAACGTCACCCCGGTTGCGATTGCCGCCATATCCCGTCTGCGGAAAACATTGCGGGCGACTTCACTACTGACCCTTACGAATATTTCAAGACTCTATCCACGGAAGATCAAAACAAGCTGTTCCGGCCTCACGGTGTTTCGCGTGAGCGTGCAGCCGATATTGGTCGCTCTAATGCGCGTGCAATTCGCGACGGGGCAGACATTTACCGCGTAGAGAATATTCGTTTGCGAGGTTTGGGCACCGCGAAGTCGAATGCCCGTTATGGCACACCGTCGAAGTTCACCGTTGACGACATCTACGCCCAGGCGGGTACACGTACACGCGCGATTGCGTGGATGCGTGATGAGGGTTACATCACTGGCGCTCAAGTTGGTGGCGGAAACCTGATCGGTATGCGTGAGGGCTTTGGTGCTCTTGGTCGTGGTGGTACTCGGAAGGGTGCGACGGCGGCTGTTGATCAGGCGCGTCTTACGGGTGTTCGTGATCCGTTGAACCGTTACACGATGACTGCTGCTGAGCGTCGTCTTTATGATGCGGATTTGATGATGCAGACGGTTCGTTCTGGTCGCAATCCGTGGCTGAAGCGTCAACCGTTGACCAGTGCTGATCGTGAGTTGGCTGACCAGATTATGTCTCGTCAGTTGAATGATTTGGTGAATCAGCCGGCGTCGGTGCATGAGTTGGCCCGCAAGTTGGGTCTGATCCCGTAGAACACACGTTCGGAACTCGCCCTATGCGGCCCCCGAAAAGTCGATTAATCGGATAACCCCAGAACGGTATCCAACTCGCTCAGAACCCCGTACAGGGCCGCTGAGAGGGTGCCTTTGGTGTGTCATCGAACACACTTTCTAATCTTCCCCATTCTTTTGGTGGGGATTCCGCAACGCAATGTTGCACAACCCATTTTGGAGCAATTCCTAATGTCAGAACAAATCATTACCGAAACCGCAACGGATTCGGAAGAAGTAACACCAGAACCAGTCGAACCGGCAGTAACACCAGTCGAGGAAGAAAAGCCTCTAGGTGTAGCCGGAGAGAAGGCACTCGCCGCGATGAAGGCTGAACGAAAAGCAGACCGCGAAAAGATCCGCGAGCTGAACGCCAAGATCGAAAAGAGCGAGGCCGACGCAGCACTAAAGGATAAGCCCGCCGAAGAGCAAGCACTAGAAGCCGCAAGGGCTGAAGCGCGTGCTGAAGAGCGCGGGAAGTCAAACGATCGAATTCTGCGAGCAAAGCTAGAAACGGCTGCCACTAGCAAGCTTGCTGATCCTTCCGATGCCGCACTGTTTCTGGATCTGTCCACGTTCGATGTGAGCGATGACGGTGATGTTGATTCTGACGCGCTTGCTGAAGCAATCGCAGACCTGATTGCCCGTAAGCCTCATCTGGCTGCGGGTAAGCCGAACCGTTTCGACGGTGGAGCCGATCAGGGCGCGAAGGGTAAGGACTCAAAACCTGCCCAGCTCACGCAAGCCGATCTCGCACGGATGAGTCCTGCCGAGATTGTGAAAGCTCAAAACGCTGGGCAACTAGATCAGTTATCTGGGCGCTAACTACTAACAAGAAAGGCCACCCATGGCTATCACGAAGTTTATTCCCGAGGTTTGGAACGCAAACCTCCTGACCTCACTCGACAAGGCTCTTGTCTTCGGTTCCAACGCAATTGTGAACCGCGACTATGAGGGTGACATCAGTGCGTTCGGTGACACTGTTCACATCACGTCGTTCGGTGACCCGACCATTTCGGATTACGCCACGAACACTGATCTGGCTGCACCTGAAACGCTGACCGACACTGAGCAGCTTCTCATTATCGACCAGCAGAAGGCGTTCAACTTCCAGATTGACGATGTTGACGACGCGCAGGTTCGCGACGGTGGCAAGGTCATGAAGGATGCAACACAGAGTGCCGCGTATGGTCTCCGTGATGTTGCTGACCGTCACCTTGCGTCGAAGATTGCGCTCAGTGCAGGTAACACTCTGGGTCTGATCGATGGCACGACCGCATCGAATGTCTATGACGGACTCATTGTTCCTGCTTCGGTTTCACTCGATGAGGCAAACGTTCCCGAGGAACAGCGCTGGCTTGTGCTTGCACCTGCTGCGTATGGTCGCCTTCAGCTTGACAGCCGCTTCATCAAGGCTAACGAGTCCGGCACCTCTGCTCTTCACACTGGTTTTGTTGGTACGGCTTCTGGTTTCCAGATTTTCAAGTCGAACAACGCATTCCAGGCGAACCGTGCAGAGCTTGCAATCACGACCGTGACTGGCGCTAAGAGCCTGACTGGTGTTGCTGGTCAGTTCAACCAGGGCGACGTCGGCCTTTCGGTTACGGGTACTGGTGTTGGTGCTGCGGCGAAGATCGTTTCGGTGAACGCTACTGGTTCGGTTGCAACCGTTGATGTCAACTCGTCTGCTTCGGCTGCGGTCACTGTGACTCTCGCTGGTGGTGGACAGCTTGCTTATGCAGGTTCGTCCATCGCGACCTCGTTCGCACAGCAGATTCTCAAGACTGAGGCGTACCGCCTCGAGAAGCGTTTCGCTGATGGCCTCAAGGGTCTGCACGTTTATGGCTCGAAGGTTGTTCGTCCTGAAGCACTTGTTGTTGCTTCTGTCAAAACTGCGTAAGTAGGAGGTACATAGTGGATGCGTTCGCAACATATTCAGATCTTGAGGCACGCCTGAACCGTACTTTTACGGCACCGGAACAGCCTTGGATCACGACCCTGCTTGGGGACGCATCTACCTATCTACGTGACGATGTGTTGGGGTTGCAGGTTTTCCCGCAGTCCACTTCGACTGTCACGTTCTGGCCTGATGGGGGGCGGGTGGATATTCCCAACCCGCCTCTTATCAGTATTGGTTTGGTGGTTCAGGGCGGTGTGACTCTCACTGATGGTGTGGGGTATAGCCGCCGTGATTCCACTCTCATGTTTTCGTCTGACGTTCCGGTTGATGTGACGTTCACTTACGGTTACGCTACGGCGCCTGAGTCGTTGAAGCGTTGGGCTTGTGTCCTTGTGTCGCAAGCACTTCTGCCGATCGAACAGGGTCTTGGTTTGACTGTGGGCGGTTTGTCGTCGGTTGCGATTGATGATTTCAAGATTGCGTTTGCTGATGCTGGTGAAGCTACCGGCATGGCGCTCACTGACCGGAACATTGCGTTGATTCGTAAGCAGTTCGGTGTCAGTGACACTGTGGTGGTGACTACCCGATGAGTATTGCGGCTGGCACTACACGGTTGGGGCGTGTGCAGGCTGAGGCGTTGATGACCTCTACAGGGGTTGTGCGTCGGCAGACTGGAACGGCTGAAGATCCGGTCACGTTCGAGACTGTCCCGGTATACGAAACGATTTACACGGGCAAGGGACGGCTGAAGTTGCCGTCTACCTCGTCACCGGGCACGGGTGAGATTCCCGGCGCGATCATTATTGAGACTCGCGCAATCCTGTCACTACCCATTGAGGGCTCTGGTGCTGTCCTACCGAATGATGTGTGGGAGTTCACCACGAACCCGTTGGATACGTCCCTTGTGGGTCGCCAACTACGCCTTACGGGTGCTCATGCGCAAACGTATGCGACTGCTCGCCGGTTCCCTACTGAGTGGGTGAACTGATGCAGATTGACACTACGGAGATTGATCGTCTAGCGGCTGATCTTGGGGACGTGGGGGCGTTGGCTGGGCCATTCATAAACTCGGCTGTGCAGGGCACTTCTGTGAAAATCAAGAAGGCTGCGCAGAAGAAAGTGTCCAAGCGGAAACTGTTCAACATTGCTGCTGGTGCGATCGACTATGAAGTTGCGGTGTTCCGTGGTTTTGGTGCGTCGGTTCTGAAGTCTGAAATCGGTTACAACAAGGACAAGCCTGCCGGTGCTTTGGGCAACTTGCTTGAGTTCGGGGCACCTAACGCTAAGGCTCACATGCTGGTGAAGCGTGACGGTAAGTGGATTGCGGTTCCTGTTCCGGGTGATCGTGCTCGACCCGTGACACCGGGTAATGAGTTGGCGACGTCGATGAAGGAAAACGAGGCTGATTTCGAGTACGGCCTTTCTGAGGCGCTTAAAGATGCTGAGAAGAAAGCGGGCCTGTAGATGCTGATTCATACTGATGCGGTTGAGGCTCGGGCTAAGACTGTTCCGGCGTTGGCTACTAAGACGTTTGTGTCTGTTGCCCCGCGCACGGATGGTGTGTTGCCGACTGCCCCATATTTGGTGATTCATCCGGCTGATGGTGAGGATTCGCAGGAACGTGTGTCTGGCCCGAGGTCGGCACAAAATCCGGCGTTCACGTTTCATATTGTGGGCACCTCGTATTCGAATTGTCAGCAGGTTACCGAGCTTCTGAAAGCGAAGTTCTTCACCGCGGGCGTTCCCATTCAGATCAACGTAACGGGTGAGCGTGGCCGTGGTTTGCGGTGGAGCTCGCCCCAACCCACACAAGTCGATAACGACATGACCCCCCCGTTGATATACAACGTGGTCGAGGTCAGTTGGATCTCAGAACCCGTCTAACCGTCAACCTTTCTAAGCCCCGCCAAGTGCGGGGCTTTCGTATTTAAGGAGCACCGATGAGTGACCTGATCGAAGTCGAAGACAGCAAGGGGAACCGCGTCACGATCTCTGCGGCCCATTTCAAACGCTGGCCTTCACTCGCCAAAGAGTTCCGGCTAGTTCCGGCACGGACCACGCCTGTGGTCGAAACAAAGGCTGCCCCGGCAGTCCCCCAAACGCCCACGGGCGATAAGAAGAAGGAGAACTAACTATGGCTGCAGAAGCTGTTCCTGGAAGTGTCCCATTCGATGACAATATGCGGATCACGTCGGTTGCGTCTGGTGTCAACGCGAAGTCTGCTGCGATTCTCGCTGCCGGCGTCAACCTCACGTATTCGCTGAAGAAATTTGACCGTACCGTTTCGCAAGCAAGTATCGATGACCCTCGCCTGACTTTGAAGCGTCAGCTTCAGCGGCCCGGCAAGATCACTGAAACTGTTGAGGTTCAGTACGTGTTTGGTGATGCAGCAGATGTTGCTGCCGCGACTCTCATCGAGGGTACTGAGTTGCAGATTGGTGTCCGTTATTCGGAGCCGAACGCGACCGCGTGGACCTCTGCGCAGGTTGCAGACATTCTGCACATCGAGTGCGGTGTTCAGCGTAAGGATGCCCCTGTTGAGAATGGTGTTCAGACGATCACCCAAACGTGGTACATCATTGCCCCCTCTGAGGATGACGTAGCAATCGTTGTTTAGTAGCGGGTTGTAAGCGACCGGGTGTGTGTGTTTCCCTGCCTTCACACGCACCCGGTTTTCCCTTGGCAGGGATGGTGGGAGTTTTTGTTATGTCTGTTTTTGGAGAGAAGATCGCGGCGGCCAATGCTGCCCCGCGCGAGAAGTGTGACCCCGTTGAGGTTCTACTCAATGGCGTGGTCGAGTCGTTTGTGTTTGAGCAAGTTGCTGGCGAAACGTGGGCCACCGTTACAGCAAAGAATCCTGCGGTCGGTTCTGGTCTGATCGCTTTGCGGTACGGGTATGACGTTCACAAGGTGGTGCAAGAGATTGCGCCGAAGTCTGGTGTTGGTCTCGTTGATGGTGAAGAAGTGAAGTTGAGTCCTGAAGAGTGGGCTGACTTGTTCGCTGTCCTCGACGGTCACAGCATCGGGCTTATCGCGGATGCCGTCTGGTATCTGAATGAGTGGAACCCGCAACAGCGGATCGCTAAAGCAAAAAAAGCCTAACCGGTTACCTCCGCGCGCTAACCAAACTTGCCCGCGACACTGGCGTCTCATTACGTCGGCTAGATGGGTGGGAGCCGACACAACAACACCTGTACGAATACGAACCTGTTGTGTGGTGGAAACCGTGGACGTGGAACCGGATCACACAAGTGACCGTTATTACGGAACCTGAATGGGATGCCGAACAGGTTGCGTGGTTGTTGGCGGCTGCCGAATATGAGGGCGAACTGAACCCGATAGGTATTCCGCTAGATGTTGCCACTGACCCGAAGAATCAGTTCAAGTTCAAAGTCCCTGAGGGGCCGACTGTGGACTGGTCAATGCAGGCGTTAGCGAATGGGCAGAAAGCCTATTACAAGGATGATGACCCGAAGAATCCGATGAACCGTTCTGGGCACCTCTGGTCTGCAAAATTACGCGACTAGTTGCCGAAGATCGGAAAGATTGACAACGCGATGGTGAGTGCTCCGGCAACAAGGCCGAGCACCGCCATTGTGTGCCCCTTGCGGTAGTCGAGGGTGTTGGCGCGTGTACGCCCAGTAACCCCTAGAACGACCGCTACGGCACCAATTAGCACCGTGAATCCGCCTGCCGCAAGTGCGGAAATGGCAAGCCCTACAAGCCCTAGAACGAGCGAACTAATCGCAAGCGAATTGGTTGCTGTGGTGGGTGTCGTAGTCATGCCCGAATATTACTCCATTTTTTTGTGGGAAGGAAGACCCAATGGCCGACAGAACCACGAAAGTAACTCTCTTAGCTGAGGTCAATGGCTACATCGCCAACATGGAGAAGGCTGCAAAGTCGACCAAGAAGATGGCTGGTGATTCTGCTGAGGCGATGGCTAAGCAGAAGGAAGCCTTTGAGCTTGTTGGGCGTGCGTCACTCACTGCGGGCACGTTAGCTTTGGCTGGTGCTGCTCTTGCTGCGAAGGCTGCTGTTGATTGGGAAACTGCGTGGACTGGTGTAACGAAAACTGTTGACGGCACCCCTGAACAGCTAGACGCAATCCAAGAGGGTTTGCGTGGCATGGCCCGTGAACTTCCCATTGCTCATAAAGAGTTGGCTGCTGTGGCTGAGGCTGCGGGACAGTTGGGTGTTGAGCAGGGTTCCATTCTTGAGTTCACCCGCACGATGGTTGACCTTGGGCAGACCACAAACTTGTCTGCGGAGGAAGCCGCAACGTCCATCGCAAAGATGATGAACGTGATGCAGACCGCTCCTGGCGATGTTGACCGTTTGGGTGCAGCCCTGGTGCGGCTCGGTAACAACGGTGCTTCCACTGAGCGCGACATCATAATGATGGCTTCGCGTATCGCCGGTGCTGGTAAGACGGTTGGTTTAACTGAGGCTGAAGTTTTGGGTCTCGCTAACGCACTCTCGTCGGTTGGTGTTGAGGTTGAGGCCGGTGGTTCGGCTATCTCGAAGATTATGATTGATATTGCTAAGTCGGTTTCGGCTGGTGGTAAAGATTTGGATGAGTTTGCGAAGGTTGCGGGGATTTCATCGTCTGACTTTGCGCGTTCGTTCAAGGGTGCCCCGGCTGACGCTATTGCGTCATTCGTTGAGGGTTTGGGTCGCATTGATTCTGAGGGCGGCGATGTTTTTGCCACGCTCGAGACTCTAGGCCAGACCGATATTCGTACTACTCGTGCGCTGTTGAACATGGCGAACTCTGGTGATGTTTTGCGGAAGTCGCTTGAGCAGGGCAATGAGGCGTGGGCTGAGAATACCGATTTGGTTGAAGAGGCCAATAAGCGTTATGACACTACTGCGGCGAAGGTTCAGGTCGCGACTAACGGCATTGTTGATGCTGCGGTTTCGATGGGGCAAGTATTTTTGCCTGCGATCAATGCGGCCTCCGAGGGTGTTTCTGATCTGACTGAGAACATCAGCACGATGAACCCTGTCCTGTTGGGGACTGTGGGTGTGGTCACTGTGTTGGGTGGTGTTGCCGCGCTGTCTGGTGGCGCATTCCTGTTGGCTGTGCCGAAGATTGCTGCGTACCGTGCAGCTTTGGTCACGTTAGGTCCGGTTGCACAGCGCACGGCCAGATATTTGGGTGTACTTGGTAAGGCTGCTGGGGTTCTCATGGCGCTTGCTTTTCTTCACGAGATGAAGGGGTGGGCTGATGGGCTGACAGGTGCCACCGAGTCTGCGTCTGACCTCGAAGAAGCTTTAGGCAACGTGCATGATGCGTCTAAGACTGTTGAGGATGCTCTCGGTGGTGGCGGTGTCATGTTTGGGTGGGGCGCGAATGCGTCTAACACACTGAATGCGCTATCGACCGACCTTGGACAGTTCACTGCAGACTTGCAGAATAGTTGGCTCGGTTCGTTGTCCGCGATTGGCACCTTTGGCATTGTGGACACCTCGCTGGGTTCTGCGAAGAAGAACATCGAAGAACTCGACACGGCACTATCTAACCTTGTTGCTGGTGGCAAAACTAAAGAAGCTGCTGCCGCGTGGGACGAACTCGTTGCAACAACTGATGGTTCAGAAGAGTCCATTAACAAGTTGCGCAAAATGTTCCCACAGTATGAAGCCGCAATTGCTGGGGCCACAGATGGCACGGTAGATAACACGGATGCGATTGCGGAACTAGAGGGTGCTGCTGAGGGTGCCGGTGATCAGATCAGTGATCTTGCTGACATGATCCGCAACTTTGGTGCTACGTCTTTGTCTGCTCGTGATGCTGAACGTGCTTTCGAGGCAGCCATTGATGATGCTACGGCTGCGGTGATTGAAAACGGAAAAACGTTAGACATCACTACTGAGGCTGGCCGAAACAATGAGGCCGCACTCGATGGGATCGCACGGGCTGCACTCGAGTCTGCTGCATCCATCCTTGAACAGACCGGTTCGCAAGAGGACGCAACACTAGCCATCAACGAGGGCCGTGATGCGCTTCTTGAGCAGCTTGCCAAGTTCGGGATTACAGGTGACGCGGCAGATACCTACATTGACCGTTTGGGCCTGATTCCGGAAAACATTGCTACTGCGGTCACGATCAACACTGATCCGGCTGATGCGGCAATGGCACGGTTTATGCAGCGTTGGAATGGGGCGTCAGTAAATCTAACTGCCACAGGTTCCGGCAAGTTGGGTTCTGGTGTTCTTGGGTATGCCAGCGGTGGAACAGTGCGCGGGCCGGGAACATCCAAGTCTGACTCTGTGCCGACGATGCTATCGGTGGGGGAGGAAGTTACCCCAGAACCGCAAGCGTCAAAGTACCGGTCGCTGCTGAAGGACATTGCGTCTGACCGTGTTGGGAAATATTCGGCAGCGCAATACGCGCCAGCCCCCACGAGCACGAGCATTACGCAAACCCAGGGCGCACAAATCAGTATGCCCATTTATGCACAACCGGGGATGTCTGAAGAAACGGTAGGTCGTATCGCGGCTGACCAACTGAACTGGACTTTGAGGAGTGCCTAATGGAATCGGTTCGTATTGGTTCATGGTTAGCAAACGCGGGCGCTGGGAGTGACGGGTTCACCATTGAGGAAATTGTTGGGTGGGACGATAGCCCCGATTACCGCACAACAGATATTGAGCGTCCGCAAGCGCATGGCTCTTTCGAGGTGCCAGCGTTTGCGGGTTCACGCCGTGTGTCCATTTCGGGGTTGTGTTTTGGTGACTCTGAGTTGGAGTTGGGGCATCTGAAACATCAACTCTCTGGGCTGCTGTCGGATGGCTTGTTTAGTCGAATAGTTGTCGAGTATCAGGGGGTTACCTCGTGGGCTGATGTGCAACGTGTGGGGTCGAAGTTTTCGACAATTGTTGCTGGTTCGATCGCTCGTTATCAGTTGCAGGTGTGGGCTGCTGATCCTCGCAAGTTTGGTGAGACCCGCACGTTCGCGGGCGGTGTTGCTTCCTACCACTACGGCAACTTTGCTGCGTCACCTGTTCACACCATTACGGGCGTGGCTGCGGGTTACACGATCAATGGCCCTGGCGGTAAGACGTTCACGGTTACTCAGGCTGTCACGGATGGTAATCCGCACACGGTTGATATGGCGACGGGGTTTCTTGAGGTTGGCGGTGTTGTGGTGGTTGGGAAGGTTACTTCTGCTGATGTTTGGGCTGTTCCTGCTGGTGGGACCGTGACGCACACACTTACGGGGGCTGGGCTCACTTTGTCTACCGCTGTTACCGATACATACATTTAGGGCGGTGGTTTGATGGCTTGGTCTGTGTGGTCTGTTGACACCGTTACGGGCGGCAATCGTCAAAAGCTGCCTAAACCTCATTCGTTTTCATGGGGGCGTGTCCTGAACTCTGGCAGTTCGGGTTCGGCTGTGTTCATGTTGCGGGATTCTGTTTTCAGTCGGTTGAATCCGCGAACGGTGTTGCGTGAGAAGTCGCGCACACTCGTTCTGGACTGGGACGGTGTTGTCGTTTATGCGGGTGCGGTTGATCATGCTGTTTACGATCAGCCTTCTGGACGTTTGACTGTTGCCCATTCTGATATTTGGACAACGCTGAAGGATCGTTTGGCGATCGACCACCGCGAACCCATTGCGAAGGTCATCAATCAGGTGTTCGCGTCGAAGTCTTCGGGGACTATTGCTAAGAAGATGGTTGAGCTTTCGATGCAGGGTTTGGCGGGGATGAACATTGCCTTGCCGATCACACTGCCTGCTGATGTTGCTGGGAGCATTTCGCGAACATATTACGGCTACCACTTCGAGTGGTTGGGTGATGTGTTGCAGGATCTGATGGATGAGGACGGCGGGACAGATATTGACTTCCGGCCTCGTTGGGTTGGTAATTCACTCAACTGGGAGATGCGGACAGGTTCGCTGAGTTCGGGTTCGTATGAGTGGCATGTTGGTGTGGAGAAGTCGGGCATCACAGATTTGTCGGTGACTTCTGATGCGGTGAATGTTGCGACTGCTTGTTATGCGATTGGTGAGGGTTCTGGGGTGGATAAGTTGGCGCGTTCTGTGCGTGACTTCACCCCTGATTATCCGTTCGCTGACCGCCTCACAACACTCTCTACAGAAACGAGTGAGGATGCGTTGTCGCGGTATGCGTTGGGGGAGCTGAACGTGTTCAAGAAGCCTACTGAGCAGTGGGAGTTCTCCGTGCTTGCCTCTGGCACCCCGAAGGTGTCTGACCTTCTTCTGGGTGGTACGGCGAAGACGTGGGTTCAGGATGATCCGTGGCTTACTGCTGGGTGGAACACGAACCGAATCATTGGGTTCTCTGGTGATTTGTCAGAGAACATCAATTTGCAGTTCCAGTAAGGAGGCGACATGGCTCGTGTAGATAATTTGGATAACGGCGAATTTGCTCGCCTCAAGAAGCGCCTTAGTGCGTTGGAGAATGCTACCCCTTTGGCAAATTCGTCGGTGGAGCGCGGCCAGTTGCGGATGTACTCCGGTTCGTCTCTGTTGATTCAGGACGGCAACCTTTCCGTCACGGGCACGGCTACCATCGCGGGGTTGTTGAACGGTTCAGGCACGGTGACGTGGACTGGGCCATCGAACTGGAACGGGCCCGTAAATATTGGCGGAACCTGCACGATCACCGGAAACACAACACTGAACGCCAACCTCACTCTGGGTACCGGAAGTATCAAAGCTGGCCCAATCACAATCGACAATCAGGGCGCTTACGCCGGCCGCATCGCATCCAGCAGTTCGCTCCTACTGGACGTGACGGGCAGCACCGTAGTGACTAGCCCCCTAACCGTCGAGGGTAAAATTACGGCCATCAACGACCTCGATGTTGGGGGGAACCTGAAAGTAACTGGCAATCAGACAGTCCTTGGCTCTAAGAGCTTCCTGATGGATCACCCCGTAAAGCCGGGTTGGAACATTCAGCATGGCTCCACAGAGTCACCCGTGAGCGGCACCGAGTATTGGGGGCGCGACACGTTCGATGATTCGGGTGAGTGCGTTGTCGAGTTGCCAGATTATTTCGAGGCGCTAAACAAAGAACGCAACAGGGCCACGATGGTGTTCGCGGTGGGGCGACCGTTCTTGGTCGGCTCAGAGGATATTGTCGATGGTCGGTTCGTTGCTTATGGGGAACCGGGACGCGAGTTCAGGTGGCTGGTCAAGGCTGAACGCTTCGGTGGTGACTTCGAAACTGAGTGGCCTAAAGCTGCTTAGGCGAGCTCGTCATATTTGGGGCAGTAAGCTTTAGCGGCCCAAGTTGCAATGGCTATGCTGTCCCAGTACCAACCGCTATCGTCGGCCTGTTCGCCTTCGATGAGTCGCATATCCATGCGGCTCTGACCGGCTGCGAAGTTCTCGCAAGCGACCCCAGCGGCTTCAATGAGTTGTTCATCCGTTGCGTTCTTTATGTACTGGATGCGTTCGCGTGTTTCCTTAAGAAACATCACGTCGCCACCGTTTTCTGCTGCTGGTTCTTCGTCAACGGCAAGCGGTTCTGGTGTCGATTCGGGTGTGCTCTCTGCCACAACTTCGGTGGGGGGCGCACTCGGGGCAACCTCTTCAACCGGCGCTGCGGAGCATCCGGTAAGCATCAGGACAGCTATTGCGCTGACGGTGAGGGTGTGGACTATCTTGTTCATATCGACCCCTTTCGGTCGGTCATGGGTCCGGGCTATTCACGTAGTCGCGGGCCTCTTATGTGCCCTGAATACTACTCGCTTTACCAAACATTTCTACCCCCAGATGGGGGTTTTTCTATTTAAGGAGAACTCATGGCGACAGTCACAGGCACGCTTCTAGATGTTGGGTTGGAGAGTGTTCAGGATCGTTCCCCGGAACTTGTGTGGACACCCTCAAGCACGACAACAACAATCGACGGGAACCTGATCACCGCTTTACCAATCACCACCATCCCGGCCGCTGATGGGTCATGGTCGGTCGAATTGGTATCAACCGAGGTCACCGCCCCTCCGATCACCTACAGGCTGCGCATCAACCTTCGCGACCCGGCATCCGGATTCACATGGGTTGACTTTCCCGACTGGGCGATCAACGTACCCGTTGAGGGTGGGGCGCTGCCTGACTTCACCGATGTTCCGGTGGGTGGCGGCATCGTTTGGGAAGTCGCAGGCGCAACCATCCCGGCCCTCGCCCGCCCCGGCGACCTCATGCTCAACACGCTCACATCAGACCTTTACCGGCTCAGTTAGGACATCATGGCTGCCACAACCAAAACTTTTATTGCCAACATTCGCGGAATCCAAGGCATCCAGGGTATTCAAGGCGTGCAAGGACTCGCCGGGGTCAACGGAGTAGAGAACGACACCGCTGTTGCCGGATACATCTCTACCGCAGGAACAAGCGCAACAAAAACCGCACTCACCACCAAAATTGACGGGGCGCTCGTGCCGTATGCCCCCAGCCCTCGATCCTTCACCGGAACTCTGCCGGCTGCTGAATTCGGCTGGATGGCTACTTACGGTATGGTGCCCAGCATCCGCACTGGGCGTGACGGTTCCGTAGTTGGTTCGGTCGGCATCACCCCCGAGGCACTGTTCGACGCACAATCGACAGCTAGGGCAAACCCTACTGTTCAGTATTGGGTCGCGCCAACAGGTAACGACTCTACGGGTACAGGTACATCAGGTTCTCCGTGGCGCAGTATCCGCAAAGCAATCCAACAGATCAACTTGAGCACTGCCGGATCGACTGGCCGCATCAACCTGAACTGTAGCGACCCTTACGCATACGGGCACGAATACGGTTACGAAACCACAACGGCAGCGCCCGGATTCGACAGCCCTACCCGAAGCATCGCCCTCGTTGCCACTAACGGTCGTGCGTTCGTTGGCCCTTGGCTCAACCTAGACACGGCAGCCCCCAGCGGAACATACCCAAACTGTTCCGTTATCGCCTACTCAGACGCGGCCAAGCCACCAATGCGAGTCGTGGATCGCTCATGGTCTGACGCAGACGGTGTTGGCCGCGACCTCGTAAACGTTGCCAGCGCCGCGGGCTGCAACTCAACCCCAGGGTCATGGTATTTCACCGGAACCGCTCTATACATGAACCGCACAGACTCCCTCACCACGACCAACCAGAACACCTGGGCGCTGCTCTACAAGTCGAACATTGCGTATGGCACGACCACGCAGTCTGACTTCTGGTTCGAGGGCATCGACTTTGTTGGTGGGCGCGGAACTGCCGGGGTTGCTATCCGCACCGGCACGGCTGCCCTCCAACGATGTGTCATCAAGGATTGCACCGTCAGTTATGCGGGCGGTGTGGGTTCCACCGACACCAACGGGTTCGCGGCTTCGACATCAGGATTCAACGGGCTAATGGCGTTCTTTGACTGCCACACGAAAGGTTCCTATAAGGACGGGTTCAACTGGCACAAACCAGGTTCGTTGACCGCAACCCGAGTTGTCACCGTCAACTGTTCCGACGTGGACTCTGGGGCGCTGGGGGATGGAACTTCCTGCAACGGGTGGACGCTGCATGAGGAAGTTGAGGGTGTTGATGTGGCTGGCGATTACCGGCGTTCTCGCGGCGGGACGGTGCACAACATCAACACTTCTAAGGCGTACATGCTTGGCACGCTGAGTGTTGACGATGCGGGGGATGTGGCGGCAGGTGGAACTATTGCGCCCACACAGTTCAAAGTTGGGAACACCGCCCAATTGTGGTTAGAGCGTTGCATCGCATCCGGCAACACCGGCAACCTTGCTTATGACGTGAACGTGGGTGCAGCAATCCGTTTGCGCACCCCGTATCCGACAGCGCTTGGTTCGTCGGGCACGGTCGGTTCGTGGTGATGACTTTCTGGGATCGCGTCCTTAACCGCATCGCACCCCTGAAACCCGGCGACCTCTCCCGACTCGATTTGCTCGACGGGTTGCACGACAACTGAACCGTAACCCTGCCCCTTCACTGGGGCTTTCGTATTTAAAGGAGGAATCATGCGCAGACCTTTAGATGGGGCACGGAGGATCACAGGCAACGCAGCATCACACGCCGCATACAACGTTGGCCCTGCAACAGATTACGGCGCTGATATGTCTGAGGTCATTCGTGCCCCGTTCGGTGGTTGGGTTACCCGCTGGTGGTCAACCACTGGCGGGTACACCGTCGCCATTACAAACAATCAAGCAAAGTTCACCCTCCAACACATGTCTGCATATGCGGGCAAAAGTGCGGGACAGGTAAACGAGGGCGACGTTATCGGTTATGTCGGCAACACCGGCACCGCAACCACAGGCCCACACGTTCACTGCTGGATCATCCTCATCGAATCCGGGCAACGGATCTCGTTTGAGCAGTACCTAGTGAATCAAGGGTGGACTACAGCCCCGCTCTGGGCATCCGTCCCCGGCCCACACAAGGGCACGTCACCGGCAAGTGGTGGCACCACACCCATACCCGAAACTTCCAAAGGAGTAGACATGCCCGCTGTAATCAAACGAACCGAAGGCGACCCCGAATGGTCACTTATCTGGCCCTCACTAGCCGGGCCCTCCAAACTCGAACGCGGTTACATAGTCACTACAGATCCGAAGCGTGCTCTCTGGTGGGAACGCTTCTATGAACTTGGTTCCCGCACGGCGGACGAATTCAAACGTGGCGACTACACTGCCGCACAAAGTTTCGCCCGCCTCGATCATGCCGCATGGTTGGCCGCACAACCCACGTCGTCAACTCCCGCCATTGACTACACAAAGCTCGCAGCGCTCATCAAGACACCGACAGTAGCAGAGATTGCAGACGCAACTCGCGCCAAATTCACAACGTCACCGCTGAGTTAGCCGCCGGAATGCCTGAATGGATACCCATTGCCGGAACCCTCATCGGCACCGTTCTGCTCGTCGCTGGCGGTGTCGTCGGGTCAGTACTTACTAACCGTGTCGCAAAGCGCGCAAATGAGACTGCATCGGTCGCGGTGAGTCGTTCTGCCGAGAACGACCTCATCGACCAACTTCAGGAGGAACTTAGTCAGTACCGGAGAGAGAACAACGAACGGGCGACAGGGCAAGACCTGCGAATGCAGACCCTCGAAGACCGCAACTTTGAGATCACGACTGAGCGCGACATTCTCCGCGACTATGCCCACCAGCTCCGTGCAGACATTTTTAGTTCAAAACCGCCACCTCCTGCCGAATGGCCGCCAGGTGTCTACCGATGAAAGAAGGAAACATGATTCAGAAGATCAGTTCATACGCAAAGTTCATTGTCGCAATTGTCGGCACCATCGCTACAGCAGGCGCAGGGTTCATTCCTGCCGATTGGGGACAGTGGATTTCATTCGTTCTCGCAATCCTCACTGCTGCCGCTGTCTACCAGGTACCAAACCGCGAGACTGCCGAATGAGGGCAGCCGATATGGGGCCAGAGTATGAAGTACCAGTTGACCCGAACGATGCCGCTGAGGAATCAACGGCCTGTTGCCAGTAACAAGTAGAACTTTTGGGGTGTCCCCGTCATTGCGACGGTGGGCACCCCTTTTTTTGCGTTAAGGCGACTTCCATAAAACTAAACGTGTGAACACTTTGATGAAACATAAGGCTAGATGGATAGCCTTATCTATGCCCCGCGTTCCGCTCTTCGGAGTGAGCGTGGGGCTTATTTGTCGCTGGTGGGGTGATTTGGTGTCTTTGTGTAAACCCTTGTGTAAACCTATGGGTGGGTACTATGCTCAATATGTAACTAAACAAAGGGTAAGACACCTGAGGTTCGACACCCAAGCAACTCCGTCCTAAGGAGCAGGTTGGGGGTTCGAATCCCTCCAGGGGCACCAATAAATAGGCCAAAACCCGCAGAAACAAGCGGAACTGGCAGACATCCGGTGCAGCAGTGGCAAACATAGGTTTGCCGTCTCTTGTGTAAACCTTTGTGTATACCTACACTAGAAAAACAAAAAAGGCCCCGAAGTGCGCTAACACTTCGAGGCCCAGAACGTCCCAAGCTACAGACAAGGAGCGAACCGTGAACTTATTCAATCATGTATTTCATAGAAGACCAACACACACCGGCGTAATCAACGGAGCTGCGTGGAGTGCCCATAGCAGATAAGTAGGCGGGACCCGGGCCCGCCTAACCAAAACAGAAAGAGGGGGAAATGCCACGCACGCGCAAATCAGGTGAAGGTGGTTTCTACCATGACGACAAGCGCGACCTCTGGATCGGTGTCGTTGACAACGGACTAAACGAAAACGGTGGCCGCGCACAAAAGCGGGTTAGCTCGCGTTCGCAATCTAAGGCACGAGTCAAATTCCGTGCACTACAGGCAGAAATCGAAGCCACCGGTTCACCGATGGGGAACCGGACTGTCGCATCGTGGAGTGAGTACTGGCTCGCAAACATCTGCGAGCCCAAGCTAAAACCGCAACCACTCCGAACGTACAGGTCGTACACCAAGAACTGGATACTGCCCACGATTGGGCGTAAGAACCTCAAAGACGTGCGCCCCTCGGATCTCCGAACCATTTACGACAAGATGAAAGCCAAGGGCCTCTCTTCGTCGTCTCAGCTAAAAGCGCACAACGTCATGTCATCAATGTTCGAGGCTGCCCGCTTCGAACGTCTAGTGACAGCGAACGTCACCAAAGACATCCACCCGCCCAAAGCCGGGAAGACCACACGCGGCACCCTAAGCCCCGACGAGACCCTGCGTATCCTCCAAGCCGCAGCGAGTCGTCCCGATGGCTCCAAGTGGCTCGTATCGCTTTACGCGGGTATTCGGCAGGGTGAACGACTCGGCGCCACACTCGACAGCGTAGACCTTGAACGCGGTCTGTTCACCGTCCACTGGAATATGGTCGAAGCGAACTACAAGCATGGCCACGAGGGGGAGTGCAGCGCCAAATCTGCCGGTCGCTGCCCCACGAAACAACTCATCCTCCCTGACGGTATGGAGTACCGCGTGCTCAAAGGACGCTTCGTATTATTACCGCCGAAGTCTGGCGAAGCACGTACCTTCCCGCTACCCCAATCATTACTGACAGCACTCGAGCAGCACATGGCCGAACTCTCACTACGCCCAAACCCTTACGGCCTTCTCTGGCCCGACAGTGACGGCTCACCTATTGATTCGCGCTACGATCAACAACAGTGGAAGACACTACTTGCCGACGCTCAAGTTGCCTCCGAAGGTGTCACAACCCACTGGGCACGCCACACCGCAATCTCCGACTTCACCGCTGCCGGCGTACCCGATCGAACCATTGGCGAGGTTGTTGGGCACAAGTCGCCTGGTGTTACTGGCAACTACCAGCACGTGTCCTCAAAGGATGCCGCTGACGCAATGCAGAAGCTGTCTGATCGCCGCCGCTAAAGCAATTGAGAAATTCCCGCCTTGGCGCGTGGGTCGCCTTCCGCATGTCAGGGCGCACCAGTAAGCTCCCCCATACGGGGGAAGAACACAACATGACAGAAATACGCAAACGGTCAGGGCAGTGCCCAGTTGAGAGAATGAATATCGGGGATGTAAGGCGTCTCGCTAAGGCATTGGGGGTGCCGATGATGGAATTAATCAACGCGTCGATCCGCCTCAGCGAAAATATCCTCTAGGGACAATTCCAAGGCTCCCGCGAACTTTTTGAGTTCGGCGACCCGAATATCGCGCTCGCCAGCTAGGTATCGCAAGACTGTATTCTTCGACTTCCCTGTGGCCTGCACTAGGCGGGTCATCGGGGAATTCAGGCGTTTGTAGGCGTCGTTCAATACTGATGCCACCGCCGTGTTGTACGGGTCACGGACTATTTCTGTATTCACTCGAAATAGGTTACCCGCTAATCCCCATTTGGCAACAACTAATTATTATCGGGAAAATTGGCTTTTGGGCTTGACAGTCCCCAAGTGGGGAGTCATACTCCCTATATGGCAACCGAAACTCACGCAGACGACATTGGACTAAGAGTCGATGCCCTCCGCAAAGAACGCGCGATCAGTAAGCAGCGCCTAGCCGCCGAAGCTCGCATTGCATACCCCACACTCGAAAGAAGATTACTCGGCGACGGTAACATTTCCGTCGCCGAGCTTCGTCGTATCAGCTCGGTACTTGGAGTAACAACCGCCTCATGGTTTGAGGTGGCAGCATGAACACCCTGCGCATTGAATTTGCGCCGGCGTTGATGACTCGCGAGGTTGCAGCCTTTTATATCTCTGGCTCCCTCCGCGAACTCGACACCCTGCGCGAACAAAAAGAGATCACACCTGTTGGTGAAGGTCGCCGCGTCAAGTACCGCAAGTCCGAACTGGACTCGTACATTGACCGCATCGCTGAACGTCCCGCATCGAGGGGACAGAGCGCATGATCGGCGTCCTGCTGGTCAGCGTCGAAACGCTCGTGCTTGTTGCGCTGATCGCTTACATGATTCACCACGACCGCACCAGCGTTGCACACCTTCGCTCATTCACTCCGGTCTGCCCTAACTGTGGGTTAGACGTTCGCGCTACAGAGGGTAGCGCGGCACATCCGAAGGTTCGTCTCCGTGACCACTTCAAGGAGTGCGTCTCCTAACCCTTTTCCCCTTCTAAGGCTTTTCGGGTTCGACTCCCGACCTAGCTGCTGGCTACGCCTATGTCCAAAACACGGGTGTGGCGCTTCACACACAACTGAACAGAACTCGCAGGAGTAACAGCCCGTCTGACCGCAAGGTATCGGGGACAGCCCAGTGACACCACCACCGGCTATGAGGACTGCGAACGGTATTAGAGCCCCTGAGATAAGGGTGCCAGCGCAGGAGTCGTGTGAGCGCTGTCACTGATCGGGGCTAACGACTTACGGAGTGTGTAAGTGGGTAGATGTTGTGCCCCATCACTGACGGTCAGCTTTGCACAACTTAATACCCAGCATTCGTGAACATCTGGCTTCAGTCTGGGCGGTTTGGTCTCCGTGAAACGACTACTAGGGGTGGTGTCCGGCTGAGCCGTTCGAATCGGCACCGTCGTAACGCAAGCGTCAATGCGTCGGCACAGGAAATCGGGGTTCGAATCCCCGCCACTCCACTCACCAAAAGAAAGAAGGAAGCAATGGAAATCCGAATCCGTCTTTATGACGACGACACCGAATCGCGGGTGCTTGCCGAAATCCCGTTCCGTAAGGACGCGATCGACAGCATCCTCCCAACCCTGAGCGACTGGGGCGTTGTTGACCGAATAGGGCGTTCTTATACCGGGTCGGAAATATCTGGAACGTTCGTTGATGACGGCACGAGCGCCTACTTCGAGGTAATCCTCGGCGACGACGAATAGCACCACCTAGGGGCGAGCCTGCGAACGGTTTACCGGGAGGAAAACCCGGCGTCCCACTTTCACATCTTCGGGTGGCGTGGACATCGACATAGGAACGAAGGCGAGCGCGCTGGATGGTTGGGCGCGGAACTCTTCACATTCGCTTTCGTCGCCACCCGAACCAATAACAAGGAGCAGACATGAACGACAAAGAGCGTGACGCAAAACTCGACTTCTATGCCTCTCTACTAAACGAAGACATGATCTCGCTTACTGACGCACGCAAGGCGATCGGTTCAGCATCGAGCCTCTACCGTCCCGGTAAGCGTTTCTGGAACTGGTTCTTCGATACCGAGTACACGAGTTTCGGACTCATGCCTGCGGTGTGGATTATTCCGCTCGTTCTGTTTCTGGCATTGCTCGGCGTAACGATCGCGGCTTCCGTAATCGCTGCCATCTAAGAGAGCGACCCAACATCTTCGGGTGGCGGTGCCTATCTGGCCCCCAAGCCGTCACCCGAACTAAAAGTGCCCCTCACGCGAATGAGGGGCAACAACAAAGGAAAGCAGGTTCCGATGTCTACAGCAACGATAACCCCTC
>Ga0314855_100104_pt1 | contig 24892 bp, 50 predicted proteins | sample 2018CB1WmetaG_FD_203636 | JGI IMG/M metagenome (GOLD analysis project Ga0314855, IMG submission 203636) | Cryopeg brine viral communities from Beaufort Sea near Barrow, Alaska, United States - 2018 CB1W | ecosystem: Environmental > Aquatic > Marine > Coastal | place: USA: Alaska | collected... | reverse complement strand
ACCACGCCTGCCGGCTCGGGCTACCCGCGGCGCACCGCGGACTATGGGTCGTGGGTCAAGCGCTTCGAGGGGACTCTGATCTCAACTGACTTCATCGGTCTGTGGGAGGTCGTCACGTGGGATCAGTTGAGCGCCGACATTACCGTGATGCCCGCGCCGTCGTGTGTAACGAACGGTTCAGGGTTCGTCAACGAACTCTTTGCCTTCGCTGTTGTCAACGTCCGCGGACAACGTACCTTCCGACCACCACGCCACCGTTTCCTCTTCGGAGACGTGGGTATGTGGACGCAGCGTCAACGCCACACCGCTGGCGGCAACTCCGGCGGATGGCCCGAACGTCAGCGACACCACCTTGGCTTCAAGGGCTCATGGTCGGAACGTCAGCGACACACCGGAATCTGAGCAACGTCCGATGTCCGCACTTACCCTCATGTCCCACCAAACCGCCCGGGAGGCCTAGCCAATGTTCGAGTTCCTCCCCACCTGGATGACGTCAGCTGAGGCTGGGTGGGGTGCGTTCATCTCACTGCTCCTCACTGTCGTGTTCCTGTACCTCACCGGAAAGATCGTGGCCGGGACCATCGCCGAGATGTGGAAGTCGGCGTATGAGTCGGAACGTGACGCGAACATCAAACGCAGAGAAGCCGGCGACGAAGAGCACCAGGCGACCATGGCCACCTTCATCCACCTTCTGCGATCCATCCAGGGCCCACCTGATGGAGAGGATCAGAAATGATGAGCCGAATCCGCCTAGCAGTATGCCCTCACTGGCGTCGGGGCGAAGCGCTGACCGCCCTCAACGACGCTCGAGAGAGCCTTGCTGCCGCATCCCGCCGCCGCGAACAGGCCCGTGACAACGCCCGAAGCCTGCACGCCGCACGAATCCGCAATCACTTCCGCGAAGGCGTGGAGTTTCAACTGAGGGGAGACGGTCGCCGATGACCATCGCACACATCGCCTGGCTTGCCGTGACCATCATTGGCGCGCTGTCCTGCCTGATATTTGTCATCGGGTACCACGTCAAGACACAGGGGACGTGGCGTTACTACCCCATGGGACAACACCTCATGGGCTTCATCATCGCCCTGGTCGTCCCCTTTGCCCTCCTGATCGTCGCACTCCTCGGCGTGCACCCCTCTCCCTGGATCTGGGTAGGCGCGCTCGCCGGCGTCGACGTGTTCCTCATCCAACGGCTCTGGCTGCTATTCGCCCACAAGTGGCGATCGACGGGCTCTGAGCCATCCGAGGACACCATCACGCGCACCCGCACTCGCTAACCCCCACCCATCGCCTCAACTGGAGGAACCCATGACCGATCCCCAGGTCGTTGAACCCGCAGGATACAAAGCGCTGCAGGAGCGCGATTGGCATGTGCCCCAGGGTGCAGGCACCGTGAACGCCCTGCAGTACGGCACGCAGACCGGTGAGGACGAGCCCGTGTTCCCAGACCTCACCACCGGTTGGTCTGCCCGCGCACAGATCCGCGACACCCCTGGCGGCACGATCTGGGCAACACTCCTGTCGTCAGCGCTCACTGGCCCACGCATCGTGCTTGAAGACGAGGGCTTCTTAACCCTCATCCTTCCCGCAGAATCCACCCAGGGTGAAGCGTGGAACGAATACGCGGCTATCGGCCAGGGCGTGTACGACGTCGAGCTCGTACCTGACGGCGGCGAACCCATCCGACACACCGAGGGCATCGTTTTCATCTACCCCGACGTCACCCGCACGGAGGCCACATCGTGAGCCCCACCCCCATTGCCCGCGCCATCCAGCAGGAGATCCGCATCGCCAAGGTCGTCGAGGCCAAGGGCGTGCAGGGCGACTCCGCCTACGCCGTCGCACTCTCCAACGGCTTCGAAGGCACACAAGCCGAGTGGCTCGCATCCCTCGAGGGCGCACCCGGAGACTCCCACGTACCCACCCCCGCCGGCCAGCCCGACGGCAAAGCACTCGCGACCCTGGACGGCGAGCTCGTGTACGTCGACCCCGAGAGCGGCGGTGGCAGTGGCGATATGGCTGCAGCTACCTATGACCCCACTGGTGTCGCCGCTGATGCTTTCGACCGGGCCAATCACGCCGGTACGCAACCACTCAGCACGATCTCCGACGCCGGCAGCGCCGCGGCGGCCGACGTGGGAGACTTTGCGACCGCCGCGCAGGGGGCTCTCGCAGTTTCCGCGACACAGCCTGGCGACCTCGGCACGGCGGCAGCGCTTGACGTTCCCACGGCTGGCAACGCGACTTCCGGCCAGGTCGTCAAGGGCGGCGACGCTCGACTGTCGGACGCGCGCCCCCCGATTGCGCACACTCACGTCCTGGCCAACATCACCGACGCTGGCTCAGCAGCCGCGCAAGACGCAACGGCGTTCGCTACGGCCGCCCAGGGGGCAACTGCCGACACCGCCGTCCAGCCTGGCGAACTTGGCACTGCGGCCACAACCGACGCGACCGCATATGCTACGGCCGCACAGGGCACCAAGGCCGACTCGGCAACCCAGCCGGCAGACCTCGCGGACGTTGCCACGTCCGGCGCATACGGCGACCTGGCCGGCAAGCCGACCATCCCTAGCGGCGTCGTCGAGTCCGTCGTGGCCGGCACCAACGTCACGATCGACGACACCGACCCGGCCAACCCCATCGTCAACGCATCAGGTGGTGGTGGTGGCGCTGTCGATTCGGTCAACGGCGAGACGGGCGCTGTGCTGCTCGACGCCGACGACATCTCAGACGCGGCGACGGCCAAGAGGTTCACGACCCCCGCGGAGATCTCCAAGTTGGCAGCCATCGCAGCCGGAGCCGACGTGACCGACCAGGCCAAAGTCATCACGGCAGGCGCGGTCATCACCGTTGTCCACGGTGCAACAGCCGCCACCGCGCGACCGTCCGGCGCGCTCGCCGTGTACTGGCGGGGCACCGTGGAACCGATCAACGCCGCGGACGGCGACCTCTGGGAAGGCGAACTGTAATGACTCTGCAACTCAAGACAAACGGGGCGTTTGCCCCAGTAGGAGGAACCGTGACCGGACCAACGATCATCGGACCCGTGCCCGGCACAGAACATGTCCACGTCGACCTAGTCGGCGCTGTTCCGCCCTACTTCGCCAACGGCGCGGATGGCACCAGCGGGAGCGGGAACGGGTCGGCGTCAGCATGGGGCCGCGCACGCAAACTGTCATTCCAAAACGACGTGACGAGTATTGGCAACTACGCGTTCCTGAACTGGAACTCCTGCCAGGAAATTGTCTGGCCAGTGGGAGGAGGACTCACCTTCATATCACGAGGCGCGTTCAGGGACTGGCGACAATTCGCGGGCATACTGACCCTCCCCTCTGGTCTCACCTCTGTGGACATCGACTCTTTCCGATACTGGTCAGCGGCAACGGGTCTAGTGTTCCCCTCATCGCTGACCGATCTATCTAGCGCAAGCTCTTGTTTCGATGGCTGGACCTCTGCCTTGTCCCTGGTGATCCCCTCGACGATCACGGCGCTGGGGACGTCCAACTTCTCAAACTGGACGGCCGCGACGCTCCTGGACATCAGCGCGGCAATGGTCAGCATGGGGACGCAAACGTTCTACAACTGGACCTCTCTACAGACCATGATCTGTCGTGCGACGACCCCGCCAACGATCACAACGAACACATTCCAAAGTATGCGAGCAGCCGCAAAGATCTATGTGCCCGACGCATCAGTCGCGGCATACAAAGCCGCGACCTACTGGTCCGCGCGCTCGGCGTACATCTTCGGCATCTCCACGATGCCGTAACCAGCACCACCCAACCACCACACACCGTCCCGTCCGCACTCGCGGCCGGGCTCCTACGCATGCCCTGGAGGAATCATGCCTGTCAAGATCGTGAATCAGATTACGTCGAAGAAGCGCTATTACCCGGGGGTGAATCCCTGTTCCGGTGCGACCGTCCACATGACTGCGAACACTAGCCGCGGTGCCGACGCGCAGGCTCACGCAGACTTGCAGTCCAAGGGCAACGTTCGTGTCGCGTCGTGGCACGTCACCATTGACGACGAGGCTGCGTTCCAGTCGTACCTCGACTCGCGTCAGTGCTGGCACGCTGGTGACGGCCGCGGGCCCGGCAACACGACCACCATCGGCTACGAGTTGTGCGTGAATTCTGATGGTGACTACAGCCAGATGATCTCGAACGCTGCAGAGCGAATCGCAATGGATGTCGTCGAGTACGGCTGGGAACGCTCCGATATCAAGCAGCACAAGGACTACTCCCCATGGGGCAAGGACTGCCCGCGTGAACTCCGTGGCAGCAAGGCAGACATTTCGTGGGAGGACTTCCTCGACATGATCTTTGCCTACGCTGGCGCACACGACGTTCAACCCAAGCCGAAGCCCAAGCCTGAAGAGCACGACAAGGCCGACGACTACACCAAGCCCGACGGCTACTGGGGCACCGACGTCACCATTGAGTTGCAGGACGACCTCGGCACACCCATCGACGGTGAAGTGTGGAACCAGTCCTCGCATTGGCTCGACGAGAACCCGGCCCTCACGTGGGGGTGGAAGGAGTCAACGTCGACCAAGGGTTCACCGCTGATCTACGCGCTCTACGACTTCCTCGTGGCGCAGGGTGTCAGCAAGTCGATCCTCGGCAAGCGTGACGGCAAGATCGGGCCGAAGCACATTCGGGGTCTGCAGACCTGGCTTCGCAACATCGGCTACTACCACGGGTTGATCGATGGCCGTCTTGGCACCGGCGCGAACGGTAAGTCATCCACGATTGAGGCGCTCCAGCGCGCCATCAACGACGGCAAGATCCATAACTAAGGAGCTCACATGCTGCAAGAGAAACTCACATCCAAGGTGTGGTGGAAGGGAGCAGGCGAACGCGCGCTCTCCCAGGCCGCACAATCCGTGCTCGCCGTCATCATCGTCACCAGCTTCACAGCAATCAACTGGCTACTCGTCCTCGGCGTCGCAATAGGAGGAGCCATCTGGTCCCTCATCGGATCACTCGCATCACTACCCGAGAACAACGACGTCAACGTCCCGTACTGGAAGGCACTCGCCTATCGTGTCGTGCGCACCGCCGCAATCGCGCTCGCGACTGTGCTGAGTGCGGACCTCGCTGACGGCGTGTTCAATGCCTTGACGTTTGACTGGCAGACGGCGCTCAACAGCATCGGCCTTACTGTGTTCTTGGCCGTCGTGAAGTCGCTGGTGTTTGCACCGCGAGAGTCGAAGATCCCCATCGAGTAGTACCAACCCCAAAGCCGAGCCCCGCTCTGTTCCGGACCCTCACCGGAATAGAGCGGGGCTCTTTTGTGTCAGCCCGTGGCACAATCGTGATGTCGAATTAGTCGCATCTTGTTTCGATTCTTTCGTGTGTGTGTGCATAATGGGGATCGTCAGCACAAGCTGCTGACATCGTGACCCTCGACAAGGAAGGAGTTCCTGTGGTCGGGGGTCGTTCGCGTCATCAAGACAAGGACATCGAGAAGTTCATACGTTCGATTGAAGATCGAGGTTGGACAGTCAGCCGCAAGAACAGCTACTTCAAAGCGAAGTGCGGATGCGGCAAGCATTTGAAGACTATCCATCTCACCCCCTCAGGAGGATCCTATTTACGGGACCTCAAGGGTTGGTTCAACCGAACGCAGTGTTGGGCGACGGGAGGCACGACATGACCAACAATGATTACTACATCGAACTCACTGTGAGTAGCGATGACACTGACCCCGAGTTGATAGAAGACCAGTTTGACGCGATCGCGGACGCGTTCCACGAATGCACCGGTATCGAAGATCAAGATCTGGCAGCGAACTTAGAAGAACAGACTCTGACATTCTCCATGGCAATCGAAGATGTCAGCGATGAAAACCGGGCGAAGATACACGCGCTTACCGCGGTCCGCTCTGCCCTTCATGCTGCAGGAGCTGCGACGCCCGGCTGGGACGACCAGATCCGCTACCTCGTAACTGGCACGACGTCCGCACAGGACCTACTCGACGCTTAGACAGTTACGGCGCGACGTCGCCCCCGTTCACTCATCAAGAGTGGGCGGGGGCTTTTTTTAGTGCGTTGTGGCTAGGGTGAGCATATGAACATTCGGACAGCGATACCCGCTCTGATCATTGCCGCCATCTCCGCCCTTGCGCTCGCGGCGTGTGGCGACACGACTGAATCGCCCGCCAAAACCACGCTCGCCGAGGAGGCAGCCACGTCGCCGTCGCCCGAGCCAAGTGAGTCCGTAATCGACGAGGCGCTTGAGTGGCAGGAAGAGCGCCCACCCGCACTCAAGCAGATCATTGACGAGGACGTGGCCGCTCAGAACTGCGAGGGGCTACAGGCCACCTTCGACACTTGGGCAGACGCGGAAGATCCGACGAACACCAGCGCTCAACTGCTTGGATACCTTGACGAGGGCATGAAAGAAGCAGGCTGCTACTCGTAGCCCAAATCGAAACGCCCCTGTTGCTCACATGAGCGGCCGGGGCTTTCCTAGCCGTCCTCGAATGCTTCACAGTTGGCACACCATCATTGCTCGGCGAGCGCCGAGCCACAGGATTGGCAGAACATCGGGTCAGATTACGGCGTGTCGCGCGGGCGTGTCGTCGCGACTCCGGCGGCAAGCACCAAAACCGAATGGCTAGCACAATGGCCAGATGTCGGCTTTCATTGGAAATGACAACAGCCCCAGTATCCTCGCGGATACCAGGGCTGTTGCTTTGAGCCGCCTGTGAGAATCGAACTCACGACCTTTTCATTACGAGAGAAAATGGGCTACGCTTGGCAAGACACCAAACAGCGCTTTACCAGGGATACCGCGCGGTACGCTATGGCATACAATGGCTAGCAATGGCTAGCAGTCTGGCTAGACGAGAGGTAGCGCGATGGCGAATCAACGGCCCAAGGGCTCCGGGAGTGTCTACTGGAATGAGGACCGGCAGCGCTTCGTGGGCACGCTCGAAGCCGGATGGACGGCGCGCGGCACCCGCCGGCGCCTGACCGTCACCGGCCGTACCGAACGCGAAGCCCGGCAGAAGCTCAAGGAAAAGGAACGCACCGTGTTGCTCGCAGGCACTCCCGCTGAGGGATCCCGAGCAGGCGTGACCGTCAAGGCGTGGGCGGGCGAATGGCTGGACATACAGGAACGCCGGATGCGCCCGTCGGCGTTCGCGTCCACTCGTTCACAGATCACACGGTGGGCCATCCCTACCATCGGGCACAAGCGCCTCGACCGACTGTCTCCCGGCGACGTCCGCGCGGTCACTCGCGCGATCCTCGATGCCGGGAGGGTAGTCTCGACCGCCAACCGCGCGCACAGCGAACTGCAAAGGATGCTCGCCGATGCCGCAGCAGATGGGCGCCTCGTGCCATCCACAGTGCTCAACGTCGTGGGACCAGGCAAGGGACGCTCTGATCGTGATGCACTCACCCTCGCCGATGCCGCAGCCGTACTGGTGACCGCACAGAACTCGCCCGACACAGCACGCTGGGTCCTCGCCCTACTCCAGGCCATGCGCCCCGCCGAGGTCCTCGGACTCACATGGTCACGCGTCGACCTAGACAAGGGCACAGTGCTCGTCGACTGGCAACTCAAGGCGCTGCCATACCGGATACTACGCAATCGCGACAGTGGCTTCCGCGTACCAGCAGGGTACGAAGCACGCCGGCTCCACGACGCCATCCACCTCGTGCGCCCCAAGACCAACAGCGGATGGCGTCAGATGCCGCTCACCCCATGGGCCATCAAAGCCATCGCCGAGTGGCAAGCAGTCGCCCCGACCTCACCACACGACCTCGTGTTCCCCCGCGCTGACGGTCGCGGTCGCGAGGACCATGCCGACCGCGCCGCATGGGTCACCCTCCAAGATCGCGCCCAGATCGCCCACGTCGACGGCACCTACGGCCGGCACTACGACCTATACGAGTGCCGCCACACCACGGCGACGCTACTGCGCGAAGGAGGCGTAGACGACGAAACAATCATCGCGATCATGGGACACGCATCAATCCTTTCCACACGCGCCTACCTCCACACCGACCAAGCAAAAATGCGCGCCGCGCTCGGCGGAGTTGAAGCCCGCCTCATCGCGGGCTAGCGTTCGCGAAAAATTCGTAACCGGGCGACGACCATAGGCGCGTAAGCTGTTGCGGCCTCGGTGCTAATGAGCGCGTTGAGGGTTTGGTAGTAGGCGTTCGGCGACAGGTTCAGCGCCGTGCGCACGGCCGCTTCCTTGCGCGCAACTGTTCGCCAGTAGCGGCGCTCCAGGTTCAGGATCGCCTTGTCGCGCTCGCTTAACTCGCCCATGTGTTTGCCCTCCTAGATATAGTTGGGCCATGCGTACCCAAATAGCAATCCTGGCCTTAGCCACCATCGCCCTCGTAGGATGCGGAACGTCCGAGCCAACGAAGCCGGAAGGTGCGCTCGAGGAGATGGCGGTCGCCTTTAACGGCAACCCCAGCGTGTCGAGCGTTCAGGCAGCACTCGACGCGGCGTTTGTTGCAACGGGCACCTCCACGAGTGAGGAAAACTACTCGCGCGCAGGGAGCACTCTCGTAGTAGCGAGCGGCGAGAACGGCGTCTCCGAGATGGATGTCTTGGCTTGCATCCCTGGCCAGGTCGGAGATCCGCGCATCCCTGACGATACGTTTGCAAGCGTTGCCACGCTCTGCGCCCTGATTCTTGCCGGGGACTACCCCAAGACCCCCTAGGCGCTTCGCCACTCGTCCACCACCTCGAATATGCGCACGTCACGCGCGAAGTCCTCGCGCCTCAGTTCGACCAGGCGGCGAGTGACGCCGAGCTCGCGTGCAAGCGCGCCGGGATGAGTGCCGCACAGTTCCTCGGCGCGGGCGTAATCCCCGGCCCCGATCAGTAGCCGTGCAGCGTACTGGTCGGCCTGACGTTCGTCACGCGCGACGTCGTGATCGCGCGACCAGTCGTGTCCGTGGTGCCAGTGACCCATCTCGTGCGCAAGGGTCACGCGCTGCGACCCAAGGTGGTGGCGGTAGTTCAGGATGACCAGCCCGCCACCGAACAGATAGCCCGAGTTGCGCCCGAGATTGCGGTATCCCACCCGAAGCCCCATTGCCTCGGCTCTAGCGATCAGATTGTCCAACACTCCCCCGGCTGCTACTGCTCGCCCTGGATGAATTCCTCGTTGTGGTTTTCGGTCTCAGCGGCGAGTGGCTCAAGGTTGGCATCGGGGTCAGACATGTTGTGGACAGCGCGCAGGCGCGGCGGCAAGCGGTCAGGTCGGACGCTCGAGAACCCGGAAGGCACGAGCTCCAGGTCGTCAACGTCGGACGCCTCGGCGCCTCGGTCGACGGTGGTCAGCGGCATTACTCCGCGGGGGTTGAGCAGGCCCAACCCCTGAGCCTCGCCGATCACAGCGCTGAACTCGTCCGCCGGGTTGCCGCCAAGGGCACGCACGGCAGTCCCAAACGTCCCGGGCTTCAACTTCGATCCCGTAGGCGAGAACCATCGACTGATGTGCGGTTGCTCTATGCCTCCCCCCACCCGGCGCGCTAGTTCCTTCTGATTGACACCGCTGTCCTTCATTAAGTCCTTGAGTCGTCGAATGAAGATCGCGTCGATCTTTCGTTCCCGTTCTTCCCATGATTCAGTCATCTGGCGATCGTAATACCAACTCTGAAATATTTCCACCCTTTTGGACTTGACACATACCAGTGTTGGTATATATCGTCATTGGTATGAAGACAAACATCAAGGAGCCGGCGGCCACCATCCGCGCAGAGCTCGCCAGAAGAGGATTGCCGGTGGGATGGCTCACAGAGGCCACCGGGATGTCCACCCAGACCATCAGCCGCCGCCTAGCCAAGCCCGAGGACTTCAACCTCGCTGAACTGGCAGCCATCTCCGCGGCCCTATCAATCCCGCCAGAGCGCTTGCTCCAGGCATGGGCCGACCCAGAGCGGGTGGCATCATGACCCCCCTCCTCGCATACACGGTCAAGACCGCTGCTGAGGCGACGGGCTACAGCGCCGACGTCATCAAGCGTGCGATCCGGTCCGGGGACCTCAAGGCCACCCGCCCGAAGATCAACGGCCGCGAAGTCGTCAAAGACTCCATCAACGCCGCCGACCTCGAGGCATGGCTCGCAGGCGGTGCCGCATGACCTCGCTCCGCATCTTGACCATCGCAAACGCCGCTGCAGCACTGGTGATGGCCGGCGTCTCGCTCTACTGGGCCCGCCGTGCCCGTCGCGCGAACGCCCGCTTCATGGAGTTGGCGGAACGGGCATCGACCACTCGTGGCGCTCGCCGCCCGGGGAACGGGACCAAGTGACCGTGATGCTCGTACCACCACCCCAGGCCAACACTGCCGTGATTGCGATGGCAGAACCTGAAGTCAATACATCAAGTGACCCGTCCTCGACAATCAGCCTCCCGTTAGGCGGCGGCTCAATCTCGATGCCGTACACCGGCTCGTCGCCGTCATTGATGAGATTCAGCGATCCGCGTTGCCGACGCTCGAGCCGCCAAGGCGCTCGGTACCGCGCCTCCTGTGCTTCCAGGATCGCAGTCGCTCGCTCGTTCGCCAATGTCTGCCGTCGCGTGTACACCACAGCTGCTACCGCAAAAACAACTGCGACCAGCGAGACCACAAACGCCGCATTATCCATTCCCACACCCTACTCACCCTGCCTACGCACAAGGAGAACCTCATGACCGCCGCTGACCTCCCCGCCGCCAATATGAGCGACCTGGACCTAGTCGTCGCGTTAGCCCAGGCGTTGCGCACCACACAACAGGAAGGCAACACCAAGCGCTCGCGGGTGCTGATCGCCACGTTGCGGGACGAGCTGCACGCGATCGATCTGGCGCTTGACACCGACGGTGATGCATGCCCCGCCATCATCCGTTCGAACGGTTACCTCAAGCCCGAGTGGTTGAGCGAGATCGGCGTTGACCCCGAGTTCCTCAGGAGAGAAGTCCCACAGAAGACCCGACGCGAGACCCCCTCAGTCTCCACCGAGCCAGCCACGGAGACACTGGTCAACCGCCGGGTGCTTGACCCTGCGATCCGTGCCGAGGTGTTCAAGTTCAACAAGCAGTATGAGGTTCGCGCTGGCGAGGGTCGCCTCGCACCCGAGTCTTACGACGATGCGTATCGAAGCGCGATGCTGCACAACCAGTACAACGGCCACAGGGATCCCGCACCCGTGCGGAACGGTGTCGTGTCATGAAGGTCCGTACCTTCGCGATCGCGTCAGTCGTAGCAGCACTGGTGGTTGCTCCGTCGATGGCATCGGCGGCGCCCAGCAACTTCGACGCTTACTGGCTCACTCCGGCCTATGTCACTACCCCCGAGGAAGCCTCGGTCATGGTCACGGAGAACTTCGAGGCTCTGTTCCCGCAGGAAGCGTTGGAGTCGGTTGAGGCCGCTCCGTGTGGCCGTGTGGTCCAGGCCGATCATTACAAGCTTGGCGACTGGGATTTCGGCGACACTCTCACCTCTGTCGGCGGTGGTCTCGCGGAGGATCACGACGCGTACCTCGCTCACGAGTTCATTTACACCGGTGACTGCGACGTAGCTGCCAGCCAAGTGGGCGAACTGTCACACACGGGGCCTCAGCGCATCGCCCTCATTCTCGCCGCCGCAGTGGCTCTGGTAGCCGCCGGCGTCTCAGTTCTAGTCCGCAACCGCCGTCGTGGCGCCATGTCAACGCAAGGAGAAGCATCGTGAGTGACCTAACATCCATCGTCGCGGCGGTAGCGCGAGAGTATTACGGCCTAGTGAAGGAGGCTGACGACCCCACTTGGGACGAGCAGTCCGAATTCAATCGCGCAACCTTTAACGAGACGATGCTCCCCATCGTCACCTCGACTATGCGTCACGGCCTCACGGTTGAGGCGTTGAACCTTGCGGGGTCATGGGATGCGCAGGTCGCTGTTCTTGAGGACCGCCTTAACCACGGGCGCGGACGAAACACATTGACCATGGAGGAGGCGCGCGTTTCGCGTGACGTGTACAAGGCGTGTGCGGCTCAGCTTCGCGGTCTGCTCTTTGGCTTGCAGGTGCCAGGGGACACCCCGTGAGCGCCGTCGACGAGTTCTTCGCAGGTGTCGCTGTCGCCCAACGCGAGGTCGGAGCAAGACAAGCCGTTGACCTCGAGGCGATGTGGAAGCTGACAGTGCGTTGTGGTGCCAAGAACAGCAAGTGCACCACTCCCGCGACGGTCCTCGTCCATGTTTTTCCTTGCGGCTGCGAGTGGCCGTCGTGCGAACCGCATGCTCGGCGAACTCAGCGAGTTGTGGCCTCAGCTAGTGACTACTCGGACGACACACCAGACGGTCGACTGGTCTCACTGAACTGCTGCGGTGTCCCGGTGCCCATATCGAACATCACCGTGGAACTTGGGGGTCTCTGATGACGATCACCACCCATACCGCCGCGACGGCCGCGAAGATCCACGGTCAGCAACTCTCCATCGACGACCTCCTCGTCGACCACGAAACCACCTTCATGAACATTGTCGCTGCCCTCACCCCCGGCACCGACTTCACTTTCAACTCCATCCGCGTATCCGTCGACGCCGCCGGCATCCCCACCAAGCAACGCGCCGCGCTGATGCGCAGCGCCTGCCTCCAAGGCCTAGCCGCACCCATCCTCATCACCATCGCCGGACAGCAAACACAAGCGAAGGTCGCCTCAACCGGCACCTCCGCGAAGGGCGCCTACGTGTCCGTGTACCGCCGCACCGCTTACCAGCCAGGGGTGAAGTGATGGCCACCCACGACTACGTCAAGACGCCCCGGTGCCCTAAGTGCACGGCGAATGTCATGTGGTTGCCGTATGACGCCACGGGTCGGCCAATGTGTTTTGACGTGTGGACTGCGCTGACGGTCGAGGACTCCGATGCTCGCCGCTACGTCATGTACACCATGCCTGATGGTGAGGATCGTGCCCGCCTTGTGTCCGCGATACAGCCGTGGGACGAGGACGAAGAGCACTGGATCAAGCAGCACTTGCTGTCGTGCCAGCGCGACTACCGCAACCCGAACTTGCCCATGCATGTGCGCGAGGCGTTGCGCACCCACACCTTTAGCCCTGCCCAGTAACACCCACCCTGCACCCAGTTGAAAGGACCTCGTGATGTCTCCCACCACGACCACTAAGAAGCGCACTCCTGTGAAGCCTGCCGAGCCGTCGACGTCGAAGAACACTGCCGTTGATGCTCTCGCTCCTGCCTCGGCGGTGTTGCGTGAGATCTCTGTCGACCAGATCGATTCCCACCCCTCGAATCCTCGCAAGGACCTTGGCGACCTGACTGAACTCGCGGCATCCATCCAGGAACAGGGCCTCCTCGAGCCTGTGCTCCTGGTCCCCGGCGCTCAAGGTAGCGGCAAGTTCCCCTCCCGCTACACGGTGATCGCGGGCCACCGTCGTACTGCTGCGGCACGCGAAGCCGGCCTGACCACGGTGCCGGCCATTATCCGTGAGGGTATGACACAGGCCGAGCAGCTCGAAGTGATGCTCGTGGAGAACCTGCACCGCTCGGACCTGACCATCTTTGAAGAGGCGCACGGTATGCGTGGACTGTTCGACTTCGGGATGAAGCGCACCCAGATCGCGAAGCGCACCGGCCGCGCCGCTAAGACCGTGGGCCAGCGTCTCGCGATCGCGAACCTTCCCGCGAGTGTCGAGACGTCGGTCGCCAACAAGTCGTTGACGCTTGATGAAGCCATCACGTTGGCGGACATCGCGGGCCGCGACAAGAGCGTCTACGACGACCTGGTTGTCAAGCTCGACGCCGGGGAACTGCACGGGTGGGCGATTCGCAACGCGCTCACCACTCTCGACCGCATCGAGGCGGATAAGTTGTGGACGGCGTACATCGACTCCACCGGCGTGAAGCAGGTCGACCTTGACACTCGCCGCGCTTCCACTGACATCACTCCCCTGGGCATCCTGCCTGACGCCCACAAGGAATGCCCGGGCGCCGCGGTACACGTCGGTGACGCCACGTACTGGCCGTTGAAGCAGCAGACGTACTGGCTGTGCACCGCCGCCGCCCTCCACCACCCTGACGAGCTCGCAAAGACCCAGTCGAAGCAAGCCACCGCCTCACAGGGAATGAGAGGGATGAGCGACGAGGAACGCGAAGCACGCGAACAGTTAAACGCCAACCTCGACGCCGCCACCGAAGCCCGCTGGACATGGGTGTGCGATCTCATGACCGAGACCGGCACGGGCCGCGACACGCAACGCGCCATCATCGTCGCCGCGGCCGTCGACCTCGCCACCTCCAGCGAATCAGACCTGGGGGCAAGCCAGGTGTTGCCTGAAGGCATCGAATGGCCCACGGATCCCGCGCTCGCACTGACGCTCGCTGTGGTCCCTGCCCTTAACGACAGAGTGCCTGCCTCGGAGTGGCACTACAGCGCCATGGTGAGGGGTCAAAACCAGTGGGACATTGCGGGTCGCACCGCCGCGGTGAAGTGGCTCAAGGTTCTTGAGGCTGCGGGGTACACCCTTACTGATGTTGAGGTGTCGATGCGTGAAGCGTTCGACCAGGCCGCGCCGAACAAGGCCGGTGACGCAGCATGACGGCGACAGACATAGGCCAGCACGTCTCGACGGAGCACAAGCACCCTTTCGGGTCGAAGTCGCAGTCGTGGGTGGATTGCTCGTGCGGTTGGGGCACACCGGTATCGGTGTCGTTGTCGTCTGCGCGTGAACTATTTGGGAAGCACCTCGACGATGTTATGGCGCTTGCCGTGGTCGAAGGTGCGGAAGCCGCGTGGATGGAGATCGTCAACGATGGCGAGTCGAAGTCTGAGCGTCGCGCCCGCCTGCGCCACCTCGAGCGGGTACTCAAGCGCCCGACTACGGGCAGCGGCCGCTGGGAGTCTCTCGCCCGTGCTGACGCCCACGTTGGCCGATGTGGTGTGTGTGGCACACAGTGCTGGAACGGTTCGTGCACCACTTGCGCGTTGTTTACCGCGAGGCTCGGCCAGGCGGCCATCGAGCGTGCGGGGGTAGCAGCATGAGCACGTTTACCGATTTTGACCGTGCGGTAGACCTCATCCACGAGCAGACGTGCCGAGACAACAGACATGCTGGTCCGGAGGAGTCGTGGCCATGCAAGGAACTCGCTTCCGCCATCGCCGCGATGCAGGCCCCGGTGACCGTGGCGACCGTGGGGGAGTTGTACGAAGTGGTTCTCGACGGTTCCCGGGCAGTGAAGGGCGCGGACAAGCGCACGTGGTTTGTCTGGGAGTCCGACGACGGCGAGTTGCTGGCATCGTCTTACCCCGACGAGGACGCATCACCAGAAGACGACTGGCGAGGTTGGGGCCGAGTTGATGCCGAGAGCCTTTCCTACCCGCTCACCCTCCTCCACGAGCACCCCGCCCCCGAGCCGGACGCCGAGACGGTGGAGCGGTATCGCTCTCTGGTACACGACGCCAACGAGTGGGCCGAAGACGTCAAGCGTGAGGCCGCATACCCCGGTGAGAGCAATGCCGCAGACGACGCGATAGCCGATCTCGCTTCTGCGCTGGCTTGTTGCCTCGCCGCCCTAACCCAAGGAGAGAAGTCATGAGCAACGAAACCAGCGAGCGGGAAGCCCTAGTAACGGTGCTGTTCGACGCCTGCCCTAATGACTGGGACGAGAATGACATTGGCCTTCTGGCTGACGCTCTCGTGTCCGCCGGCGCGACCATCGCCCCGGCCCCGGTGAGCGTGACGACCGTGGAGGAAGTCGCGCGAGTGATTGACCCGGACGCCTGGGGCCTGTCCGACGACGAGTATTTCGCTGAGTATGACGACGGTATGCACGGTGTCGGGCATTGCCTTAGTTCACGCGGGCCCCGACGCCGGACGTCATTAGCGACGGCTCGCAAGATCGTTGACCTCCGCCTCGCCCCGGCCCCGGTGAGCGTGACGACCGTGGAGCGCTTTTGCTGGTGCGGCAAGCAGTCGGCCCTATGTGAGCACCCCGCCCCCGAGCCGGATGCTGAGGCGTGGCGCCGCAAGGTAGTCGGAGAGTGGCCGCTCGACCGCAACCCACAGTGGGCAGCTGAGACCGCGAAGCGCGTCTGTGATGAAGGCATCACCGCTTTCGCAGCCAAGCGCTCCGAACCCTGGCTCGACGGCTACAGCCGTGCCGGCCGCGACATCGCCTCCGCGCTCACGAAGGGTGGTGTGTGATGGCTTACGCCGAGAGCACGTCGGTCCCGTCGGACCGCTCACGAGCCGAGATCGAGAAGACCCTCAACCGCTACGGCGCCGAAGACTTCTCCTACGCTTCCCGCAAGGACCACGCGCTGATCGCGTTCGTCGCTGAGGGCCGCCAGGTCGCGTTCACAGTGCCACTGCCCGACCGTATGAGCGGCGACTTCTGGCGCACCCCCACCGGCAAGGCACGCAAGGACACCGCCGCCGTCGAAGCCTACGAACAAGCAGTCCGCCAACGCTGGCGTGCGCTCGCGCTCGTTGTGAAGGCAAAGCTTGAGGCGGTGGAGTCTGGGATCGTCACGTTCGAGCAGGAGTTCCTCGCGCACATCATGTTGCCCGGCGGCACGACCGTGTACGAACAAGCGGCACCCGCGATCGCAACGGCTTACGAGACCGGCACCCCCACACCGCTACTGCAGATCGGTGGCCCACTATGAGCGACCTCTCACAAGATGCATTGGTCGCACTTTCTGAGTGGATCGACGAAGGCAACACCGGTCGCGCCGCAGAGGCGGTGACCTGGGGCCGTCTCGCAAAGATCGCCGAAGAGAACGGTGAAGTCATCGAGGCATTCATCGGTGCGATCGGTCAAAACCCACGCAAGGGCGTGACCCACTCAATGGACGACGTCCGCAAAGAACTTCTTGACGTCGCGATCACCGCACTCGGTGCATACGAGCACCTCAGCGACCACAGCGGCACCTCACTCGCCGCGCTTGATGAAGCGATCGTATCCGTGGGGATCCGCGCTGGTGTTGTCACGCGCTCGACGGGCGGTACGGAGTGATGCTACTTCAAGTAAATGGCGGCGTAGTTCAACGCGTCGTAGGCCGTTTGGAAGTAACGGTCTGCGCGCTGGAACGTGCCATCGCGTTCAGTAATGATGCCGCGAGGCCCCCACGTCCCATTCCCGTCGTACTCGACCTGCCAAACCACTTCACCCACGTCATTGGTATGCGATGCGTGGGCTCGGTAGTTGATCGAGTGCTTGCCGCCGCTGTTGGCGGTAACCGGCTTGCGTGTCGAGAAGTCTTCGCTATCCATCTGCCGACTCTAGCGGAGGTCACGCCATGACCGCCCGTGACGCCCGCGCGTGGGCCATCATCGCGCTCGCGTTCGTTCCCGTCATCTTTACCGCGAACCACTACGCCACGACTGGTGCCGGCTACCTGGCTCTCGTTGTGGCGACCATCGTCACGCTCACGCTAATCCTGGCGTGGGCACGCCGCCGTCACATTGAGGAGACACGGTCATGAAGCACGCACGTAACCCCCGCCGCCGCACTCTTGTTGCCGCATTCATCGCGCTCGCGTTCGCGGGTGTACTGACCGGGCTTGTCGCAGCTGCGACGGTCACTGGTCTGATGATCGATGCGCAAACGAATGAGGTGCACCCGTGAGTAACCGCACCGATCACTCATATGAGGACTACATCCTTGATGGCAAGTCCATGGCTCACACTTTGGCTCTCAGTTTTGGTGTGGTGTTCCTCGTCGTCCTTGTCATCGGGGCGGTCCGCGACGTGACAGCACTCGTTGTGATGGGCTTGCTGTATTGGGGTGTCGCTGCCCCGATCATCCTCACGTGGCAGCAGTTGCTCCCCTGGTTACGTCGACGTACCCGGGAGCACTGGAAGCGTGCCGACCCGTTGGTGTTCGTGACGATCGATAAGCAGGCGTGGATCGCAGCGTGTTCTGATCACTGGCTCACTATCGCGAACCGTTACGCGGCAGACATGTTGGAGCAGATGGGTCCTCTTGGTCCTCGCTATGCCGTGTACACGCTTGCCGCGTTCAGGGACGCCCGCACCAAGTGGGAATCAACGGAGGCAGCATCATGAGGCGCCCACCTAACACCGCAACTGCCATCACCACTTGCAAGGGCTGTGGGGCGACGATCGCTAAGTCGTTGGCCGGCGCACCGTGCCCCAGGGTCCGCGAGATCACCGTCAACCTCTCGGTGAACACTACGAAGTTCACCGCGGCCATGACCGCTGTCGGTTTGGCAATTTCTGAGTCGGCGCGCAACATGCAGGCGCTCATGGAGACCTTCGATCGTCCTTTCCACAGTGTGGTGCAGGAGTGGGCTGAGGAGGCGTGGCACGTTGAGCCGGGGCTCTATGCACCTGACGCCAACAACCGGGCCACCACGTGGTCCGTCCCCGTCGTGCCCTCTGTCGTCGATGACGGAGCACTGTGATGACGAAACGTGACCTGGTGTACCTCTCAGGCCCCATGACGGGCATCCCTGAGCTGAACTACCCGGCGTTCAACGCTGCTACCAAACACCTCGAGGCTCTCGGCCTGCACGTCTTCAACCCCGCCACGTTGCCCGAGATGGCGTCATGGGAGGACTACATGCGCGCCGACGTCGAGATCCTCGCCAAGAAATGCCGTGCGCTGGTGTACCTCAACGGCTGGGACAACTCCAAGGGCGCCATCACTGAGGTGTACCTCGCCAACGCACTCAACATGCCCACCATCTCGATAGGTGACGAGCTCGCGTTGCGCCGCCTCGCGAACAACACATTCATCGTGCGCGGCGACTACGAAGTCGTGTACCTCAACGCCCACCACCCGCGCCCCACCGCACCCGACACAAAGGAACCAGCATGAGCACGCAGGCAGAGATGATGACGAAGGCCCGCAAGGCACTTGAGGGCTTTCACCGGCGCACACGCGGAGCCGCGGGCACCCGCGGCCTCGCACAGAGCGAGATCGACCTGCAGGTCGCACTAGGCGAGGCGCTCTCCTGGATCCAATCTGTGTCCGCTGACAAGTACCCACCCGTCCCCGCATCGCTCGCAGCAGAGTTCAGCAACGGTGCTGAGGCGACAGAGGCGTGGCATCAGTATTGCGACGCCAAGGACCCTCGCGCCGCAGCCCAGGTAGGTGACCGAGCAGAGTCCGACTTCAACGAGATCTGCGACGCAATGAGCGAGCAACGTCTCGTCTGCACTCGTGAGCTAGGACATGCAGGGAAGCACATCGCAGAGAACACTACGGAGGTCGTCGCTTGCTGGCTCGCCACCGAGCCTGCGAACGAGCCGGACGCCGACGCGGTGGAGCGTGTGGCCCAGGCGCTGTATGGCCTGAGCATCCGCGCCTATAGCGGCCCTAAGCCGAAATGGGAGGATAGCCGCGCGTGGCAAGGCATTATGCGTGAGCGCGCAGAGGTCGCAATCGCCGCACTCACGCAAGGCCACGAGTCATGAGTGACATCGAGACCAAGCCCAATATCAAGCCTGTCGACGCGGGTCATCTCCGCCTTGTCGATGCGAGCGTCGCCATCAACGAAGCCCTCGCCACCGGCCACACCATCGAACACATCGCCCACACCCACACCATCGCCCGCCGCGAAACACGCGAACTCGCCGGCGGCGGCCAAGAACGATGGGGCCCCACCGACACCCACACCCAACAACGCCACGACGCGCTCGCGTCAGAGCGCTACGAGAGCCGCGGCTGGTGATGACCGTGCAAGGGCAACGTTCCTTCCTCCCGAACCCTCAGCCCCGCCTTGAGCTCGAGATCGTCAAGCCCATGGTGCTCGAGGTGTACGCAGCCCTGTATGGCGGCCTGCGCGCCCAGACGATGTTGCAGAAGACGCTGACTCCCATCGCCGCCTTCGTCATCGACCAAGCCGACGCCGGCCTACCCCAAGCCATCGTCCACACCCAGAAAGACGGCACCGAACACTGCCTGCCAAGCGAGGACATCCTCAACGCCCTCGCACCCATCCGCAACACCAAAGGAGCATGACCATGACTGAACTGAATCCAGACGCAGTGTCACAGAACAACGCCGACGCGGCGTGGACCCTCAGAGAAGCCGTTGGCGACGCCGACTACGTCGCAATGAACGAGTGGTGTGCTGAACAAGGCATCGATTCCGGCCGTGTGCTCGCAGACTCGGTGACTGTGTTTGAGGTCGACGGCCGACTAGTGCTCGAAGGAAACCTACTCGCCTTGGACGCCGGCGGAAAGAAGATTCTCTCGGTCGATACCCCCGGCTACGCCTGCCAGGTAGCGCGGTTCCTCGTCAGCTCACTGCCGCCACGAACAAAGCTGAGTTGGGCGTCGAAAGACTCCGCCCATGCAGTGCCACCGGCCCCAGGCATGTTCCGCAAGAAGCCCGTTGTAATCGAGGCACGTCAGTTCCTCGGCGGTGGCGCCGGCCCACACGGAGGCCCCACGCCACACTCCACCAGCGAAACCCACGCGATCTACAAGTGGATCGAGCGGAATACTCAGGGGTCGTTCGACTTCGCTGGCGATGAGCGTCCAGAACTTGGGGTAAGCATCGATCCCGCCGACGGTCGCATGGTCATCGCCACCCTTGAGGGAGACATGCACGTGAGCCGCGGCGACTGGGTCATCCGTGGAGTCCAGGGCGAGTTCTACCCCTGCAAGCCGGACATCTTCGACGCGACCTACGAGGTGGCGTAACCATGGCAAAGCTTTCAGGTGCGCTCCCCAAGGGTGAGCGCAACGGCATCGCATCGCTCGAGGCCGAGTTCGTGAAGGACCCCACCCGCACCCACGTCTTCATCGTCGTGGCCGACACGGCAAAGGTCATCCAGAACATCGACACCGGAGACCACGAACCCACACTGCGCATCCTCCGCATCGAGAACGTGCTCCCGAAGGACGCCTCAACTGCCGAACGTCTGGTGCGCCGCTCACTCGAACGCCGCACCGGCACCAAGGGCCTCAACATCGACCTCGACGACGAGATCGCGCAGATCTTCGCCGACGCCTCCATCGACATCCGCACCGGCGAACAGCACATCACCTTCGTGAAGCGCGAGGACGACACCGAAGACGACAGGGAGAACGAAGCATGAGCACCAAGAGCCCAAAACTGCCGAAGTGTGAGCGCTGCGAAGAGCCAGCCCAGCGAGAGGTGCCTGACCTCGTCAGCCGGATGACAGGCACGATCACGGTCAAGACCTACACGATCCGCTGGACGTCGTGGATGACGCGAGCCCTCGCCTTCATGAGGGACTCCCGCGACGGCATCAGTACTACCTACTCAGAGATGACGCTCTGCTCAGAGTGCTGGGGCGAGCTCTTGTCCTGGGCCAACCAGCCAAACCAAGAACGACTCAAGATCGCTGCTGAGAACAGGCGAAGGATCCAGCAAGTGGAGCAGGTCGCCGCAGAACGCCGCGAACGCGCGATCGAAAAGGAGATGCGCAATGGATGACACCTCCACTTCGGCCTGGCACGAAGAGCAGGCAGGCAAGCTACGCAAAGACCTAGAGTTCCGCGCGGTGTGGACAGAGGACTACGCCCGGGTCCTCCACGCCATCGAGACCCACACACGCATCGCACGAGACATCCGCGCGGAGGACAAGAAGTGAGCAACCCAACTCTCACCATCCGAGTCACCGCACCCGACGGCATCACCCCCAAACCCAAAGGCTCCCTACGCCACGTCGGCAACGGCCGCCTCGTCGAACAAGTCGCAGGCTCCAAACCCTGGCGCGCCACCATCGCACTCGCGGCACGTCAGGCCATCAACGCCTCGACCTGGCGCACTGCGACTGGGGCGGTGCGTGTGCAGGCCGTCGTCGACTTGCCACGGCCGAAGACCAACCGCGACCCGTTGCCGATACGCCGCTCGAGCGGGGACAGCGACAAGCATTCGCGCAACATCCTCGACGCGCTGTCAGACGCCGGGGTCTATGTGGATGACTCCCAGGTCACTGACCTGCGAATCGTCAAGCGGTACGCCGACGGGGCCCCCGTTGGCGCTTCTATCAACGTCACGTGTTTGGAGCAGTCATGAAGACCCGCATGTGTCCCGAGTGCCGAGTCGGCAAGCACAACAACTGTGTCGGTTTCGCGTTCGACGCGAGCGACCAGCAGGTGCCTTGCCCCTGCCACAGGTGCTACCCGCCGGCGCCCACCAAGTGCACCAGCTGCGGCAAGCCAGTGAACCCGCAAACCGCTGAGTGCGCTGGCTGCTCTGACTAACCGTCTACCCCACGAAAGGAACCCACCACTGTGCCCTGGCTCAGACTCGGCGACACCGCCGCTCACGACCCGCGAACAATCGCGCCACTCGAACTCGAGGACGCTGATGAACGCACGGTCGATGAGGTGTTCGGCTTTGGTGTGCGTCTCGCATGCGAAGTCACCTCGAAGGAGACGGACCGGATGGCAACACGCGCCATGGTCCGCTCTCTCGCAGGGTCGCCGGCGCGAGCGCAGCACCTGATGGGCATCCTGGTCGCGAGTGGCGTGTATGAGGCTACGGAGACTGGTTGGCGGTTGATCAATGACCCGAACTATCTGCATGTGCAGTCGCAGGGCGAGGTGGATCGTAACCGGATCCGTGGCCGTGACTCGCGTAATGATGCATTGACGGTGAATGCGCGTCTGCGTGATGGGGACCACTGCCGGTATTGCAAGAAGGAAGTGAATTGGCGGGACCGTAAGAGCTTGCGGGGTGCGACGTGGGAGCACACGAACATTGCTGAGCAACCGACACGGTTGCACGAGTTCGTGGTGTGTTGCTTCGAGTGCAACCGTGAGCCCGCTACTCGTGGTCTGTTGTTGCCGCCGCCGGCAACCCCGCGGTACGGCACGGACACCAAGCAGTTTGTGAAGGAACGTCTCGGCAGTTGGCCTACGAAGGCTGTCATTGCTGAGCGGCTCAGTGGTCTGCGGACCGCCCAGGAGAACGCGTCCAGTCGTCAGCGGACCGGAGAGGAGCACGCGACCCGTAAGGGCCAGCGGACCTCGACGGAGCACGCGGCGCCTGGTCTGCGGACCTTGGCGGAGAACGCGACCAAAACCGCCCGCGAGCGCCCCGAGATCGCGTCGAATTCGGCATTGGGCATACCAACCCCAGATGCGCCTAAACGGGCGTCTACGGGCGGGGATGCGCCGCCTGGTGGCGATCTGCCGGCGGCGCCTCTCTCGGATCTGGATCTGCAGGGTAGGGACGGGAAGGGTAGTTCCGAGTCTTGTAGTGCCGGGCCTGGTCTTGCTGGGTCTGCTCTGGACGCTCCGGTCACTGAGCCCACCCCTCCACGTCAGAAGCGTTCTCGTCGTTCTAAGCCCAGCACCACATCCAAGGAGTCATGATGATTAGCCCGTTGCAGGATTCCCAAGTGCTCACCGGTAAGCGCAAGGTGTTCACTCCTCCCACTGTTGAGGAGGCTCTCGCTGCTTCGGCTGACTGGAAGGCGTTGGCTGATCTGTGGTCGTTGCTGCATGTGTACCTCGAGCCGGTTAAGGGTGGGGGCTCTGGGGTGAGGACTGCTCCTGGGTCGAAGCCGCCGTTCAGTGTGGCGGCGTCGGATCTGATTAGGGAGATCTCTGAGTGGGCCGGCTACTTTGCGTTGGAGTTGATGGATGAGACGAGCGACTATGCGGCGTCCGTTGATGTCGAGCAGCGTTTGAGGGACATCGCGAGCCGGTATGGTCACTGGACGAACCTGCCGAATCGTCGGAGCCGGGACTTCTGTGACATGGCGAAGCGGCTGATGGGTAAGGCTCGGGTGCTGATTGAGCGTCCGCCGCCTCCGGACTGGTTGGGTCCGTGCCCTGTGACGTTCGGGTGCCAGGGCCAGTTGTACCTTCGGGTTGGTCGTGCCGCGGCGACGTGTGACCAGTGTGAGTCGGTTGTGGACATGGGGACGTGGCGGGAGAACCTCCGGCGTGCGTTGGAGTCGAGGCTAATGCGTCGTGGTGAGATCGCGCCGGCGTTGCGCATGCTGGGTGGCAAGGTCGCTTCGAGTACGGTGCGGTCGTGGATCCATCGTGGCCGCCTGGTGCCGATCATCAAGACGCCTGAGATGTTCCGGCTGACGGATGCGATGGACCTGGCCAAGATCAAGGCGGGACGATGACTGCCTGGTTCCATCGTGTGATGCTGGGTCATGGTCAGCGGCGGGTGGGGTATCCGGCGCGTGGCTACTTGACGACGCGCTATGCCACGGTGTGCTCGTGCGGCAAGGTGTGGACCTCCGAGTGGTGACGGCGTGTCGGTTGCGTTAAGGCTTGCAACAGTGCATTCTGTTAGTGTCGTTTAATAGTTGGCCCCAAGTGAGCATCGCTCCTTGGGGCTTTGCTATGTGGCGACTCGTGAGCCACCGCAGCCTGAACAGCAGCGGTTGGTGTCGCCGGTCCCTGGCAGGGTGCCGTGCTGACGCCGCGGGAGACCGTCACACGTTTTACTCCTTTGTCGTGTGCTCCCTCAGTGTGTGGCCGTGCGGTCCAGGCCTCCACCTCATCCTCGGGCTCGACCTGGTCGGCACATGTTGGCGCCGCCTCGACGTGTTGAGCTCACACAATCCGCCTCGAGTAGGTGAGCGAATGGTCTGGGCTACGTCTGACAGGTCTGCACGACTACCCCACAACTGGGCCGCCCTCCGTAAGCAGGTACGCCTACGGGCTCGAGGTCAGTGTCAAGCTGCCGAGCATGCGCGAGGTTGCGACGGCATCGGCGCCGAGTGTGATCACGTCATCCCTGGCGATGACCACTCCCTGACCAACCTCATGTGGCTATCCCCCCCTTGTCACCGGGCCAAGACTGCAGCCGAGTCCGCTGAGCGGAATCGCCAGCGCGCAACGCGACGCCGCCGACCTCAGGGAAAGCATCCAGGTGCGCTATGATTCGAGAAGAAACGCGCGCACCAAGAGTGCCGACGCGAGGCCCTGGGGGGTGACTCCCCCGGGCGCGGCTCACTAAC
>Ga0314855_100103_pt1 | contig 24904 bp, 20 predicted proteins | sample 2018CB1WmetaG_FD_203636 | JGI IMG/M metagenome (GOLD analysis project Ga0314855, IMG submission 203636) | Cryopeg brine viral communities from Beaufort Sea near Barrow, Alaska, United States - 2018 CB1W | ecosystem: Environmental > Aquatic > Marine > Coastal | place: USA: Alaska | collected... | reverse complement strand
ATCTTGGGCTTTCTGCAGATGATCGTAGAAAAGTATTCTCTCTAGCTGTACAGGCTAACGTAGTTCTGATGAAATACTCAGGAGTAGCTAAGACGGAATTGATGAAAGAGATTAGAGACGTTATTAATATACACTCTCCTAGAAAAATGCATAAAGTGAAGACGCAACTATCTAGGTCTATTCAGAACCCGGTGGATGTTATGCGTTACCTGGAGGACCTGCTTGAGAATAATGAGCTATTTCTTTTTGGAGGCATCCACTTACAAGTATTTAATGACACTATGTATGCGCTCTTAAATATTTGTGATATGCCACTATTTGATGAAGATAGAAAGAGAGTTTTACATAATGTTTCAAAGTGTGTAGAAGCCTTCCCTTCTAATGATCCTACAGAGTTTAGACACAAACTATACCTTAAGGTCGAAGCCAATAAGAAAGGTAGTTAAGAGAACTCACAAAGATGTAGAGACCCAGCTAGATAAGATATTTAGCTGGGTCTCTTGCGTTATCTATAGTGGTGGCGCCTAAAAGTAGAACCTTGAGGCGTCAAATTCTAAGTTCGTCGCGTACAGATTGATATATCGATAGGCGCATATAGCGGATTTAATAAGGGGTCATGTATTAAAACACTATAAAGCTGTAGAAGTTGTTAGCGTAATAGCTATATAATACTATTCACCTGGTTATATAAAATCTCCTAGTGCCTCTATATTCCCGCTATATAGTTATACAGCCACATAGTGAATTAGTCTATTTTGGGGCGCATTCCAGGTTTATTGGCTCCAGAGCCCTCAAATGTAAACAAAGAATTTTATTGTTTACGTCTTTGTTTACCTTTTTGTTTACTAGGTAACTGATTGAATATCAATAACTTACAGCCTTAAAAACTATAAATAAACAAAGTAAACAATAAAAGTGATAAAATATTATAAGAGATAAATAAAGATTAATATGTACTATATATATAGTTGATTATCATCTTTTATATTATCCATATATATGTTCCAACCTTATTGTTTATTGTTTACAATTCATCTATATAACTGATTTGCAGCACCTTATGGAGAAACAATAACTTTTTGGGGCCTTTTATTGTTTATTTATTGTTTACGGCTATAAAAATTTTTAGTTTCAATATAAAACTCTTATATTAGTGTTTTAAAGCATTAGGAGCTTATATAGAGAATATGGACAATATATCAACGTGGGATAAAGCAAAGGAGGACTTTAGGAGCCTGGCTGACCTGGAATGGACCGAGTCTAAGCCAGCAGGCAGAGGTAAGCCAAAAGCTTTCAAGAGTCCCTACATGCTTTGGTGTGCTGCCTGTGATTACTTCTCTAAAGCTGACGCCACACCGATTATAAAGTACGATGTAATAAAGTCCGGACCAACAGCAGGAAAAATAATAAAGTACCCTGTTACACGTCCTTATAGCTGGTCAGGCTTCCAGGCATGGTTATGGAGAAATAAGATAATAAGACAGCTAGACTTCTATAGAATTAATAAGGATGGCGTATATGACGACTACCAAGAAGTTCTCCAGGCAATAGGAGATATTATGTTTTCGCAGAAATTTGAGAACGCTGCTGTAGGAGTATTTAAAGAAGCTATAATTATGAGGGACCTACAGATGAAAGAAGAGAAGTCTGTAGAAGAAGAGCAGAGCTCTATAAGGCAACCAGTAGTTAACGTATATAACACGGCGCCGCCGCTTGCAAGATCAGAAGATTCAGTAGACACCAATAAATCCGAATAAATGAAACATCTATTAATTTGTTTAATGCTTATGGTAGCTTTTAGTGCAGGCCCAGTATATGAGGTCAACGCGGCCAGTAAAGCGGACCTCGTAGTGAATCAAGGAGGTACAGATAGTGGCAAAACATACGCCATCCAGCAACTCTTATTTATGCACGCAATATCGACTATTGCGCCCAAGTCTGACCCGGTAATAACTATCGTGGGTGAGTCTGTACCCAACTTAAAGAAAGGAGCATATAGAATAGCGAAGACTATATATAATGCTAACCCCGGACTAAAGAGTTATATAAAGACCTGGAACGAGACAGACAGAACTATCCACTTTAAAACCGGATGGATTATGGAGTTCCAAAGCTATACAGATGAACAAGCAGCTAAACAGGGCAAGAGACAATACTTATTTATTAATGAGGCAAACGGAATTAAGTATAATATATTTTGGCAGCTCGCTAAGCGAACGAGGATAAAGACTTACCTAGATTATAACCCATCTGCTCCCTTCTGGGCGCACGAAAAACTTATAGGTACTGATCGTAAGAACAATGATTTATCAGTTGATGTGGAGCTTATTATAAGCGACCACCGACATAATCCATTCCTATCTGATAGAGACCACGAACGAACTGAATTAATAAAAGACCCCAACCTCTGGAAGGTATATGCGAGGGGCCTAACTGGAAACTTATCTGGGCTTGTCTATCCTACCTGGGTGCGCATACCAGATATAGAGTACCCCAATATAGATATATTTGGTGGGCTCGATTTTGGTTATACTAATGACCCTACAGCAGGCGTGAAGATATCTATGTCAGGCAACAATGCCTTTCTACATGAACTCTGCTATTCTCCTGGAATGTCGCCGTATGAGATACATACCACCTTTAGAGTAAATGGTTTTACGCATGACACAGAAGTTTTTTGCGATCATGATAGAGACATTATAAGGGACCTTAGAAAAGAGGGAACCTTGGCGCTGCCTGCAAGAAAAGGACCAAACTCTATAAAGCCTGGTATAGCAAAGGTTAATGAGTTTAAAGTTTTCTATACAGCGAGCAGTACAAACCTCCACACTGAACGAACTAAGTACATGTATATAATGGACCCAGATACTGGGAAGCCAACGAACGTCCCAGTAGATGGCTTTAACCACTTAATGGATGCATCCCGGTATGGTATCTACACAAAATATTATAGACAAACGTAATGCGCTGGAAAGCTAAATACACAAAAGCCGAGTACTCTAATAAGACTACTCGGCTCAAAAGAAAATACGCTTTCTTACCAGTCTATATAGCCGGAGATATGATCTGGCTTGAGACTTATGAGGTTCTGCAAGCATATATAGTAGAAGAAGTTAGTGTTATACTAGAGAACTCTGAAAGCCTGGTATTCTTTCAAAGAGCATCCTGGATAGACTTATCTAAAAGAATTATAGAATGAACTGGTCGAATTGTACAGAGAAGTCAAAGCTAGAAGATTATTTCAGCACAAACAGAGCGTTCAGTTCTTTTGGAATGTCTGGAGCCGATTACTTCTTCAACCTTAGGAATGAAGAAGATTATTTGCTCGCGTACAATTCTTGTTCGCCACTCAAAGCCATAGTAGGTAAGAGAGCTAAGGCTTTCAATACTGGAGCTATAGAGGTGTTAAATAAAAACACTGGAAACTTTGCAAAAGGTTCTGAAGCAAAAGAGCTGAAGACTCTATTAGCTAATCCGAATGTTCTACAGACCGGGAAGCAATTTATGGCTCAGCAGAATATCTATATAGATATATTTGGTTACTGCCCAGTGCTATTAGTTAAGCCTACTGGAATGGAATACGTAACGTCAAGTATATGGAATATTCCGCCTTGGTTATTTGATATAGATTACACCAAAAAATGGTTGATGTCTACAGAAGTATCCGACGTATATTCCAAGTATTTTATCTGGTGGGATGGTGAGAAGGTGGCCTTGAATAAAGACAACCTTAAGATGGTTTTTGATGATGGTATCGGCACCGATAACGATTCAGCGCTAACTATACCAGATTCAAGATTGAAGTCCTTAGAGTATCCAATATCGAATATTGTGGCGGCATACATGTCAAGGAACACCCTCATAACTAAGCGCGGTGCGGTTGGTATTTTATCAAATGATTCGGCCGATGCGTCAGGAACTATTCCACTACAGCAAACTGAGAAAGATTCTTTACAAAAGGATTTTAGAAAGTATGGTATAGTGGGGCAACCTTATCAGATCATTGTCACTAATGCATCTCTTAAGTGGCAGCAAATAGGCTTCCCAACAAAAGAGCTTCTACTATTTGAAGAGATAGAAGACAGTGTGAATCGTATTTGTGACTCATATGACTTTCCACCGGAGTTGATAAGCCGCAGTAAAAGTGCTACGATATTCTCTAGTGAGAGCAAGAGAGAATTAAGAAAGATGCTTTACACTGATGCGATAATACCTGAGAGCGACTCCAGGATGGAACAGCTAAGCTCTATATTGCTTGGGAATGACAGCTCTATAGAGATTACTAGAGATTATACTGGGATTGATGTAATGCAAACAGATTTAGCGGCGGCGGCCACAGCTCGTAAAGCTCTGAACGAAGCGCTCTCTGTAGAGTACGACAACGGACTAATAACTAAGAATGACTGGCTTGAAGAACTCGGCAGGGATAGATTAACAGAACCAGGCTTTGACGAATACAAGAAAGTAGCTAATAAACCAAGTAATAAACCACTAGATCAGTAATACAATGAAAACGAATGTTCATCCAAAAATAGCAGAGCTTAGACTGAGGAGCCGGCCAGTAAATGAAAGTTCTATAGCAATCAACGCTGAGGGCAAACTAGTTGACTTAAAGATTAGAGCAGATGGCTCTGGAGATGAGGAGAGAGTCATAAAAGGCTACCTCACTGTGTGGAATGTGGTTGATTCATATGAAACTATTTGGACTAAAGGTTGCTTTGCTAAATCAATTAGAGAGCGCGGCCCGGGGAGCCAATCGAAAGCAAAAATATTATTCTTGTGGATGCACCGCCAGGATGAGCCAATCGGTCAGTTTAGGGTCCTCGAAGAAGATACCTATGGTTTATACTTCGAAGCAGTCTTGGACGACATACCGGAGGCCGATCGATGTTTAAAACAGGTTCGGTCCGGAACCATTAACCAGTTCTCATTTGGCTTCGAATATCTTTGGGACAAATTGGAATGGGACACCGCAGTAGAAGCTGTTAGAATTTTTGAAGCTGAATTATTTGAAGGCTCTGCAGTAACCTTTGGATCAAATAGAGAGACTTACGCAGTCAGGTCTGAGACCGATTTAGCTGTTGAAAAAGAGTTCTTAGACGACGAGACAGAGGACTTTATAAAGTCAGTGCCACGTAGTAGACAATTAGAATTAAGACAATTAATATCAAGGCATATATCACTTAGTAAGATCGAGCCGCTGGAGCTAAGGCAAAGAGCACTCGAAGCAAGTAAGCCGGTTGAGCCTGCAGTGAAGTTTAACATACTATCAATTATTTAAAAAATCAGTAATGAAAAAAATCCAAATTAAAACTGAGGGACTCACCGGGGAAACTCTGGACTTTGCCACAAGGTTAAATGCAACCTTGGGTGACATGAACCCACTTGATGCTGCAGGAGTAGCAATGCAAGTTAGAAAAAGCTTAGGAGGCCTGGTCGATGATGATACAGGGGACCTAGCAATTGATCCCGTGATGCTTAAGGAGCTTTTAGGAGACTCTGACAAAAGCATTAGGAGCATCTTGAAGAAGCAAGGAGAAGCCTTGACAAAATTAACAGCCCCTGGAAAAGGATCTCAAGCCGGGTTTAGATCAACTTTAGATAGTTTGATGCCTGAGCTAGAGACAATTAGCAGAACACGTGAAGGCTCTATAAAGCTTAATGTTAGAGCTGCAGTAATAATGGAAATGGGTGATGCAATCGCAGCTGGAGCAGCAATTCCAGAAGACTTGATTGAAAGCTTTTCTTTCGCTGGCTTTGTTGAGAAGAGACGCCCAAGAGAATATGTGTTTGATATGGCGAGCAGAACCACAGTAGCTAGTATTGCTCAATACAAAACCTGGCTTGAAGAAGGTGGAGAAGAAGGTGCTTTCGCTTTGATATCTGAAGGTGAATTGAAGCCTTTAGTTTCTACTTCATTGGTTAGGAACCATTCCGAGTATAGCAAAGTTGCTGCTAAGTATGTGATTACTGAAGAGTTCAGCAAATTCAGAAATGATGCTTACAATATAATCAAAAGGTTGATCAATCAAAAGATCCTTAGAGATTACGCAAGTGTCTTAACTACGAAGCTTATTGCTGACGCAGCAAGTTACGTATCGTCTGCTTTAGATGGACAGTTTCCAGCGGAAAAGATCACTGATTACCATGCTTTCGCTGCAGTAGCCGCTCAAATGGAAACGCTAGAATTCATGCCGGATATGCTTATTATCAATCCACAAGATAAGTGGAGAATCGGTATGGCTCAAGACGTGTCTGGACAATTCTATTTAACCATCCCTATGACTGATCCATCTGGACAGACTAGAATGATGGGCTTCACTGTAAGGAGCTCCAATAAAATGACTGTAGGAACATTCATGCTTGGAGAGTCAGGCCTTTGGAATATAGAAGATGAAACACTATCTGTTAGGATAGGTCACGGTATCAACGTAATTAAAAATGAGTCTCTTGCAGTTACAGACGTTGAACATGACTTGGATCATAACAGAATGCGCGTTATCGTCGAGACTTTCTTCCATTCCTGGATCGGTACTACAAACGCTGGGGCATTTGTTTTGGCTACTTTTGACACAGTCAAAGCAGCTTTAGCTGAGCCTCCAGCAGTATAATAAATAAATCTGTAGAGCTCTATATAAGAGCTCTACTATTTTCAACTCTTAAATTAAATAGAAAAAATGGATACTAAAATAAAAAAGACCGATACTAAAATAAAAAAGACCGATAATGTCACAATATATGGCACCGGGAAATCGTCTTTCATGCCGAAAGACAAAAAGTATGTTGAGCACAGGACCTTAGCTGAAACGCTGGTTACAAAAGGCTTTGCAACAGTAAAGAAAACAGAATCCAAATAGAATAAAATATTAAGCGAATGGCTCTCATAGATATTACATACTTCATAGGAGAAAGGCACATAGCTAACGTAAGTTCGCCGTCTGTAGCTGAAAATATCATTGATATGATCGCTATATACGAGCCTGAATTGCTTGAAGCTTTGCTAGGAATAGATTTATATGCTGATCTCCTTGAAGGTCTCGAGCAGGACCCTATCGAAGCCCGTTGGACTGACCTTGTTGATGGCACTGTGTTTATCTATAGAGGTCAAAAAGTTCGTTGGATTGGTCTTAGGAATGCCCAAAAGCGTTCACCCCTTGCAGACTTTGTTTACTTCAAATATAAAGCTGATAACGTGGAGCATACAGTTGGAGCAGGGAATATGCAATCAAACGCTGAGAATGGCACTATAGTATCTCCAATGGGTAAGATGGTTCCTGCTTGGAACTCTATGAGCGCTTCGCTTAATACTTTATTCTGTTTTATTGAGTCAAGAGGTTTAGACTATTCAAGTTGGACTAGGCCCCGCTCATCTTTTGTTAAATCTTTATTAAATCCCGTAAACAGCTTTAATATATGACAGACTATGTGGTAGTGGATGAGATAAGAAAGGTAGTAGAGAAAGTATCTATAGAGATGCTTGAAACTCTACAGGCTATTGATCCCAATATTTCAGGGGTTCACTATGAACATGGTCACCCTATAGAGATTATTGAAACACTCCGCGAGAAGGATAAAACAAACAAGTTTAAATTCGATAGATACCCACTTATTGGATTATTTGAGGACTTCCCTGAGAATGAAGACGTGGGCATAGGTCTCCAATCTGAAGTGACACTACATATAATAATTGCTATGGTCACCAAGCCTGAATATAAGGCCACAGTCAGATATGAGCGCAATTTTAAACCTATCTTGTTGCCAATATATGCAAGTTTTAAAAAGCATCTAGTTAAATCTAAAGCTTTTAGATTTGCTGGGAGTAAGCCGAAAGGCCTTAAGATAAATCGATTATACTGGGGTAGAGAAGGATTACTCAAGAACGAATCGAATATATTCGAAGACTGGATTGATTGCATAGAAGTTAAAAAGATTCAAATAAAAGTAAATCAAAAAAATTGTTAAAAAACCATGGCGACATTAAATAAAATATCGTGCGTAGTAGGTGGAGCAAATACAGGAGTAGGAGACTGCTTTCTAACTATTGCCCACGTAGTTGGAGCTATCATAGTTCCAAGCACTTTTAGTCTAAGCAAGGCTAACTTAGGAGACTTACAGAATGCTCTGCAAGATGCTGCCTTCGACGACATACCTAGGAGGAGAATTTTTCCTATCCACAATATTGAAGCTCTGTCTGCAGATAACTCTGAAGACAAGACAGTGGAAACAATGGGATATGGTGGAAAAGCTCCACTAACTGAAGGAGATTACGACTGGACTTTCCAATACATTCAAGGAGGTCACTGCTTGCATTCGAACTTAAGAAAGTTCAATGGTGCCGGTAGAGCTGTATTGTTTTATGATGCAAAAGGAGTGTTGTACGGTAGAAAAATAGGAGACACTTTGTCTGGAATTCCTATGGTGTTCTTCTTCGCTAACAAATTCACTTTGTCTAGTGGATCAGCCTCCACAGCTTACACAATTCAATTTGTGACTAAGCCTAAGTACATGAATGACGAGCTTGGTTTTGTAGAGCCTGATTTTAGTCTAGATACAATTCTAGGAATTCAAGACGTAGCTTTAAGTTCTCACGCGACTTCAACTGTACCGATACCGGTGATAACCGCAGTAGCTGGATGTGATAAGTCGGATTTATTCGACATCTATGAGACGGAACTTGAAGACGTCACAGCGTGGATAGCTACGATAGGAGGCCTTCCGGTCGCCATCACCAGCGTCATAGCTGATCCAGACCTAAATGCCTGGGATATAACTCTTGACACAGCTGACGCCAACTATAGCGCTGCTGGGCCTGTAGTGATTAAGATGGCTACACCTCTGGCTCTCCAAGCCTTGGACGTTGTAGGTTTTGAATCGAATTCTGTAACGATTACAGTTTAATAGATTGTGGGGGCCTCTGTGCCTCCACAATTTTTAATAGACCTCAGATGGCTAGTATCTTTGAAATGTATGAAAGTGTAAAGAGGATAGACTTACGCAATCAAGTCCCTGTTATAATAGAGAACACTAAAGACACTATTCTACTACTCAATGCTTCCCAGCTGTATCAATTAAATGTTTCCGGTACAGGAGAGCTTATAAAGCCTAGGTATTCATCGACTGAATACGAAAAGCTTAAGATGAAAATGAACTTTAATTTAACCGCAGACAGAGTTGATTTATATTATACAGGGGATTTTTACCGCTCAAGAGACGTAGAAGTAACCAAAAAAGAATTCTATATATATGCTAGTGACTCTAAAACATATGACATACTAGAGAAGTATGGAGATGAAATTTTAGACTTAACCGAAGCAAGTGAAGAAGAATATGCTAATGGCTTATTCCTAGAAAACTTAAAACTGTATATAGAAACTGTGTCACTACTTAGATTCAAATGAGACAAGCAATAAAAAATTTTAAAACCTCTCTTGTATATAGTTCATGTGAAGACCTTCCGATGAACTTGTTTATAGAGAGCTTAGCTGGTAAGTCTAGGAGCCTGGTAAAGTATAAACTTCTAGGCTTCTTATTTATAGGAAAAGCTTTTCTACTTAATTTGTTTAATTCTCTATATATAGACTACTTAGACTTAGTAGAAGATGCAGAGAAAAATACACACATATCTTTAGTGTGCAAGATAACCGAAATAGAAACTAAAAAACTTCTACTATCGTATTGCTCCGACTTTTCAAACAATCTACACGATCCAGGTGTTGCTATAGTATATAAAACTTTAAAGATTCCATTTGATTTAAAAGACCCAGCAAAGGCAAGTAAACGGGCGCTAGTGTTGTTTAAAACAGAGGAGTTTAAACTCAAGGAACTTAAGGCCCGTTTAGCTGAATTACAAACAAGACAAGAGATAAGCACAAAGAAATCTAACGGTTCTTTTAGTCCAGTATTTACTACTTTTAGTCGCTTCCAGAAGTATGAAATAGACCCTAAAAAAACTACTGTAGCAACTTTTGTAAGTATATCAAATCAATATAAAGCTCAATTCGAAAAAGCAAAAGCTAATGACTCAAATTAAAGATATAATTGATGAGAAAACATATGAGCAGTTTGATAGGCTTCTCGATGTTTTAGCTAAGGCCAAAGTTGAATTTATCGACACAGCCAAAGGCGCCGCAGCTTTCACTTCAGAACTTGGTAAGATAGATAAGTATAAAGACTTAGATATTGGAGTTAAAAATCTAGAGAAGAGCATAGACAAATTAGACGCCGCAAAAGCTAAAACTACTAAAGCCGCAAAGGATGCCGCCGCCGCAGAAGATGCTGTTGTCAAAGCCACAAAAGAGAGAATTAAAGTAAGCTCCGACGAGATAGCTTCTATAAACAAAGCAGGTACATCTCTAGACAACTATATTAGGCTCCAGGTGAGGCTTAAAGCTGAAAGCGGTCAGATAACCAAAGACCAGAGAGAACTAGCCAAGGAGTTCGATAAAGGCGCTCTAACAGCTGATGCCTATAGTGATAGCTTGGCTGAGATGTCAAAAAGAAAAGCTGGGTTAAAGACGGCTACAGAGCAAGTTAATGCGGTTGTAAAAGCATACAGCCGAGAAGCTAATGCTGCAGAGGGAAGCAGTGAACAATTAAGCTCCAGGCTTGTTAGGCTTCGCCGCGAATGGGATAACCTTACAGAGTCTGAACGTGAAAATTCAGAGACTGGAAGAAATTTAAATGCATCAATAACAGAACTCGATACAACAGTAAAAGGACTAGACGAGCAGACTGGAAGAAGCCAACGAAATGTGGGTAATTACAAGAGTGCTTTCGAAGGTCTTCCAGGACCAATAGGTGAGGCTGTAACTTCTATTCAAAATATCTCAGCAAGCACAACAGACATGGCTGAGAACTTGGGCAACACTAAAGGAGGTTTTGCTACTCTTATATCTGGACTAAAAGCAGCGGCCAAAGCAGCTTTAGCTTTTATAGCGACTCCTCTAGGATTAACTTTAGTAGGAATTTCTGCAGCGTTGTTGGCTGCAAAAGGTTGGTTTGAATATAATAAAGGAATAGCCGAAGCTACTAAATTAACAAAGCAATTAACCGGGTTGTCTGGGAATGAATTAAAGAGTCTCCGGGCAGAGGTTCAAGCAACGGCCTCCTCTTTTGGGAAAGAGTATAAAGAGGTTTTGATTGCAACAAATTCTGTTGCTAAACAATTTGGTATATCGCAAGCAGAAGCACTTGACGTAGTTAATAAAGGATTCATAGTTGGCGCGGACGTGTCTGGAGAGTTCTTAGACCAGTTAAGAGAGTACCCAGCACAACTAAACGCCGTAGGCCTTTCAGCCTCTGAGACAGCTGCAATCATAGCTCAAAACGTGAAGTCTGGCATATACTCAGATAAAGGAGTTGACACTATAAAAGAAGCAGGTCTGCGACTGCGAGAAATGACTCCAGCAGCAAAAGAAGCTCTTACCGCAATAGGCCTAAGCTCTGATGAGATTCAAGCAGGTTTAGCTGACGGTACTTTATCAATGTTTGAAGCGATACAGAAAGTGTCGAACAGGCTAGGAGAGCTCCCAGCGAACTCTGCAAAAGTAGGTACTGCAATAGCTGACATCTTCGGAGGACCTGGAGAAGATGCTGGGCTCGAATATATAAAAACCCTAGGATCAATAGAGTTGAACCTAGACGCTGTAGTAGATGCGTCTGGAGAGCTTGGTCGAAGTCAACTCGAGCAGCTTAACGCAACCCAAGAATTAAACAAAGCTACCGCGGCTCTATTTGATTCAACCGATGGCTTTTATACATCACTAACAAACACTATAAAGCTCTATGCTACGAAAGCTTTATTAGGCCTTGTGAATGGTATTATAGATGTATCAAACTACTTTATTGATCTTTACAATAATGTAATGTTGTTCCGAGCAGGAATACAGACTATAAAGGTTACTTTCCAAAATCTTTTCGATTTTATTGCCTTTATGTTTACCCGAACTTTCGACGCTGTAAAGTCATTCGGAGCCTTGCTAAAAGCAGTAATAACAGGAGATTTATCAGGAATTAAAGACGCAATAGCGGGGGGCTTTTCAGACCAAGTAGAGGCATTCAAAAAACTAGGAAAAGACGTAGGGCAAAATTATATTGATGGCTTCAATGAGGTCGTAAATTCGACCCCTGTGGCTAAGATAGATAAAAACCTAGATTATGCAACAGAGATTCTATCCGGATCGGGTGGCGGTGCCTCAGAAGAGTCCGAAACAGGTTCTGTTACGTTTAGAAGAATCGCAGCAGAGATTGCTGGAGTCGAGAGAATACTGGACTTGAATAAAAAGCTGGAAGTGGATTTAAAGTCCGGCGCCTCGAGAGTTGCTGAATGGAAAGCTCGCATGGCTAAGCAGGCCGCTGACGCAGAAATAGCTCAGCAACTACGGTCTTTGGCGATGCAAGAAGAAGTTAACGAAGCTAAAAAAGAATTATTTGCAGAAGTTGTTAACGTAGCAATTGCCCTTGTAAATAGGCAATTCGAGATGGAGCTTAATAGTCTTAAAGAGCAGGAGGAGCAAATTGATATTAACAAAGCAAAAGAAATAGACAAGATAAATTCGTCCGTTGCGAGCGAAGAAGAGAAAGCAGCAAAGATTTCTATATTAGAAGCCCGAGCCGCAACAGAGAAAGAAGCAATACAACGAAGAGAAGCTGAGGTGCAGAGGCGCCAAGCTGAGTTTGAAAAGGCTATAGCTATAGGTAGAATCATAGCAAATACAGCTGGAGGAGTAACCGCCGCTTTAGCGAGCGTGCCACCAAATATTCCTTTGTCAGTAGTCATTGGAGCTATAGGAGCAGCTCAGATAGCAAAAGTTGCTTTGACTCCGATACCTCAATATTTTACTGGGATCGAAAGTAGTCCAGAAGGATTTGCAAAAGTAGGAGAACGCGGAGCAGAGATACGAGTAGAGCCATCAGGTGAAATGTCGTTAACGCCTGGAAAAGAAACTTTGACTTATCTAAAAGAGGGCACTAAAATTATTCCAGCTCATGAGACTAAGGCACTACTACATAACCAGAAAGAGGATTTAGAAAAGTATTCAAAGCCTGGAGCTTTTGAAGTTTCTTCTCTGAATAACACCTATAGAAAAGGAGTAACAGACATAGTAAAAGCTATAAATAGTAAGCCCACACAGCACACAAACATAACCCGAGAAGGTTTTAAGTGGGGCGTAAAGATGGGTAAAAATTGGACTAAGTACTTAAACAGAAATATATAATGCAGCCAGTAGACTTACAATATAGATTGAAGATAAATTCTGTTGTGTTTATCTTAGAGGCTGCACCAATGGGGTGGGAAGAAGGCCTAATAAACCACTCAAGGTCTGAAAAGTATTTTGGGTTAAGCCGCAACTATACAACTACTTTGAACTTTCATTCAGATGGAGCCTATCTAATCCGCAAAGAATTTTATACAAACTTTCTTAAAGCTTCTGTAGAGTTGCAAATATACGAGCTAAATAAAAATACTTGGAACTACGACGTATTATATACAGGTGATTTAGACTTTTCAACATTTGACGACAAAGACCCAATAGTTGAAATAAATTGTATGGAGAGCGGGATTAGCGAGAAGATTAAAGCTTTTGAAAAAGTGGTATACTCTCTAATTCTAAACAGTACAAACTCTATAGATGTAAGAATTCCTGGAGTAGGCCTAACTGAAAAAGCAATCTCAGTACTATCTCCCAAGGATTTTGCAATAGACAACTTGCATTATAATCTGCCACATATAATAGAAGCCTTAAACAATATAGATTTAGGGTACGTAGAAATTCAGAATTCAGAGAGCCCTGGAAATGTTTTAGTTAATGCTCTATACCTTTCAGATGCTTGGTTTTTAAGAGCCACGCAAGGCACAAGAATAAATTTATCCGGGAATATGAAATGCCGAATAAATTTAACCTCAGACGACCAAGAAGCCTTTATACAGATTAGAAACAGTACAGGAGAACTTAAAGGAACTATAGGAACTTTTGTAGGCACCAATGAACAAGACCCATCTATAGAGTTTTCACTTAACATAGATTTAGTAGAGGACGAAAAAATATATATGGTTGTAGGTGTTACTGGGCAATCAGGCCAAGGCTTTACTTTCTTTTCAATATTTGAAGGTGACATAAACATAACAAATAGCATAGTTACCCCAGCGACTGTTTGCAAAGCCATAAGACCTGGAACTTTATTTAGAGAGCTAATAAAGAAAATGAATGAGGGTCTACCTGTTTCTTGTAGGAGCTTTTTATTAGATTCAACTTGGTCAAATTTAGTGCTTACATCTGGAGACTCTATACGGCAGTTAGATAATCCTAAGTTGCATACAAGTTTTGTTGACTTTTTTGATAGTATAAATGCTATCTTATGTGCAGGCTTTGGCATAGAGAACGGGGTGCCAACTCTTGAGCATAGGAGTTACTGGTTTAAAGCTGATCTTAAATCTATTAATTTAGGTACCGTTGATTCAGTTAATATACAAGCGGCAACAAGTTTTATATATAACACTATAAAAACAGGGTATAGCGATAACGATTATGAGGTTGATTACGGAAGAGAAGAATTCAACAGCTCCCAGCAGTGGACAACGCCACTAACCCGAATACAATCCGAACTAGATTTAATATCACCATATAGAGCAGATCAATTTGGAATAGAAGAAATACGTATAACTCCTGGAGTAGACAACGTTAACAGCAAAGACTCCAAATCCGATAACGACACTTTTGCTTTGAAGATTCAAAAGAATCCTGGACTGGATGGTATATATGATGTTGCGGGAGCTGAAGACTATAGGCCTGTAGACGGCATAAAGGGTCTGTCAGAGCGCCAAAGTTATTATAACTTAGACTTGACTCCTAAAAAGAATCTACTCCGCCATGGGTCTTTTATACGGGCTTTTTTACACCGATTTGATGGGTCATATGTTAGGTTTGAATCAGGCGAAAAAAATGTTGCTCTAGTAACTATCGATCTGGAAAATAAAAGAGTAGCTGAAAGTGAAGCAATAACTATTGGAAGTCTTGCAGATAGAATGTTCTTACCTTATATATTTAAAGTTAAAACTAAATTACCTACGGACGCATCAGCTCTATTAAAAACAAATCCGACTGGTGTTGTAGTCTTTACATATATGGGAGTAGCTTTCGAAGGATTCTTTATAGAGGCCTCTATAAATGTTCCCAAGAACAGTGAAAAAGAGTGGATTCTATTAGCTTCTCCTAATGTTGATATGTCAAACTTTATAGAATAATATTTTTAGATGGAATAAAAAAGAGCTATATTCAGGCAAGGTTAATTATATATAAATATTCTATGGATTTCACTGTTGTACCCTTAAACCCTATAAAATTTATTGACCCCAGGTTGGGTAAGTTTGATGGCCAGAGCTATATAGACTTGGTTAATAAGTTTCAAGAGTCTGTTTGTTTCTTTCAAAAATGGCAACAGACTGATAGTACTACAATACAGTTTCTGTCTGATTACTCTATAGAGTTTTCAGTAGTAGACTTGGAAACAAATAGCACTGTAGCCTCCTTGGTTCCGCTTGAGATACCAACGGCATTGTCCAATCAAACTTTTAAAGTCTATGAAGTTTATATAAACTTTCAGACCTTAGGTTTACCATCAGGATTTTATGGCTTTAAAGTAGAATATGTTGATGTTAATTTAAATGATGTAGTTCTATGGTCTGAGCCAATAGATTTGCAAGACGAGCACGAAGCCACTATGCTTGTGTCATATAAGAATTCTGAAAACAACTTCTCTGTAATTTTTCACGAAGACTTGGAATTTAATATAAGAGTGGATGGTGTTATAGCTAATTTCTCTCCTGGAGCTGACGACATAATTTATAATGACCAGAAAAGAAACGCAACAATGTTGGATAGTGTTCCATATAGAATTTTCACTCTATTTGTTGGAAACGAAACTGGCGTACCGGATTGGTTTGCCGATAAAATGAATAGGATCATGAGTTGTGACTCTATAAAAATTGAAGGCGACCACTATCAAAAAATAGATGGGGCTAAGTGGGATATCAAAAGAATTGATGGCTATCCATTTTCCGGGCTCTCTATAGAGATTATGCCGGTTGAAAACAGATTTCTATATAAGTATAAAAATCTATCAGGAGATTTACTAGAACCCTCTGAATTTATTATTGTGCAAAAAAATAAAAACTATGAGGACCTCTCAGGGAGCCTTAGCGTATTAGGTGAGTTCAAAAACAAAACCCTACTAGAGAAAATATGTATAGTCCGAACAGGGACCACATTTAATTTGTCTGTAGGAACAACACCTGGGGGGACAGAGATTGGAATATTCCAAATATCCGATCTTATTACTACTATATTAATAAATAAGCTTTTTACAGAGCCTGAAAACATATATCTAACTGGGATAACAGCGGTATCTTTCTTAAGTCTTATTTATAAGCAACTAGATGAAAAACCTAAGACTATAGCTTCATCTGGTGGCTCCTCAGACCCTCTTCCTAATATAACAGCCATATACACTCCAGGTAATTTGGAGGAGCTAGAACTGAATTTTGATATGTCTACTGGAGTAGGCCGAGCAGAGACTCCTTGGATTGGTTGGTTTATAGCTGACGGCCGAAATGGAACAGTAAATATGGGGGGCTATGTTCCTATAGGATTTGATGCTTCAAATTATCCAAACTTGGGCGTTGAAGTAGGAGCAGACTCTATAACAATTACTGAAGCGCATATTCCTAAACACAGTTTTAAAGTCGCTGCAGACGATACAGCTTCGCAGCCAAATATATCCAGTTCAAATGTCTTAGCTAGATCAAGAACTGGGGGAGGGAATTCAGACGCAAATCTAGGAGGCTCTACTAAAGACGCAACACTAGGTAAAACAAACACGTATGGAGCCGACAGCCCAACGGCAATTTCATTACAACAAAAATCCAGAGTGGTTCTTTGGGTCCAAAAGATAAGTCAATAGAGCTATGAGTGAACACAACATTAAAGCGGATAATATACAAGTCCGAGAAATAATTTCCGCGACAGACCTCAAAATTCTAGTTAAAGATATTTTGAGCTATGTTGAAGAGCAAGATTTAGACCCACTTGATTTAGTCTATAGACAATGGGTTGATCAAAAACTAGAGAGCCTCGCTGCGGCTTATGAGATTGAATCGACCTTTGCAGAAATGTCTTCACTGTCTCAAAATGCCGAGCTCATTTCGGGGCTTAGGTATATTATGACCGACTATTACACAAGACATTCGCACCCTAGTGATAGATTAGTTATACACAATGGGAGTACTGAGCCTATTATACTAACAGCAAGTAGCACAACTGGTTTTGAAACTATAGCTCAGTCTATGTATTATACAGAACATATTTTAGAGTATAGCTTTAATCGCATACATTGCGATGTTCCTACTCCAAATGCGAATTCATTGAGGCCTGGTGTAATTACAGCTAGATACGATCCCCGGAACAGAGTTGATTGTGGCTTTGACTATATAGGCTGTGTTACTAGAAAATATATGATACTTGATAAGCTCTATAGAGAAGTGTCTAAAATAGACGACACAACTTTTGGAGTTACTATAACAACCAACATGCCTAATATAGTTTTAGGCGCTAGGCATGAGATAAGGGTTCCAATAGTTACACACTCAGCCGGGCAAAAAGAATTAACGATTACTTACAATAATGGGACTATAACCAAGCCTTTAAAATATTACCTAGATCAGACTCCAACCGGTATATTGCCTGAGAATCACCTCTCAGATTTAAAATGTACCGCAGTATATAATCCCGAGATTGATGCCTTCGTGCTGATGTCTTTTATTAATATAGGAGAAGACTTGATTGGTACTTATTCGGCATCAAAAAAGACGAATGAAGTTTATGGAGACATAACTTATATAGTCGACGGCAATGATTTTGAAGACTTCCCAGTATTCTCTTCTACTGCACAAGATGTTAAGATAGGCCGAGAGTATGATTTATATAGACCGTCAGTTGCTTTTAAAGGTACAGCTATTGGAGTATCTATTCCAGGAGCTTGCACCTTTACAACATTCACTAAAAATATAAACGGCTTTAGAGTAGGCTCCGGGGTTTATCTATCTATTATAGACTCACCAGAACAAAATCACAACACTGAAAATTATATATCCGATACATTATTACTAGACAGTTCGTTTGCATATTCATATGTAGATCACTCATTTAAAACTCTGTCTAGAGCGGTTATAACTCCCTGTGCTAATATGAACTTGGGAGCTGTTGATTTAGTTAGTATTATATTTGAGAAGTCTGGGGCTTTTACTTGCTCTGCAACAATGCAGCAAACCGATATTTTTGTGACTGGAAAAAATATCGGATCGGTTCCAAATAACTTCTATATAACAGCTCCAATATTTAATTCGCTCATCGGATTTTTTGATGCAAATAATCTTATAATAGCTAAAGCTCTAACTGGAGTTACTTTATATACTCGTAATAGCTTAGTAGATGCTTTGCTAGGACGCATAGAGATTGACGGATTGACCTTTAAAGTTTCTCCTGCATCAACATCAGGGCCGACAGTTCCGTTAGCTCTAAACGAGCAGAATGAGGTTGTTTTAGGTGACCAAGTATTAGCTCAAAAAAGTTTTCCTACTATAGCTTTAAGAGATGCCTACGAGGTTACTAGATTACCTTTTCAGGCGTTTATTGAAGACGACGGCGACGGAAAATGGGCCGAGTATAGAGCAACCGCAATAGGCCTTCCTGGGACCTATCTTAAAACGATGGATCAGGATTTATTTGCGGCAGCAATGTCTGGAGCTCAAGTAGCTGCGGCATATGAAAGCTTTGAAGACGTCGAGAGGTTTACAACTACCTTTATGACTAAGCTAATAGGTATTCAAGAAGAAGCCGAAAAGAATGATTCTCCTGAAGAGATAACTACAAAAATAAATAGCATAGTAGATGAGGCTGATAAGTTAGATCATACAGCTGTTAAGATAACTCCTATCGATGAAGATAGATTTTATGTAGACGAAGTTTCTGGTAGGCTAGTTCCATACATAGATTTATCACCAGTTAAAGATTCTTTAAATAGAGTAGACAGTGGGGCACTATATAATTTCTTTGCTTCGTTCTTCCCTGGATTTGCCTTCGACTTTGTTCAATCTAGTGATACAAAGTTATTAAGTATGCGGAAGCTTTTAGCTCGCAACGGCGTATTCTATATGACTGCTACAAGCGGAGCAAGCACTAGACTTTATTCATCACCTGACGCAAGGCATTTCTATCCTGGAGGAGATACTGGGAACATTGCTTTTTACTCTTTTGATTTATCTACATCAGGAGTTTTAATATTAGCGGGAAGAGACTCTGGACCGAACAATCTACTTAGGAGCATAAACTTAGGCAAAAGTTTTACTCCTATAGCTGCTCCCGGAACATATGAATTTACTGACATAAAACATGTTGGGCAGGCTCTATGGACCGCTTGTGCTAGGACTGGTGAAATAGTATACTCTAACGACGATGGCTTAACCTGGCTTGATTCTACAGTGCCTACGTGGGATAATGGCGGAACTCCAACAAAGTATGCATTTCAAGGGATTAATTCAAGAGACGGACTAATATTCGCCGTAGCTGATCTTGGTACTAATAGATTTCACATATCCACAGATTTCGGCGTGACTTTCACAGCCAAATCAACTGGAGCTAACAGGACTTTTAGAGGTTGTGGAATGTTCAATGGCTTTATTTATATCTGGCGCGGAGGAGACTCGTCAGGTGGCTACGTGACAATAAGTTCTAATCAAGGAGACTCCTGGACAGAGAAGATGCTTCCCCCATCAAGTTCGCAATCAATAAACTGTATAAGTCAAATAGGAGAGTATCTATATTTTGCTGGGGAGAATGGCATGATTATTAGAACGAAAGATTTTGAGTCTTATGAGACTCTGCCTGCTTATACTACTAACACTATTTCAGGGATCGCCCAAACGTCTTTGAATGGTCGCCCTGTAGCAATGTTTATATGTGACAATGGCGCTTCGGGTCGGATATTTACCACCGTAAAATAATACTAAATAATGGAAGACAAGCATCCTTTAGCTGTCAGCGAGCAAGAATATATAGTGCCTAGCGATGTTCAAGTGGGAGACCAGATTGGAGAGGTTGGGTTCCTATATACTTTTACTAAAATTTGGAATAAGCTAGAGGGCACAAATTACACTGAATCACAGTTTAGATTTTTAAAGTTCCTAGGCTCTGAAAACTTCCAAGTTAATTCGCTAACAGGAATGATTTCAGTAGCTTCTACAGCAGGTTTAACTGGAAGCACTTCTATCACTGTGCGGGTCTCTATTGGAAGTTTATACCAAGATGTATTGTGCTCTATATCATATGCCAATGATTGCATTTATTTCGACTCAGCATATGACGACTCTGCTAATCCTAGCGATGGCACAAGAGCAAAGCCATATAAAAAATTTAATGGCTCTGGTCTAACAGCTACACCTGGTAAATCCTATTTCTATAGACGGGGAAGAGAATTCTCAAGAGAGTGGATAGTTGTAACAAGCCCAAAAATTGCAGGAGAATATCCGGACTGGATAACATTTGATGCTTGGGGACAGGGAACTAAACCCCTGATTAACGGCAACGACCAAAGAGAAGGCCCTACTACCGTAAGGAGATTTATGGATATAGGCGGAGGGTCTTTCTCAAATATTGACGAGGCCTTTGAAGCTAATAAAGTTAGGGTGGCAAACTTCTCTTTCACTCACGACAAGACAAGCACTTTTTATCCTTTCTTAGTAAAGTTTCTAGGAGAGTATAAAGAATTTAGACGCATCGACTTTGAAGAAACTATATTTAGCGAAGGCTTTATGTATTTTCCTGTAGAACTTTCTTTTCCACATTCAGATAAAAAAGTTTATCTATGCGATATAACTACTAAGAATAATGTAGAGAGATCAATAAAGCTTGAGACTGGTGGTGTAATAGGCCGCAACTTTAGGAATAGAAATTATGGCACTACTCTTACTGAGCATCCAGCTCCTTCTGCTGCCAACTATCCAGACGTCGATTTGCAGTTTATTGATGCCTATGGAGAAAATATAAATCCATCTAATCTAGGACTGCAAGCAAGATCAAGCAACCAAAGGTATAAATGGGCCTGGCTGAAAGGCTTCGCTTTTCCAACTACTATATTTATTCACAGCTCTCTTGATCCTCTTGGAGGGATTTATAGAGTATACGATTGCTCTTTCACTAACATATTTATGGAAGGTACAACCCAAGGAGCATCATACTTTGGGAGGCATTCAGGTACTTCTGGAGTGGCTATGGGGGTTTTGTTTGATAGATGTGTAGTAATAGGTGGCAAAGGCTTTCAGGCTGATGAGGGCGCAACAGACACTATCTTCAGGTACTGTACCGTCAAAGACACTTCTGCAGACGGCTTTAGGATATTTTCTGGAGCAGGAGACGGCACTAAGATTATCAATTGTCTTGCTGTCAATAACTTTTCCAACGACATTGAACTATCCCGGGCTGGTGTAGAAGTGATAAATTCAGTATATGTTAAAATGGCTGGAACTCCGATCCTTACTACCAGTTCTACTTCTGAGTTGGAGGCTGACTTAATTGGGGTTGGAACAGATCAAGGAATTGACTTTGATTCTCTAGGTAATCCCGTAGCTAATCCACCCTCTATAGGCCCGACAGAATATTCTGTCGCAGCCACTGAGTACTCAATATCAACAGTGGCTACTAATGGAACTGCCACCGGTGGAGGCACCTATCCAGAAGGCTCTACAGCTGAATTGACTGCTACAAGTTTTCCTGGATTTGTATTTGTTCGATGGACTGAGGGTCTATTTGAAATAACTCAAAATCCATATTCCTTTACGGTTACGGGTAGCCGAGTGCTTACGGCTGTTTTTGCTGCAGTAGTTAATCCGACGGTCGATTTTAGAGGCTATAATTTTGGTTCTATGGAGTCCAAATATGGACAGTATCTAAATGACCAATATAATAGAGTTAAGGCCTCAGGAGGAGAATTTGGGGCCTCTCTGATGGACGTGAAGCCGACCACAGATAAACTTTTGCAATACGACTGGGATATGGCCAATATTTTGTTTAGTAATATTGGTTCAGTGGTGCCAAGTTTAATTGGTGCCGATTTAAATGTGTCGGGCGGGGGTGGCGGAAGCCGGTTTACAAAGAATGGATTATTGGTAACTGGACTGCCAAACAATGAACCAAGATTTAATTTTGAAAATGGAATCTTTAAAGGTGTTTTGTTAGAAGTTGATGATACTAATAGGGTATTATATAGCGAAGCAGGGCCAACTGAAGCTGAGGGGTCTACATACCACGCTAATATGCGAGCCTACTGGAACAATATAGTATACCAACAATCTGAATTAAACAGGTACGAAAACGTTTTAAAAGTTTTTAAAACAGCAACTACAGGAAGCGTACCGATAGTTAAAATTAATGGGTTAGGAGAAGCTAATTTTATCAGAGTTAGAGTTTTAACAAAAAGGCTTTCAGGTTCAACAGATGGGATAAGCTTTTTGGTCAGAAACCATAGTAAGGGAGTTAATTTTTCGTCCGTTAGCTTATATTATGATAATAATACAATTGCCTATAATGGCGGAGGCACTGGTGAATGGTCATTAAACATTTTAGCTAATGGATGGCTAGAATTGACGTTTGTAAGTAATAATAGAATTATAGATATAACGGACGAAATGTTTGTTTATCTTGGTGCTACGGGGGGACAAATACCTAATACCGGAACTGAATTTTTATTTTCCAGAATTATGGCAACCCAAAAAACATTTGGGACATCTTTCATAAAAACATTAACCTCACCTGTATCCCGTCCAGCCGACATCTACACAGCATCCGGACTAATCAATACTGTAACAGACTATTCTATATTGGAACGCATAAACGAAGAATCGATATTGAAGTATGTGGAACCGGGACCTGGGACAATGAAAACGTACATTAACGGCGTTTATATAGGAGTTGAAGCCTTTACGCCGGTGCCTGATTTAATAATTACTAGCACGGGTTCTGATATGCTTAGTGCTGTAGCATATAAGTCCGGAGCTTTAACAGAAACAGAATTAATTGAAAGATCACTTATATAGAAATTATGCCAACTAAACTATTAGAAAGTTATCACCTTAACCAAAAGCAGATATTCAATGTTCATTCTGCTATATACTTTGGACCGCTTCTAACATACATTCAAATTAAACCTGTAGAGTTTTTTGAAGAGCGAGTTTTTAACGACTGGGATTTTGCAGCAGGGTTGATGTTGCTTGTCTTACTTGATACGGTCGCTGGTGGCATAGCGCATATTGCTCATAGCACGTTTTCAGGACGAGACTTATATAGGAAGCTGGCGACAAAACTATTTGGGATTTGCGCAGCAGTGATATGTATAGGGCTGCTGAAAAACACTCTTATAAATGGCGAAGAAAACTTAATAGCTTTCATAGTAGATTCTGGATTCTATTCTGTTATGTTAGCTTTTGAAGGTGCTAGTGTTATGAAAAACCTATACAAGATTTATCCTTGGGAACCTATTAAATTCGCGCTAAGCAAGCTAGAAGTATTTTACGACAAAAAAGAAAATAAAGTAAAAGATTATGACGAGAAAGACAAATAACGCCGGAGTAGAATTAATTAAAGAGTTTGAAAGCTGTGAGCTCGAGGCATATAAAAACGGCAAAGACCCTTGGACTATTGGATGGGGAGCAACATACTACGCTGACGGATCAAGAGTGCAGAGAGGTGATACAATAACGCAACAAGAAGCTGATATTTTATTGGCTATGCACATAAGAGACTTTGAGCATATGGCAAACAAAGCTCTTGGAAGTACTCCAGTAACAGACAATCAGTTTGCGGCCTTTGTATCAATATTATTTAATGTTGGTCCGGGAAGTTCCTGGAAGTCCGGCATAGTTAAATTGAAGAACGGTAAGCCTTCAACCCTATTGGCTTTGATGAGAGCAAATCCAAACGATCCACTTGTTGGAAAAGAGTTTGTGAAGTGGATAAGCGCCGGGTCAATATTTGAAAATGGCCTGCGCCGAAGAAGAGGTGAAGAAGTTAAATTATACTACTCATGAAAACATACGCAATAATATTCATAGCAGGCCTCCTATTCGGGGGCGTGTTTCTTTATCTTTTGTTTTGGCCAAGCTCCGAGCAGATAACTACATATAAGACCGAAATAGAATACATAGAGAAAGACACAACTATATATTCATATAAAGACAGTCTTATATATAATATCATTGAAGTCCTGGAGAGTCCTGAGCCTGCAAAATATGATTCTATAAGACGATACGCGGGGACCGTCCCAATAGACTATGGGACTCTGGACTGGAAGCTTACAACTCTAGGGAGTCTTGAGAGCTTTGAATTTAATCCTAAGTATTCTATTCCAGTAACAACTACAACTATAAAAACCCAAGCTAAACCAAAGAGGCTCTACGGTTATGTCCAATCAGATTTTGCTGAGTCAAACCTGGTAGGCCTTGACTATATTAATGGGCGGATTATAATTGGCGCATCATATAATATAAATGCTAAGAGAACCAGTGCCAAAATAGGGCTGTTGATTTTTGGAAAATAATTTTAATTTATTTTCAAATTATTTTTTTTAGTTCAAATTTATTGCTACATTTGAAGAATCAAACAAACGAAATTATGGCTTCAATAGATTTAGAGCTTTTAATAAAAGATTCGGCAATGTCGGACACTTTTATTGCTAAAAGGCTATTTCCACAGAATAAATTTCCTAGCCTAGCACTTAAAAGAGTTATTTCTAAAGAAGCTGAGCTGAGCGAATCGCAAATAACTGAATTGACTAGACTCTTCGGAGTAAGTTATGAGCA
>Ga0314855_100102_pt1 | contig 25257 bp, 53 predicted proteins | sample 2018CB1WmetaG_FD_203636 | JGI IMG/M metagenome (GOLD analysis project Ga0314855, IMG submission 203636) | Cryopeg brine viral communities from Beaufort Sea near Barrow, Alaska, United States - 2018 CB1W | ecosystem: Environmental > Aquatic > Marine > Coastal | place: USA: Alaska | collected... | reverse complement strand
GGCGACTCGGGGGGAGGGGGAGGGGGGTGCCCCCACCCTTATACTTACCAGGCACGACGCGTCACGGGGGGCGCATCTTGGCCCTTGTATTTCGTAACGCTTAGGCGCTAGAATTGGCTTATGGCTTCGATCCGTTGCGCGCACTGTGGCGTCCTGCGCACTGTTGCGCCTGGCCGTGGCCGTCCCCCTACGTTCTGCTCGGGCCCGTGCAGGCAAGCGGCCTACCGTCGGCGCCGTGCACTGCCTTACGTGATGGAATCCGAAGCCCGCTGGGTTCGTGCTGTGGGTAAGCGCCCGATCATGCCGGACGGCTCCCCGGCGTCATCCACAGATGCGAACACGTGGGCGCTATACGGCGCCGTGCTGGCGGGGCGCGGTGACGGGGTGGGGGTCATGCTTGGGGGTGGTCTTGGGTGCTACGACCTAGACAATGTGATGCCCGCTGAGGTGCGCGCATTTGTCGCGACCGTCAAGGAGCCCGTGCTTTACGTCGAGCGGTCAATGTCAGGAAATGGTGCCCACGTGTTCGTGAGGGCCCCCGAGTCCCGAGGGTGGAAGCGCGGCAACGTTGAGCGCTACACGTGGGGGAGGTTCATCCGCATGACCTTCGAGCGGGTCAGGGTGTGATGGCTACCAGATGTCGGAAGCGACAACCGGCCTAGATTGCGCTACCGGCATGGCCCGCCCTTTGCCTCGACGCTGGTTGCATTCGCGGCAGATCGCGCGCCCATTGTCGGCGTCGTTGGTGCCACCACGCGCAACGGGGATGATGTGGTCGGGTTCGGCAGAGTTCGGTTTGAGCCCCGCGCTGTAGTCGAGCGCGACACGGCATAGCGGGCAGTGGGTTACGCCGTCGGCCCGTGCCTGACTCAGGACTTGCTTGCGGAATCTCTTGTGTGACGCGGTGCCTGTCCGGCTCGTAGCCATGGCACCCCCTTGGGGCTACTCGTAGCAGCCCGCATCCTTCATGGCGTTGTCGATGTATGTGAGCACTGCGGCATCTTGCTGCACATCGAACGTCTCTTGGAGTGCCGCGCAGTCTGCTGCGGCTGCGTCCTCGTCGATGAATTGCTTGAGAGTGTCGCCGTTGGGAACGTTGGCCCAGTCGGGGCCTGTTGCCGTGTCGCCGCACGCTGTGAGTGCTAGTGCCGCCAGTGTGGCCATAATGAGTGTTTTTGTTTTCATGCTTCCCACTATAGGGATGCCCTGCCGTTGTCGCCGCCGCGATATAGGTGTCAGCTCGTGCCATCAGTCGCTCTCGCCCTGTCGTGCTACCCAAGCATCATGCTCGCTGACCAGCACGCATTCACCGGGCTTACAGGTGCAGGTGGTGCAGTCGCCGTCCTCACATCGTTCGCACATGGCGGCTCCCTTGGTTAGTCCCCGCCCACGCGCTCACCTGCCGGGTTCGTATCCTTGGTGCAGGGGTTGTGGGTGCGGGAAGTAGTGGCCCTATGTCGTTCGGCCAGTCGCGCCGGTGAGCCGATTTCAACGGCCTCGTATCAGCGGTGGCCCCGGTCGCAGGCCACATGAGCGTTGGTGGGGCAGTTTGTGCGACGTGCCTAGGTCGTGCCGCTGCCTCGTGCGCTCCGTCTGGGCATTCCCTGGCGGCGAGGTGAGCAGGTCTGGGGAACACGAAACCCGCCTAGCACTTGGCTGGCGGGCTTGCGTGGGGTCACTTTTTTCGTTAGGACTTCATCGTGACACGGGCAACCCGTCCACGTCAAGCGACACGCCGTCATGCCGCGACCTCGATTCCAGCAAGGTCGATAGCGTCAGCCAGTCGGAACATCTCGGGCTCGCGAATCACAGGCACCAGTCGTCCTCGGTGAATCCACTGGCGCACGGTTGCCACGGCGATGCGCTTCGTTCCGGGACGCCTCAACGTGTTCAGCGCCACCCGCAGTTCGTCACGGCGAATCAGTCGCGAGTCAAGGGCTCGCCATAGTTGGTCGCGCATTTGCCTGGCGTCGTGCCCTTGGTCGCACTCGACGCACCGGGCCACGCTATCGCCAGCCTTGAGGTACACGTCACCCGAGCATTCGACCTCCATGCATGGCCCCATGAACCGCGGTGGTGGTGGCTGGACGATGAGCCCGACAGCCTTGCGCCGCAACTCGTGAGCGTTGTCGCAGTAGTCCAGCGCGACTCGTTGCCAGTGACCGGCTGGCATTCCCTCGGAGCGCTTGCGGTTGGCAACCCATCGCTCGTTTGGGTCGGTGGTGAAGTGTCCGTGGCGCTTGGCAATGTCGCGCAGTCGTTGGGCGGTGGTGGTGCTGGCAACGTAGTCGTTGCTTTCGTCCATGAGTGCCGATGCGTAGAACCATGCCCAGTCTTCGATCTCTTGAATGAGGTCGGATGCGATGAGCGAGATGGGCGGCTTGGATGCCGGGGCGGTTCGCACGCCATCACCGTTGCCGCCACTGGGCACAAGGTAGGCGTGGAGTGCATCGAATGCCCCGGCGATCTGGCGCCACTCATCGGCCGCGCGCTCTGCGATCGTGAGGCATGGTGCTGGCTGGTGGCAGGCGGTGCAGACGCCGCCCTTGGCGTAGTGACGCTGGTCTTCCACGCGTGTTGGGCCGTGACTGGTCGCTGTGTCCTGGCGTGACGTGCTCATGCGTCCCTCTCGTTTTCTGGCGTCTGAGCGCCGTTGGTGGTGTGAGATAGGTCACACGGGCTTGACGGGCTGTTATCGCGTCCTAGCCCCGCTCTTGCTCGCTTTTGGGGCATGTGAGGCAGCGCGCCCGGTCGTTGCTGGCTCATTCGTCTTCGTCCTCCTCGTCGTCGTGCATCCCTCGCAACTCGTCGGTGAGCCACACGGCCAGTCCGGTCGCGGCGTTGGTGGTCATTCCCTTGCCTCCCGTCCGTCGAGGCTGTGGTGGATGATGAGCCATCCCATTGACCCGTCGTCGCGCTTGAGTGGTACGATCTCGGGGCCGCACGGGCAATCGTCACCGGTGTCCTCGTGTTCAATGAGGTCGTTGACTGGCAATGTGTGTATGGTGTCGGTGCTCACGTCGCACCCCCGTGAAGCGCTGTAATCATGAATCTCATGTCTAGCGCAGACTTGGCGCGTATCTCTTGTTCACGCCGGTATCGTCGCGGCCATTGTTTGTTGACCTTGCACCTCTCGCCGGACTCAATCTCCGCATCGAGCCAAACGATAATGTCGTGAACGGCTTTTTTGGCATCGAGGGAGTCCGCTTCGGTTGACCGGTTATTGCTCGACCCCCCGTCATGGGCACCGGATGCGATTGCGCTGGCGGCGTCCCTGAGAACCATGTGTTGCCGGTTATCCGCTATGCGACATGCACGGTCGAATAGGTACTTAGCAATCGCGGCCCGCTCCAAGGCGACGGCGTGCGCAGTATCGACGTCGTGCGCGACGATCCAGTCGAACAGGACGCCCAGGCAGTCTTGGCATGACGGCAGGCCATCGGGGCTTTTCCCAGTGAGGTCAGCCCCACAGATTGCGTCGCCCCTGAATGTGACGTGTGCCTTGGTGTTCATGAGTCCCGGTCCTCTCGGGGGAGGGTAAGGCTCAGGCCGTCTCTGGCGAAGAGACCTTTAAGGTCGGCCATTGGTATTTCGGACACTGAAACCCAGCACTTGCATGGAGAATTCATTGAGTCCATGCCGCCGCAGTCAGCGCATCGCTTAGGGGGGCAGTTGCCGCATTGCTGGGCGAACGGTAAATCGTCTGGAAGCGAAGAGTCGCACCCTTGGCACTTGTTCATTTTGTGCCTCCGATCATCTGGGCGAGTTCCCATGAACTGCGTGACGTGTCCGAGTCGTATGCGCGATACCAGAAGCCGCGAGAGTGTTGCCATGCGGCGCCCTGCGGGTCAATCTCGACGGCACCTTGCTCGGCGGCGTCAAGCCGGAGTTGCGTGCGATGCAAGTCGGGGCGCAGTGGTGACTTGGCATTCATCGCCATGCGTGCGTGACGGCCACTCATGACTCACCACCGTCCAGGGCGCGGATGGTGCGGCATGGGTGCGTCTCGTCGTCCTCAAGGCACCGATGCGTCTCGTCGTGCGCTTCGTGAAACGCCCGCACCCGCTCCCCGGCCTCAACCGCCGCGAGTGCTTTGCGTAGGTCGGCAACGTCGGTAGCGCTCAACGTCATGCCCCGGCTTAGCAAGTGGTCGAGCATCCGAATGCGACCTGGTGACAACTCCCTGGCCTCGGTGGTGAGTGGGTTAGTCATCTGTCGCACGCTCCTTCGGGGTGGGTCAGCCAGCACTTCTGGCAGACGGGGTGGGTTGCCTCTAGGGGGTCGTCGGGTAATTCTCGGCAGTCGGTGTGACGCCAATTCCCATCGCCTTGAGTGATTGAGTCGCCAGCGTGAATCGCGGACTTGCACGACCCGCACCAGCCCTCGAAGATGGCGCTCATGGTGTGTCCATCGACGCTCACAGTCCTGCCTCCTGTTCGATCCGGTCTGCTCGGGCATACAGGAAGTCCGCTGAGACGAGGTTGCGACCAGCGGCCCACTGGGCACCGGCCGTGCTCCCCTTGAAGTCGCGCACTCCATCGTCAGCCGCCTCCCGCAACGCCTCCACCTTGGCCTCGGCACGGATGCGGTCTTCGTGGGCGGTTAGGTCGGCGAGGAACTCCGACTCATACCGGTCGTAGTCGTCGTCCTGGTAATCGATGCCGATGCCTAGTGCGGCGCTCGACATGGCGTACTGGTCGGGGTAGAAGCCCCTCATGCGCCAGGCCTGCGGCGTGTACTCGCTCACTTCGTCACCTCGATGCCGAGTGCGTTGGCGATCTCGGGCTTGAGGGTGAAGTTGGGCGCATTGACGTCGCCGACCATGACCCAGTCGAAGTCGAATGCATGGATGAACGTCGCCGTGCCGCCGCCTGGCATTTCCAGCCTCACGTTCGATAGCGCGATCAGGTTCGCAACCCGCTGTTGCTCAACGAGGGCGAGCGTCGCGTGGACTTGGGCTTGGGCGATCACGTCGGACTTGTACTCGCCCGTCTCGGTTGCCATGTTCACGGAGACATCCCGCATGGCCCATTCGATGGCCCATTCGAGCGCAAGTCGCGCCTCTGCTGCGTGGTCGATTCGTTCGGTGCCCATGTCATTCCTCGCTTCTGTCGTTGGATGGTTTCTTTGGCTCATGCGATGCCACCGTCGTCTAGGTCGTGGTGGCATGGTTTGCCGCCGGGCGTGTATCCCTTGGCATTGCAGAAGTTGCAGGCCGTGATTGCTGCGTGGGCCACCCGTGCGCGCTTCTTGGCCTCGGTTGACCGCTGGTCACGCTTGGCCTTGAGTGCGTCGGCTTCGGATTGCTTGCGAGCCTCACCACATGGGCGGCACGGCTTGTCGTCGTCGTGCGCTTTTCCGCAGGCTTGAATTTGGGGGGGCGTTACATCGTCCTCGCGTTGCTTACTACCCCCCCCATTACCAAGGTGATTAGAACTACTAAGGGGACGGGTCGGGTCGGGCTCGGGACGGGACGGGTACGGGGGGTCGTGACTCACGCCGTTAGTAACGCCGTTAGTCACACCGTTACGCATTCCCCGTATCGCCTTGTCTGTCGACTCGTTTTGCGAGGCTCGGCGCTGGTCACGGCGGGCTTGCCTGAACTTGCGCTGGCGATCTCTTGTGGCCTCGCGGTCGGCCTCCACTTCTTCGCGTGACGGCTGGTAATCTGCCCAATCACGGAACTGCCAGCCCGTCTTTCCGTGGTCATCGGTGGCGGCATCCCATAGCCTTGCATCGACAAGTTGGCGGGCCAGCTTCGACCCGTTAGGCCAGGACTTTACGTACCACTCTGGAACGAACCCATCGGTCAAGTACTGGGCCGCGTGAGACCCCGCTAAAACCCATAGCCCCATGGCCGCTGTGCCGCCGCTCCTCGCTTTCGGGTGCGAGTGCAGTACGTCGTCAACTTTGAACCAGGGCATTGTTCGCCTCCTCAATCTCTAATCGAACGGTGTGAAAACCCCTCGGCGACTTGGTTTCGTCGCGTCGGTAGTCGGGGCCGATAACCCATTCGTGGCTGTCGTCTACGAATAGGCCAGCGTCCACGAGGCCGTCCACAAGCGCTTTGACGGTCGGGTGAGAATTCGCCGGATCTGCGCGTCCGTTGGTGGCGTATCCGATGTGAGCGGTGATGCGGACCTGCTTGCGGTGCGTGCCTTTGAAGCCAATTTCGAGGCCCCGCCACATGGCCAGTTCCCGCAACACCGCGACCCGCTTAGCCTTTGCGGCCCAATGCAAACGTTGGTTAGAGCTGAGCCAACTCGAGTTGGGGATCGCGAACTTTAGTGTGGTCATCGCACCCTCCTCTGCACGGCGAACGCGAGTCGCCCGTCCCATGCCTGCCCTCGTGCCATGTCGGTGGCGATGGTGATGGCGGCGGCGTGGGTGTAGCAGGTGCATTGGTCGCCGTCGTATTCGACTACCCAGTGGCGGCCATCACGCCGCATCTTCCCGGCGCGCACTTTGGCTCGCGGGAACCATCCGTCCGCGTCGACGGTGTAGATCAATCCCCAGTCATTAATCACGGTCGCCCCCTCTCTGGCCCAATGCCGAATAGCCTCTGGGCCCGTTCCCGTTCGCGCTTGAGGTCCCGTCGTTTCGGGCACGTGTGCTTGTCCACGTTGGGCGCGATGGTTGCGTGGCAGTGCGGGCATTGGGTGGGGCTATTCATCGCGAGCCTCTAGTTGTGCTACTTCGCCGCCCAGTGCCGCGTATCCAACGAGGTCGACCCACGAGTCCTGATGGTTGGGCGTGTTGGCGAGTCGTGACACCTTGAGCAGTGCGAGTAGGGCCGCTACGTCAGTCGCAGTGAACTCAATGCCCTTGTAGGCGCTCCACATCTGAGCGGTGCGTCCAAAGTTGTCCCGTGCGTCGCCGTAGTCACGTGCGCGGGGTCCGTTGATAGCGGCATTGGCGTCGGCGAGGATGGTGCCTCGGTCGGTGTTGGGAATGGTCGTGTTGGTCATGCGATTTCCCCTAGGTCGAGTGCGGTCTGTCCGCTCTCATTCGATGAGTGTTGAGGTCGAGACTCGTCGCGTTGACGCTTCTGTACGAGCAGTTCCACCGCGCCCTGGTCACCCTCATCGACCTTGCGTCCGTTGTTTGGCTGTATTGCAGTCACCGCACAGGCGAGCGAAAACATGTCAAGGCGCCCATCACTGATCGCCTCCCCGCGTTGAAGCGAAATGAGCACGCCCTTGATCGGTGGGGCGTATTGGTCCGGGGCGCGAAAGACGTGGACGGCGTGGTCAAAGTGGTTTGACGACCCCGAATCGCGGGAGTAGACACCGTTGGAGTCGCTGATGCCGTAGTGAAACTCCCAGCAGTCGATGCACAGGGCGAACGTCTGTTGTGCGCTCATGCGTCCTCCCACCTGTCGCACCCGATGCATACGCCGTCGTAAATGAACCGTGTCGGCTTGCCACAAGTGATGCAGTGCCGCGTGTGCGACGGGTGCCGGGTTGAGCACTTTTCGCAGTCGATGATGGGGATGCCGGTTTGCGTGGTCTCACTCATCTTCATCCCCCCTGCATCGAGCACAGGACGCCTCGTGCGCGGCCCATCCGTCTGGGTCGTGGTAGTAACGCGTTGAGTCGTGTTCATCCCACAGGTGGCGCGGGTTGATAGCCGGGTCATCCTCGCGGTCACAGCAGTGATACACCTCAAGTGGCGCACTTCGTCCACGGGGATACATCTCATCCTCGTGAACTGGACACAGTGCCCTCGTCCAGCACTTTGGCGTGCAGGTTGTCTCAGTCATCGCGGTCACCGTCCAGGGCGCGGATGGTCGGGCAGGGGTATGCGCAGCCGTCCGCATCACACCCAGAGACCGCTCTTCCGCCGTCATGCCAGTGAATCCGGCGTGCCCGCTCGATCGTGTCGAGGGCGTCGAACATGGCCGGGGCGTTGTTCACGAGGTACACAATGAGGTTGGCGTCGGCTGACTTGATGTTGACGCCGGAAGCGTCATAACCAAAGGCGCTCAGGACATTCACCTTTGGGCTTATCGATCCGTCATCCCACGCTGGCAACTTGGCTACCGTCTCTAGATCTGGCCCGTGGTCGCACCATGATTCGCCATGTGGGCAGACGTGAGGCTCGTCGTCAAACGAGTCACCTACCCATTCCCACGGCCCCCGTGTCGCCGCCGCCAGTAGCGCAAGGCCTTCGGTTGTGTCGCTCACCATGACGGACCCTCGTCCTGCACCGGCGCCGATGCCCACGGGTCATTCGCGGCCGGTGCGGGTGACTGTGTGGTCGTGTTGCTCATGCGATGTTCTCCTTGGTGGTAGTCGTGTGGGGTTTCTGTCGCAGCGTCCACACGGCGCCCTGATCGTTGCGCCGGAATGAAAGCAGTAGGTCGCCGCGGCCGGTGCGCTTAAGCCAGCGGGTGCCTGCCTGTTGTGCTGTGGCGAGTTCGCGTTTGGTGAAGTCGCGTGCGGGTACTTGCGAGTCGAATGGGTCGTCACAGTTGACGAGGGCGCTGGCGATGCGTTCGCCCGGCGTGACAGGGGTGACAGGGGTGACGGCCCGCGCTTTGGGCGTTCGCTTTTCGATGCTCCCGATGTTCACGGTCTTCCTCCTGGGTGGTCGTGGTTCGGTGAACGTCTTACCGCTCTCGGCTGCCTGGACGATGGTCCGGATGCGTTCGTATGGGCTTCGGCTGCTGTGGTGGGCGGCTGGGTTCAGTGACGATTGGATGGTTGCGCGGCGGGTCATTCCTCGCCCCTCTCTTCCCACGCCCTGTCGCAGATGCACGGAGACTCGCCACAAGCGGTGCAAACGTGGGAGCAGGCGCAACGGTCGCCGTCTTCGGTGTAGTCGGTGCAGTCGCGGTGGGCACCGAATGAGCAAGCGTCGCAGTAGTTCATAAGGCAGGCTCCTTAATGAACGAGATCCAGTGCGTCTTTGAGAGCCGTCCAGACCGGTGTCCGTAGAGGGGGAGTTCGGGTGTCAGTGCGAGCACGTCGGCGATCGGGATCTGTGCTTCGTTCCATTTGAAGATGAGGGTGCCTCCGGGCCTGAGTACTCGGAAGCATTCGGCGAATCCGGCCTCGAGGTCGTCCTTCCAGGTAGCAGTGAGTCGCCCGTACTTCTGCGCCATGAACGAGTCCTTACCGAGCCGATTGAGGTGTGGCGGGTCGAGTACCACGTGCCAGAATGAATCGTCTGGGAACGGCAGGTCGCGGAAGTCCATGAGTTGGTCGGGGACAATGCGAACAGTGCGGCCGTCGCATGCGACTAGGTCACCCTCATCGCGAATGTCGCCGAACATGGCGCGTGGATCCGCCTTGTCGAACCACATCATTCGGGCGGCAGACGCGGGGTCAAGTACCGGGGGCAAGTACTTCACGCCGCACCTCCAGCCATAGCGGCACACGCGTCGGCCTCAGCCTCGGCATGGGTGGCGCGTAACGGTGCGTCAGGTGTTGCGGCCCGGTAGCCGACGGTTCCGGTTGCGTGGAAGCGTCCCTGAGCGCGGACCCATGACGGGTCGTGCACGTGGGTGCAGGTTGGGCATGGTGGGTTCATGATGCTTGCCTTTCGGTGTTTACCAATGCTCGGCGTGCGTACTGGCGGTCCCGTCGCGTGAGCCCGCCCCATGTGCCGGTTAGTGATGGGTCGGCTATTGCGTAGGCTCGGCAAGGCTCGATGACGGGACACGTCGCGCAGATTGACTTGCCGGGGTTGGGGTTCTCGCCCTTGGCCGGGAAGAACAGTTCGGGATCGGTCTGTGCGCACAGGGCGTCGACGGTCCAGTCGCTCATGCCAGCACCTCGGCACGATCGGCACCAGCCATCCATGCGTCCACGTCGGGGCGCGGGACGATTGGTCCCCAGACGTCGGGCGCATGGTGCAGCCAGAAGTCGCCCTCGCGTGGCTCTAGGGCGGTCCATCGCAGTCGCCCGCACTTGCATGACGCAACCGTGAGCCAGCCATCGACAGTGCGGAACACTGATCGCACCATCCCCGGCGCGTGGCACGAACCGCACGCGAGGTGGCCGCAATCGGGGCAGCGGTCATGCTTGTCAATCGCATCGCCCGTGCTGGTGTCGCGCACGTCCGGGTTGCCGGTGGTGGGGTTCTCGCGTGCAGAGAGGGCATCGAGCATGTCGAGCAGGTCACTCATCACGCCCGCCAATCAATGCCGTGCACGAGTACGCATCGGGCGGCGTACAGTGCGGCGATGGACAGCGCGACGGTCGCCGCGACGGTGATGGTCAGGGCGCGGGTCATGGTTGCACCTTGATTCCGGCGGCCTTGAGGTACGAGCCCACGGCCATTGCAACCACGACAACCTCGCCGTGGTTGAGCACCCGAGAGCCATCCTGCCTCGGCGAAACGTCGGCATCTGCGATTGCGACGAGTAGGCCGCTACGAGTCACCTCAGCGTCAGGCTCGGGGGTGGGGTGCGGGTAGAGGGCGGACGGGAACAGGGCCACGATGGCGGCGGCGATCTCCCGGTATGCGGGCAAGTTCGCAAGCGATGCGGGTATCCCATTCTCATAGCCGACTCGGTATGCCACCCGCGCCACGGCCTCTACGGTCGGCAACGTGTCGGGATTTCCGACAGGTTGGGACGGGAACAGGGCCATGACGCCTTCCGCTTTGCGCATATACCAAGCGCTCAACTGACTATCGCCATGTTCGAACCGGTCGAGGTGATGTGTGCCCACTTGACGCGCAAGTTCCCGTGCCACCTCCGCAGCGTCTGGCTCAGGCGTGGGCCGCTCTCCCTGTATCCAGCGGCGGTAACAGTCGCGTCCGTCGCTGTGGCATAGGTGGAGTTCGGGGCCGTTGCTGGACTGGTATGTGGCGTGCCCCTTGGTCGGGCGACCGCACAGGGCGCACATGTCTGGATCGGGGGTGGGGTGCGGGTACTTGGGACAGGCCCGTAGGTGGTTCTGGCGTGCCACAAGCGTTTGCCCGCCCTCTCGCGGCTCCCCGTCGCACGAGTGGACCAACACCATGTCCCACCCCTGGCACTCGCAGTCGTCGTAGGTGATGGCGTAGTAATCGCCCGAGAACACGCCCGTTGGACGGTGGCGCACTCGGGGCTTGATCGGCAGGTCCATCGCGGCGATGGCGGCACGGGCGGCGTCCAGCACGCGGTGTCCGTTCGCCATCTCCTCGTCAGTCAGACGCTCGTCTCGGTAGTGGCTCAAGCCCAGGTAGCCCTCAACCACATGCAGGTCATCGATGAGCGCGTTCATGTCGCCGCTCATGACGGCACCGACCAAAGCAGGCCGACGAAGACGAACACGGCGAGCAGGAATATCAGTGCCGCCCTCATGAGCCGACCACGATTCCGACAGTCAGCCCCAACACGACGGCGATGATGATCCAACGGGCGGTGCGCGGGGTGCGGGTTGCGTGATGAGGGGTGGTCACAGTGCACGACCAATCCGTGGGCGCAGAATGTCGGCGGCGGCTTGTAGGTCGTCAGCTAGGGCGGTGAGGTCGAGCCTCACTGTGACGGTTGCGACCTGCGTGTCCTGCTTGGACGTGGGTTCCGGCTCACTCGGTTGTCCCTGATCGGTGAGCCAGGTTAGGAAGGAGTCAAAGTGCCACTGCGCACGCTCAACCCACGCGCCAACCGTGCCGCCGGTCCCGTACTGGACTACGCAACCGGGGAAGTCATCGTGCGACATCGACCAATGGGGGTCGCCCACCTCTTCCGCGATGGTGGCAACGAACCGCCCATCCCTGGCTTCGGTGTGGTCAGGGTTCGTCCAGTACCAGCCCTCGCGTTCGGCCTCAACCCATCGGCCGGTGTGGCATGCGCAGTGGCACCCGTCGGTGAATAGGTGATCGGCGATGTGATTGTTTGCGCGACACGCACCGCACAGGCCGTCGAAATTATTGGTGCTCATGATGTGGCTCCTGCCAGGTTGTAGCAAATGGTTCCCAGCACGAAGAAGATCGCACCTATGACGGCGACGTGATGCCAGGACCAACGCGGCTCGGGCACGGGTTCGGCTGCGATCGTGTCGTCGATCGCTCGGATGCCACCTAGGACGTGGTGGTCATGGGGTGAGGTTGGGCGGGTCACGATGTCGCCCCAATCGCGGCGCGTGCCGTGTCCGCTGAGGCGGCGGCTGGACCCTCGAACGCTGCGAGCTCGGCCAGGATCGCCGTAGCCTCGTCGCCGGTCAGGTTCGCGGTGGTCGCATCTGCGCGGCCGGTCACGCGCTGGACCATTGCCTTAGCCGCTTCGTTGCCGATGTCGTTAGCCGTGACGCCACGCTTGATCTGCGCGACCTGGGCTGTGGTGGCCTTGGCTGGGGCGTCGGGCGTGTCGACCGGATCATCCTCGACCACCTCGGCCTCAACCACCTCGGGGTCAGACTCTGGTGTCACGGCATCGGGCGCCGGGTTGTAGGCGTCAGGATCTTCCTTACGGGGGATATAGACGCGCTCACCGCCGTCGATGTTCAGGCTCCTGAGGAATCCCTCAATCTCGAATGCCGACTGATCACGGGGCACGATGCCGCCCGCGGGAACCTCGAATGCGACCGTGCGGATCCCTGCGACCACGGGCTTGCGCGGCTCCTTCATGGCGATGATTCCGTCAACCTCAAACGCGAGATCCTTCTCAGCGCGGACCTTCCACTCTTTGTCGGTGGTCGGCTTCCCGTCCTTCATGACGGTCACTTGCTCGTAGCGGGCGGTGATGAGTACCGGACCCTTGCTAGAGCGCAGGGCGTCAATCACCTGGCGCCAGCGACGCTTGGCTGCGTTCCATTGGTCCATCGTGATGATCGACTTGCCGCGACCTGATGCGACCGACTGCTGTTCGTCGCATAGCAGCGCCCAGAGTTCAGACGCGGAGTCGAGCACGATGCAGTTGGGCTTGCCGACCTCGGACGGCTCCACCACTGCGGCCTTGCACGCGTCGAGGATTCCCTGCCACGACCCGTCGTGCTCGACGATCTCGTAGCGTGCGCCGGTGAGCGCGCCGTACTGGTCCGCTGAGCCCTCACCCACCTCGATGTAGAACGTGCGACCCACCATGTCGGATGCGCTGAACTGTGCGCACGAGTACGACTTGCCGGACTTTTCCACGCCCGCGATGAGCAACATGGGCCACGGCGCTTTTCCTGTTGGCTTTCTGGTTTTGATGGTCATTATTCGTCCTCCAACGCGGTATCTGATAGGTAGTAGGGGCGTGGCTCGATTGCCTCGGCAGCGCCCATGTCGTCGTCGTCGCCAGGCCAGTTGCCGGTCTCGACGCACGCTTTGTAGATGGCGATGGCGCGCCGCATGCGTGCCCGTCCACCGTTGATCCAGTCCTCATGTGCCAGTTGCACTACGCGCACCTCGTGCGGCTCGGTGGCCTCCACGAAAATCAGGTGCGTCGGTGCAACTTCGAGGCCAGGGTGCGTGAGGGCGATGAGGTGCTTGTAGACCTCGCTCTGGACGTCATAGCCCATGTCCTCGATCTGGCGCTTGACCTTCACTCGGCTCACGTCGGGGATGGTCTTCAAGTCGATGTTGACCATCCGTCCGTCCGGAAGTTCCGATAGCCGGTCGATGCGACCGCGCAACGGCACGTCAGTTTGCGGGTCGGTGCCGAACAGGGACACCTCAGACTTGCCGGGGAGTCCCAGGAGCCATGCGGCCTTTGGGTGTGCCCGCACTGCATCTGCGGCGCGTCGCACGGCGGCGAGTTCGTGCGCCTTGAGGGGCACCTCGCCGCGTTCGCGAGCTGCGGCAACCCACGCCTTCGCATCCTTGGATGAGACCGTGCGATTGTCGCCGCTCAGCAGGTCGTCGGGGATCTCGGCCAGTGGTGCGCCGACGCCGAGAACGTCCGCATGTACGGCGTGCCCGAAGTCGAACACGGCCTTGATCTCGGACTTGCCTAGACCATGCTTGAAGTGGAGCGGGGACCGGAGCAGTTTCTTCATGCCGGATGCGCTCAGTGCCTCGTCGGCGAAGTACTCAGCCTCGTCCATCCCCTCGACCACGGCGCTCACTTGGCACCCTCGATCAGTGAGCGCAACGTGGACGCGCAGGACAGGAGCGTGTTGCCAGCGGTGTAGGCAACGCGGGCGTCCGCCGATCTGGCGGTTGCTGTCAGGTAGTCGAGGTCAGCCTCGGCATCGTCGGCACGCATCTCGAACCGTGCGCCGATGCTCGCGTTGTCTTTGGCGAGTGCCACCCAGTTATCGACCATCGGGGTCAGGGCGAGCAGGGTGGCGGTGACGGCGAATCGTGCCATGTCGCGTCCCGTTGCGCCAGGCTCGCGGTTGGCGATCCAGATCGCTTTCTCAACGTCATCGATGATGGCGGTCAGGTCGGGCGCCGTCATGACGCGGCCCCCATCACATACACGGGCGACGGCTTGGAGCCATTGCGCGAGCCGCCACCATTGGGGACGTACTTGCCGGGCACCTTGACGATGGCGCCCTGCTTCACGAGGCCACTGACGACCGCACCGATACGTGCGGGACGAACCGGGCGCATGATGAGCTGCCTGACATCGGCACACGAGAACTGGCCGTGCTTGGTGAGTACAGACGCTAGCGCCACGGCGGTCACGATGACCTCGCGCTCGGCTGCGGCACGAGTCTCAGGATCGGCGTTCATATCGTCGAGGATGGCGAACGGGTTCGCGGGTGATCTTTCGGCGGTGGTGGTAGTCATTGGTTCCTCCAAACCTTTGGTTTACGCGTTGTGAATGTGCAGGTCTTGCGGGCGCACAAGTTCGGTGCCGCAAGGTGAATGGCAGAGCGTCACGACATGCGCGATGGCGTTCGCGCGGTTGTGCATGATTGCCTCCGTGTGCCTGGTGCACAGCAGCCAGGAGCACGAGCCGTGGTTGGCACGCCCGACGGCCGGTGCGCGACAGTCGCCCGTCTCACACTTCGCCAGCACGTCGAACGCGGCCTCGAGAGCTTGGTCGAAAACCTGCTCGGGGATGGTCGCGGTCATGAGGTCACCTCATGCACGTCGGACTCGATGCACTCCCACGCCTCTTCGAATTCGGGGTACTCGGCGAGCGCGTCCTTCACCTCGGACTTGGTGTAGTCGCCTTCCTCGACTTGACGCGCCATGGTCTCGGCGAACTCTTCGGCAATTGCGAAAATGCCACCTTGGATTCGGCGGCGCACCAGGTCCTCTCGGGGAAGAGTGAGCACGCTTATTGTGTGACTGCGCGCCGTGAGGCTAGGCCAGTCCGCGTCGAAAGCGGGCGCGGACGTTGCGCTCATGTGCTCGCGGGCGTCGCCCTTCGTGGGGAGGTCAACTCCGCAGTCCTTGCACTTGCCGTAGTTTTTGCTCATCGCGTCACCTCATCCCGGCGCGTCCAGGCGAACCCGACCGCCCCGACGATGGCGACAATCCCAGCGAGCGTGATTCCTGGACGGTCGGTGAACGTGCCGAACATGGACAGGGCGAACGTGGTGGCGATGACGGCGAGGGTGCGTGCGGCGGTCATGAGATGCTCCTGTAGTGCTCGAATATGAGGTCGTCAGCGGACAGGTTGCGGTTGGCGTTGTGGTTGCTGATGACGAGCCGCTGATGGGCGGCTGAGTCGGCTAGGTACTCCACGGCGCCAGTGATGACCCAGAACACGCGGCCATCGGGTTCGGTGACGGTGAGTGCGCGGGCCGGGTGAGCGCGGTCTAGGTCGCGGCGCTCAGGGGTGGCAGGCACAGCGGCGCGCGCCTCGTCAGCCGTCAGCCAGGAATCCGGCCAGGTGGGGGTGGTCATGACCGCGCGGCCTGTCGTGCGGCGTGGTAGGAGCGAACGTCGGCTTCGTTGAACAAGTACGAGCCGGTTTTCCCTGGAAGCTTGAACGCGGGAATGTCACCGCAGGCAGCGAGCCTGGCGACCTGTCGGGGCGTGAGGTCTAGCATCTCGGCCACTTCGCCGGTGCTCTTGTCGTGTCGGAACTTCGTCATAGCCGAAACAGTACGCCCGCCTTGACATATGTCAAGCCAGGACACAAAAATGGGCGTGTCGCAGTTTAGACAAGCAGGAATAAGTCGACTTGACAACCATCGCAACATGTCCTAACTTGGACATACGACAAGAAGAAAGAGGTTGGTGAAGATGATTCCCGAACTTACAGTTCCCCAACGTTTGCGCATCGCGCGCGAGGCAGCAGGGTACGACCGAAACGCAGGTGGATTTGCGGACGCGCTCGACCTATCGCGCCAGACGATCTCAAGTTACGAGCGCGGGCACACGGAGCCGGATCGCCGCACGCTAATGGCGTGGGCGATGACCACGGGCGTGCCCGTGTGGTGGCTTCAAGGGGAGCCGGGGCCAATGCCGCCCGCACTGGCGACGTCGGGCAAGGGGCTCCCTCTGTTGGACTCGAACCAACAACCTGCCGGTTATAGGTCTGGAGGCATCTCAAGCCTCGCGGACAAGCGCGAGCGAGTCACCGCGGTCGCACGCATCCGCACGCTCGCCACCCACCAAACGAAGGATGCGGCATGAGCCTCGCCGATCAACTCCCCGCCCCCCTGCTCAAGCGACTCTGCCTCGACGCGATCGAGCTCGCACTCGGAGCGCCGACGCACTACGCGGTTAACGCGATCGAGGACTACAGTGCGAGACAGATCCTCGACACGGCCGAGCGTTTCGGCGCCGTCGCGGCGATCACCATCGGCCGGGCACGCGCGTCAGCACTCCGGGCCAGAACGCTCGAACTTACCGACATGACGCTCGCGCACATTGAAGCCCCGCTGGGCACGCGGCGTGTGGTGCTCAACACTTTAGATGCCTAATTATGGGCGACATCCTAAAGTTCCCTGGTAGTCACCCGATAGGCAATGAAAGCCGTGAGGCTGACGGCTGGGGGGCTACAACGATGTGGATCCGATTAATGGATGGGTATTTGACCGCTATGCGCGGTGCTGGCCGTAGGCCCAAGACTGTCCGCCTGCATGGTCACTACCTCCAACTCCTGGCACGCACCCAACCCGACCCCCTGGCCGTCGCCCGACGCGACCTCGAGTCGTGGCTCGCCAATGCCAACTGGGGGCCCGAGTCACGCAAGTCCGCGCGCACGGTCGCCGTGGGGTTCTACCGTTGGTGCGTTTCTGTCGACGAGATGGAGCGCTCCCCGGCCGTAGACCTCATGCCCATCACAGTGCCGCCCGGCGTGCCGCGCCCTACTCCCGAACGCGTCTACCAGGAAGCGGTATTCGGTACATCTCGACCAGTGCGGCTGATGCTCATGCTCGCCCGATACGCCGGCCTGCGTTGCGGCGAGATAGCGGCCGTGCGCACAGCCGATCTCATCGGCGACATACTCTACGTCGACGGCAAGGGCGGCAAGATGCGCCTGGTTCCAATCCTTAACTCGGAACTACAGGACGCAATCACCGGCGCTCGCGGCTACGTGTTCCCTGGTTCGCTGGACGGTCACGTGTCGGCGCAATGGGTCTCCAAGCTCATGGCCCGCGCCCTGCCTGGCGACTGGACTGGTCACCAGTTGCGCCACGCCTTTGCGACGCGCTCCTATGCCGCAAGTCCCGACGTGCTGGCGCTCGGCAAGGTGCTGGGGCACTCGAAGCCTGAGACGACAATGCGCTATGTCGAGACACCGGTGGACGCGCTACGTGCGGTTGTCCAGGCAGCCGCCTAGCGCAACACCGCCGCTGCGATCTTGGCCGTGATGTCATCAGACGCTTGTGCATAGATGGCCGTGGTGACTGGTGACGAGTGCCCCATCTGCCGACCGACCGCGAGCAGGTCGCCCGTGGCTTGGTAGGCAACGGTGCCGTAACGGTGGCGCAGTTGGTGGAAGGTGGCAGTCACGCCTGCCGCCTTGATGGCCCGGTTGATCTTGCGCTGTAGGTTCGCGGCACTGTATGGCCGTTCGCCAGCGGTGACCACGTTCCCGTCGGCCCGTGGTAGTAGTTCGTCGATCAACAGCGGTGACACCTTGACGAGTCGGGACTTGCCGCCCTTGGAGTCGTTGATGCGCATGGTGTTGATCTCTAGGTCGATGTCGTCCCAGCGCAGTGCCGCCGCTTCGGATACACGCAGCCCGGCATAGGCGCCCAGGCATACGGAGCGGCGCAGGTCGGGTCCAAGCACGTCGAGTAGTCGCAGTAGGTCGGGCTTGCTCAGTGGTCGTGGGAGTCCGCGTGAGACCTTGGGGGAGTCGAGGCGCAGGGTGGGGTCGTCGTCGCGGTGTTCCCATCGCCTGCACCACTTGAAGAACGTGCGCAGGTTCGCCAGGTCATTGGATCTGGTGCCAGCCGTGAGGTGGGCGCGCTCGTTCCACCAAGCTTCAACCTCTTCGCGGGTGGCAACCCCGGCGTTGCCGAGCGACTTGAGTACGCGGCGTCGGCTGGTGACTGTGTTCGGCGTGATGCGCTGATTTCGGCACCACGCTAGGTACTCATCTGTGAGAAGGTCGGCCACTAGATCACCACCCTGCTAACACCGAACGTCGCGGCCTCGCGTGACTTGGTGCGGATTCTGTGGCAGTTAGAGCACACCACCTCGCACTTGGCGATTTCGGCGCGCAGGTCATCAATCGAACCCTTGGTCAGAAATGCCGTGACGCTTCCCAGTTTGACGTGTCCGGGCAAGTGGTCGAAGTCGAATATCTCTGGGTGCGCCAGGTTCACCACGCCGCAATCTGCGCAGCCCACGGCCCTCGCTTCGTCAATGATTGCCCGTCGTGGCGCCATGCGCTTAACCGCAACTTCTCTGCTGCAAAGTCTGCACATGTGTTGGATGCTCGTGCGCCCCAACGTAGCGGCGCGCCGCTTCTCTGCCTCTATGTAGAACATCGAGAGCGGCCTTACCTCTTTGCATGAGTAACACGTCCGCTGGCTTGTCATGTCGCCATTCCTGTCTATTGCCGTTTTGCCTGACAGGTGCTAGTCTACTTGACATGTGTACGATTATCTACCTTATCGGTCACGTGTTGACCTCAGAGAATCGCCCCCACTCACCGACCGAAGTCAGCGAGCGGGGGCGTTAGTGTCGCGCGTGCCGGTGGTGCGACCGGCCCCGTTACCAAACTGTGACCTGGTTGGGGCTATCTCGACTTGCATTACAGCGCTAGCGATGTAAGATAGAGACATAGACAGAGAGGAGGTGGTCACCGTGACCGCCACGATCACCACGGAATTCGCACAGAAGATGCAGGCAGCCACCAGCGAGCAGCTTCGCGCACTCATCAAACACAATCACGACTACCTCGGCACGGACATGGGTCGCTACCACTCACCCGAGGCGCTGGCTATCGCCTCCCAGTCCCACGCGGTCATGCGTGCCGCTATCGATATCCTCGACCGTCGCGACACCACCCCCACCGTCGTGCGACCCTGCACCATCCACGACCACGATTGCCACGGTCGTTGCTACTCATGCGGCCACTACAGCAGCAGTGCCGACGTCGGCACCTACCTCTAGGAGAGAGCATCATGACAATCACTGGACCTATCCGCCGGACCGCACCGGGCACCGCTTTCCCTGCGACGCTACTCGCCGAGTTGGCGGACGGCACGAGCCACGCCAACCGTGACGCCTGGATCATCCTGTGGGACTACACGCCCACCGGCGACGACACTGCGGATCTCGTCATCACGACCGGGCGAGAGGATCGCGGTAATCCTGGGCGCATCGTCCCCGGCTCGGAGCCCTACCGTGTGTCCTACAGGACGGGCCACAGGTTGCGCGCCGGGTCGCTGGCATGGACCCTCGCCTATGACCGCGAGCCCCGCGAGTACACGGGACTAGGGCCAGAAAATACGCCCGAGGTCATGGCAGCCGCGATGATCGCCCGCGCTGCGACGCTGGGTACTTTCGCCGGTGAGCGGCTGACCGCGTCACAGGCTGCACGTGTCGCAGGTGTTCAGCCGACGACTTTCCGCTCCTACGTGTCGCGTGGCCAGGCCCCCGAGCCAGACGGCCACATTGATAAGCGCACCCCGTACTGGCTGCGCTCCACCATCGCCGCCTGGCGACCCGAAAGCCCCGCAGATGCGGGGAGTACGACGCCGTGATCGTCGCGGTGCTAGCGAAACTGGGATCATCCCCGCGAGTGCGGGGAAACGCTAGTTGGGCCCACGGTAGCGCCCCCGCACCCTAGCAACGACAAGTAGCCCCCCACACCAGCCATATGAGGCCGATGCGGGGGGCGTTCGTCGCGAGTGGAGGTGGCGCGCGTGGAGGGTCGCGCGTCTAGGGGGTTACGGGCGGGGTGGTGCCGCTTCCACTTCGGGGATGCCGCCTATCGAGGTGAGCATCGACAGGACGGCAGCGAGCAGTGCGCCCGAGCCGACGCCCACCCAACTCACGTCCAGCAGGCCGACAGCCCCGGTGCCGATGAGGGCGACCGCGGTCTGGGCAAACGTCTTGAGTGCGCGCATTCCTGCGGCTTTGAGCCAGGTGATATTCATGGTGTGTCTCCTGTTCTGCCACACGTCCATTGCGTGCGGTCGTTTGTGTGGGTGCGCTTCCCGTGAGGGCTCGGATGGACATGCCGCGGCGCACCAGGCACGGCCCGAATTAGCTTCCGAGTCCCTGCCAGATACCGAATGCGATGGCGGCGACCGTGATCCACACCTTCACGTCGCCGATGACCGTTTTCCACGTGAGCCCTGGTGCGGCATCCATCGCGGCGAACCTCAGTTGAATGGCGTGAATGTCGGCGGTATTTCGGTCAACATCGCGGCGCAACTCGATGGCCTCGATACTGCGGGCCTGGTTGGATGACCTAACTTCTGCCGCGAGTTCGTTGATCGTGCCCTTTATTTGGGCAAAGCCTTCGCGCATGTCCCCCTTGAGCTCGGTCACGTTTTCGGTGTAGGTCGGCTCGCTCATGGCGCCCTAGTTCTGGATCAGTTCGGTCCACGACGCGGGGCCGCACACGTCGTCCGGCTTGCCCTTGGTGCCGGTGTGGGGGTGGTCCTTCTGGAACTGCCGGAACCACGCCTTGGTGAGGGTGCCGCCCAACTTGTCGGGACGCCCCGTTTTCGTGTTGACGAGACCCTTGGGTCCGTAGCCGTGGGCCATGAGGAGGCCTTGCAGTTGTCCGACATCGTCGCCGGTGACACTGGTGGCGTCCGCGTGAGACAGGTCGATACGGCGCATCGTGACGTTCACGGTGACCTTCCTTCCAGAACTTGGGGTAGTGGGGGTTGGTGCTGGTTTAGGCAGGGACACGGGGGAGCCTGCGACGAGTGCGAGGAAGTTGTTCCAGTCGACGCCCTGAGATCCTGATCTCAGGAATGTTGGGCAGTTCTTGCCGGACCAGTGGTTGTGCTGGACGACGCGAGAGATTGGGATGTTCCGCTCGCGCATCTTGGCGCGGACACGATCGGCAGTGTTGTGGACGGCTTTGATGTAGTCGCCGTCACGGTTCACGCAGATCTCGAAGGCATACGAGTTCAGGTTTCCGTTGCCCCGGCCGTCGCCTGCGTGCCAGCACCGGTTCGTGTCTGGGTACGACTGGATGGCTTCACCGTCGTCAACCTGTTCATGCCATGACGCGCGGCGGGCGTTGCCCTTACTCTGTAGGTTCGCGTGCGCCTGGGCGTCTGCACCGTCGTTTGGGTTGGCGGTCTCGTGGACAGTGATCCACTCGAGCTTGTTTTTACCGCGGTAGGTGCGGGTCAGTCGACGCCAAAGCGCGACGAGCTGTTGGAAGACTCGCATGGGGGGTGTCCTTTCGTGTGGCGGGTTGGTGGGGCTTACGTTGTCCGTCGTGAGGGCGCACCAAACTTGAGGTCGTCATCGTCGCGGTTGTGGTTGGTGGTCGCGGTTAGCCGACCGGGTATGTGACGGTGCCCGTAATAGTGGAGCCAGCGTTCATTGCCGGAGCCCCATAACCGTTAATTGATCCATCACTGAGTACCCGCCCACGGAATGGCGTCGAACTAGAACCGAGGACGAACCAAATGTCGTCCGGGACCGTGTGCGCCCAACGCGAGTCTGCGGGGAATACGCCGACGATGGTTCCTCCCGCCCGGTTCGATGCCGCAGTGAGGAAGATGTTGATGGTCGCCCAGCCGTCCTTGACGCGTACCGAGTTGCTGCTATACCAACCGCCGGGGGAGCCAGCCGGGGTAAGCCAGCCGGTGTCACTTGTGGCTGGTCCACCCAAACGCGCCAGCACTTCGATCTGTCCACGTGGGTAACGCGTCACCAGTACGGTGTCTGCTACGGCGAGCGTCCCGGCGTAGTTGTCCGGCGTGACACCCATGGCGGACATGTCGGGGCCTTCGATACGAACACGGAGCGGGGTCACCTGGGTGACGACCGCGCGGATAATTTCGGGTGTGCTCAAGACAGCACCTCTCTGAGCGTTGATGTGGCATTGCCAGTAGAGTTCTTCGGCATCTTTGTTTGGGTGACGATGAACAGGGCGTCGATGGTCGGCTCAAACGACGTTGACCGGAAGCGCACCACCTGGCCTTGAGTCAGCGGCACCGGCAAGTGTTCGATGGTGCCGACGCGCGGGGAGCCTTTACGGGCGGCGAGGGATCGTGCGGCGAAGGCGTCGATGTCTGCCTGGCTGGTGGCGTCAGTCTCGACCGTCTCCGAGTAGGCATAGGAACCAGCGTCGGGTGCGTAACCCACCAGGCCCTCGGTGTCACCGGATCCGCGAGCAATGGCGATGACCTGGTCGGGGATGCTGGACAGGTCGCGTTCAATGTCAAAGTTGCCCGAGTGGATACAGTTCTCGCCGTCAAGGAACGCGAACGTTTCCGGGCGGTCGGACGGCAGGATGCTTGGCTTAGCTTCAAACTGTCCGTCCATGTTGACCGTGAGCGACGAATAATTGATGGCGTCGCACAAGTCATTGGCAATGGTCAGGTAGTCGGTGCCGGGTAGCCACACGCGCGGGCTCGGGAGCGTCTTGGTTGAGTCCGTGATCGCCGTGTTCGTTTCGCCGGCCAGCACCAGGAGCGCCTTGATTTCATCGGTGACAACTGCGCCCGTGTCGAGCGCGTAAGTCGTGGTGATCTTGCGACGGTCCAGGGCGAAACTGAGATCGTGCACGCCGACAATCCATGAACGGTGACCGTCGTTGCGGGACTCGCGCGGGGATGTGGCAACATACTGCGACAGCGGCCATGAGGTCGTGGCGTTGAGGTGGTAGACGGGTGCGAGACGAACCGTTGCCCAGTCGATAACCTGCCCCACGTCGCCGACCGTGATCGTGCCGTAACCCTTGATCCGGGCATTAGACGTGAACGTGAGGTCGACACTCTCAATGCTGGTGATGTCGCCACCACCGACGATGCCCACCGTGTAGTACGGCGCGCGGTTGCCGGTGAGCTGTGCGTCATACGGGAGTGCCATGAGCGCGCGGGCAAGGGTGGTGCGTGTGGACGTGCTGGCGTCCCCGGTGCCGGTCCACGTGTAGGCGTATCCGGTGAACTCGGCGCGGGTGTTTGGTGTGTACCCGTCGAATTGGGCGCCCATGTATGCGCCCGCAACGATGGTCAACATGTCCCACCATCCGGGGCCAAGCGTGACGGTGGTGGTGCCGTAGACGGACAGCGCCTCATCGGTTGTGGTCGATGTTGCGCTGTCGCCTGTGACGGCGATGGTTTGGCCTGAGTTGCGGGCGGTCGCAATGACGGTGGACGCGTCGGCGAGTGCGATGGTTGCGGTACCGCCCGTGGGCACGTAGAGCGAGTGTGTGCCTGCTGTGGCCCAGTGTGCGGACTGGTAGCCGAGCGTTGTGGTGACGCCCGTTACTTTGTCGTACGACAGGATCGAGTCGGAATCGTTCGCTGTACCTGTCCACGCGGGCGTGAGGTCAGCGTCGGGTGAGGTCGTGCCGTCGAAGTAGTCGCCTGCCGCGATGCCGGTCCCGGTCACTTTTTCTAATAACACCCTGGTGACGGTCAACAACTCACCGGCGGTCCACGCGCCACCAACTGCGGTGGGCCACACGTATAGGCGAAGGTCCCCGTCAGAGGTGGCCGCATCAGCAGCCACGGCCACTGTTTGGGGTGCGCCTGTTAAGACAACATCTTCGGTGCTTCCAACAGAACCACTGAGGCGTACACTGACTGTTCGTCCAGCAGGTCCCGAGACGACAGCAGACCCCGAGTAGTACTCACCAACCGTGATGTGCGCTATCGGAGAGTCCACAAAGGCAGCAGACCCATCAACCTGAAACGCCCAACCGGAACCCTGGGCAACCCTCGTGACCACCGAGCCATTCCCATACCAGCCCGTCGTGTCGACGTTGACCGCCGGATTCGGGCAATGGTTCCGGCGCGCCTCGACCGTGCCGTCAGCGGTCTCAAACGACGGGTTAGTGAACAGGTTGGTGACAACGTCGCCCGTCGGCAACCACTCATACGCCGTCAACTCGGGCAGAACGCCTGCGGGCAAAGTGAGACTAGCCACTGAAATCCACCACCGTGAACGTGAACGAAATCGGGGTCACGAACGGGTCAGACTCGCTGGCACTGAACCCGCTGATGGCGCCGAAGTCACGACGGCCCGTGGGGATGCGGACCAGTGCGGTCTCGGCTTCACGTGCTGCGGTGCGCCAGTCCACCAACGGTGTGGAGTCATCGTCCAGGTCAGCCTTGACCGACAGGGTTGAAGACGTGTTGGCACCAAACACCGCAACAGGCTTAGGGCGATTCTCGAAGGCGTTCAGGACGGTATCGCGCCCGTCACCGTGACCGAACTCAAGGTTGCCGTAGCAACGCAAGATGATTGAGAATGCGGGACCATATGACAGGTAGGACCAGCGGGTGTCTGCCGTGGTGATGGATACCGGGCTCATTGTCACGGATGATGGAAGCGCTGACGTAACAATGGCGCGGTACTCGTTGAGGCCGACCGTTGCACACTTGGTGTCCAGGAACACGGCGGCAGGGTCGAGTTCTGCGGCAATCGTGACCCACACGCCACCGTCGATGCGACGTTGCACGGCAACCGATGCGGGGTCAACCGTCACGCCAGGATCAGTGGCGTCCGGGGTGAGGGTGATAGCCATCACGCCCGAGTCGTAGACACCAGCGAGTGCCACATCTGCGGGCAGCGCGTAGGACACACTGAACGTCCAAGAGTCCCATGCCGACCACAGGCCAGAGCCGTCGCGCACCTGCACCCTGACGGTGTATGAGGATGCGTCGGCTACGGGGCTGCCGAAGGTGTAGGTCGTTTCCGCGTTGGCGTCGGATGCGAACTCAACGGTCGCGCCTGCACCGTCTAGGAGTTCGGCTTGCCACTCTGCCTGTGCGCTGCCCTCCGCGTCATAGTAAGACCATGTGAAGGTGAGTGTAGACGTGGTGATCG
>Ga0314855_100101_pt1 | contig 25352 bp, 37 predicted proteins | sample 2018CB1WmetaG_FD_203636 | JGI IMG/M metagenome (GOLD analysis project Ga0314855, IMG submission 203636) | Cryopeg brine viral communities from Beaufort Sea near Barrow, Alaska, United States - 2018 CB1W | ecosystem: Environmental > Aquatic > Marine > Coastal | place: USA: Alaska | collected... | reverse complement strand
CTGATGCGTTTGTGTTTCGTCGTTCTCAGTTGGTGCGGGCTCAGAAGTGGGGTAAGTCTCCGCTGATTTCTGCGTTTGTGTGTGCTGAGGCTGTTGGGCCGGTGTTGTTTGCTGGTTGGGCTTTGGGGGGCGAAACGTATGACTGTGCCGAGAATGGTTGTTTCTGCGGTTGGGTGTATGAGTACGAAAAGGGCGAACCGATGGGTCGCCCGTGGGCTACTCCGCTTATCCAGATCACTGCTACGTCTGAGGATCAGACCGATAACACGTATGACGTTCTGCGTCCGATGATCAAGCTTGGGCCGTTGGGTGATTTGATCCCGAAGACGGGTGAAGAGTTCATTCGGCTGCCGAACGATGGCCGCATTGATGTTGTTACTTCAAAAGGTAACTCGCGTCTTGGTCAGCGTGTGACGTTTGTTGTTCAGGATGAGACTGGTCTTTGGCTTCGGTCGAATGGCGGTCACAACTTGGCAAAGAAGCAACGTCAGGGTTTGGCTGGCATGGGTGGTCGCGCAATCGAGACCACGAATGCTTGGGACCCGGCTGCGGATTCTGTTGCGCAGCGAACGTTCGAGTCGTTGGCGAAGGATGTGCAGCGCGATTTCCGGCAGCCGTTGCCGAATTTGAGTTTCAAGAATAAGGCTGAGCGTCGGAAGATTTTTCTCTTCAACTATGCGGGTGCACCTTGGGTGTCTGTTGACACTATCGAGGGTGAAGCTGCGGAGATGATGGAGAAAGATCCGGCTGATGCTGAGCGTTTCTTTGGTAACCGTTTGGTGGCTGGTGCTGGCAAGTGGGTTACGCATGATGAGTGGGATGCGAAGAAGTCTCCGCGTGAGGTTCCTAAGGGTTCCGCCGTGGTGCTCGGTATGGACTTGTCGAACAATAACGACTGGACGGGTATTCGCCTCGAGACTGAGGATGGGTATCAGTTCACTCCACAGTATGAAGTTGGTGGGGAGTTGCGTTCGACAGTGTGGGATCCGGCGAACTTTGGTGGGTTTATTCCGCGTGGTGAGGTTCGTGCCGCGGTCGATTTCATTGAGACGCATTACCGGGTTGTTCGTGGCTATGTTGACCCTGCTGGGTCGGCTATGGGTGCGGTTGATTCGGGTGCGTTGGATGATGACGATTCGTGGCGTAACGAGCTCGCTGAGTGGGCGGCTAAGTATGGGTCGAAGAAGTATGTGCAGTGGTCTTGCGCACGCCTAACCCCGATGCACGCTTCACTTGAGCAGTTCCGTTCCGCGATCCGCAATCCGTCTTCTACGTTCACGCATGACGGCGACGAGGTTACTCGGTCACACATTACGAACGCGGTGATGGTTGCTAAGACTGGTGGCCGTTACGTGTTGGGCAAGCCGCATGGTGCTGATCATCAAAAGATTGACCAGGCGATGTCGTCTGACCTTGCACATGAGGCGGCGATGGATGCTTTGGCTGATGGTGACTTTGCTGCTCCGTCTGAGATGTTGATTTATATGTAGGGCTTCCAGATTGGGGGCTCTTTTTTTGTGCCCTGATTTGGGAGGCTGAGTATGGATAACGCTGAAGCGTTGCGGTTGGTGCAGCGGATCTATACCCGTTTGAATGCACGCCGTCCTGAGATTGAGACTCTTGAGAACTATGTAGCTGGTATGCAGCCGCTGTCATTCGCTACTGCTGAGTGGCGGAAGGCGAATTCGCAGCGTTATGCGGGTTTTGCTGATAACTGGGCTGCTCCTGTGGTGAATGCTGAGGCTGAGCGTATCCGTTATACGGGTATGAACTTGGGTGAGGATTCTTCCGCGGCTTCTAAGTCTCTTCATCAGCATTGGGTGCGTAACGATGGTGAAGCTCAGTCAGCTCAGGGGTTTCAGACCTCGCTTACCTCTAAGCGGTCGTTTGCGATCGTCTGGGGCGACACGTCTACGGATGAGCCCTTGCTGACGTGGGAGCACCCGTCGAATGTGGAGATCGAGTACGACTTCGAGAACCCTCGCATTCGTAAGGCTGCCCTAAAGACGTGGGTTGACGAGGAAAACGAATACGCGACCCTCTTCACTGCTGATTGGGTGTTCAAGTACAAGCGTTCGCGCAACTCGGATGTGAACGAGCGTGACTCTCAGGCCGAACAGGGCAAGTCTGCGTTCTATGCGGACGGTGGCTGGGTCACTCGCGAGGTTTCGGGCGAACCATGGCCGCTGGTAAACCCGATGGGTGTTGTGCCGGTGGTGGAGTTCCCGAACCGGCCAACGCTGAAGGGTGATCCGGTTTCGGAGATCGCCGGCGTTATTCCGATGCAGGATTTCGTGAACCTGATGTGGGCTTATCTGATGTTGGCGGCTGATTATGCGTCGATGCCCGCGCGCGTTGTTATGGGCGCGGCTCCGCCTCAAGTCCCAGTCCTCGACAAAGACGGAAAGCAAACCGGCACCAAAGCTGTCGATATGAAGGAACTCTCCGAGCGAAGACTCTTTTATGTTGATGGGGAAAAGCCAAGCATCGGTTCGTGGGAGGCCGCGAAGCTGGATGTTTTCACGGATGTTATTGATGTTGCTGTGGGGCATATCGCCTCGCAGACTCGCACACCGCCTACTTACCTTGTTTCCAAAACGGGTATGTCGAACGTGAACGGCGAAGGGCTGAAGGCTTCTGAGATTGGTTTGAACAAGAAGGTGCTCGAGTTTGAGACTTTCGCTAGTTCTGCCATGCGTGAAGTCAACCGCCTTATTGCGTTGGCGTCTGGTGATGACAAGTTGGCGGGGTTGGTCTCTTACGGGACGGTCACGTGGATGAATCCCGAGATCCGTTCCGAGGCACAGCTCGCAGACATGATGGTGAAACTCAAGTCGATCGGCTACCCCCTCGAATTTCTGATGGAGCTGCGCGGTGAGTCCACTTTGGACATTCCGCGCATCCTGGCGATGTCGAAGAAGGAACAAGAGCTAGATCCGATCGTTCAGGCTGGGCGCGCATTCGCGGAGGTAAATAATGATCCCGAAAGCAGCGGAAGCGCACTATAAGACTGAACAGCGTGTAGCGGTTGCAGCGTCTAAGGCTATTGCGTCGCTGTGGTCGCGCATGGGGCCCGATTTTGATGCGTCGTGGGCTGGGTTGCAGGCACCGATTGTTGGTGTGTTGACTGCGGCTCAGCTTGCGGCTGCTACTGAGGGTTCTCGTTATGTGTCGCGTGTGTTGGCTGAGACTCGGCAGGTTGATTTGCCTGTTGGTGATGTTGTGCCGGCTGCGTTTGCTGGTCGGGCCGCGAATGGGTTGGCCTTGGAAGAAGTCACTTATAACTCTGTGTTGCGGACTAAGCACCGCATCAAGGAGGGTGACACGGTTGCGAATGCGTTGAAGGCTGGCGGTTCGTACCTGTCGATGGTGGCACTGTCAGAGATTGCTGATGCTGGGCGCAATGCTGCCGCGGCGGGGATGTCTGCGCGTCCGTCTGTGGCGGGTTATGTGCGGATGCTCAACACTCCCTCGTGTGTGCGTTGCGTGATCCTGGCGGGTAAGTGGTACCGGTGGAATACGGGTTTTCAGCGTCACCCTCGGTGCGATTGCCGCCATATTCCTGCTGCGGAAAGTCTTGCGGGCGATATGTCCACCGACCCTTACGCCTACTTCAATTCTCTATCTAAAGAGGAACAGAACAAGTTGTGGGGCTTCAATGATGCTCGTGCTGTTCGTGATGGTGGCGACATTTACCGTGTGACGAATATTCGTACTCGAGGTTTGGGTACGGCGAAGTCGAACGCACGTTATGGCACACCGTCACGGTTCACCATTGACGACATCTATTCCCAGGCGGGTACACGTCCTCGCGCTATTGCGTGGATGCGTGACGAGGGTTACATCACTGGTGCTCAAGTTGGTGGCGGGAACCTGATTGGTATGCGTGAGGGCTTTGGTGCTCTTGGTCGTGGTGGTACTCGGAAGGGTGCTTCTGCTGCGGTAACTGAGGCTCGGCTTACTGGTGTTCGTGATCCGTTGAACCGTTACACGATGACTGCTGCTGAGCGTCGTCTTTATGATGCGGATTTGATGATGCAGACGGTTCGTTCTGGTCGCAATCCGTGGCTGAAGCGTCAACCGTTGACTTCTGCGGATCGTGAGTTGGCTGACCAGATTATGTCTCGTCAGTTGAATGATCTGGTGAATCAGCCTGCGTCGGTGAATGAGCTGGCCCGCAAGTTGGGTTTGATCCTCTAGAACACACGTTCGGAACTCGCCCTATGCGGCACCCGAAAAGTCGATTAATCGGATAACCCCAGAACGGTACCCAACTCGCTCAGATCGCCACCTGTGGCCGCTGAGAGGGTGCCTTTGGTGTGCCATCGAACACACTTTCTAATCTTCCCCATTCTTTTGGTGGGGATTCCGCAACGCAATGTTGCACAACCATTTTGGAGCAATTCCTAATGTCAGAACAAATCATTACCGAGCCCGCAACGGATTCGGAAGAAGAAGCAACAGAAACAGTCGAAGAGTCGGAAGAGACCGTTGAGGAAGAGAAGCCTCTAGGTGATGCCGGCCAAAAAGCTCTTGACGCAATGAAGGCTGAGCGGAAAGCGGCACGCGAAGAAAGTCGTGCGCTGAAAGCTGAGCTCGAAAAGTTCAAGAGCGAAGCAGCACTAAAGGATAAGCCTGCCGAAGAGCAAGCACTGGAAGCCGCAAGGGCTGAAGCGCGAGCTGAAGCAAACGGAAAAGCAAACGAGCGCATTCTGCGTTCCGAGCTCAAAGCCGCTGCTACCGGCAAGATGGCCGATCCCACAGATGCCGCACTGTATCTGGATCTGTCCACGTTCGATGTGAGCGATGACGGTGATGTTGATTCTGACGCGCTTGCAGAAGCAATCGCAGACCTGATTGCCCGTAAGCCTCATCTGGCTGCGGGTAAGCCGAACCGTTTTGACGGTGGCGCAGATCAGGGCGCGAAGGGTAAGGACTCAAAACCTGCCCAGCTCACGCAAGCCGATCTCGCACGGATGTCCCCTGCGGAGATTGTGAAAGCTCAAAACGCTGGGCAACTAGATCAGTTGTCTGGGCGCTAACTACTAACAAGAAAGGCCACTAATGGCTATCACGAAGTTTATTCCCGAGGTTTGGAACGCAAACCTCCTGACCTCACTCGATAAGGCGCTTGTATTCGGTTCCAATGGAATTGTCAACCGCGACTATGAGGGCGACATCAGTGCATTCGGTGACACCGTTCACATTACGTCGTTCGGTGACCCGACCATTTCGGATTACGCCACGAACACTGATCTGGCCGCACCCGAAACGCTGACCGACACTGAACAGCTTCTCATCATCGACCAGCAGAAGGCGTTCAACTTCCAGATTGACGATGTTGACGACGCGCAGGTTCGCGACGGTGGCAAGGTTATGAAGGATGCAACACAGAGCGCCGCTTATGGTCTCCGTGATGTTGCCGACCGTCACCTTGCGTCGAAGATTGCTCTTGGTGCGGGTAACTCGCTTGGTCTGATCGATGGCACGACCGCATCCAACGTTTACGACAACCTCATCGTGCCTGCTTCGGTTTCACTGGATGAGGCAAACGTTCCCGAGGAACAGCGCTGGCTTGTGCTCGCACCTGCCGCGTATGGTCGCCTTCAGCTCGACAGCCGTTTCATTAAGGCTAACGAGTCGGGTACCTCTGCTCTTCACACTGGTTTTGTTGGCACGGCTTCTGGTTTCCAGATTTTCAAGTCGAACAACGCTGCACAGGCAAACCGCGCAATCACTTCGGTGACGACTGCGACTGGTGCTAAGAGCCTGACCGGTGTTGCTGGTCAGTTCAACCAGGGTGACGTTGGCCTTTCGGTTACGGGTACTGGTGTTGGTGCTGCGGCGAAGATCGTTTCGGTGAACGCTACGGGTTCGGTTGCAACGGTTGATGTCAACTCGTCAGCTTCGGCTGCGGTCACTGTGACTCTCGCTGGTGGTGGGCAGCTTGCTTATGCGGGTTCGTCCATTGCGACCTCGTTCGCACAGCAGATTCTCAAGACCGAGGCATACCGCCTCGAAAAGCGTTTCGCTGATGGCCTCAAGGGTCTGCACGTTTATGGCTCGAAGGTTGTTCGTCCTGAAGCACTTGTTGTTGCTTCTGTCAAAACTGCGTAAGTAGGAGGTACATAGTGGATGCGTTCGCAACATATTCAGATCTTGAGGCACGCCTGAACCGTACTTTTACGGCACCGGAACAGCCTTGGATCACGACCCTGCTTGGGGACGCATCTACCTATCTACGTGACGATGTGTTGGGGTTGCAGGTTTTCCCGCAGTCCACTTCGACTGTCACGTTCTGGCCTGATGGGGGGCGGGTGGATATTCCCAACCCGCCTCTTATCAGTATTGGTTTGGTGGTTCAGGGCGGTGTGACTCTCACTGATGGTGTGGGGTATAGCCGCCGTGATTCCACTCTCATGTTTTCGTCTGACGTTCCGGTTGATGTGACGTTCACTTACGGTTACGCTACGGCGCCTGAGTCGTTGAAGCGTTGGGCTTGTGTCCTTGTGTCGCAAGCACTTCTGCCGATCGAACAGGGTCTTGGTTTGACTGTGGGCGGTTTGTCGTCGGTTGCGATTGATGATTTCAAGATTGCGTTTGCTGATGCTGGTGAAGCTACCGGCATGGCGCTCACTGACCGGAACATTGCGTTGATTCGTAAGCAGTTCGGTGTCAGTGACACTGTGGTGGTGACTACCCGATGAGTATTGCGGCTGGCACTACACGGTTGGGGCGTGTGCAGGCTGAGGCGTTGATGACCTCTACAGGGGTTGTGCGCCGGCAGACTGGAACGACTGAAGATCCGGTCACGTTCGAGACTGTCCCGGTATACGAAACGATTTACACGGGCAAGGGACGGCTGAAGTTGCCGTCTACCTCGTCACCGGGCACGGGTGAGATTCCCGGCGCGATCATTATCGAGACTCGCGCAATCCTGTCACTACCCATTGAGGGTTCTGGAGCTGTCCTGCCTAATGATGTGTGGGAGTTCACCACGAACCCGTTGGATACGTCCCTTGTGGGTCGTCAGCTACGTCTTACGGGTGCTCATGCTCAAACGTATGCGACTGCACGCCGGTTCCCTGCTGAGTGGGTGAACTGATGCAGATTGACACTACAGAGATTGATCGTCTTGCGGCTGATCTTGGGGACGTGGGGGCATTAGCTGGGCCGTTCATTAACTCGGCTGTGCAGTTCACGTCGAAGAACATCAAGAAGGACGCGCAGAAGTCAGTCAGTAAGCGTAAACATTTCAAGCAGGCTGCTGGTGCGATCGACTACGAAGTGGCTGTTTTCCGTGGCTTTGGTGCTTCGGTACTGAAGTCTGAGATCGGATACGACAAGGGCGAGACTGCTGGTGCGCTGGGCAACTTGATTGAGTTCGGTGCCCCTAACTCTATTGCTGGCCCATTGACTCCGACATCCGACCTGGCGAATGCGCTGAAGGCCAATCAGGACGACTTTGAAAAGGGTCTCTCGAAGGCTGTGGCGGATGCTGAGAAGAAGGCGGGCCTGTAGATGCTGATTCATACTGATGCGGTTGAGGCTCGCGCTAAGACAGTTCCAGCGTTGGCAACCAAGACGTTTGTGTCTATTGCCCCGCGCACGGATGGTGTGTTGCCGACTGCCCCATATTTGGTGATTCATCCGTCTGATGGTGAGGATTCGCAGGAACGTGTGTCTGGCCCAAGGTCGGCACAACATCCTGAGTTCACGTTTTGGATTGTCGGCACCTCGTATTCGAATTGTCAGCAGGTCACCGAGCTTCTGAAAGCGAAGTTCTTCACCGCGGGCGTTCCCATTCAGATCAACGTAACGGGTGAGCGTGGCCGCGCAATGCGGTGGAGCTCACCACAACCAACACAGGTCGATAACGACATGACCCCACCGTTGATATACAACGTGGTCGAGGTCAGTTGGATCTCAGAACCCGTCTAACCGTCAACCTTTCTCAGCCCCGCCAAGTGCGGGGCTTTCGTATTTAAGGAGCACCCATGAGTGACCTGATCGAAGTCGAAGACAGCAAGGGGAACCGCGTAACGATCTCTGCGGCCCATTTCAAACGCTGGCCTTCACTCGCCAAAGAGTTCCGGCTAGTTCCGGCACGGACCACGCCTGTGGTCGAAACAAAGGCTGCCCCGGCAGTCCCCCAAACGCCCACGGGCGATAAGAAGAAGGAGAACTAACTATGGCTGCAGAAGCTGTTCCTGGAAGTGTCCCATTCGATGACAATATGCGGATCACGTCGGTTGCGTCTGGTGTCAACGCGAAGTCTGCTGCGATTCTCGCTGCCGGCGTCAACCTCACGTATTCGCTGAAGAAATTTGACCGTACCGTTTCGCAAGCAAGTATCGATGACCCTCGCCTGACTTTGAAGCGTCAGCTTCAGCGGCCCGGCAAGATCACTGAAACTGTTGAGGTTCAGTACGTGTTTGGTGATGCAGCAGATGTTGCTGCCGCGACTCTCATCGAGGGTACTGAGTTGCAGATTGGTGTCCGTTATTCGGAGCCGAACGCGACCGCGTGGACCTCTGCGCAGGTTGCAGACATTCTGCACATCGAGTGCGGTGTTCAGCGTAAGGATGCCCCTGTTGAGAATGGTGTTCAGACGATCACCCAAACGTGGTACATCATTGCCCCCTCTGAGGATGACGTAGCAATCGTTGTTTAGTAGCGGGTTGTAAGCGACCGGGTGTGTGTGTTTCCCTGCCTTCACACGCACCCGGTTTTCCCTTGGCAGGGATGGTGGGAGTTTTTGTTATGTCTGTTTTTGGAGAGAAGATCGCGGCGGCCAATGCTGCCCCGCGCGAGAAGTGTGACCCCGTTGAGGTTCTACTCAATGGCGTGGTCGAGTCGTTTGTGTTTGAGCAAGTTGCTGGCGAAACGTGGGCCACCGTTACAGCAAAGAATCCTGCGGTCGGTTCTGGTCTGATCGCGTTGCGGTACGGGTATGACGTTCACAAGGTGGTGCAAGAGATTGCGCCGAAGTCTGGTGTTGCTCTCGTTGATGGTGAGGAAGTGAAGTTGAGCCCTGAAGAGTGGGCCGACTTGTTCGCTGTCCTCGACGGTCACAGCATTGGGCTTATCGCGGATGCCGTCTGGTATCTGAATGAGTGGAACCCGCAACAGCGGATCGCTAAAGCAAAAAAAGCCTAACCGGTTACCTCCGCGCGCTAACCAAACTTGCCCGCGACACTGGCGTTTCATTACGCCGGCTAGACGGGTGGGAACCTACACAACAACACCTGTACGAATACGAACCTGTTGTGTGGTGGAAGCCGTGGACGTGGAACCGGATCGCACAAGTGACTGTCATTACGGAACCTGAATGGGATGCCGAACAGGTTGCGTGGTTGTTGGCTGCTGCCGAATATGAGGGCGAACTGAACCCGATAGGTATTCCGCTAGATGTTGCCACTGACCCGAAGAATCAGTTCAAGTTCAAAGTCCCCGAAGGACCAACTGTGGACTGGGCGATGCAGGCGTTAGCGAATGGGCAGAAAGCCTATTACAAGGATGACGACCCGAAGAATCCTATGAACCGTTCTGGGCACCTCTGGTCTGCGAAATTACGCGACTAGCTGCCGAAGATCGGAAAGATTGACAACGCGATGGTGAGTGCTCCGGCAACAAGGCCGAGCACCGCCATGGTGTGCCCCTTGCGGTAGTCGAGGGTGTTGGCGCGTGTGCGCCCGGTGACCCCTAGAACGACTGCTACGGCACCAATTAGCACCGTGAATCCGCCTGCCGCAAGTGCGGAAATGGCAAGCCCTACGAGCCCCAGAACGAACGAACTGATCGCAAGCGAGTTGGTCGCTGTGGTGGGTGTCGTAGTCATGCCCGAATATTACTCCGTTTTTGCGTGGGAAGGAAGACCTAATGGCCGACAGGACCACGAAAGTAACTCTCTTAGCTGAGGTCAATGGCTACATCGCCAACATGGAGAAGGCTGCAAAGTCCACCAAGAAAATGGCTGGTGACTCTGCTGAGGCGATGGCTAAGCAGAAGGAAGCCTTTGAGCTTGTTGGCCGTGCGTCACTCACTGCTGGCACGTTGGCTTTGGCTGGCGCTGCTCTTGCGGCGAAGGCTGCGGTCGATTGGGAAACTGCGTGGACAGGTGTCACTAAAACTGTTGACGGTACTCCTGAACAACTCGATGCAATCCAAGAGGGTTTGCGTGGCATGGCCCGTGAACTTCCCATTGCCCATAAAGAGTTGGCTGCGGTTGCTGAGGCTGCTGGCCAGTTGGGTGTTGAGCAGGGTTCCATTCTTGAGTTCACCCGCACGATGGTTGACCTTGGGCAGACCACAAACTTGTCTGCTGAGGAAGCCGCTACGGCGATCGCTCAGATGATGAACGTTATGCAGTCGGCACCGGAAGATGTTGACCGTTTGGGTGCAGCCCTGGTGCAGCTCGGTAACAACGGTGCGTCCACTGAGCGGGACATCATTATGATGGCTTCCCGCATTTCTGGTGCAGGTAAGACGGTCGGTTTGACTGAGGCTGAAGTTTTGGGTCTTGCTAACGCTCTGTCGTCGGTGGGTATCGAGGTTGAGGCCGGTGGTTCGGCTATCTCGAAGATCATGATTGATATTGCGAAGTCGGTTTCGGCTGGTGGCAAAGATTTGGACGAGTTCGCGAAGGTTGCGGGTGTTTCATCGGAAGACTTTGCTCGTTCGTTCAAGGGTGCGCCTGCTGATGCCATTGCCACGTTTGTGGAGGGTCTTGGGCGTATCGACAAGGAGGGTGGCGATGTTTTTGCCACGCTCGAAACTTTGGGTCAAACAGATATTCGTACTACTCGTGCGCTGTTGAACATGGCTAACTCTGGTGATGTTCTGCGGAACTCTCTTGAGTTGGGCAATGAGGCGTGGGATGAGAACACGGCTCTGGTCGAAGAGGCCAACAAGCGTTATGACACTACTGCGTCGAAGATTCAGGTTGCGACGAACGGCATTGTTGATGCTGCTATTGCGATGGGGCAAGTATTTTTGCCGGCGATCAATGCGGCGTCTGATGGTATCTCTGATCTGACCGAGGATCTAAGCACGATGAACCCTGTCGTGTCGGGAACGGTCGGTGTCGTCACTGTGTTGGGTGGTGTCGCCGCACTGTCTGGTGGCGCATTCCTGTTGGCTGTGCCGAAGATTGCTGCGTACCGTGCAGCTTTGGTCACGTTGGGTCCGGTTGCACAGCGTACGTCGCGTGCATTAGGTGTTGTTGGCAAGGCTGCCGGAGTCCTTCTAGCAATCGCGTTCGTCCATGAGATGCGTTCGTGGACTGATGGGATGACGGGGGCAACGAAGTCTGCAGATGATCTGCAGGAGTCGCTTGGCAATGTTCACGACACGGCCAAAACGGTTGACGATGTTCTCGCTGCTGGCGGAACAATGTTCGGTTGGAGCGCGAACGCAAGCGGGAACTTGGATGCTTTGTCGTCAGACTTTGGGCAGTTCACCGCAGATATTCAGAACAGTTGGGCTGGAACGGCATTCGAGTTTGCAACTCTCGGCGCGGGTGATACCTCGCTGGGTGCCGCAAAGAAGAACATCGAAGAACTCGACACGGCGATGGCGAACCTTGTCGCAGGGGGCAAAACGAAGGAAGCTTCTGCCGCGTGGGAAGAACTCATTGCGCAAACGGATGGTTCTGAAGAGTCCATCGACAAGCTCAAGAAACTGTTCCCACAGTATGAGGCTGCCCTCGATGGTGCCACAGACGGGACGGTGGACAACACGGAGGCGATTGCAGAGCTAGAGGGTGCTGCTGAGGGTGCCGGTGATCAGATCAGTGATCTTGCTGACATGATCCGCAACTTTGGTGCTACCTCTTTGTCTGCTCGTGATGCTGAGCGTGCTTTCGAAGCAGCCATTGATGATGCCACGGATGCGGTAATTGAAAACGGTAAAACGTTGGACATTACTACTGAGGCTGGCCGCAACAATGAGGCCGCACTCGATGGAATCGCGCGGGCTGCACTCGAGTCTGCTGCATCCATTCTTGAGCAGACTGGTTCGCAAGAGGACGCAACAAAAGCCATCACTGATGGTCGCGCTGCGCTCGTTGAGCAGTTGGCGAAGTTTGGGATCACAGGCGATGCGGCAGATAAGTACATCGACCGCCTTGGCCTGATTCCGGGAAACATTTCAACCGCTGTCGAGATCAACACTGATCCGGCAGATGCTGCAATGGCTAAGTTCCTGAACAGGTGGACTGGTTCGTCAATCAACTTGACCGCCACGGGTTCCGACAAGTTGGGTTCTGGTGTTCTTGGGTATGCGTCTGGTGGAACTGTGCGCGGGCCGGGAACGTCCAAGTCTGACTCTGTTCCGGCGATGCTGTCGGTTGGGGAGGAAGTTACCCCTGAACCGCAAGCGTCAAAGTATCGGCCTGTGTTGAAAGCAATCCAGGCGGACACATACACGTCAGCAATGTTTGCACCCGCACCGCCCGCAGCGACTGTCGCACAGGGCGGACCTACAAGCGTGACAATCACCGCACCCGCTATCGAAACCCAAGATCCCTTGGTTTACGGCACGATTATTGGTCGCGAATTTGCCAGGAGGTTAGCAGGATGACAACTATCCAGTTCGAGGGTCTCACGTTTGATGATGGGGCCACTACGGGTTTCACAATCAGTGAGTGGTCTGGTTGGTGGGATGGTGCCGGTATTCGTGTTCCGGTGAATGAACGCCCGCAAGCGGATGGTGCGTTTGGTTCGTCCAATAACTATCGCTCTGCTCGCACGGTGACTGTTGAGGGGTCGTGGGTTGGTTCTGATTTGGAATCGGCTTATGCGGCCCTTCGGCAGTTGCGTGCGATGCAGCCTCGTGGGGTTCCGTCAACTTTTAGGGTGTCGGAACCTTTCGAGACTACTTCTGCGGTTGTTGCTTTGGCGGGTGTGCGTGGCCCTAATCAGTTGGCGCACCCGTTTTTCAAGTTTGTGTTTGATGTGGTCGCTTATGACCCTCTCCGTTATGGCGACCCGGTAACGAGTTCCACGGGCATTCCGGTGTCGGGTGGCGGTCTGTTGTGGCCGTTGGGTACGACTGCTTTGGAGTATTGGGATTGGGGCGACGATGGCGCGAGCGGTCGTATCTCGGTGACGAATGTGGGTACGGCTGATGTGTGGCCGTCGATCACTGTCACGGGTGGTCTCGCTGGGGGGTTTGTTGCGACGAATGTTTCCACAGGGCAGTCGATCCGGTTTGTGCGTCCTATTCCTGATGGGTCGTCAGTGTCGATTAATCAGCGGACTGGTTCTGCGTCGATTGATGGTCAGTCGGATGTTGGCGGGTTTATTACGGAGCGTGGGTTCTTTGCGATCCCGGCTGGTGCGACTCATCAGGTTCAATTTGCGGGTTTGGGTGCTGTTACTGGCACCCCTCAGTTCACGGTGGCTTTGAGCCCCGGTTATCTATAAGGAGCATCATGGCTATTCGTAAAGGTTTGCCGGCGAAACTGGCATTGACTGATGCTGATGACACGCGTTACCTGTTTTCTGGTTTGGTGGTGTGCAATGTTGATGGTTCGCCGCGTGGTGGTGTGTTGTCGCCTGTTGGTGTGAATCTGGTTACGGCGTCGGCAACAATGAATGTGTCGGTGGCACGTTTTCAGGGTGCTGCGGTGCGTGATGGCGGTGTCATCCTTCTTGCTAATGATGGTGCTGCGAATGTCCTGTTAGATGCGGCACCGGGCGCAAACTCTCGCATTGATCTTATTTATGCGAAGCAGAATGATGCTTCGGGTACGGTCACAGTCCCTGATGCAGACAACGTACCCGTGTTGGGTTTCGTGAAGGGCACCGCGGGTGCGGTTCCCGTGAAGCCAACTCTGCCGGTAGGTGCTCTTGAGCTGGCAACAGTTCTGATTCCTTCGGGTGCGACCGCCACAAACTCGGGCGGTGTGGTCATCACCCAAACTGCACAGTTCACAGCATCGGCTGGTGGTGCGGTTCCGTTCCGCACGAAGGCAGCACTCGATCTGTGGGTTACCGCATCGACCGGTCAGCCGGCTCAGGTAGTTGGTGGGGCTCGGTACGGGTGGTCGGGTAGTGCATGGATTCTGTCTGCCCCGCGTGGTGTCCTCAGTTCTGGCGTAACGGGGGTTAGTGGTACGGGAACTGTTGCTACACCTCCAGCGGGCGCACAGGTAGAGATGCGTGCTGGTCGTGTTGCTGCGACCACTGGTGGGGCTGGTGTCATGCCAGTTATTACGTTCCCTGAAGCGTTCCCTGGTGGTGTTGCATCCATCGCTTTGACCACCATTAATGGGTCTGCAATTAATCCTGTTCTTGATGGGGCGAAGTTGCATCAGAACGGGTTTACGTGTGTTTATCCGGGGGAAACGTCGGGGAAGTCGATGGTGTATTCGTACACGGCGTTTGGGTGGTGAGGTTGTGACACGCAGACCTTTAGATGGGGCACGTCGGGTTACGGGTGACCGCGCCTCGCATGCGAAATATAACGTCGGTGCGGCTACGGATTATGGGGCCGACATGGGCGAGGTGGTTCGTGCGCCTTTCGGCGGGTGGGTAACCCGCTGGTGGTCTTCTACTGGCGGAAACAGTGTGGCGATTACGAACAGTGACTACAAGTTCACCGGTCAGCATTTGAGCGCCTACGAGGGGCCGGGGTCTGGCTGGCTGGTCGAGGGTTCCGCTATTGGCTACATCGGAAGTACCGGAACGGCAAGTAGCGGCCCACACCTTCATGGCTGGATTGAACGCCTACGCGACAGAATGCGTCTCGCGTTTGAAGAGTTCCTAAATTCGCTGGGTTGGCGCAACACTGCCGCAAATGGCGGAACGGTCCCCGGCCCATTCCAAACGTCCACAGCGGGCGACATCATCAAAATTATTACCGAGAAGGAAACAGGAAACATGTATCTCTCATGGGACACCAGCGGGAATGGTTATTTGGTTACGGAACAGGGTTGGTCGGGTCTGCCATCAATGCAGGTCTACACCCTGTTTAGTCGCCTCATTAACTCGAAACAGGATGCAGCAAAACCGGAAACGTTCAACCGTGCCGAGGTCGCAATCATGGATGCCCAACTGCGGCTCATGGTCAAAGCTAATCAGGCCGACGTTGCACTTGACCCGGTGAAGCTTGCCAAAGCGATCTCGGATGCGCTGCCGGATCAACTCAACATCGAGGCAGAAATTTCGATGGAGCAACTCGCAGAAGCATTCGAGCTGGCATCACCCCGCGTCGCCGCAGCAATCGTGAAACAGTCTGGCGAACTTATGGCTGGCATTTAGGAGACATCGTGACTCGGTACATCATCGGCAATCTGCGAACCGGTCGAAGGATTCTTGATCTGCCGGTGATGGCCGGATCGTGGGGCTGCCGTTATCTGACGGCAGGAACGATCAGTGTGAAAGTGGATCTCAACGACCCTAACGTTCAAGCCCTCGACCTGCACAACACTGCCACGCCCACACAGTCGTTTCTTGCCGTGGTTGAGGGTGACACGATCATGGAAGCTGGCCCTGTTTGGGTTCGCAACTATTCTCGTGACACCCGCACACTTGAGTTGGCGGCAAAGGGTATGGGGTCATATTTTAACCACCGCCTGATACTGCCTCTGCTGGCGGCAACGGTTGATGTTGACCAGTTCACCATTCCCGATCCCACTGACACGTCTAAGACGATGGCGAACCCTGCGTTGACGAGCTCGTACAGTGCGTTGTCGTTGGGGACGATTGCGAAACGTCTTGTCGAGCAAGCACGGTTGTGGACTGGTAGTGATGTTCCGATCGTGTTCCAGGATGACGAAGCCGGCGTTCACGAGCGCAACTTTTTGGGGCTTGATTTCAAACCTGTTATGCAGGCCGTTGAGGACATCGCCAACACTGAGAACGGGCCTGAGTTTTCATTCCAACCACGTTTCACCGCAGACATGCTCGGTGTTGAGTGGTTGTTCAGAACGGGCACAAACGCTAGTCCGTTAGTGACTTCGGAGTCGGCACCACTGTGGTCTGTCACTGCCCCCAAATCGCCTGTGTCTAACCTCACAATCTCAGAGGACGGCTCACGGCGGTTGTCGCTGGGTTGGCAGGTTGGCGGGCGGCAAACAGACACGGTGATGGTTGCTCGAAGCTACGACTCAACACTTGTCGATGCAGGTTTCCCGCTGATGGAGGATGTTGATTCGTCACACTCCACAGTCAGCGAACAGCCCACGTTGGATTCTTACGCAGCGGCAATGGTGCGTGCAGGTCTATCCCCGTATGAGGTGTGGTCGTTCACTGCCGAAGCGTACCCAATAGATGAGAGGGAGTTGGCTGCTGGCCCTCAACTGGGGCAATACCGGGTTGGGGACTTTGCTGATCTTGTCTTCGACGCGTGGCACCCATACACGGATGAGGAACAGTGGGTGAGGGGGGATCCGTTCTTTACCGAAGCTCGCACAGTTCGCCACCGCATCATTGGCCTGTCTGGTGATGAGCGTGGCCGGTTTGTGAAAGTTGATCTCGCACCGAAAGTGGGTAACTGATGGCTGACTATCCGACACCGCCAGGGGATTCCCTAGAACCGATCATCGCAAAGATCCGCGACCTGCAACGCCAACTCACAGAACTAGCGCGACCATCGGGAACAAGTATTGGTTCGTTGGTGGATCAAGTGCAGGCCAAGTTGGCTGACCTCGAAACAACAGTGATCGCGGAAACGGACTCGTATCTGAGTTCCGGCACCGTGAACATGACGAACATCTCAGCGTCGGGCTACATTGCTGCCAGTGGTGCAGTATCGGGTTCAACTGGCACGTTCAACGGCGGGGTTAAGTCCACAGACGTTTACAACCGTCTTGTGAGCGGTTCACCGTACAAGGTGCAGTATGTGGACAGTTCAGGGCAGATGGGTTATGTGCCATCGTCTAGGCGCTACAAGCAGAACATCGTGACGGCAAGACTGGATGTGCGGTCGATCATGGCCGAAATTCGTGTCGTCACTTTCCGATACCTCGGCGCAGTAAAACTCAGCGGGAAAGCCGCAGCAGTTGAGTGGGGTGTGATCGCTGAAGAGATCCACGACCTTGGACTGACATGGCTCGTTGACTACACCGAAGATGGCCGACCTGATGGTGTGAAGCATGAACGGTTCGCCATCCTACTGATTATGAACGCGCAGGATCAGCAGTCACAAATTGACGACCTCGACGCACGTTTGAGTGCTATCGGAGGTTAGTCAGCACAGTACTGGTTGCCGTCTGGTGCTTGATATCCGGCACCTGACGCGCACTGTGTGGTGTCCCAATATCCACCTTCTGCGTTGTTCGGGTTCGAGTCAGCAATCCATGGAATTGGTGTTCCGTAGTTCGGTGCAGGTTCCGGGGCTGGTTCAGGCGCCGGAGCGGGTGCCGGTTCTGTTGCGGGCTCCTGTGTTGGGGCTGGTTCAATAACCGTTTCTTCGACAACAGGTGCAGGGAGAACGGTCTGACGAACAGTGTTGGGGGTTTCCTGACGCAACGTGTTCTCATCGACGGTCACGACCGCGGCTTGTGTTTCCTCGGGTTCCGCAGTTGTTGCGGACACCCCGATGAACGCACCGGTCGTGATTACGGCTGCGGCACTGAGGCTCGCGATGATCCCTTTCGTCATGTTCTTCATAACCAGAGTTTAAATCATTCTCAACTAATTTACTAGCCCTAGGGGGTCTAATGCCGATTTTCGACTGGACAGCGCCGGGGGCCGTAAACGTGTGGCAGTCGGTTGCCACCATCTCAGCGCTCATCGCCGGCCTCTACGTCCTCACCAGATTCCTCATCCGCTTCTGGCCGTGGCTAAAGAAAGTCATTGCATTCTTCGATGCGCTGGCACAACTGCCCGTGTTCATGGTCGATACCAATAAGACGATGGCGGAACAGAACGCGAAGCTAGCCGACATCCACCACGAGGTGCATTACAACAACGGCACCTCCGTGAAGGACTCAATGGAACGTGTCGAGCTCGGCGTGAAGGGCATCTATCACCGCTTGGACGGGCTAGAAGAATCCGTCGAGGTTCTACACGAGACCGACGAAAAACTATCCGACCAGATCGAAGAACAGACACAACCGCACAACGCGGTCGAAGAGAAAGAGAAACCATGATCCAGAAAATTAGCCAATACGCGAAGTTCATTGTCGCAATTGTCGGCACCATCGCTACAGCCGGCGCAGGGTTCATTCCTGCCGATTGGGGACAGTGGATCTCGTTCGGCCTCGCAATCCTCACCGCTGCCGCTGTGTACCAGGTTCCGAACCGCGAGACTGCTGAATGAGGGCCGCGGATATGGGTCCGGAGTATGAAGTACCTGTTGATCCGAACGATGAGTTGCAGTGTGAGAGCTGCCAGTAACAAGTAGAACCTTTGGGGTGTCCCCGTCATTGCGACGGTGGGCACCCCTTTTTTGTTGTCTCGTTCATAAAAGTGTTCATGTGTGCACTTTTATGAACGTAGCGAAATGGCCTTTTGTGCTGATCGTCCACACCTTGGGCTACACCTGTGAGTTATTCTGTGGATAGATCCTAGTGTTTAATTGTAGCTGAGGCGGGATTCGAACCCGCGACCTCACGATTATGAGTCGTGCGTTGAGTTCCCAAAAAGGCTTGTAATACGCCATATTCGTGGTGTAAGGTTTCCATATAGGCACACAGTGACCTATACGAAAACATACGTTCGTCTACACCAATGGCTACAGTGGAATAGGGAAAGGCAAGACATTGAGGATACGACAAGAACCGATGCAGTACATCACCGAGCGCGTCGAGATTGACGCCAATGGTTGCTGGAACTGGAAACTCGCACGGAACGATGAGGGATACGGCTACTGTTCCCGTCGCGACATGCGCGGGCATGCTCATCGGTTCTCCTACACAATGCTCGTCGGTCCGATTCCCGATGGGCTCCAAATCGACCATCTATGCATGAATAAGTCATGCGTGAACCCGCAGCACCTCGAGCCTGTTACCCCCGTCGAGAATAAGCGTCGTGCTGGCCAAGCGAAGTACGGCAGGAACTACAGCATCTTCCAGCCCAAGGCTACGGGGCTATGGTGCGCGAGTGTCGAAATCGGCACAGACGGCAAACGAGTTCGCAAGAGTTTCCGAGCTTTGACCCGCGCCAAGGCCGTGGAGAAGATCGAAGCGTGGCTAGGGCAGAACAAGTAACCCAGAACTACACGATAGAAAGGAAGCGCAATGAGGTACCAGAAAAGAAGATACTTGGGGGCACCCGATGGCCCCCATAACCACAGACACCCGAACAACCACTATAGGGGGAAACATGCGCAGTAAAGGTGAAGGCTCCATCTATCGTCAAAAGGATGGGCTATATGCAGCATCAATCGAACTGCCTTCACGCGACGGCGTACGGCGAAGGAAAGTCGTACGCCGTAAGTTGAAGAAGGACGTTGTTGTCGAGCTGGCACGCATCACCTCCGAACTGAAAGACCGCGGCGACCTCCCCACAGCAGGGCAGACCGTTGAGCAGTGGTTCGCTTATTGGCTTACCGAGATTGCTGCAAAGGATGTTCGCCCGAAAACTCTCGAGGGCTACCGGGCAACAACGAGGAACCATATTCTTCCCGCGATTGGAACAGTGAAGCTCGAGCGTGTTACTGCCGCTCATGTTCGCCGCGTGCATGACAGCATCATTGATAAGGGATTGAGCTCTACCACTGCTCTCCTTGCGCATCGGATCATGGCTGTGTCATTCAAGACCGCCTATTGGGAGGGCCGCATCGGTCGTAACCCCGCAACTCTCACGAGCGCACCACGCAAGGCTGTAACGAAGCTAGAAGCCCTAGACCTCACAGATGCACTCGCCCTACTGGAACACGTCGCACATGACGAGCAGATGGGCGCACGGTGGGCGACAGCGCTCCTTACTGGTGGGCGCCGCGGGGAAGTGATCGGCCTCGAATGGGATCGTGTTACGGATGTTCTCGACCTGTCATGGCAACTGCTCCGTTTACCCATCACCGACACTGACGGTAAGCCCGATGTCCCCGCAGACTATGAATACCGCCACCTTGTAGGTGGCCTGTATTTGACGCGACCGAAATCGAATAAGGGGTGGCGCATCATCCCCCTTGTTGACCCGCTGAAATCCATTCTCGAGCGCCACCGCGAACTCTCCCCGCCGAACCCTTACGGTTTGGTGTTCATGCAAGGTGAACGGCCAATAGATCCAGACCAGGACTCAAAGAACTGGCGTGTGCTGCTTGCGGAGAGTGGCATCACAAAGAACGTGCGCCTTCACGATGTACGCCACACCACCGTTGACCTGCTCGACCTTGCCGGCGTACCCGACGACATCATCATGGAAATCGTTGGACACTCCACTAGGCAGATGACGCAGCAGTACAAGTCACGCGGCAACCGTGAACGACTCACAAAAGCAATGCAGCAACTGTCTGCCCTGTTCAGTACTCCCAATGAAGGTACGCATCTAGCAATCGACGCGTAACTTTCAGCTCGCGGGAAATTGCTGCCAGATCGTGTGTTCGTCTAGTGGCGTAGTTGAACTCGGTAGGGCAGATGAGGTTGACGGCTGCGAACCTGTCAGCTTCCCATTCATGTTTGCAAAGTTCCCCACGATGCCCTAACGCTGAGTGTCCTATCTCACGAGCGATAGCTACTCTTGCGCGAACATATCCGAGGCCACTGCGAATGACGATCGTGAAGTGGTCAGGCATCCACAACGATGTCGCATTTTTTATTGGCCGGTTCAGGATTTGCAGACCCAGGTTATCTGCATGTCCCCACGGATCGTAGCTTGTTCCCCTACTTGAGTGGTTTCCCGTTAATCTCGTGTTCTTTGTCAGCACGTTTGGTTTCTTCCTCGATCTGCTCAGTCGTCATTGCTTGAGCTTCGGCCTGCTTCTTCTTCCGCTCTTGTGAGTCCTTTGTAGAGGATGCCTCAGACAGTAGCGCCGAGTAGCCGCCGAGCTGGGAGATGGCGGTTTCGAGGATCGCGCCTGCGTCGGTGTTGGGGATGGCACCGGCGATAAGAACAAGGTCGGTGGCGGTGATGGGGGATGTGCCGGCGAGTTTCTTCTGCAATGTAACAGTGGACATTCCGGTTTCTGCGGCAATGTCTGTCTGGTTCATTCGGGCTGCGTTGTAGGCGCCCGTAAGAAGATCCCCCACTTTCAGGCTCAGTGGGGTGATCGCGGACTTTTTGGCTGACTTATCTTGTGGCACGTCAAGAGGATAGCTAGAAAATATGTCCATATCAACAAGAAAAGTGTCTTATGTGCTTGCATATGTCTGTATGGACAGTTATGGTGTCTATATGGAAAGAAGATCAGTTACCGAAGAGATCAGCCGGAACATCCGCGCTTCTATCAATTCCTCTAACTCCCCAGTCGAAAGCGTTGCTAAAGCCGCCGCTGTGACCCCCTCATCGTTTGATGGTTCTCAGGAACTGTCACTTGATGAGCTGGTTGCGGTTGGCGGCTTTCTTCGTGTTTGCCCCTCAATTTTCCTTGAGGGGGTGCCGGCGTGACTAAATCAATCTCTCTCGACAAGCTCGCATATTCGATTCCGAACTTTGCTGCCGCCGTAGACCTCTCAGTTGAGAAGGTTCGCGAGCACATCCGGCTAGGCAACCTAGTCGCTTCCTATGTGGACACCAAGCCACTAATCATGCAGGAGGAAGGGTTGCGCTGGTTGCGTGCTCGACCTTCTGAACGTTCCGGCGCCTAACCAACTTTCCCCTTCTAAGGCTTTTTCGGGTTCGACTCCCGACCTAGCTGCTGGCTACGCCTATGTCCAAAACATGGGTGTGGCGCTTCACACACAACTGAATAGAACTCGCAGGAGTAACAGCCCGTCTGACCGCAAGGTATCGGGGACAGCCCAGTGACACCACCACCGGCTATGAGGACTGCGAACGGTATTAGAGCCCCTGAGATAAGGGTGCCAGTGCGGGAGTCATGTGAGCGCTGGTGCTGATCGGGGTCAACGGCTTACGGAGCGGATAAGCGGGTAGAAGTCGTGCCCCAACGCTGACGGCCAGCCAGAACGGTTTCTCCAAGGTTCGATTCCTTGGCTGGCACTTACACATCTTCGGGTGGCGGTGCCTATCTGGCCCCCAAGCCGTCACCCGAACTCACCAACCCATATGAAAGGCACAAAATGACTCAACGTAGCGATGTAATGCGAGCAGTTGCAGAACTTCTCGACCAGTACCCCGAAGTAGAGACACCGCATCTCGACCCGTCTTGGCGCGGCGATATCGAGCTCATCAGATTTCAGTTCACCTCCCACGCCGAATACGCCGCCAATGAGACCGCGAAGACCATCAAAGCGTTTCCCGGCGATTTCGAAAAGACGTACTCCGAAGGGAACTTCTACGCGAGGGGATCATTCGCCGGCGTTCGTGTGGAGATTCGCGCTCTACGCGAAGACGTGTGTGTGGCCCGTGAGGTTGGCACCAAGACCGTCAAGCAGCGCGACCCGGAGGCATTGAAGCTTGTACCTGAAATTGAGGTTGAGGTTCCGGTCTACGAGTACGACTGCAAACCGCTGCTGGCAGAGGCGGTGGCGTGATGTCCTACTACGACTACAAGGTGTCGCAAGAAATTGCTGCGACTGACCCGCCATTCGCATCTCTAATCATGGCAGCCGCACGTAAGGCAGACAGCGACAATGTTGAGCTGCTGCGTGAGGCTTGGCCGGAAACAATCGCTGAGCTCCGCGCTCGCTATAACGCTCCTGGTGGGCTACTGCCGGGAGAGTCGTCATGACCGCCACACTCACCCCGCCGATTCATTCCATTTTCGGTGATGACAGTCCCAGGGTCAGACGCACCGACCATTCGACCTCGCATGAGGCTGCGGACACGAACGATGTCAGCAAGTCGATCGGTTGGGTACTGCAAACACTGGCCCGTAAGTCGTTGGCAGATCACGAACTGGTTGGTCTCGCAGAAATGCACGGCCTCCCTTATACAGGGCAACGTCTCCGCACAGCACGCGCCGCACTCGTCGGTAAGGGCCTTGTTGAACCGTCCGGCATTTACCGACTGACCGAGAACAACCGCCGCGCAATCGTGTGGCAGTTCAACGACGCAAAGGACATGCAATGACTTTCCTGAGCTACACATTGCCGGAAGGTGCACCTCAACGGATGGTGTGGTTTGCCGAGTGTGATGTTTGCCGATCGAAGCATCTTGGCCCATTCCCGAACGCGCCAAAAGTTGACCAGCGTGAGGTCGCGGAAACGGCTGGCTGGCGGTATCAGAACGGGCATCCGATGGACACCTGTTCGGGCTGCTTGGGCAAGGAATCACAGCCCGCGATTACTCCAAAACAACATGCAAAGGACATGCAATGAAGCAAGTCACGCTCGGCCATGAAGACATCGAATGGGATCGTCCAAAGTCTGACGATGACCGCTACCAGGCAATGCTCACCGACGATGTTGCGTTCATGGCATACGTCAGCTCGTGCGAACACCTAGATGAACCGTTGGAGCGGGCACACAAGTTTCATCGGATGATCGCGAACCAGTTGCTCGCTGAGGGTGTCGGTTGTCGTCCGCGTGGTAACTGGGCGAGACGAACCATTGTCCTTTGCCATCTTGCGAAACGTCGCCGCAATCAGACACGGAATTGGTTCGCGCGTGTTTACGGGCATTCCGCACTTGATCTGGAACTGGCCCGTCTCGACACCCTTTACCCGCGCGCTATCTGGGGCGAATCGCTCTAACAACTTGAAAGGCACCCAATGTTTAGAACATCTACACCTCCCGCAGACTCACCGACAACAGGTTCTAAGTCTGGTTGCACGTGTGGTTGTGCTGCACATTTCCCGCACCACTTCGGTTTAGGGGCGCTGTGATGAGCGCGCTGACTACACGAAAGAAGGCCACCAAATGAGTGCCAATCCTTATGACGAGGTGTTCCGTAGAATTTCGGAGGCATCTGCTGAGCGCAACAAGCCCAAGGCGAAGTTTCATGGTGAAGCGTCCACGCGCGAAGAGTGGGGCTACATCCGCGAAGACGGCACTATCTCCAATTGGATTAACGACAAGAAGAATGCCGCGTTCAATGCCAGCGGGCTTGGACTGAAGCTTCTTTGCCGCACAGTCTCTGTGTCGCAGTGGGTCGAGGTCGAATCATGACCCCCATGGAGATTGCTGCCCCCGGTGTCGCCCTGTTCGCCGCACTAATCGCGGTGCCGTCTGTGGTCGCGTGGTTGGGATTGCGTCGAGAGAAGAAGGGAGCAAAGCGATGACCCGCAAGTTGTATGTCTGTAATCGTGGCCGGTTCGTCCGTGCACCGAAAGGTTATTACCGTCTGGCACCTGTCCTCATTGTGGGCACGATCCTGCTGGGTGTGAATGTCACGGTCTCGGCAGGGTTTGCGGTTATCGGAACAGGGGTGACGTTGTGAGCGATTGCACCTGCACCAACACTGATCCGAAGTATTGGTTCTACTACGGCAGCGCGGTTGAGCCGGGATCGCAATGGGAGCCAGATTACGACTGCCCCGAGCACTTCCCGAAGGACGGAATAGCCGAATGACTGAACCGTATTACTCAGATGATCTCGTGACGTTGTATCACGGGGACTGTTCCGAAATTCCTGCATGGCTTGAAGCTGACGTTCTTGTATCTGACGTTCCTTACGGGATCGACTACAACAGCAACGCCCAGCGAGAGACCCTTGCCCGTTCCATCCACGGCGACAAGGACACGGCAGCGCGTGACGCGGTTGTCAGATCGTGGCGCGAGAAACATGGATCAGATGCCCCCGCCCTCGTCTTTGGTACGTGGCGGATTGAGCGTCCTGAGTTGACCCGGCAAGTTCTCGTCTGGGACACGAAGGGTGCGCTTGGAATGGGCGCGGTTGACCTGCCGTGGAAGCCTGCCCATCAAGAGATTTACGTTCTCGGTAAAGGGTTCCGTGGGCATAGGGGAAGTGACGTGATCGTTGCTCCGCCCGTGCAGTCGATGGGCACTAACGGGCGTGTTCACCCGCACCAGAAGCCAGTAGCGCTCATGGAATCACTTATTGAGAAGTGCCCTGCAGGAATTGTCGCTGATCCATTCGCTGGTTCTGGCTCAACCCTTATCGCCGCACGCAACCTTGGTCGCAAATCAATCGGCGTCGAGATTGACGAGGGCTACTGCGAACTGATCGCCAAGCGCCTCTCACAACAAGCATTCAACTTTGAAGGGATTGCCTAATGGATTCGCTCATGGACAAGATTCTCACCCTCAACACCACTCGCCCCACAGAGTCTGAACTGGCCGCACCTCGCACCTACAGGAGACGCGCAACGTGGATTCCCGTGGAGGGCGAAAAGGTGACCGTGTGGCGAATGCAGTCACACGACCCAGACCGGCAGCAA